>Ga0335075_10010426_pt1 | contig 14108 bp, 9 predicted proteins | sample Lox_Sample_24_FD_206723 | JGI IMG/M metagenome (GOLD analysis project Ga0335075, IMG submission 206723) | Soil microbial communities from Loxahatchee National Wildlife Refuge, Florida, United States - Lox_Sample_2.4 | ecosystem: Environmental > Terrestrial > Soil > Wetlands | place: USA: Florida...
GACAGCACGCGGCGCGCCGAGCGCGCGCTGGTCGCGGTGTTCGCCTCGCCGGTGTCCGGGTTCCTGCTCCGCTACGGCGCGGACGCCGGCTTTGGCTGCCAGCTCGTGGAGCCCGACGCCGAACGCGCCGCGGGCGCCGCGATGGCCGGCTTCACCGTGCTGCCGACCGTGCCAGAGGACCTAGACGGCGCGGACGTGGTGGTCACCGACCACCATCGCGACGAACTCGGGCCGGTGCTGCGCGACGCGCTCGCCACCAAGGCCCGCTGGGTCGGCGTCATGGGCAACCCCAGGCACCCGGCCCCGCACATTCCCGCGCTCGAGGCCCTCGGCGTCGCGCCCGGCGACATCGCCCGGGTGCACCGCCCGATCGGCCTGAACATCGGCTCCCGCACCCCGCCGGAGATCGCCATCGCCACGCTCGCCGGGCTGATCGCCGACCGCAACGGCCGCCCGGGCGGGTTCTTCTAGATCTAGAACGCCATCTTCTCCTGCCAGGCCGAAAGCAGCGACGCGTCCCCGAACAAGGTCAGCCGCTCGTCGCCGGGCCGGATCCGGCCGTAGCCCAACAGCAGCAGCAAGGCGACCGGCGCCCGCACCGCGGCGGTCGCCTTCGCGTGCCCGCGCTGCCAGGCGTAGCCGCCGGGCCCGAACGTGATCAGCCACTCGCCGTCGGAGTCGGTGGCGTGCAGGTGCACAGACTCGCCGGCTGGCAGCTCGCTTAGTCCCGCCGCGTTGCGGATGGCCAGGATGCTGAGAAGCTCGTCGATCCCGTCGGCGGCTGCCTCCGGGGCCAGCTGGGGCTTGGCGCCGATGGCTAGTTCGGCGTCGACGCGGTGCACGGTCGTCTCGTGCAGCATCCGCCTGGCCCACCACCCCGAGTTCTGCTCGGCTCCCCATGCCCACACCGCGGTGTCCGGCCCTGCCTCGCGCAGCACGGAGCACAGCGGTGCTGCCCCGGCCGCGAGCCACCCGGGGTAGGCAGCTTCCTGGTCGGGCAGTCCCACGTCCAGGTCACGCTGCGCGATCCATTCGCTGGACCGCGTCGCCACGATCTGCGTCGCCCACCGGTGCACGATCCCGGTGTGCTTGACCAGCTTGGCGAGCGTCCATCCCGGGCAGGTTGACACCGGGGTCGCCGGATCCGCTTCCTCGGCGGCCGAAGCCATCCGCGCGATCTCATCCCCGGTCCGCGCGCAAAACCACTCGTAATCCACGGGCTCAGGCTAGAGGAGCCGGCCGCGGGAGTGGAAGGCCACCCCGCCGGAAGGAAAGGCGCGGGGAACTAGGGGACCGGATGCCGGAATGCCGTTCGCGTGGCCGGTGTTCGCCCGATTGGGAGATGCGAACGGGAATTCCTGCCGAGGGGTTCCTTCGGCACAAAGGGCTGATCCTCGTCGCGGCGGGCGGCGCCGTGGCCGAGGCTGGATTGCTCACGCTCCTCGCTCCGGCCGCTCGTCCGGTCGCGCCGCAGGTCACGGCCTTGCCGGTGCTGGCGGCCTATCATGACCTGCGCTGGCTGTTCGCGGATAGCCAGTCCTGGCTCGGCTTCGCCGCGGTCATGGTGGCGACGCTGCTTGCCAGGTCCGCGGTGGACACCGTACTGCTGCTCCTGGCCTGGCCCCGCGAGGCGAAGGTGCCGGGGGTCGGCCGGACGTTCTGGTCCTGCCTGGCGCTGACCGCGCTCGCGTGGCTGTTGCTGTCGCCGGTCGCCACGCTGGCGTTCGGGGTCGCGGTGCTCCCGTTCTCCTGGCCGTTCCTCGCCGCCCTCCCGATCATGCTGGGCATCACGCTCGCGCTGAGCCACGGCGGGGCGGTCGTCTCCTGGTGGCGCAGGCTCCCGCCGCTGCGGTCGGCGGTATGGCTGTTTTGCAGCTTCCTTATGCTGTCCGCCGCGGCCGCGGTGATCGCGCACCTGAACACGGCCGCGGCGCTCGCGGTGGCGGCCGTGACCGGCATGATCAACGCCCGCGCCTGGTACGGAATCGCCACGGTCGCCAGCCGCCTGCAGCCGCGCACGCACTCGTCGATACCCGCACGGGTCCTGCTCGGCCTGCCGTACGCCCCGCTGGCCGCCATCATGGTGCTGGCCCTGGTGGTGGGCACGGCCCGGCTGATGTTCACCGGGACGATCCAGCTGCCCGCCACGTCCGCCGCCGCGGCGGCCGCGAACGCGGCCGACGGTGTCAGGTCCGGCGCGGGCGGAACCAAGACCACGTCGGTGGCGGCCGGCGCCGCGAGCGCGGTGCTCGTGGTGGCGGGATGGGGGTCCTCGTGCTGCGACGCGGGCAACGGGCTGCGCGCCGCGGCGCCGGGCATCGTGGTGCGGCAGTTCTCCTACGCGGGCATGAACGCGGCGGGCAAGCCGCTGCGCAGCGGCCCGGACGCGGATGACCTGTCGCTGCCGGTGCTCGGCGACCGGATGGCGGCGCAGCTCATGCGGCTGCATGACATCACCCACGGCCGCGTCGACGTCGTCGCGGAAAGCGAGGGCACCCTCGGCGTCTACGCCATGCTCGACCGGCACCCCGACCTGCCGATCGGCTCGGTCGTGTTGCTCAGCCCGATCGTCGAGCCGGGACAGATGGGCTACCCGCCGGGCCAGGACGGGGCCTCGGTGCCCGAGTCCGCCCTGGACGAGTTGAACCACCTGGTTGGCGGCATGTCCCCATACGGGCCCAGCGGCGCGCAGCACCTGCTCAGCTCGGTCAGCCAGTTCGGCGCGCGGTACTTCGACCATCTCGCAAGTACCAGCGGCGGCACGATCCGCTGGCTGATGGTGGTCCCGCTCGCCGACGCGCTCACCCTGCCGGTCTGCGAGCTGCCGGCGAACGCGATCCTGGTGCCCGCGTTCCACGGCGGCCTGCTCGGCGACTCGGAGGTGCTGCCGATGGTCGCCTCGTTCATCACCGGTCATCCGGCGGTGCCTAAGGGGCAGAACGAGAGCAGCCTGCGCGCGGAGGCGGAACTGATCACCGGCGCGGCGACCGCGTGGCGGATGCCCGAGATGGATCGCGGATGTCCTTAGCATGCAGGTCGTGATACGCTCACTCCCGATGCGAAACTTCACCGACCTTCAGTGGTGGCGCCGCCGGTAGGCGGTTCCCCAGCTGAGTCTGCGCGACCGCCCGGTAACGGCGGTCGCTTTTCGTATCTCCCGCCGGTCCGGGCCACTACCTGATTGGGGTCCGAAGGTGGAAACCACGACACTGAAAACCGGCGGCGGCGTCACCATCACCCGCACCGCCGAGCCGTTCGATCCGGCCCAACTGACCCGCATCGCCGAAGCCGTCGAACGCCGCCGCGGCGGCGTGCTGAGCTCCGGCATGGAGTACCCGGGCCGGTACAGCCGGTGGCACCTGGCCTACGTGAACCCGCCGGTGGAGATCGTCGCCACCAGACGGATGATAACAGCAAGAAGCTTGAATGCGCGGGGCCGCGTGCTGCTGCCGGTGATCAGGGACGCTCTTGTACGCGCCGGGCACGAGCAGCCGGGTGACGGCGACGGGGTCACCGTGGTGATCCCGGAGGGCGAGGGCACGTTCACCGAGGAGGAGCGCAGCCGCCGGCCGACCGTGTTCACCGCGCTGCGCGAGATCGTCGCCGCCTTCGGCTGCGAGGACCCGCACCTGGGACTGTGGGGCGCCTTCGGGTACGACCTGGCGTTCCAGTTCGAGCCGGTGCGGTTGCGGATGGACCGGCCGCGCGACCAGCGGGACCTGGTGCTGCACCTGCCGGACGAGGTCTACGCGCTGGACCGCCGCCGCGAGGAGGCGGTCCGGTACCGGTACGAGTTCACCGTGGGCGGCGCCGGCACGGAAGGCCTGCCGAGGCAGACGGCCGACACCGGGGAGGCCGCCGTCGCCGCCGCGGATATTCCCCCCCAGCCGCGGCCTGGGCGGTACGCCGCGGTCGTCAGGCAGGCCAAGGAGCGGTTCGTGAGCGGCGACCTGTTCGAAGTGGTGCCCGGCCACGTGTTCTACGAGCGGTGCGCTTCGCCGGCCAGGTTCTACGAGCGGCTGCGGGAGCGGAACCCGGCGCCGTACGAGTTCCTGTTCAACCTCGGCGACGGCGAGTTCCTGGTCGGCGCCTCGCCGGAGATGTACGTGCGGGTGACCGGAGACCGGGTGGAGACGTGCCCCATCTCGGGCACGATCGCGCGCGGCGCGGACCCGCTGGAGGACGCGGCGAACATCGTCACGCTGCTGCGGTCGGCCAAGGAGGAATCCGAGCTGACCATGTGCACCGACGTGGACCGCAACGACAAGTCGCGGGTGTGCGTGCCGGGCAGCGTTAAGGTGATCGGGCGGCGGCAGATCGAGATGTACAGCCGCCTCATCCACACGGTCGACCACATCGAAGGAAAGCTGCGCCCGGGAATGGACGCGCTCGACGCGTTCCTCACCCACATGTGGGCGGTCACCGTCACCGGCGCGCCGAAGACCTGGGCGATGCAGTTCATCGAGGACAACGAGGACGCGCCGCGCCGCTGGTACGGCGGGGCGGTCGGCAAGATCGGCTTCGACGGCTCGATGAACACCGGGCTGACGCTGCGCACCGCGCACATCCGCGCCGGGGTGGCGGCGGTGCGGGCCGGGGCAACGCTGCTGTTCGATTCGGACCCGGAGGCCGAAGAGCGCGAGACCCACATCAAGGCGCGTGCCCTGATCGAAACCCTTCAGGAAGCGGAACGGCCGGTGGCTACGCCCGCATCCCCTGGCATGCCGGCCTCCCAGCGCGTGCCGGGCAAATCGGATGTATCGCGATTGGTGCGAGTCCTCCTGGTCGACCATCAGGACTCCTTCGTGCACACGCTCGGCGACTACTTCCGCCAGCACGACGCGGAGGTGACGACGCTGCGGGCGGGATTCCCGCCGTCCCTGCTCGACTCGATCGCGCCGGACCTGGTGGTGCTGTCGCCCGGGCCGGGGCGCCCGGCGGACTTCGGGTGCGAGGCGCTGCTGTCCGAACTCGATGCCCGCCGGCTTCCGGCGTTCGGGGTGTGCCTGGGGCTGCAGGCGATGGTGGAGCACGCCGGGGGAGAGTTGTCGCTGCTGCCCGAGCCCGCGCACGGCAAACCGGGGCAGGTGCTTGTCCGCGCCGGGTCGTCGCTGCTCGCCGGGCTGCCGCCCGAGTTCACCGCGGCGCGCTACCACTCGATCTACGCCGTCGAGTCCGCGGTGAAGGGCGGGTTCACCGTGACGGCGGCGACCCGGGACGAGGTGGTGATGGCGATCGAGGACGACGCGGCGGGCCGCTGGGCGGTCCAGTTCCACCCCGAGTCGATCCTCACCGCGGCCGGCCGGGCGGGGCATCAGGTGATCGCCAACGTGCTCGCCCTCTGCCGCGCCCGCGCGCTCGTCCGGGCGGAAGGAAAGTCAGGCAAGACTGTCGCTTAGCGCGAGGACTCGCCGCAGCGCGGTCTCGAAGTGCCCGCTGGGATGTTATTCAGTCGCGATCCGGGGCTTCTGGCTATACGACGGCGGACGCGTTCCCGCGGAAGCCGGCCAGCGGCGGCAGGGGGTATGCGGTCCGGATGATCCCGTTTTCGCCTGATATGCCCGTGCTGGCCGTCACCCGGCGCGGCTGGCTGTTCCATGATCGTGAGTTGTTCACCGCGTTATTCGCGGGTGACGACCCGTGATCATGACATCACTCCTTCCCGGATACCCCCAGCGGGTATAGGAAGGGGGAACGGGGCCCCTGGGCCGTGCGACCTCGTAAGTGCGGAACACCAGATATACCGAAGTGCGGCATCAGCGGGGCGCGGTGCCCCAGGGGCGGCCCGCCAGGATGGCGAGGTGGAGCGACACGAGCGTGTCCTCCAGTTCCGGCAGCGCGCTGGTGCGGTCCGCGCGGACCAGGGACCGCACCAACTCGGCGGTGGCCCCGGCGAGCGCCAGGCACGCCTCGTAGGGAACGGCCGGCCAGTCCGGATGACGCTCGCGCGCCCGCTCGTGCCAGGTGCAGTTGATCTGCGCGAACAGGTGCCCCGCGGCTTGCAGTCGGTTCGCCGCGGCTGGCCCGGCGGCGGGCATCTCGATGTAGAACACCCGGGCGAAGGCGGGCTCGTCTCCGAGAAAGCCGAGGAAGGTGCGGCACCCCACGCGCAGTACCTCCTCGTCGGCGTCGTCCGCCACGGCACGGGCGGCGGCGATCACGCGGCTGACCAGGAGCTGCCAGCCCTCGTGAGTCGCCGTGAGGAAGCAGCTCTCCTTGTCGCGGAAGTGCGCGTAGAACGCGGCGCGGGAGACCTTCGCACGCCGGACGATGTCCGCGACCGTGACGGCGGCATAACCGAATTCCGCGACCGCGGCGATCACGGCGCGCAGCAGCCGCTCTCGCTGCGAGGCCCGGACGGTCCGGGTGGGAAGACGGCTGCGGCCCCTGGGCAGACCCGGTTTGCCCTCGTGAGTTAGCGCGAGCGTACCCCCTTGCGTGCCGTCCGTCATAGGCCTAGAGTAACGGGAAAATCCCTAAAGTACATAGACGTACTTTTAGGCCGCATGCGCGTCATCGCTGATGTGGTGCGGAAAGGGGACGCAAATGACAGCAATCGTGAACAGCGCCCCGGCGTCCGGAGTCATGCAAGGTCTCTGGCGGCGCCAACTCGCTCACTACCCGGACACGCGGCCGCGTGTGTGGTACCTGGCCATCGTCGTCCTGGCAACAATTACTCTTTATTACGAGCTCTATATCGCGGGGGCGGTCGCCCCCTCGATCATCGCCGGTTACGGCATGACGTTCCCGTTCTACGTCTACATCACCGTGGTGGGGAACGCGGTCGGCGCGTTCGGCTCGCTGGCGGCGGGCCTGTCCGACCGCTGGGGCCGCGCGAACCTGGTCGCCTACGGGTTGCTGATTACCGGGCTGCTGGCCCTGGTCGGCATCCCGAACGCGTCGGGCAAGTGGTCCTTCGCCATCTTGTTCGCCGCGATAGGCCTGGTCGAGGGCGTCATCCTGGTCGCCACGCCGGCCCTGGTCCGGGACTTCTCTCCGCAGCTCGGGCGGGCCTCCGCGATGGGGTTCTGGACCCTCGGCCCGGTGGTCGGCAGCCTGGTGGTCGCCGTGGTGTCAAGCAACACGCTCAGCCACCTGCACGCGTGGCAGGACCAGTTCGTCATCTGCGGCGTCGTCGGGCTTGCCGTCGGCGTGATCGCGTTGTTCGGGCTGCGTGAGCTGTCGCCGGGGCTGCGCGACCAGCTCATGGTGTCCATGCGGGACCGGGCGCTGATCGAGGCGCGGGCCCGGGGGATCAATATCGCGGAGTCGCTGCGCCGGCCCTGGCAGCAGATGCTGCGCCTGGACGTGATCGGCTCGGCGTTCGCGATCTCGGTGTTCCTGATTATCTACTACACGGCCGTCGGGTTCTTCACGATCTACCTCAACGCCCTGCACGGCTTCTCGCTGTCGACCGCCAACAGCATCGGGGACTGGTTCTGGGGATTCAACGCGATAGCGCTGCTCCTGGTCGGGATCAACTCGGACCGGATCCGGGTACGCAAGCCGTTCATGGTGCTCGGCGCGGTTGGCGCGATCGTGATGACGATCATCTTCCTCAACCTCGGCGCGCACGCAAGCTACGCCACCTTCGCCATCGTGACCAGCATCCTCGCGGTATGCCTGGGAATCGCGTACGCGCCGTGGATGGCGAGCTTCACCGAGACGGTCGAGAAGCACAACCCGGCGCTGACCGCGACCGGCCTGGCCGTCTGGGGCTGGATCATCCGCGCCGTGATCGCGATCTCGGTGTTCATCCTGCCGTCCGTGGTCGGCTCGATGACGCCGCTGGTCACGTACGGCTCGCAGGCGACCGCGATATCCGCGAAGTACGGGCCCGAACTGGCCACGCTCGGCGCGGTCGACCCGAAGACGCAAGCCGCGCTGCAGGCCAACCCGGCGAACACGGCCGCGGTCACCACCGCCGTGGGCGAGATCGCCAAGGCCTTCAGCATCAGCCCGACGGCGGCCGCCACCCGGCTGACCGCGATGGGCACGGTGCCGAAATCGGACCTGGCGTTCATGGCCGCGCACGGCACCGATGTCGTGACCGCCGCCGCGGCCGCCCCCGGCCAGTGGAAGAACTGGTGGTGGGTCTGCGTCGGCGGCGAGGTCGTCTTCCTGCCGTTCATCCTGCTGATGACCGGCCGGTGGAGCCCGCGCAAGGCCCGCGAGGACGCCGAAGAGCACGAGCGCCTGGTCCAGCAGGAGTTGGCCGCCCTGCAGGACTGACGGACAAGACCGAACTGGAAAGGTGAGACCCCGGACCGGTCCATCCGGGGTCTCACCGTGGAGGGGAAGAGCGTGATTCCCAGATCCGGCACGCTTTCGCTCGACGCGGTGAGCGACGTGGAGCGCGGCGTCGTGCTGAACGCCCTGCTGTGTGTACACCCGGAGTGGCGCTCCGAGGCGGAGGCGATGGCGGGGAGGCTGCTCCTCGCGGACAACGCGCAGATCGCGGATGCCGTCGCCAGGAGCGTGCTCGGCCTGCGCGTCGGCGCGTCCGGTGGTCCGGCGCCGGAGGCGCTGGCCGGCACGGTGCGCCCTTACCTGGACGACATGACCGAGCGGGCCCGGCTCGGCGCGGCCAGCGCCGCCAGGGAGATCGGCTGCGGCGTGCTGTTCGGCCTGTATGACTGCCGCTACGAAGACGACAAGTACACGACCCTCGCCCCGGCCGATCTGGTCGAGGCGATCGACGACCTCGCTCAGGACATCGTCCGGCGGATGCGCACCGAACGCGTGCGGATCCCCGTGCTGACCGACGAGTGCCCCGAGTGGAACACGTGGCTGTACGAGTACTACTACTGAGCCGCTAGTCCCAGGCGATGCCGGGGTCGGGGGCGTCTTCGGCGAGCACGGTGCCCTCGATCACGCCGTACGGGCGGTCGGCGGCGTAGTAGACCTCGCGGTCGTTGTCCAGGCCGAACGGGGCGAGGTCGACGAGGAAGTGGTGCTTGTTCGGCAGCGCGAGCCGGACCTCGCAGACCGCCGGGACCTCGGCGATGATCCGCTCGCCGATCGCGTACAGGGTCTGCTGCAGCGAATAGCTGTGGATTCCTGAGAAGGCCGCCAGGATCGCCGCCCGGGCGCCCACGAACGCCGCGGCCCAGTTGACCCGGTCGAAGCCGCGGAACCGCCACCGCGCGTCCACCTGCGTGGCGAGGATCCGGTCCTTGGTCTCGGCGAGCGTGGTGTACTCATCGCGCGGGAAGCCCCAGAACTCCGACCCGGTGGTGTTCATCACGACAAGATCCTTGATCCCGGACACCACGTGGGTCCCCAGGGTGGCGTCGTGGACCACCGTCGCGGTCCGGGTCAGCAGCCCGCTGCGGGCGAACGAGTACCCGGTGCCGCCGATCGCGCTCCAGGCGTATTCCTCGATCGTGATGCGCGCCCGCGTGATCGGTTCCTGCGTGTGCACGAAATGGGCGGCAAGCGCGAGGCCGAACGACTCCGGCTCCACGGCGCCGAGTTTCTTGGCGAAGGCGTAGACGGTGTTCTTCTGTGAGTCGGTGGGCAGTACGGCGGAGTTGTCGCCGACCGTGTGCGCGGCGGTGAGGTCGCCGGACAGGCTGGTGGAGACGCTCCAGTCCCTGATCAGGTCGCCGCCGTCGGGCGCCGCGTGCCGGGCGACGCGCACCACGCGGACCTCTGCCTTGCCGTAACGATTGGCGCCGAGGCGGACCATCGCACTCTCCTAGGCTTTCGTAGACGACATCCCTGCGCAGCGGGAGGCTGGTGATGCGCACGCCGGTCGCGTCGCGGACCGCGTTGGCCAGCGCCGGCGCGACCGGGTTGAACGGCGCCTCGCTCATCGGCTTGGCGCCGAGCGGGCCGAGCGGGTCACGGGTAGCCGCGACGTGCACCTCGGTGCGCGGCAGGTCAGCCAGAACGGGCACGTGGTACTCCCGCAGCGTCCGCGTCGTCACCCGGCCGGCGTCGTCGACGCGGACCTCTTCGTACAGCGCCGCACCGAGGGCCTGCGCCACCCCGCCCTCCACCTGGCCGCGCAGCTGGACCGGGTTGATCACCGTGCCCGCGTCGACCGCCTGCACGGACTGCAGCACCCGGATCTCCCCGGTCCCGTGATCCACCGCGACCCGGAACCCCTGCGCGGTGAACGAGACCGAGCGCGCGGTGCCGTCGCAGTACCCCTCCACCTCGAGCGGCTTCTCGCCGTCCGGCTGGCTAGCGATCGCCTCGGCGAGCGCCCGGGCGGCCCGCAGCGTGGCGGTGCCCGCGACGACCACGCCGGTCGAGCCGTACGCGCCGGTGTCGTGGCCGGTCTGGTCGGTGTCGGACGAGACCACCTCGATGTCTTCTGGCGCGCAGCCAAGGGCGCTCGCCGCGAGTTGCTTGTGCACCGTCGTGGTTCCGTTGCCGAATTCGCTCGTCCCAACGGCGAGCCGGTACCCCCCGCCGGGACGCTGCGCGATGCGGACCCTCCCGTCGTGGCCGCCGGGCGGGATCGTGTCAAGCATGGTCACCGCGATGCCCGCGCCGGTCAGCCAGCCAGGCGGCGCGGCCTCGCCGCGGCCGCTGTTCAGCGCCTTCTCCACCAGGTCGAGACACTCGCCGGCCCCGGCGCTCGCGGTGCTGACGTCCTGCGGTTCGCCGCCGCCGCCGGTCAGTTCTTCGCCGGGCCGTACCAGGTTACGGCGGCGGAACTCGGCCGGGTCGATGCGCAGCACGCGGGCAAGCTCATCCATCGCGGACTCGACCGCGAACGCGGACTGGGACAGGCCGTAGCCGCGGAACGCTCCCGCCGGGACCGTGTTGGTGTAGACCGAGCGGGCGTCGACCCGCTTGTTCGGGCAGCGGTAGGCGGTGACCGCTTCCTCGCAGGCGTGGAACAGCACGCCCGGGCCGTGGTTGCCGTAGGCGCCTGTGTTGGCGACCAGATCGAGCTCCATGGCGGTGAGCGTGCCGTCTTCGGCCGCGCCGAGCCGGACCGTGATCTCCATCGGGTGCCGGGTGGTGGCGGCGGTGAACTCCTCCTCCCGGGTCAGCTCGAGCTGGACCGGCCGGCCGGTGGCGAGGACGGCGAGCGCCACGACATCCTCGGTGATCATCTCCTGCTTGCCGCCGAAACCGCCGCCGATCCGCTTCGCGATCACCCGGATCCGGTCGCGGCCCAGCCCGTAGACCCGGCACAGCTCGTCCCGGGTGAGGAACGGGGTCTGCGAGCTGGTGCGCAGCACCAGACGCCCCCCGTCAGGCGAGCTTCCGTCCAGCCAGCCGATCGTGGTGTGCGTCTCCAGGTGCACGTGCTGGACCCGCTGCACGGTGAACGTCTGCGCATAGACCGCGGCCGCGGTCGCGAAGCCCTCGGCGGGGTTCCCGGCCTGGCGGTGCAGTTCGGCGGCGATGTTCCGGTCCGCGAGGCCGGGGTGCAGTCGCGGGGCGCCGGGCTTCATCGCGTCGGCCGGGTCGGTGACGGCGGGCAGCAGTTCGTAGTCGACATCGATGAGCGCGCAGGCCGCCTCGGCCGCCGCGGCCGAGTCCGCGACGACGGCGGCGACCCGCTGGCCCGCGAACCGCACCGTCCGGTCAAGCACCATCGTGTCGCGCGGGTCGTCGTCCGGGTTGTGGTGGCGGGCGGAGGAGAACCGCCAGGGAGGCGAGTCCGCATGGGTGAAGACGGCGACGACACCGGGCAGCTCCCGTGCCCTGGTCGTGCCGATCGAGCGGATCCAGGCGTGCGGGTGCGGGGACCGCAGCAGCTTCATGTGCAGCATGCCAGCTGCCAGCGGGCCTTCGGCGGGCAGGTCGGCGGTGAACTCGGCCCTGCCGGCGACCACGTCCGGCCCGGCGGGGGCGGGCACGCTCTGGCCAATGACGGAGGCAGCGGGATCGTTCGGGATAATCCTGGGTTTTCCCTGCAGCGCGTCGAGGATGGAGCCGTACCCCGTGCAGCGGCAGATGTTGCCCTTGAGCGCGCGGGGCAGGTCGCCGCCCTCGAGCGCCGCCGCGGTCATGATCATGCCCGGTGTGCAGAAGCCGCACTGAAACCCCTGCGCGGCAAGGAACGCGTCCTGCAGCGGGTGCGGTCCGAGGCCTTCGATCGTGGTGACGGCGCGGCCGGCGGCGCGCATCGCGGGGTAGACGCAGCTGTGCACCGGCACGCCGTCGACGTGCACGGTGCAGGCGCCGCAGTCGCCGGTGTCGCAGCCCTTCTTCACCCCGGACCAGCCGGCCTCGCGCAGGAACGTCCGCAGGCACTGGCCGGGCCGGGGCTGACGGCGCGCTGGCTGGCCGTTGACGTACACGGTCACCGGCTCAGCTCCGTGATCACCTCGGCCACGGCGCGACGGGTCATGGCCGCGCGCCAGCGGGCGCTTCCGTGCACGTCGTCCAGGTATATGGGTCTGGTCGCCTCCAGCGCCCGGACCGCCTCGGCCGGATCAGGCAGGGCGGCGAAGCGGAGCTGGACCGGGCGCGGCACCGAGGCGGTGATCGTGACGACGGCGGGCTCACCGGGGAGGTGGCGGCCGATCACCAGCGCGGCGGACCGGCCGACCGGCGAGAGCGACACCTGGCGGAACGCGGTGCGGCAGCGCAGCGACGCGGCCGGAAGGACGACCTTCCGCAGCAGTTCCCCGGGAAGCAGCACGTTGCGGCCGTCGCCGGTCACGACGTCGCTGACCGGCAGCTCGCGGACGGTGCCGTCAAGCGCGCTGAGCGTGACGGTCCCGTCAAGCGAGGCGGCCAGCGCGGTCATCGGGCCGGCCGGCAGCGACAGGCAGATGTTGCCGCCCACGGTGGCGACATTCTGCACCTTGAAGGAGCCGAGCAGCGCGTGGCAGCATTGCCGGGCGAGCGAGGCGGCGGGCCAGTCGCGGGCCGGCCTCCAGCGGGCCAGTTCGGCGAGCGTGCAGGTCGCGGCGATCTCCAGGCCGCGGCGCGTCTCGGTGAGCGGCCGCCAGCCGAAGTCGGTCAGGTCGAGCAGCCGGCGCAGCGTGGGCTGCGGCTGGGAGAACAGCCACGTTCCGCCGCCCAGCCAGGCGTCGCCCTCGCGCCAGGCCGCGCCGCGGGCGGGAACGAACTCGGTGACGGTGTCGATGTCCATATTTATCGCCTCACGGCAATAGGCGTCCCCCCTGATGAGCAGCTCGAATCATGTTGCCCGAGGGATGTTAGCGGGCGAGTGAGGCGGCGGGCGCGGTGAGCGCCACCGTCAGGGTGACCCGGCGCCAAGAATCTTCAGCAGCCGTCTGCTTTCGGTCACGAAGCGGGCAGAGCCGCCGCGGCCGGCTGTTTCCGCCAGTCCCGGGACCGCGGCGCGCGGCCGGATGATCTCGGCGGCCTCCGCTCCGAGGGCGATCAGGTCGGCCAGCTTCTGCGGCGGTTTCGGCGTGGCGGGCGGGAACAGCCGGGGCAGCGCCGCCGCGACCAGCTCCCACACCTGCGTGTACGCGCCGGCCCTTGCCGCGTCGGCCAGGGCGGGCACGACGCGGTTCAGCAGCAGGTCACCGGCGGCGGCCATGTCGCCGAGGACGGCGCCGAGTGCCGTCCCGTCGAACTGGCCGCGGCCGGCCAGGATCAGCAGCGCGTCCACGGCGGCGGCCCGGTCACCGAGCTCATGCGCGGTCAGGCCGTAGCACAGCGCCAGGTTCATGCCGGTGCCTGCCGGCCCGTCTGCCTCGGCAAGCAGCGGCAGCATCCGGCGGACCACCGGGTCGTAGCGGGCGAAGATGGCGTACTGCGGCATCACGCCGCGGGTGAGCTGGGGAACCAGGTGCGCGGCGATAACGTCCCTGTGCGCCGGGAGCATGGCCGGCCAGCACGCCAGTCCGGCCGTGTTGAAATACTCGCTAGCCCCGCCATAGTCGTTCTCAACGAGCCGCTCCGGGCGGTCCAGCGTCGTCAGCAGCGCGGTCATCGGGCCCGGCCGCGCGTTCCCCAGGGAGGCCAGGCCGGGCCGCGCGGGCCGGATGACGGCCAGGAGGCGTTCCTGCCCTCCGGCGGCGGCGCCCCACCGGCCATGGTCCGCCGCGAGGCGGCGCACGGTTGACACCTCGGGGTCGGGCAGGCCGCCGCCGTCCAGCCACCGGGCCAGCCGGGCGCCCGCGTTGGTGCGCAGCAGGCGGGCCCGCCGCGCCAGG
>Ga0335075_10010428_pt1 | contig 14107 bp, 11 predicted proteins | sample Lox_Sample_24_FD_206723 | JGI IMG/M metagenome (GOLD analysis project Ga0335075, IMG submission 206723) | Soil microbial communities from Loxahatchee National Wildlife Refuge, Florida, United States - Lox_Sample_2.4 | ecosystem: Environmental > Terrestrial > Soil > Wetlands | place: USA...
GCGCTTACGCTTTTCTGCTGAACCCGCAAGGCCGCATTCTTGGCGACATGGTGATCTACAACCGCGGAGACTCGCTGCTGGTCGAAACCGATCGCACCCAAGCGGAAAAAATAACGGCCGCCTTCGACCACTACATCATCATGGACGATGTCGAAGTTTCTAATTTAGGCGAGAAGCAGACTGCTCTAGGCATAGCTGGGCCGAACTCGCGCGCGGTTCTAAACGCCGCAGGCATCGAAGTTCCGGAACTGAATCCCCTGCAACTGGTTACGCCGCAATGCAATTGCGCCTGCGAATGTGTTGAGTGCACCGTGGTGCGCGGAGAAAGTGGTCAGCAGGAATCTTACGAAATATGGCTGAGTCCGAAAGATGTTTTCAAGACCTGGCAAGCGCTAATCGCCGCGGGCGCAACGCCGGTTGGCAGCGAAGCCCTGGAATTGCAACGCATTGTGGCCGGTGTCCCCTTGTACGGCGTTGATATCCGCGAGCGCGACCTGCCCCAGGAAACCGAGCAAGTGCGCGCGCTAAACTTCAACAAAGGCTGTTACGTGGGGCAGGAAATTGTCGAGCGCATTCGCTCGCGTGGCAACGTGCATCGCAAATTTACCGGCTTCGTTGCGGAAGGCGTGGCGACAACCATTGCCGCAGGTGCCAGGGTATTGGCGGGAAAAGCGGGCGAGCCGGAAAAAGAAGTGGGCGAGATTACCAGCGCCGCCGTTCTGCGTACGCCCTCAGGCGAACGCACTTTCGCACTGGGATATATTCGCCGCGAAGCCGGAACGCCGGGCCGCGAGGTCAGGATCGGCGACGCCACAGCAACCGTATTGCAACTGCCGGTGGAGAGTTTGGTTTCAGTTTGAGAATTTTGGTTAAAGGAATATTGACGCTCGTCGATTGCCGAATGAAAATCTGGCGAAAAACATTTCGCGGCATAGTTGTTAATCGGCAATCAACAATCATCAACAATCATTGAATTACAAGGAAGAATGCCATGGCTGAGAAACGACAGGAATCCAGTTTCACCGTGACCGACCGCCGCTTATTCACAGAAGATGGCGAGTTGCGTAAAGAGGTTTCCGAGGAAGCGGAAGCGGAAAAGCCTAAACCAGTTGCAGTTGCGCCGCAAACTCCGGCCAAAGAGCCTGCGCCTTCCGCGAACTCGGTAGCATCGTTTCCGTCCGCTGGTGCGGGCGCGGAGCCGATGCCGCCTGCTCCCACGGCGGCCGAACAAAAGGCACAAGCCGAGGCCTACCAGGCATCGTCGAAAGATCTGGATTCGCGCGTGGAATTGAGTGGCCGTTCCGCGAAAGAATTTGAGATGACCTTTGAGCGCTTTCTCGCGTCGCTCTACATGACGGCCATGCTGCAACTGGGATTGATGCACCAGCAGGGCGAGCAGCCTCGGGTCGATATCATCGGTGCGCGGCAAACTATCGACACCCTGGCGCTGCTGGCGGAAAAAACCAAGAGCAATCTCACTTCCATGGAAGAAGCGTTTTTGCAGAACAGCCTTTACGAAGTGCGCATGGCGTATGTGGAAGTGACGAATGCGCTCTCTCGTCCTCCGCAGCCGGGAGCGGCGACGGGAACCGGCGGGCGGTGACGGGAAAAGCAGCCATTGGCCATTAGCAGTTGGCTGTTAACCGCGTAGATGGTGCTGCGAACCGGCAAAGTTCAGCCCCGGCTAATTGCTAACTGCCAAATGCTAAAAATCATGAACCTTCCCGCATGAAAGCCACCCTTACGGTGCTGGGCAGCGGCACTTCGATGGGCGTTCCCACCCTGGGCTGCGACTGCGCGGTGTGCCGCTCCAACGATCCCCGCGACCGGCGCACCCGCCCTTCGGTAATGATTGGATACGCGGATAAAGTGGTGCTGATCGATACCGCTCCCGATTTTTATACGCAGGCCCTTCGCGAGCGCATTGCGCGGGTGGATGCGGTTTTCTACACCCACACCCACGCCGACCACATCCTGGGCATCGACGATCTTCGCCCCTTCAGTTTTGCTCACAGGCCGGCGAAGCTGCCGCTGTATGCGCGTCCGGATGCGGCGGCTTTTCTGCGCAAAATGTTCAGCTACATTTTCGACGCGGACTATAAATTTGGCAGCCTGCCGCAGCTCGAATTGCGTCCCATTGATGGTCCGGTGGAGTTGTTCGGAGCCCGCTTCGATCCGGTGCGATTGATTCATGGCGAGGCGGAGATTTATGGCTTCCGCTTTGGGTCGGCCGCCTATCTCACCGATCACAGCGAGATTCCGGAAACCTCGCTGCGTCAATTGGAAGGCCTGGATATTCTTTTCCTTGATGCGTTGCGGCACAAGCCTCACCCCACGCACTCGACCGTGGAGAATTCTTTGCGCATTGCGGAGCGAGTTAAGCCGAAGCGAGTTTTTTTCACGCACATTTGCCACGATCTGCCCCATCAAGCCACCAATGCCACGCTGCCGGGGCATGTGCGGCTGGCCTATGACGGGATGAAGGTGGAGTTTGAGATTTGAAGGCCGTTAGCATGATAGCCATTGGCAGCGGGCGTCAATTAACGGTCATTGAATCAACAGTCGATTGATCAACAAACGATCGTCCATGCAGGTATTTCACAAACTCGAAGATGTGCCCGAAAGCTTTGGGCCTTCCCTGGTGACCGTGGGAAATTTTGACGGCGTGCACCGGGCGCACGCTCATGTGTTGCGGGAAATTGTGCAGCGGGCAGGACGCGACGGCGCCAAGGCCGTGGCAGTGACATTCGAGCCGCATCCGGCGCGCATTCTGCGCCCCGATTCGCAATTGAGACTGATTACCCCTCTAGCAGAAAAAGTTCGGCTGCTCCAGCAAACAGGAATCGACGCGGTGCTGATGTTGCCCTTTGGACGCGACCTTTCGCTGATGACTCCGCGGCAATTCGCCGAACGCATTCTCAAGAAAAAACTTCGCGCCCGCGAAGTGCATGAAGGTTACAACTTTCGCTTCGGCCACAAAGCTGCGGGAGACGTAAATCTGCTGACGCATTTCGGCCAGGAGATGGGCTTCGAAGTGAAGGTATATTCCGAAGAAACTTTGCGCGGAACGCCCGTGTCAAGCACGCACATTCGCAAACTGATCGCCGAGGGAGAAGTGAGCCGGGCGCGGCACTTGCTGGCGCGTCCGTTCTCGATTTTGGGCACGCCGGGGCGCGGGCGCGGGCTGGGAACGAAGTACACGGTGCCCACGATTAATCTGGCGCGTTATGAAGAGCTTGTGCCGAAAGATGGCGTTTATATCACTTCGACGCGCGTGGGCGATGAGCGTTTCGAGTCGGTGACGAATGTGGGCAACCGCCCCACGTTTGGAGCGGATTCATTTGCCATTGAAACTCATCTGCTGAATTTCCATCCCCTTGAACTGACGCCCGAGAGCGAAGTTGAAATATGTTTCCTAGACCGCCTGCGCGATGAGATCAAATTTCCGTCGGTGGACGCATTGCGCGAGCAGATCGCGCGCGATGTGAAAAAGGCGAGAAGATATTTTCATCTGCTGGGGCTGCAACGAGAGGCCGGAGAAACCCCGCCATGAACCTCAGCTAATGAGGCAGATAGCCCGATTCCATAGGCAGTTTGCCATCCACGCGAATGACGTTGACGCTGTTATCGACAGCGCGCACGTCGACCAAACCTAACGCCCCGGGCGTGGATTGAACGATTTTCAGAACATCCCCGTCAGAATCGGCCAACACGATATCTTTGCGCGTTGCGATCAATGCTTTCAATTCACTGGGACTCATCTTGATCAGATGCTCCAGGGTTTCGGCTTCGCCCGGAGAATCCTTGTGCAGAACCAGGACGATTGTCTTCTCGTCCGGCCACTTCCTCGCCTCAGCACGAAAAATCTTAGCGAGATGGACGGCGGTTACATTTCCCACGTTGTTATCTTTGTTGACCACAACTGCCATGTGATGAGCGAAACATGGAGTCAGAAATGCCAGCGGAAAAAGCGGAAGCGCGGCAGTCCGTTGAATTCTCATAGGCACGTCCTGTGTCGAGGTGATTGCAGGTTACGCTACGAAGCTAAATGGGAATCGAGCTTTTTTGAGTAAAAACATTGTCAAACCGGAGCGAGTACCAAGAAAGGAACCGTGCAAGTGTGGGCCTCGCTGTACGATAACCTGCTTTTGCAGGAAGTCGCGAGGTTGGCATTCCAGAGCTAAACCGAAAATCGAATTTGACTGAGGACGGGCCATGTACGCGCCCGCATCCCTGGCGCGGATATTTATTTATTGGATTGGCGGCGTTCCTATGGGGCGTGTCGGCAGCGCTGGGACGAGCGGTGTTTACCGGCAGGTTGCGACTGGCCGCGGGCACGCTGCGCCCGATCGATCCGCTGATTCTTTCGCAGACCCGAACCACATTTTCCTTGCTGGTGCTGGCGCCGCTTCTAGTCGGGTTTCGGGGATGGCAACGGATTAAGCTGCCGGCGCGGGATTTAGCCTACTGCTTCCTGCTGGGAACGTTGGGCGTGGCGGTCTCGAATTATTTTTATTACCTGGCGATTCAGCGAACCAACGTCGCCATTGCGATCACGGTGCAATATACGGCTCCAGTGTGGGTGCTGCTGTATGTAGCGGCGCGTGGCCAGCAGAAGCTTTCGCTTCGGAAAATTGCCGCGGTCGGGATGGCGGTGGTGGGAATCGCGCTGGTGATCGACCTGTTGCACGCTGGCGCCGGTCGCCTGGATGCATGGGGCGTAATGGCAGCTTTGCTAGCATCTTTCTCTTTTGCTTTTTATAACGTCGCCGGCCACGGAATTCTGCTTCGCTATGATCGCTGGCGCGTGCTGGTGTGGACGCTGGCCGCGGCTTCGGCATTTTGGCTGGTGGTGAATCCTCCGTGGAAAATCGCGGCGGCACACTACGCAGCGGCGGAGTGGATGTTCTTATTCGTATTTTCGATGATCTCGGTGCTGGGAGCGTTCTCTCTGTACTTTCTTGGACTTCAGCATCTTGAGCCGACACGCGCTATTGTGGCGAGTTGCCTGGAGCCGGTCTTCTCGATTCTGCTCGCGGCTTTGCTGTTGGGGGAAGTGCTGCGGCCGGTGCAGACGTTGGGAATCGTTTTGGTTCTGGCGGCGATTGTGATGGTGCAGCGCCCGGATAGGAACGGCGCGGCGGAGCTTCCGGCTTCGGATCCAATTGAGTAGTAAGTAAGAACTGCCAGTGCTCGGGTTATTGCTCGGCGTATTCGATTTCAGTGGTTATCTTTGCCGTCTTGCTGAGCATGGCCGAAACTGAACAATATTTTTCTTTGGAGAGCCGGACGGCGTCCTCGACGGCTTTGCGGGAAACTTTTCCGCCGACACGATAAATCAATTTGATTTCGGTGTACACCGAAGGCGATTCGGAGGCGCGTTCGGCTTCGGCGCGCACTTCCAGGCTGGTGAAGGCTTCACGTTTTTTCTGCAGGATCGAAACCACATCGTAGCCAGTGCAGCCGCACAACCCAATCAGCACAAGCTCCATGGGGCTATTGCCGCCGGCCTTGTCTCCGTCGACGATGATCGGGTGTCCGCTGGTGGCAATGCCTTCGAAGCGCTGCTTCTGCAGCCATTTCGTTTTGGCTTCCGTCATGATGCAATCTTACGAGGACTTGCTGGAATTGACGAGTCCGGGAAGAGTATCTAGCTCTGCAATCCCACCTTGCGGAGCAAATTCTGAAAGCGGGGGTCCGCTCTCAGGCTCGCAAAGCGGCGGTCCTGGTTCAGAAAGGGCATCTGACTATCGCGCTCGCGGTAGGACTCCTGCAGGCATTGAAATGCATGGTCGGCATCGCCCAAGCCCGCAAACAGGACAGCCATATCCCATGCGGGCACGTAATGTTGTTTGGACAGCGGTTGCAGCTGGCCAAGAATTTTGCGGGCTTCCGCCTGATTTCCTGCAATCCCGTAAGCATGTCCAAGGGCCGCGAGCACACTCCGATTGCCGTGGGAGAGTTCGAGAGCCTTCTGCCACTCCGCGATGGCAAGCAAAAAGTTCCCTTGCTGTTCGTAGATAGAAGCCAAAACCTGATGGGCCGGGCCGAAATTGGGATCAAGTTCCAGAGTGCGCTGGTTTACAGCGATCGCCCGATCATATTGTCCAAGATCGCGGTAGCGTCCAGCCACAGTGGTGCTGATCGCCAGGGAAAGCGGATCCAGTTGTTGAGCGCGCATGGCTTCCTGCAACGCTTCTGGAAGACGTCCCATTGCCCGCAAATAATAGCTGTACGACTGATGAGCCGTAGCGTAGTTTGGATTGAGCTGGATGGCGCGCTGAAATTCCTGTTCTGCCCCCTTCCAGTTCCAGTCGTAATAGAACTCAACCTCACCCAACTCCGCGTGGCCCTCGGCTGCCGAGGGATCGAGTTCTAAAGCCTTGGCGGCCGCAGCCCTCGCCTTGGCTTGGGCGACATCGGCGGGAAGTACATCTGAGCTCAGCAGCGAGTAGCTTGCCGCCAAGCCTGCGTAGGCAGCGGCAAAACTAGAGTCCTTGGCCGTGGCCTGTTCAAAGTATCCAATGCTCTTTTTTACCGCTTCTTCGTTGCGCTGGTTCCAGAAATAGCGGCCCTTGAGGTATGCCTCGTAGGCATCGGGTTGAATTGCGCGGCCGTTGACCGAGTGAGATTGAGTAGAAGCCTCGTTCGGCGTACCTTTCGCGCGGCCCTGGATTTCGGCTGCAACGTCACGTGCCGCCGAGCCTTGTAAAGCCAACACATCCTTCAGTTCATAATCGTAGGTTTTGGCCCAAAGGTGGCGGTCCGCGGCAGTGTCAATCAACTGCACGCGGATTCTGACGCGATTCCCGTCCCGCTCAACCGTACCTTCGACCAGAGCGTCCACGCCAAGCTCCCGGCCAATCTGCGGAGCGGTCTTATTTCCATTTTTATAATGCATCACCGACGTTCGCGAGATCACACGCAGGCCGCTCACTTGAGCGAGGTCGGATATGAGTTCGTCCGTCATTCCGTCGACAAAATATTCCTGCGACGAATCGCCCGACAAATTTTGCAAAGGCAGCACAGCGATGGAGCTGAGTTGTTTCGTGGAGTGAGGTGATTTCAAGGAGCGCAGGAGCAAGGTTCGGGTAATTGTGTTCACTGCGATCCCAACCACGACGCCGTACAACAGTAAAGCAGCCGTGAAACCCAGCCAGGGAGCATTCCGGAACGACCTTGAAGGTTGGCCCGGTTCGAGAGTTACCGGGGGTGTTTCCGAAGAAACGGGGTGGGCAACAGGAGGCGGAGAGGAATCTCCAGTTAATTGCCGATCTGAGGTTAAAGGGCCGAGCGGGACAAGTTCCGGCGCACCCTGGTCAGCCGAAATCCTGTTTGCTTCGGCAATTGTTTTCACTGGGGCAATGAAGCGGTAACCTAAACGCGGAATAGTTTCGATATAGCGGGGTTCTTCGACGGAATCGCAGAGGATTTGCCGAAGTTTTTTTACCGAGGTATTGAGTCCGTGTTCGACATCGACGAAGGTATCGTTTGACCACAACTTCTGGCGAATCTCTTCGCGAGTTACAACTTCGCCGGCACGCTCCAGCAGTGCCTCCAAAATGAGGTAAGGTTGGCCACGAAGCTTCACCGGGGTACCGTTCTTCAGAATCTCTCGCGCCCCGGGGCGCACTTCGAAGGGGCCGAAGCGGTAGTTCCCTGGAGTTTTCACGTAGCCCCCGCACAAAGGCCGTGTAAAAGTATAACTAAGTTGGACCCGATTCTAGCGCCATTTTCGTTTCATCCCAAATAAAATTAATCAGCCTCATTTGCCCGGTTTCTGCTGCCTCCCAAAGGCGGGAGGGGCCGCCACGCGAGCTGGCAATAAGTCCCTGATTTTCAGTGAAATAACTACTCACCCTTAAGCTCACCAACATTTCACCACGAGTGCATTGCAGGTTTTCGCGTAGTGGAAGAAAGTTCTCGTGTCAGAAAATTCCTTCGGGATTGAACTGTAGTTCCGAAAATTCATACTAGTTAAAAGAACGTAGTGACCAGGCCCAAGTTAGGGGGGCCAAGGCGGGGTGGGAACCTGGGTTCTCGTTTGTAAGTTCACGACAGACAGATCTCACAACTTACCGATAAGCCTTTTGGATCTCACGCCTGCAGGGGGATCAAGGGAACAAGTTCACCTAGTAGCAAGGAGAACATCCAATGAAAAAGCTCATCTCTCTCATGGTTCTGGCGTTAGTGTCAACGTACCCTGGCGCCGGATATGCGCAAAATTCAAAAAATCAAGCTCTTACGGTGAAAGTGCCGTTCGATTTTGTGGTTGGCAATCGAACTTTTCCGGCGGGAATTTACAGGTTTCGAAGCCTGCTCGACTCAGCTCCCGGCAAAGCCGCCATTGACGTACTAGAAGTGCGTGCCATGGAAGGACGTTTCTACGCCGCAGTGGTCGCCGATGTGATGGGGAATTCGCAGTCAACCCATCCGAAACTGGTATTCGCACGCAGCGGCGGGCGCACGTTCCTGTCAGAAGTCTGGGAAAATGGGAAAGCTGCGGCCTGCAGGCTTTCGAATATCGAAAGCGGCACCCAAGCCTCGGGGAACGAGGATGAGACGGTGACTCTAGTCGCCTCTGCGGATTGGCGTTAACGATTAGCTATTGAGGATTAGCGCCAGCTAAGACGGTTTGACGCCGGCCCAGCCGATGGTTGGCAGCGGATGAGTAATCATGGCATCCTTGGCTTCAATGCTGGGCTGGCCATTTTGCTATGTGCGGGCTGGACTTAGACTCCCTGAAGTCGGAGGAGTTCGACGTCAGTCGGCAATAATTAGCCGAGCAATGAATCCTGTTTAAGCCTGATGTTCAAGTGCGGGACAATGCCCGCCAGTCTACCGACACGTTTCCGTTCCGCCGCTGTCTCCGCAGAAAACACTAAGCTGCCCGTTGCGTGCACTCCTTTCTCGACAGACACAGTTCCAACCTTCACGACAGAGCGGGACGAAGAAAATCGAAATACCCAGCGTGATAGGTCTTGGCAGCGAGTTCATCCTATCGCGCGCTCCTCGAAAGTAGACTTTCGATTTGTCCTACCTGCGATTGTCGGTGCTTGGTTCCGGATGAATTAAGACGCGGAATAATTCCGGGGCGGCTTGTTTGAAGTGGATTTCGAGTTCGGTTTGGATGTCGTGAACGCGGGCGAGCGAAAGATCGTCGGAAAGCGTGCAGTGGCAGGAGACGTAGAGGCGACCGCGAACCTTCTTCACCTGAATGTCGTGCATGTCAATGATTTCGGGAAACCGGCTGGCGAGCGCTTTTAACTTGCGATCGAGTGCGGCGTCGCGGATGACTTCGTCGCCGGTCTCGATGGTGGCGGGTTCGCTTTCGATGTGGGTAAGAATGTCGGCGATCTCGGGAACATCGCGACGCATATCGGCTTCGAGATCGGTGACTTGGTCGTGCGCGGTTTTCAAAGTCATGCGCTCGTCGAGTTCGACGTGCTGCTCGACGTGGAGATGGCCATGGAGATCCTGCACGCTGATGTCATGAACGTTCAGGTTGTGGCGTGTGGCGACGGCGCGGATGCGGTCGAAGATATTTTCGGTGCGCTCGGCGCGAGGCAGGGGCTGCACGGTGACGTCGGCGTCGGGAAGAATGCGGTGCACCGCGTCGCGCACGGCTTCGACTAATTGCTCGGAGCGCTGGAAGGTGACGGTACGGGCAAGGCCGACGGCAAGGTCGGCGAAGTAGTGGTTACCCGCGCGGCGGATGCGCACGCGTCCAACTTCGAGCACTCCATCGACCTGGGAGACGGCATCGGTGATTTGGGCGCGAACTCCGGCGGGAGCGGCGTCGAGAAGGGCGTCGATGGTGCGCCTCGCCAGACGCCAGCTTACGGAGACGATGACGCCGGCGACGAAGAGCGCGGCAATAGGATCGGCAAGGCGAAGAGCGTCCAGATGGTAGATGCGTCCAACGAGGATGAGCGCGAGGCCGAGCACGACCACGCCCGCGGACCAGACATCGGTGGAAAAATGCAGAGCGTCGGCTTCGAGAGCCTGGCTTTCATACTTGGTGGCGATGCGGCCGAGAGCGCGGGAGCGCCAGTAATCCACTGCCATGGAGATGAGCATCACGGCAAAGGCCCAGACCGAAGGCTCAACCTCAACATGACGGAAGAACAGGCGCATCACCGCTTCGTAGACTACCCAGGCGCAAGTGAGCAGGAGCAGGCCAGTTTCGACGAAGGCGGAAAAATTCTCCACCTTGCCGTGGCCGTATTGGTGGTCGGCATCGGCAGGCTTGTCGGAGACTCCCACAGAGAAGTAAGTCAGGGAGGCGGCGATGAGATCGAGCGCGGAGTGCGCGGCTTCGGAGAGAATGCCCAGACTCCCGGTGGTGACGCCGACGATGATTTTTCCAGCGGTAATGAGAAATGCAGCGACCACGGAATTGCCGGCGACCGCGCGCTTCTCGGCGCGCATAGCGCTGGGTGAGTAAAGAGCCGGGGTGCCAGACATAGGGGGATTATCCGCGATCACGGGAAATTACGCCAACGGTTGGGGAAGCAATGCTTTTAATGCGAAGGGTCTGATGGAAGGCGTGAAAGGCACAGCGAAAGGGCCAGCTTGAACGCTGAACCGTAGCTTATTTCGGAATCAGGTGCGAGCCTGGAATGCGTTCGTCCAGGGAGGCGAGGGTTGCGCCATTGGCGCTGGCGAGTTTGCTGAGGTGGCCATCGGTGATTTGCCGCGGAGACCGAACCCAGATTGGGAGATTGGAATGACAGATGTCAAGAGTCAGGGTTGCATTCGGCTCCCAGTTCTCGCAAAGGCGGCGAGAAATGGGCCACCCCGATCTTTATTGAAGGACTAAAAATTCTTCGGCGCCCGCACGAACCCGGGGTGGCACCGAAGTGCGGTGTGGCTGCTGCCTTGAGAACCGCCTCTATGCTAGGATTCTAGGTTCGGGCGGTTCGACTTCCTGATTTACCAATCCTGGAGGAATCTTGTATGCGTAAGAGTTGGTTGCTGTGTGTGTTGTTGGGAACGCTCGCGTGGGGACAGGCGCCGGCCTCGCCGAACGCGCCCGCGAAGGCGGCTGAGCCGACCGAGGCGGGGAAGACGACTCCGGCGCCCGAGGTTGCGGAGAGTGCGGTGGTGCTGACGATCAAGGGCGTGTGCCCGGCCGGCGCGAAGCCTGAGACCGTCAAAACGGGGAATAGCAAGGTCGCCACCAGAGTGGCAAAAAAACCGGCGGATTGCGAAACCAAGATCACGCGGGCGCAGTTTGAGAAGATCGCCAGCGGACTTTCGCCGAACGTGACGCCGCAGTTGAAGCGGCAATTGGAGCAAGCGCTGCCCCGCTTTATGGCAATGTCAGACGCGGCGAAGGCGCAGGGTTTGGAAAACAGCGCGCAATATCAAGAAACTTTGAAGATCGCCAAAATGCAGATTTTGACCAATGCGCTGCAACGGAAGGTGCAGGAAGAAGCGGACAAGATTCCGCAATCGGAGATCGAAAAGTATTACAAAGAGAATCCCGAGGCCTACCAGCAATTCTCGCTGGACCGGATCTTCATTCCGCGCTTCAAGCAGCCCAGCGTGGAAGACAAAGAGGAGCCCAAAGAGGCGGAAAAGCTGACCGACGAACAACAGAAGGCCAAAGAAGCCGAGGATAAAGCCAAACAGGAAAAAGGCGAGCAAGAGTTGAACAAGCTAGCCGATGACCTGCGCGCGAAGGCCGCAGCGGGAGAAGATTTCACAAAACTCCAGAAAGAAGCGTTCGAGGCGAGCGGGACCAAGGTGGAGAATCCGACGGTCAATTTGCCCAAGGTACGGCGCACCGGACTGCCTCCGACGCAGGCGGCCGTGTTCGACCTGAAGCAAGGCGAAGTTTCCCAGGTGATCAGCGACAACGGCGGCCACTATATTTACAAAGTGGTAAGCGTGGAAGTTTTGCCGCTGGATCAGGTGCAGACGGAGATTCATAACAAGTTGAAGAGCGAGCGCCAGAAGGAAATGATGGACAAGTACACGAACTCGTTCCAGGCGATTCCAAACGAAGCGTATTTTGGGCCGGCGAGCGCGGGCCCGATGCCGCCGCGCACGCACGGAATGCATCCGCCCATGGCTCCGCCCCAGGGGGCGATGCAGCACAATGCTCCACCTTCGGCAAATGCAGGTCCGCAGGCTCCGGCTGCGGCAACTCCGGCTTCGAAGCCGAACTAAATGGCCAGTGCAAAACCTGTCGTCGTGGTGACCGGCATCGCCGGGAACCTGGGGACGCGGCTGCTGCCGCTGCTGGGAAATTTCTCCGTGATTGGGGTGGATATTAATGCGCCCCAAAGCGACCTGCCTCTGCAGTTCGAGCGCATTGACCTGGCTGACGAATCTTCCACCCGCATGTTGTATGAATTGCTGCGCGATACCGAACCGGTGTCTGTAGTTCATTTGGCATTCGTAATCGATGCGGTGCGTTCGGGTGTGCTCGATCCGGAGCGCATGTGGCAGATCAATGTCGCCGGAACAGCTCGCATTATGGAAGCCGTGACCGAGGCCAACCGCACGGCGGATTCACCCATCCGGCAGTTTGTTTTTCCCAGCAGCGTGGCGGCTTATGGTCCCAGCCTGGCGCAGCCGGCGACGGAAGAATCGGTGCTGGCCGCGCACACTCTGCCTTACGCCGTTCACAAAAAACAGTCCGACGAGGTGGTGCAGCAGCGAGCCCCGGCTCTGCGGGGGTGTAGCGTGTATATTTTGCGTCCCCATATTTTTGCCGGCGCGACCGTCGAGAATTATCTACTGGGCGCGTTTCGGGGCACGCCAAATGGAAAGAGCGTCCGGGCGGAAAAAATGCGCAGCGAGGGCAAACGGCTGCCCTGCATGTTGCCGCGCGGGCAACAGTATCTCGACAATAAAATTCAGTTTGTGCACGTCGACGATATGGCGCGGCTGATCGCGCATATTCTGCACCGCGATCCGGAGATGAAGCGGCTCACGATCCTGAATGTTGCCGGGCGCGGCGATGCGCTGACCTTTGGGCAATGCATCGAGATGGCGCACGCCAAGCTGGTACGCGCTCCGGGGAAGTGGGCCATGCAGATGGTGCTGGAGTTTCTGTGGAGGCGGAAAATCTCTGCAATTCCGCCTGAAGCTTTGCCCTACATGACCGGCGAATACATTATGAATACGGACCGGCTGCGCGGGTTTCTGGGCGGCGAATACCAGAATGTGATTCAACACACCGTCACCGATGCCTTTGCCGATAGCGTGAAGAATATTCCGCAAGCGGCGCAGGGCGCGAGCGCGAAATAATTTCTTCTTCTTTTTCTCATTTTTCTAAAGCGACACTCTTCCGCTTTCCGGCGCTGCTTTTCCAAGTTACTTCCTTCCGCGATACAACCCGGCAATGCCGAACGTATAAGGATTCCATGTGACTTCGGTGAATCCAGCGCGGCGCATGCGATCAAGCATTTCTTCGGGCTGCGGAAAGCGTTCAACCGAGTTTGGAAGATAGGCATAAGGTCCTCGCACGCCCGAGATTATTGTTCCCACGCGGGGCAGAACCTGCTTGAAATAGAAACGATAGAGATGGCCGATCAGGCCTTTCGGCTCACTGAAGTCCAGGATGCCGCACTCACCGCCGGGACAAAGGACGCGCACGATTTCGCGGAGACCAGCATCGTAATCGGCGAGGTTCCGGAAGCCGAAAGCCGAAGTGACCAGGCTAAAGTATTGATTGGGAAACGGGAGCGAGAGAGCGTCGGCTTCGATCCAGTGCGGAATATTGTTTGTCGAACTGCGAAGCGATTTCTGGTAAGCCCGTTGCAGCATGGCATGGGAAAAGTCTGCCCCCACAATATGTGGCCGCGATTTTCCGGCCTGCTTGCGCAGCGCGAAGGTCATGTCTCCGGTGCCGCAGCAAAGATCGAGAACGTTCGTGCCGGGCTGGACTAGAATCTGCGCGAAAGTGCGGGCGGTTCGTCTCCACCACAGCCGGTCGATATTGAACGACAAGACGTGATTGAGCAGATCGTAGCGGGGGGCGATGGACGTGAACATTTCGCGCACTGCGCGGGAGGCAGAGTCGCGGTCGCGCGTTCCTTCAGGAGCGGCGCCGATTACGGGCTGGGCGGGAGTGGGCATGAGGAGAATTGCC
>Ga0335075_10010429_pt1 | contig 14107 bp, 10 predicted proteins | sample Lox_Sample_24_FD_206723 | JGI IMG/M metagenome (GOLD analysis project Ga0335075, IMG submission 206723) | Soil microbial communities from Loxahatchee National Wildlife Refuge, Florida, United States - Lox_Sample_2.4 | ecosystem: Environmental > Terrestrial > Soil > Wetlands | place: USA...
CCAGCAGCGCGCCCATGTCCTGCGGCTTGACCGCGATGACCAGGGTTTGCGCCAGGTCGGCAGCCTTCGCGGCCGACATTGTCTCGATACCGTAGGCGGCCTGGAGCTGGTCAGCGCGCTCGGCGCGCCGCGCCGCCGCCACGATCCCGGCTGGCGTTACGACGCCTGCGCGCAGCAATCCCGACGCCAGCGCCTCGCCCATCTGACCGGCGCCCAGTATGGCGATCATGGTGGAAGCCTACCGTCGCGCCCGGAAATGCCCTGCTAGCGGCGTGAGCTCAGCGCACGCAAGAAGAACGCGAGGTTCGCCGGCCGCTCGGCCAGCCGGCGGACCAGATAGCCGTACCAGTCGTTGCCGTAAGGCAGGTAGACGCGCACCTGCGAGCCGGCGGCCGCAAGCCTGGTCTGCTCCGCCGGCCGGATGCCGTACAGCATCTGGTACTCGAAGCTGCCGGGACTCCGCCCGACTACGCCGACCTTCGTGCCGGCGATCCTGATCAGGCGGGGATCGTGGGTCGCGAGCATGGGATAGCCGGGCCCCTCCAGCAAGATCCGCATGCAGCGGGCGTAGCTGCGGTCCACCTCGGCCCGGCTCCGCCAGGCGAAGGAGTCCGGGGCCTGGTAGGCACCCTTGCACAGCCGGACGCGGGACCCGCGAACCGCTAGCGCCTTGCAGTCGTCCGCACTGCGGCGCAGGTAGGACTGAATCACGCAGCCGAGATCGGGAAAATCCGCCCGCAGCTCGCCGACGAGCTTCAGCGTCGGCTCGATCCTGCTGTGCTCCTCCATGTCGAGGGTGACCGTGGTCCCGGCGTTGCGTGCGGCCGTGGCGACCCGGGCGATGTTCTCCAGCGCTCTCTTCTCGCCATGCTCAGCAAGACCGAGCCCGACTGCGGTCGGCTTTACCGACACCTCGGTCCGGCCCCGGGCGGCCAGCCCGGCGTCAGACAGCCGGCCGAGCAGACGGACATACTCCTCGGTGACGCTGGCCGCCTGCTCCGGGTCGGTAGTGTCCTCGCCGAGGAAGTCGATGGTGACCAGCAGGCCGTCGGAGATCAGCCGCTCAGTGACGGTCAGTGCATCGTCGGCGGTCTCGCCGGCCACGAACCTCGCTACGACATCTCGGGTCAGCGGCGTGGCCATGATCAGGTCGCGGGCCTGCTTACTTGCGGACAGGGCCAGGAGCGCTTGGCGCAGCACGGCAGATGAACCTCCAGGAAACGGCACTGCTCACGGCGGCTCAGGCTACTCGCGAGCCCGACCGGTGAGGTCGGCGCGCCGGCGCTTGAGCTCAACCTGGATGTTAGCCCCGGCGTCCGGGGCTACGAGGACTTCCTGCGCCGCGGCAACCCCGTCAACCTGCAGGGTGGCCGCGACCGGCGTGGTCCGCTTGACCAGCGCCAACGCGATCGGGCCGAGCTCATAGTGCCGGGCCGCCGAGCCGACAAATCCGACACCGGCCTCGTCGAGCAGGACCTGGTCGCCATGGCCTGGCAGTTTGTCCTCGCTGCCGTCCAGGTGCAGCAGCACAAGCCGCCGAGGCGGATGGCCGAGGTTGTGCACCCGGGCGACCGTCTCCTGGCCGCGGTAGCAGCCCTTGCTGAGATGGACCGCGGCCTCGATCCAGCCGACCTCGTGCGGGATCGTCCGGTGATCGGTATCCAGGCCAAGCCGGGGACGGCCGGCCGCGATGCGCAGCGCCTCATGCGCCCACAGGCCGGCCAGCACCGCGCCAGCCGATCGCAGGTCAGCCACCCGGGCGGCCAGCTCCTCCCGTGGCACTATCAGGTCCGTTCCGAATCCGGTACTGATCGCCACGTCCGGCAAGCTGCTCGCAGCCAGCACCGCCGGTGCCTCGGGGCCGTGCACGGTCAGCACCGCGTACTGCGCCGACACATCTTCCGGCTCCACCCTGAGCATGAACCGCATCGAGGTCAGAAAATCGACCAGCGAAGCGATTGTGCCGGGCTCGACGTGCGCCCACACAGCCGCACCGTCGTCGGTCAGCGCGAGGTGGTGCTCGATGTGACCTTGCGGGCTGAGTACCAGCGTCTCAGCGCTCACGCCCGGCTCGAGCCGCTCCAGGTGCTGGGTGGTGAGGCTGTGCAGCCAGCTCAGCCGGTCCGGGCCGGTAATGCGGAGCACTCCGGCGTTGGAGCGGTCGACCACGCCGCAGCGCCCGGCCAGCGCGCGTTGCTCGGCAAAAGGATCACCGTAATGAGCCGCAACGCCCGCGTCCGGCACGTCAGCGGCGACGGCGCCGGGCTCGCCCAGCAGCGGGCTGGCTGGCTGGCTAGTCATTGGCTGGGCGGGTGCAGTTCGCGGAGGCAACCACGTTCCCTTCCCTCGTCGGTTCCTTCTCAGCAGATATAACGACCTCTGCTAGCAGGCTATGCCGCGGGTGCGGCTACGGCGCGTCAGGACCGGCAGTCAGCGCACAGGCCGAAGACGGTCAGATGCCCGACATCGGTCAGGAATCCCTGATTCTCCTCAAGCGCCGCGACAAGCGGCCGGACGGTGGCCTGGTCCACCTGCGTTACTCGTTCGCAGCTGCGGCAAACCAGATGCACGTGCTGTGCGTCGTGCTCGGCGAGGTGGTAAGTCGGCGCCCCGTGATGCAGGTGGCTGTGCTTGACCAGGCCAAGTTGCTCGAGCAGCTCCAGGGTGCGGTACACGGTTGAGACGTTGACGCCGCGAGCGGTCTGCTTGACGTCGCCGTATATCTCTTCCGGCGTTGCGTGCTCCAGCCGGGCGACCGCCTCCAGGACGAGCTGCCGCTGGGGGGTGACTCGGTAGCCGCCAGCACGCAGCGCGTCGTCCCACGTCTGCGCCATGAAGCCGAGTGTAGTGACGCCCGCCGGTAACGCGCTTGCCTGCGACCTCGGACTTGACGTAGCGTTCGTACCAACGCAGGAAAGGAGGTGGTCCAACAGTATGCATAGATGTCGGACTTGCGAGGTGGCTGTCCGCTAGCCGCCGCCTGCGTGAAGCGCTGGGCTCGGGGTTTGCCCTCGGAGGCAGCGCGTCACCGGCCGCTCCTTAGCCTGCAATTGGCGTGAGCAATGCTTTGCGCCCTGCGCAGGCTGGGGCCTGTGCAGATCCTGTCCCGGTGGGTGACCCCGGATGCGGGAACTGGCCAAGGCGGAGGCCGGCGAATTCACGGCAGACACCGGACCCCCGGGCTGACCGGCCTGTCCAGCCGGTCCCCGTGTGCGTCTGTTCAAAGGTGCACCCGCACCGCGAGCAGGCGAGCGCGGGAGCGGCCCGGGGGCTTTAATCTTTTGCGACCGGGCAGAATCCGCGATCTGCTCGGCAGCTTCAGCCGACTCGCTTGAGCTGCGCCGAGACGTGCGACTGCAGCGGTTGCCCGACGGCTGCCATGTCGTAAGCCCAGCCAAGGTCACCACCGATCATGCCGTAGAGCCGCCTGCCGGCGGTTACGTTTTTAGCTGTCGCGGTGCGGACTACAGCGTCGGTGGCCATCTCGATCTTTGTACCGGTGATCTGGCCCAGGTAGATCTCGGTGATCCCGGTCGGATGTGCGAGAACGACTTCCAGCCCGCCCTCGGGCTGCGGGCGCCAGAAACCAGACTCCATCGCCAGGGGCCGCACGATCGTGCCGTCCTCGGCCAGGAGCCAGGTCCGGCTGGTGTAAATCAGGAACGGCTTGCCGTTGTGGCTAAAGCTGATCTCCTGGCCGAAATTGGCGCTCTCGATGGTGGGGTAGCCGACCACGCCGGCGCCCTCCCACCTGCCGAGCAGGAACCGCACCGGCGCAAGGTCCGGATGCAAGTCGAACTCGTCCGGCAGCGCCCCGGCCGCCCCGCCTTGGGGCTCGTCAGTCTTCACTCTCGCTCCCGGCTGGTGAGTCTGCGGCAGGCTGGCGCGTCACCCGGAAGAGTGCGGCGACCGTGGCGATCCCGAGTACCACCACCAGCCCGAAGGCAGCCACCACGATAACGCCGCTCAGCATTGCGGGCATGGTGCGGAGTCTAGGCAGCAGGGCAGCAGCGTGCTCGGTGCCACGCCGCAGGCACGCGGTCTGCTGCCCGTCTACCGCATGGCCGCTGCTTCGGCAACGTGGCGCGCGCGTCCGGCCGTTCGACTCAGCCAGTGGCGGTCACGTCTCGGTCTACCGTCCGGCCTGACACGGTCTTCCGGCCCGGCACGGGCTATCGTGCAGTCCATGGCCGAGCGCACTTTGGTTGTGAAGGTAACAGCAGGGAAAGCCGAGCCGGAGCGGTGCAACCAGGCGCTCACGGTCGCCGCAGCGGCAGTGGCCAGCGGTGTCCCGGTATCGCTCTGGCTGACCGGTGAGGCGTCCTGGTTCGCGTTGCCGGACGGCTGCCCGGACCTGTCCCTGCCGCACGCCACACCGCTCCCAGATCTGTTCGCGGCGGTGCTGAGCGGCGGGCGCGTGACGCTGTGCACGCAGTGCGCGGCCCGCCGGGACATCACCGAGGATGACGTGGTCGACGGCGTGCGGATAGCCGGGGCTACCACGTTCGTTGCCGAGATCCTGGCTGACGGCGCCCAGGCGCTGGTCTACTAACCCGGCGGGAGCCGCAGCCCGCGATGAGCGGACCGGGGCCAGGAGAGTCAGCGCTCCACGGCAGCGAGCCGCTCCGCCCGCAGCCGGCTCGCCCAGTCCTCGGCGTCCGGGTCGAGCGGTCGTAGCTGCCCGGCGACCCAGCTCAGCAGCAGGTCGGCCAGTCCCGGATTGCGGGCCAGGGCGGGACCGTGCAGGTAGGTGCCGAGCACCTTCCCGCCGTATGCGCCTTCGGTGCCGTTGCCGTTTCCCACGCCGAGGGAGACCGTGGCGAGCGGCCGCGCCGCGGATCCGATCCGGGTGATGCCCTGATGATTCTCGAAGCCGGTGAGCCGGGGCACGCCGAGCGAGGGATCCACGTCGGCGACAAGTTCGCCGACCCCGCGGCGGTCGCCGCGGCCGCTGCTGATGTCCAGGATGCCGAGGCCGCCGACCGGCTCGCCCTCGACGCCGCCGAACGAGTCACCGATGACCTGGTAGCCGGCACAGACGGCAAAAATCACGGCGCCACGGTCGGCAGCCCTGGCGAGGCCGCCGTCGGCGCGCAGCCGGTTCGCGGCCAGGATCTGCGGCAGATCCTCGCCGCCGCCCAGCAGGTAGATGTCACCCTGGCCCGGCACTGCCTGGTCTGAGTTCACCTCGGTCGCCTCGACCTCGATGCCGCGCAACTGGGCCCGGCGGGTCAGCACCAGCAGGTTGCCCCGGTCGCCATAGGTGCTGAGCAGATCCGGATACACCCAGACGAGCCTGAGCTTGCGTTCGCCGCTCAGCGAGCGCCGGTGCGGGGCAGGAGCGGACGCTTGGCGATCACTGCTCAGCGGGCGCCCCTGCGGCTCCGCAGCGGGGACCGGAGCGGGAACGAGGGATTGATGATCGCCGCCCGGGCTCGTGCGGCCGTTGCCGGCCGCGGCGCGGCCGGACGCGTGCCGCCCCACCGGTCGTTGCGGTACAGCACCTGGCGGCACCGTGTCCGGATCTGCGGTCGTCTCGTCACTCGGCCAGGCCTGCTGCGCGGGGATGATGAGCGTTTCGGCCAAGTCTCGCGCAGCGGCATGCCGTCCGACGCGGTCCGTCATTCTGCCCTCTCCTGCATCACGGTGTCCGGATCACTAGCGACCGGTTATTCGGCCCGGCCGAGAACCACCCGGATCTGCTGGAACGCGGTGTAGTTGGCGATCACGTCGAGTTCGCTCCCCGTCACCTGGCTGATGGCGTCGTCGATTCCGTCGACCAGGACGAACGGAACCTGGTCGGCCTCAAGTCGCACAGCTAGGTCCAGCCGTCGTTCCCCGGCTACATAGACCGCCCGGCCGTGCAGGACCCGGTAGTCGACGTCCCACAGCCACGAGGTGTCCTTGCCGTCAGGAGTTTGCGCGTTCACCGCCAGCAGCACCGGAACCGGGGCCGGAGCCAGCACATCGAACGCCTCCAGCCAGCCGGCCGGGTTCTTCGCTAGCAGTAGCCGGACACGCCGGCCGTGCCGCTCCACCTGGGTATAGCGGCCTGCCACCGACCTCACCTCGCGCAGGCGCGGCAGCGCCTGGTCAACCGACGCGCCAAAGTGAGCGGCTACGGCGAGCGCAACCATAGCGTTGGACCGGTTCGCCCGGCCAGGCAGGGCCAGCCGCAGCTCGCGCACCTCGCCCGACTCGTCGATGACGGAGTCCTGGCTCAGCACCCAGCGCGTCGCCGGCCTCGCGAACCCGCACTCACCGCAGCGCCAGCCGAGCTCATCGCGGCGCAAGTGGGAGCCACAGTCAGGGCAGCACCAGGAGTCCTCATGCCACTGCTGGCCGGCCGCTACCCAGGTGACGAGCGGCGACGCCGACGCCGCCCAGACGATCAGCGGGTCATCGGCGTTCGCGATCACCATACAGTTGTCAGCGGTCTCCAGCGCCTGCCGCCATCGGCGGGCGGTGAGCCAGATCTCCGCGGCCCGGTCCATCTGATCACGGCTGAGGTTCAGCAACACCACCACCCGCGGGCTGGTGGCCTCGATTACCGCCGGCAGGTAGCGCTCATCGGTCTCGAGCACCGCGTACGGCGCATCCGGCGCGCGGCCGAGCGCCGACGCCAGGCCCGCCTCCATGTTCGCGCCGAATGCGTTGCTGGCGACCTCCTGGCCAAGCGCGCCAAGCCCGGCGGTAATCAGCCGGGTCGTCGTGGTCTTGCCGTTGGTCCCGGTGACCAGCACGACCTGACGGCCGGCGGCCAGCAGCCGGAGCAGCTCTGGCTCTACCCGCAGGCCGAGTACGCCGCCGATGACGGAGCCGTCGCCGCGGCCGGTGAGCTTGGACACGCGCCCAGCGGCGCCACCGACAGCGGTGGCAACGCGCGCGCGCAGCGGAAGCTTGCTCATGACGGCCGATGCTATCCGGCGACCGGGTCAGGCTGGCGCGTCGTCGAGCTGGCCGCAAGGTCGTCCGCGCCCACGATGAACCGCCTCGGCCAGGAGAGCACCGCTTCCAGCCAGCCGGTCACGCCCATCTCGCCTGCCACCTTTCCCAGCTGGCCGCGATGGCTGACACCTATCGCGACAGCGGCGAGATCCTCGATGAAAGCAGCCTGGTCGTCCTCGCCGAGCAAAGCCGACCAGGCGACGAGCCTGTTGCGCGGCACCTCCATCGATAGCGCATGACGACGCAGCCCGCTGACCCGCTGGCCGATCTTGACGTCGGCGCGGTCGGCAAGGTCGGGCATCGAGTAGTCGAGCGGCGGGGCCGCTCCGAACGGATCCGGCGGCGGTCCGCCAAGCGGGCACACCCGCTCCAGCTCATGCAGCCACTGCAGTTGCGGGATCACCCAGGCAGTGCCTGGCATAGTTCCCGCGCCCTTCCCGCCGTCGAGCATCGCAGTGGCGGAGGCCGCGCAGGCCGAGGCGAGCCCGGCCGGATCGTAGCTCTCGCGGAGCGCCTGGCCGCGGCCCAGCACGGCGCGGTCGATCGCTGTGGCGAGCGCGCATTCCCGCAGCCGCTCGTCCAGGCCGGCCCAGCGCTGCCGTAGCGGCACCGGCACCCGCGGCCGCGGCCGGTTGACCAGGTGTGCCAGCACATACACCTCGGTCCAGACGCGCAGCCAGGCATCCTGCGTCGACCAGGCGACCAGGTCCGCTGCCCGGATCTCCACCAGGGAGCACGGCCGCTCCTGCGTGCACGCCTGGCCGCAAGCTGCCGACCTGCGGCCGGTCAGCGGTGGCGGGACCGCCTGCACGGGCTCGCCTGGGTCCGCGCGGCCCTCCCGGTCGCCGCCGAACGGCACCCTGACCCGCATCGGGCGGTCCATCCCGTCGGTGAAGACCGCTGCCTCGCCTGGCGGCAGTGAGACCACCTGGCGCGACTGGTCGTCATCCAGGTTCATCGTGGCGCCGACAAGCTGGCGGTCGTCAGCGGCGGGCAGCCGGTGCAGCACCTTGAGAGCGGTGTTCTTGACCGCATCAGGCACCAGCTTGGCCGGGATCTGCTCGGCGATCACTACGCCCTCGCCATAGGCGCGGATCTCGGCCAGCAGCGCGGCGAAGAGCTCGACCGCATGCGCGCTGGCACCGTCGCGCCCGGCCCGCAGCAGCCGGTGTGCCTCCTCCAGCACGATGACGTGGCTCAGGCCGTCGGCCGGGTCAGTCTTCGAGCGCAGCCGAAGGTGCTCGACAATCCGGATGATCAGTGTGCCGATGACGAACGCCTTGTCCTCGTCGTTCGCGACGTCCTCAAGTGCGAGCACCACGTTCCGGCGTAGCAGCGCCGCAACGTCAGCCGGGTGGCCGCCCTCGAAGAACCGGCCGGCCGAGCCGGTACGCAACGACCGCAGCCGGACATCGACGAACCCGCGCATGTCGGCTTGCAGTTCCCGGCCGTAGCCCACGTCCTCGATCACCGCCAGCGCCGCCGCCTGGAGCCTCGCCAGCGTGGGCACGGCAGGCGGCACGTCCAGGTCGGCCCGGCCGGCGCCGGTCATCGGGTCCCAGCCGCATTCGGTGTACGCCCGCTGCAGCGCCTGAGAGATGATCTGCGGAAACGGCTCCTGAGCGTCGAATGCTGCGAGGAACAGCGCGCGAACCATGTCGATATGCGCCTGCACCGGATAACCGGGCTCAGGTGCCAGCGGATTTACCGACAGCGGCACCGACTCAGGGTCTGCCGGGTTGATCAGCGTGACACCCCGTGCCAGGGCGGCCGCCGTGCCCGCTCCCGAGTCTGCCGCCGCGCCTGTGCCGTTGAAGTCGCCAGCCCTGCCAGCCGCGAGCCGCGATGCCATCGCGGCGTACTCGGACTTGACTGGCTCGATGGCTAGCCAGCCGATCCCGGCGGCCGTCAGCTGTTCGAGCATGTGCCGTACTGTCTGCGATTTGCCCGACCCGGTGGCACCGGTCACCAGGGCATGGCGGTTCAGCGTCGCCAGCGGAACCCGCAGCGTTCCGACGCTCCGATCCTGGCCGTCCAGGATCTTGCCGAGCTCTATCGACTGCTCGCCGCCAACCTCGCTGGTGACGTCAAAATAGCCAGGCTGCATGACGCGCACGCCGGGAACCTCGTGGCGGGGCAACCCGGTCAGCGCGGCAAGCACGCCCGCGGTGGCCGCGAACGGCACTGTCGAGGAGTCCGCCGGGTCGGCGAACTTGGTTGCGAGCACGTCGGCGAATTCCTGTGCCCCGTCCGGGCAGCGCAGCCGGTACGGATGGGCGCTCAGGTCAGCCGAGCCGACCAGCACCGGGGCGATCAGTCGCAAGTCCTGCTCGGTCGCCGCGCCTGCCAGCAGGCGGACGTTCCACAGCCCGGCCTCACGGAACGCGTCCAGCTCGGCGAGCCGCCGTTCGGCCCGGCCCGCCTCGAACCTGGCGTGCTCGTCCTCGTACCGCCGCAGCACCGTCAACTGGTTCCGCAACTCTGCGGTCTCGCCATCGAGGAGGTCGGTCGGGTCGGCCACGATCAGCCAGCCGAACGGCCTGCCCATCAACGTCTGCAGCGCCGACTCGAACAGCGTCGCTGCCGCCGCATCCCCTGCGTGCTGCGCCACCGGGTGCTGCCACGGTGCACGCTGCCACAGCGCGTCGTCGCCCACCGGAACTTGCCGGCCCGGGCAGGGCGCCCAGACGAGCTGATCGAGATCGGCAAGCATGTTGCCGTCGATGGGCACGCCGCGCGCCCCCCACGGGAAGAGCAACTCGACAGCGCCGCGATCGGACGGTGCCAGGACTGGTGCCGCCGGCCGCGCCTTCGACCTGGCCGACTCCTGACCAGCGGCAGCCGTGCTCGGCTGCGCCTCGGTACCGGTCGACGTCGTGTCGCTCGAATCTGGGCCGGTCGAATCTGAGCCATCCGGATCCGCACTAGCCGCATCGGCAGTAGCCGGATCCGCACCAGCCGGATCCGTGCCGGTCTGGCCCACCAGCCTGGCCGGCCTGCCGGGCTCTGGCAGCGGCCCGGCCGTGGTGATCAGCTCAAGCGGAGCTCCGCCGCCGCGGGACAGCCAGCCTGCGATGAATGGCCGGCGATGCCGCGCCGCGTGCAGCGCTGCCGGCAGCACCGAAGCGTAATCGCTGGCCGCCGTGCCGCCAGTGCCGCGGACGTTGACTGCCAGGACCCGGTACCACAACGCGCTCGCGTTGCCGCCGATGCCTGCCGAGTCTCCCATGGTGCGTGCTTACCAGGCCACAACCGCCTGTGCTACCGGATTGCGGGGAATTGTGCAGCGACCCAGTAGGATGCCGCGCTCCAGACCGTTCTGTCTGACACCGGTGCCTACAGCTCGACCGTGCCTGAGATGCAGGTAACGACGTCGCCGCCCACCCAGACTGTGCCGTCGTCGCTTGCAGTTATCCGCACCTGCCCGTTCCGGCCCAGAACGGTGCCCTGGCGAACACGGTACGGCGCGGTCGCGCGCCCGGTGGCAATCAACCATTGCGCGAGCGAGGCGTTCAGGCTCCCGGTGACCGGATCCTCGTCGGTGGCGCCAACCTTGGGCGTGAACGCCCGCACCTCGAACGCAGCAGGACCGCCCGGCGGATGCGGCCCGGCGATGCCGATGTCCAGGTCGGTCGGACCCGGCCTGACTGCCAGCACGGCATCGGCACTGCCGAGCAGAACGGCGATCCAGCCAGGCCCGTTATCCGCCCACTGCAGATCAACGATCTCGTCCCGGCCGACCCGGAGTATCTCGGCGACGCGGCGCGCCAGCGGCTCGTCGACCGGGCCGGAGCGCAACAGCGGCGGAGCCGCGAACCTGAGGCCCGGCCCGTCCTGTCCGATCGTGACCAGCCCCGCGCCGCACTGCTGGATGACCACATCCGGATTGCGCGGCTTGCCGCCGGCCTCGAGCCAGGCATGACAGGTGCCGAGCGTTGGATGGCCCGCGAACGGCAGTTCCTGAGCTGGCGTGAAAATCCGGACCCGGTAGTCGGCCTCGTCATCGCCGGGCTCGAAGACGAATGTGGTCTCCGACAGGTTCGTCCAGTTGGCGAACCTGCTCATCTGCTCGTCCGTGAGCCCGTCAGCGCCGAGCACGACAGCGAGGGGGTTGCCGCGCTGCGGCGACCCGGCGAAGACATCGACCTGGCGAAATTGCCTCAGCATGGCCTACATACTGCCAGACCGGCTAATCCCACTGTCAGGCTGGAACGCCCGCGCCGGGGCACCATGAGCAATGCCAGGCCGCAGAGTGGCCGGGTCGTGCCCGAGCGCGAGCGTGGCGGTCGGCAACGTCATGATCGCGGGGTTCGCGTCGGCGAGGACCACCCGGCGACCGCCTTCCGCCGGGTAGCTCAGCAGCACGGCGCTCTGCGGGAGTTGCTGCAGTTCGTGTTGCTCGACCAGTGACTCCCGCGATCGCTGCGCCGTCCTTGCGAGTGAATCGCTGGCGCCGAGTGCGCGCGAGGTGCTCCATCCCCAGGAAGTTCCGGCGCTGATTCCCGCAGTGATCGAGCCGGAGCCGGAAACTGCCGTCGAGGTACTGACATCCCTGCTAGCCGACCCGGTGAAGTCGGCGAACGGGGCAAGCATCCCGTGGCTGCTCCGGCCGCGGTGGCTGCTCCGGCCGCCGGCGGCTGTGACGGAGTCCGACTCGCTCACCGACTCCGAGCTGCTGACCGAGCTGGTGTAGGACACCCCGATGGTGTCCGTAACGGAGGCACCGACCGTGTCGGTGAGCTGACTGATCACGAACCGGTGCTCGGTACCTATCTGCTCGGCCGCGAGCCGCGCGTCCTCGGCGTTGCCGAGGCGCATGAACCCGACGGCAGCGTCGCCTCGCCCCAGGCGCTCGCGGACGTGTGCCGGGATCGTGCGGTAGGCCAGTACCAGTCCGGCTCCGGCGATCTCGGTGGCATCGCACAGGCGGTCGAGTACGTCGCCAGGAAGCCTCTCCGCCCCGAGCACGCACAGAGTCTGCTGCCAGCGCCGGCCGGGCGGCGCCTGGCGCAGCAGGGCTGTGAGGGCCACAACGAGGTAAGCGGCGATCACGCCGTTGCCGGTCGCGGCAGCGCGCCGGTCCAGCCATGCCACTTTCAGCCGACTCGGCGGCCGGCGAGCCAGATTCGTCGCTAGCGGCGCCAGCACGGCCAGGCGCGACTCCATAGCCCAGGCGCGCTCTACCACCAGGTGCTCGGCGCCCCGGCCGACCAGACCGCTGAGCCTGGCCAGCTGGGCCGGCGTCAGCGCGGCGGAGCGCAGGTGGTCGGCCGGGCCGCCGATCTGGCCGAGCGCGCGCAACGCGGCAATCAGCTGCCCGAAAGGCGGCGCTGCCGCGGGAGCTTGCGACACAGGCGTTGACGACACATGTGACTCGGGCACGTCGGCGAGCGCGTGCAGGATGCGCCGAATCAATGCCGCGTCGATGGCCGGATCGGCGGCAGCTCCCGGCCTCGTATGCGCTGGTGCGGCCGCGCCGTCCGCCGCGCTCATCGTCTTGGCAAGCACGTCGGCCAGCAGCTCGCCGCCCAGCTGCGCGCCGAGCTCAAGCCGCGCGATGTCAGCGGGAAGTACCCAGACCAGCGGATCGAGCCCGGACCGGCGCGCAACAGCAAGCAGGTCAGTCGCTACGCCGCCCTCGGTCAGGTCGACGACGGTCACTTCGCCGCCGGCCGCGAGCCGTGTTGTGGCCAGCATCGTGAGCAGGGCCGACCAGCCGGCCAGCGTGCCGCCAGCGAGGTCGATGCGGTGGGTAGCTGTCGGTACCGTCACCGGGCACCAGTGCGCCTGGCGGCGGACGACGGCGGCGCGCTCGCGCCAGTTCCGGTACTGCGCGGCGTAAGCCTGCTGGCGCTCGGCATGCTCGCTGCCCTGGACCTCCCTGAATCTGGCCACGCGCAGTTCCTCATCGCGGAACTGCGCAGCCAGTTCGCGCTCGCCGCGCCAGATCCGCCGCCCGCTCACTGCTGCTGCTCCGGCCGCCAGCACGATCAGCAGCGGCACCAGACCAGCCGCCAGGTAACCGGCGCAGCAGGCGGCCCCGGCCGCCGCCACAATCACGACTGCCACGGTCGCGCCCAGCCGGGCTGATCGCGTGAGCCGTCGGTGCACCCGCCGTTGCGCCGCTAGCCACTCCGGGATGACGACGTCCAGCTCGGGCTCGGGCGGCGCTGGCGGGAGGCCGGGATCTGATCCCGCCTCGAGGTGCTGCCAGCCGAGGTAGATCACGTCCGCGCGGATGCGGCCGCGTGCCCTGGCGGCGTGCCGGTATCGCGCGCCATCGACGGCAGCCTGGTCCAGCGGCGTAGTCACCGGACCTCCGTTAGCCGGGGCGGCACAGTGCGAAAGCTGACCGGGCCGAAAGTCGTGCCGCCAGCAATCAGCGTGGCCGAATTCCGGTGCTGGCCATGCAGGATGTCGGTGAATACGTGCTTTGCGGTGATCGCTCGCGCCGCCGGTTCGGGCGCTGAAGGGCGTCGGTTATCGATCGAGGCCCAAAGAGGGGCATCGATCGGCAACTCATGCCCCATGGCCGGGCCGGTGGCACTATTGCCGACGGCCAGATCCGCCAGACGCTGAGCCAGGTTGCCCGTTATCGGCCCGCTCGCAACCACGAGGTCACCCTCGGCAGCCAGATCGGCCGCGATCCCGGGACTGGTCGTGCTCAGCACCACTGCGGTGCCAGTCGCGTGGCCGAGCGCCAGCAGGTCCGATAGGAGCCCGGGTTCCGCCGCCTCGCAGCCGCTGACCCACACCAGGCTGTCACCTCTCAGGCCCAGTTCGCGCAATGCGGTTAGCGTGGCGATCAGTTCGCTCACGATCTGCCGTGCCGCCTCAGGCTGTGCTGCCTCAGGCTGTGCTGCCTCAGGCTGGGCGATGGCAGGCTGATGTGCCGGCACCAGAATGACGCTGCGCCCGCGGATCGCGCGACCGAATGCGCCATTAAGCAAGACAGCAACGCTGGTCCTGGCTCCAGGCATGGCTGGCGTACGGTCAGCGACCGAGCCGATGTGCCTCACGGGTACGCCGACGCGCTCGGCCAGCCCGGCCACCTGGGCGCAAACGCTGGCGCCCCGCCCGTCTAGCTGAGCGGGCCGGGCACCCTTCATGCAACCGTTGACCACAGATCGGGGCATAAAGGGCGCGCGAGCCCCGCGGG
>Ga0335075_10010430_pt1 | contig 14107 bp, 12 predicted proteins | sample Lox_Sample_24_FD_206723 | JGI IMG/M metagenome (GOLD analysis project Ga0335075, IMG submission 206723) | Soil microbial communities from Loxahatchee National Wildlife Refuge, Florida, United States - Lox_Sample_2.4 | ecosystem: Environmental > Terrestrial > Soil > Wetlands | place: USA...
AGCGACCTTGCGCCACGGCTTCCCCTCGCCGCCCACCGATCTCTGGCGCACCTACAGCCAGATCGCCGAGCAACACCGGAACTTCGCCATGCGCAAAGTGGCGGACCAGACGCAGATCTTCCCGGTCTTCCACGAACTTTTTGCCAAGCAGCGGGAGCGTGCCTGATGGCGGCTGATGGCGGCGTCGCGATGCCGAGCCGGCTTCTCTTCGAAGGGCCGGAATGGGATTTCGAGAAGATCCGCCGCGTCTACGGCGCGATCGAAGAAATCGCGCTCGGCGAGCTCGGCCTCGACGTCTACCCGAACCAGATCGAGGTGATCACCTCCGAGCAGATGCTCGATGCCTACGCTTCGATCGGCTTGCCGCTGATGTACCGGCATTGGAGCTTCGGCAAGCGCTTTGCGCGCGAGGAAGCGCTCTACCGTCACGGCCTCCAGGGCCTCGCCTACGAGATCGTCATCAATTCGAGCCCCTGCATCAGCTACATCATGGAGGAGAACTCCATGACGATGCAGACGCTCGTCATCGCGCACGCCGCCTTCGGCCACAACCACTTCTTCAAGAACAACTACCTCTTCCGGCAGTGGACTGACGCGACCGGCATCCTCGACTATCTCACCTTCGCCCGCGACTTCGTCGCCCATGCCGAGGAGAGCCACGGCGTCGAGGCGGTGGAGCACGTGCTCGATGCCGCGCACGCGCTGATGAACCACGGCGTCCACCGCTACGACCGGCCGGCCAAGCTCAACCTCGAGGAGGAGCGCAAGCGCGAGGAGGAACGGCGGCGCCACTTCGAATCGAGCTATGATGACATCTGGCGCACCGCGCTGATCGGCGAGCGGCAGGAAGAGGCCGGCGAGACCAAGGAGAAACAGCGCGCCGAGCTCAGGCGCAAGCTCGGCCTGCCCGAGGAGAATCTGCTGTACTTCATCGAGAAGCGCGCGCCGCGGCTCGAGCCCTGGCAGCGCGAGCTGGTGCGCATCGCCCGCCACATCTCGCAGTATTTCTATCCGCAGAAGCAGACGCGGCTCCTGAATGAGGGCTGCGCCACCTTCTGCCATTACGAGATCATGACGCGGCTGCACGAGAAGGGGTTGATCAGCGACGGCGCCTTCCTCGAGGCGCTGCATTCGCATACCAGCGTCGTCTCCCAGCCCGAATACGACGATCCCCGCTACAACGGCATCAATCCCTACGCGCTCGGCTTCGCCATGATGCGCGACATCAAGCGCATCTGCCTCGAGCCCGAGGCCGAGGATCGCGAGTGGTTCCCGGACATCGCGGGCAATGGCGACCCCTATGGCACCCTGCGTCACGCCTGGGCCAATTACCGCGACGAGAGCTTCATGCTGCAGTATCTGAGCCCGCGTCTCATCCGCGAATTCCGCCTGTTCAAGGTGCTCGACGAGGAGGGCGCGGACGCGCTGGTCGTGAATGCCATTCATGACGAGCGCGGCTATCGCGAGATCCGCCGCGCGCTCGCGCGCCACTACGACCTGGCGCGGCACGAGCCCGATATCCAGATCCGCGATGTCGATCTCGCGGGCGACCGCTGCCTGGTGCTGAGCCACGTCGTCCATGACGGCGTCGTGCTGGACGAGGCCAGTGCCAAGGCGGTGCTCGAGCAGCTCGGCGAGCTCTGGCGCTATGGCATCCGCCTCGAGGAGATCGACGCGGCCACCGATCGCATCGTCAAGACCCACGCGTCTCCGGAGGTGCCGAGGCGCTGGCTTTGAGGCAAGAGCAGACCATCGCCAGGCATGCTCAATAGACATTCAACGGAAGCTAATACGGTCCCTGAGGTTCTGCCCCCTGCCCGCATCCAATGGCTTCGGTCATCACGCAATCGTAGCCTCGTCTAAGTGCGAAGCTGTCCTGCCACATCGAGACGAATAGGGAATGAATGGGACATACCATGAGTCGGTCTCAAACCTTGGGGGTGGTCACGCAAAGTCGCGATAAGCTCGATTGGCCTTCACTATCCTTCACCGCCAAGCGTACCCGCAATGACAAGTTCTTCGGGCGGCAAGTGGGATGGGGAATGCCTCAGTGCAACGAGCACAAGGGACCTCCCTTGGTATGTCGTTCCCGCCGCTGTATCCCAAATTGAACTCAAAATGGGTTACCCTAAATGAACGCAAAGCGCCGGCAGCAATTACTCGCGATCCGAAAGCAGCTCGCAAAGCGCGACCTCGATAGAGAAAATGCGTCGATCCGCGGGGGCACCGCATTTCCAACTCACGGCCCTGCACTTGCTACCTTCTGGCAACGCTAGCTTTCGCAAGAGCCCCAATCACGATGTGCTGCCCGCGTCGCCGGGCACGGTGAATTGAAAGATGGCGCCACGGGGCACGTTCGCGCTCGCCCACAATCGTCCGCCGTGCGCTTCGATGATGGATCGGGAGATCGACAGTCCCATCCCCAAGCCGGTCCGCTTGGTAGTGTGGAAGGGCTCGAAGATACGCTCAAGACCCGGTGCAGGCAGCCCCGGCCCCGAATCCCGCACCGAGACCAGCACGCCAGACTCGGCTCGCGCGGTGCTGATCAGCAATTCTCGCGCCCCGTCGCCAACGGAGCTCATCGCCTCCACGGCGTTGATGATCAAATTGAGAACGACCTGTTGCACTTCAACCTTGTCCCCTTTGACGAGCGGCAAGCCGTCGCCAAGTTCCGTCTGCACCGAAACGTCGTTCTTCACCGCCTCGGCACGCGTGAGCCCGATTACCTCACGGATTGCGTCATTGATGTCAAACCGATCCACCCGGGGCGGCGCCTTTTTGATGAGATCACGAATGCGGCCGATGATATCGCCCGCTCGCTTGCCGGCCTCAACGATGCTCGCGAGCGCATGTCGCACCTCCTCGAGATCCGGCGGCTGCGCGGCCAGCAAGCGCAAAGCCGCCTGAGCGTTGGTCACCGTCGCGGCGATCGGCTGGTTCACTTCATGGGCGATCGAGGCGGTCAGCGCGCCCAACGTTGTTGCGCGCGCGACGTGCGCGAGCTCGGCCTGCGCGCGACGCAACGCCTCTTCGGCGCGCGACTGCACCAAGCCGATGCGGGCCTCCTCCAGCTCGCGTGCTGCCTGGACGCGCTCGGTGATGTCGCGCGTGATCTTGGCGAAGCCGATCAACCGGCCGCTGTCGTCTTTGAGTGCGTCGATCACCGCGTTTGCCAAGAATCGGCTGCCGTCCTTGCGCACGCGCCAGGCTTCGGTTTCATACCGGCCATCCCGGGCGGCGATTTCAAGCGATTGCTGCGGCACATCCGCAGCACGGTCCTCCTCGGTGAAGAAGCACGAGAAGTGCTGGCCGACGATCTCCTCGGTGCGGTAGCCTTTGATGCGCTCTGCGCCCCGGTTCCAGTTGGTGACGATGCCATTTGGATCGAGCATGTAAATCGCGTAGTCGGTGACGCCGTCGACCAGCACGCTATAGCGCTGCTCGCTCTCGCGCAGCGCCAGTTCGGCTGCTTTGCGCGCAGTGATATCGACGATCGCGGACAGCACCATTGTTCCCTCGTCGGTCTCGATCGGGTTCAATCCGATCTCGACCGGGAACTCGCTGCCGTCCTTCTTGAGAGCGTAGAGATCGCGCCCGGCCCCCATCGGCCGCGGTTGCGGATGGGCGATAAATGTGTTCCGCAACTCCGGGTGATGACCACGGAGCCGTTCGGGCACGAGCATCTCTACCGGCTGTCCCACCAGCTCGGGCCGCGAATAACCAAAAATCCGCTCCGCCTGAGTATTGACCATGACAATCTTGCCGGCCCGGTCGATCATCACTATCGCGTTTGGCGCAGCCTCGACAACGAGTCGGAAGCACCGCTCGCCGACCGATTCACCTTTGGGGCCGGTCAATGGCGTCGCTTTCGATGTCGCCAAGAGATTGAATCCATGTTTGGGGCTCAAGCAAGCGTAGCGGATTGCTTCGTTCAAGGATTTCCCGCCACGACGGAGTCAGGCGGCCATAGGCCAGACCGCTCCTCCTAAACCAGATGCCGAGAGCGATCTCAACCTACACGACCTGCGCGAGCAGGATCAAGCCCAACGTCACCGTGATGGCCCCGCCAATGCGCGTGGCGATCTGCGCGAACGGCATCCAGCTGCATTCGGTTCGCTGCGGTCAGAATGGCGATGTCGCCAGCGCCGCCCTGGCCACCGTGACAGGCGTTCACGATCGCGCCCTGGCGCTCTCCCCCGGTGCCAGGGCCCGTCTCTTTCAAGGTGTCGCCGCGTTTGGATGCCCTTACTGGCGTCCTCGGAGGCCAACCGCAATCCGTCATGGAGGCGCGCTGGATCACGGGCAGTACCTGCGCGTGGGAGCACAGAATTGTCGACGGCTCGCCTCGCGAGACTCTTACCGAGGCTTCGCTCCGCTGAAAACGAGGGCTTGCGAGTTCGAGCGGCAAGCTGCCCCGCGTGAGAGTTCAGCGAGCGATCGCCCAATCTTGGCAGACGCTGATGCAGCGTCGCGTGCCGCCTTCACGGTTTGCTCACCGTATCGGCCGGGAGCCTGGGCCCGCAACTGTCGCTGCCAACACAGGCGGGCACGTCGCCGACTGCCGCCTGCGACGTCAGTCCGAGCGTCGCCAGCACGGCAAGATCGAGAATGGCAAGGCCTACGGCGACGACGAGCAGCCATGCATTGACCTCCCCGAGGAGGCGATCGAGCCGCTTGATCCAAAGTCTCGCCGGACGATGAGACATCATGAGTCCCGCGTCATCCGCATGATGCAGATTCTCCTCTGAGCCCCGTTGCCCTGATGAGCTGGCTCTGATACCGCTTGCCGCGAGCACGTGCGAATTGATCGCCGGCGGGATTTCTTCTGTCGACCACTTCTGCTTTCACCATGCGCGCTGCACGCCTTCGATTGAGCTGCCCCAGGGGCATAACGATGCCTGCTACCGTAGCCCCGATGGGCATTGCAAAGGTCAACACGTCATCATCGAATACTACGGTCACCTGACTGGGCGGCGATAATTGCTCTCCGATCGACGCGGCCCGCCAGAGCGGCCCTGACCGCGCCTTGCTCATGGCACGGCCGATGTCGGTCGAAGCCAGCATGGAGACGACTACGTTCCAGCTTGGAAAGGCGCGAGGCGAGGCAGCCGGGCCGTTTGCGTCCACGACGCTTCCCAGGCAACCGTCCGAAAAAGCGGACTCGACGCTCGTGGAAGCACGGCTTCCTTGACGCTCTGCACGAGACACCGCCCTGGGATGAAGCAGACCGCACCCGACTCCGCGGGCGGCGCGTGTGGCGGCGCAAAGGCATGGAGCCACGATCGGAATAGCGAAGGTCTGCGCCACCATCGGGCTGCCATCCTCATCGCATGTCCAATGCGGATCGCTGATCCCGGCTATCACACGGCTGCCGCGTCCGCGGCAATAGGGGCACTCGGTTATGCAGTCGCTCCCTGTTTCCCATCACGCTGCCCTGCGATGCGCTTCGGCACCATGCACGATAAGCCGGAGGCGTAGGCACCGACCTCGCCGAGCAAACGAAAAGGTGGCAACTTGAAGAACAGCTTCAGATTAGCGACGTGCCCCCGCTCGCTCTATTGTACCTGCGGCGTGGCGTTGAGACCGAGGCATAGCGTTCCTAGACCAAGGTATGGAGTCGCCCTTCCCCGCTGGCTAGTTCCACATACGCAACGCCCATAGCCTGGTCTGCGAACTTTAGATAAGCTCGACATCTTCCTCCCTAAACCGACCCCGTCAGGTCGGTCAACTTGGCCCCGCCGCGATACGACGCGGCGGGGTCCTCTCAGAGATCCAGCGCGGGCCCCAGCGTAACGGCAAGGAGAGGGAGGTCCAAACACTAGCTGAAAGAATAACAGAGCGTCGGACGGAACGAGGCCGGGAGCTTATAAGCGCGTAACCGGATGCGGATTGATGCGGGCTTTATCGGCGCGTAGCTTCGCCACGTCGAATCGGGGTCGTCATGTACATGATCGACTCGAAGACCGTAGTAGGTAACCAATCGAGCGCGGACTCTGGCTTCGGCCAAGCGGTGCGTTGTAATGTCCGGAGCAATGCCATCAGCGGACGCGCCGCACGTCAAGCAGACGAGAAATCGCGACAGGCTTTGCGCTGCCGCAGATCCGCGGTGGCTCGGGAGACGGCTGGGCGGTGGGGGACGCCCCTTCGCCGCTATCGCCAGACCTTGAGAGCGGCGAGAAATCCGGCGCCACCGGCCACGGCTCGGGCGGCGCTGCTCGCGGATGAGCGCCACCAGCCCTCGAAATTTCCCAGACCAAGGGTGTTTTTAATAGCCCGTCGCGCTGCCGCCGAAGGAGGCCGATCATGCGCCGATCGCTGTCGCTGGGCTTGCTGCTCGTCAGCCGGCAGGTCCATGCGCCTTGCACCAGTGGCCCTACATTTGGGCTCGATGCTGGCTTTTGTGATTTCCACTAATTTCATTAAGTCTTGACCTTGGTCAATTTCGTATTCAACGGATGACATAGGCTGAGAGGTCCCCTTTATCGAAGCAGAGCAGCATGATGAATGCCGTCATAGGGCAGTACGAAACATCTTCGACTGCAAGACCGCGCTATGAAATCGGACGATCCGACGGCTGGGCCGAGCAGGAACCAAGGCGGGAGGCGTAGATGCTTCGAACGATCTTGGCAACGGCCATAGCGCTGTCGTTGGCGGCGAGCGCAACGGCGCAAACGAAGGCGGAGTCGCAACTGAAACGCTCGGCCGAGACCATCTTTTCCAAATACCTGGAAGCGTTCAACAGCGCTGATCAACGCGCGCTTAAGAACCTCTACTCGCTGCATGCCCTCTTCCTCAACCGCTTTGGCGTGAGCCCGTCGGATCAAATCGAGCAGCAGACGCAACGTATCAAGGCAATGCGGATTAAACTTCAGGGCAACTTGCAATACGTGGAGCAGATCGATTCCGACACGGTCCTTTCCTACGGCAGCTATCACGTCACTTATCAGAATGCGCGGGAAAGCGACGAAGGCACCTGGATGCAAGTGCTAAAAAAGCAAGGCTCCGACTGGAAAATTCGGGCGATGGCTCTGGTCGTCAAATCTGAACCCGGCGGCATAGCCAGTGGTAGCAGCAGTGTGAAATAGGAACGGAGCATGAGCCTGAAAGCCGGGCACGAATGTCGCGGTGTGAAGGCGCGGCGATGCCGCACCGCTTGCGCGGCTCGCGCACCAAGGGCATGCCGTCCGTGATCTCGCTCCCCGCACGCGTCGCGGCGAAGAAAAGGCGCAGCGCAGTCGCGGCAGCGTTCAGGTCGGGAGCGGCGACGCCGCTGAAGGACAGATGCAGCTGATAGCGCAGCAGTTCCTTCGCGTTCGCTTGCTCCGGCGAGTGGTCATGGAAAGCGATGACGTTATTGAAGGCACGACGGAAGATGTCTGGGTCCACGGCGCGAATTTAAGGATCGTCACGTCTTCGATCATGCGTCGGCGTAGCGCGCTGAAAGGTGCTTCAGTCACGGGGTGCTCTAGGTCAGTCACGGGGTGCTCTAGGTTGAGCACCCTCGGAGACGACGCTCCTATCCCGTTACCGCGCTGCTCTCTCCACCCACGCTGCCGCAGACCCGATGCACGGCATCGCTGCCACAATCAGGCTCAGTGCGCAACCATGCGCGAGACACGCCCGCATAACCCTTGCAATGACATTCAAGGGGTTCGCGATCACGGGCTATCGCGGCGAGCTCGATCCCGACATGGGCGTCGGAGGCCCCGCAAGCGCTACCGCAACGCCGGACGGCGCAAGCGTGAATTGGAGTCCTTGGTTCGTCGCTGCAACATGCATGACGACGCCATTTTGATTTTGCATCGCGGTAACCGATCCGCCGCCGGCGACCGTAACGCCGGCCGACACCGCCGTGTAGTTCCCGGGAAAATCCTCGACTTTGGTCAGATGGTAGACGCTGCCGGATGCCTTCACCGACGACGCGCCGACATTAACGATGCTGAGCCCGTTGACGGTGAAAGGGTAATCCATTCCGCGAAAGTGGAGAACGCCGCTGCCCCAGCTATAGCCGATGCCTGCGGCGATGCTGCCGCCGGAAAAATCGAAAGTCGCGTCTGGCTTGTCTGATTGCGCCAGGCTCGGCCCGGGAGTGAGAGCCAAGAGCGCAACAGTAAACAGACTGGCGAGCTTGTAATTCATTGTTGCTTCTCCTCGAGGTTGCCAATGAAAAAATTTGCGTCTTCGCCTCTCACCGGCCCTAATCAGCGTCGCTCTCTCAAAACGCGCGCACCTAGGGCTGCCAGCGATAGCATCTCCGCCTTCGCTACATAAAGATATCTCAGCCGCGAATTAGGGATTTGACCGAGGTCAAGAAGTAATGAGAAACTGTGTGTCTCCTATCGGCTGCTTGCCTTGACAGCCTCGCGGCCGCGGATCATCGACAGCCCGTTCCGCCGCGCTCGACGCGTATAGCAATTCCCATGCCTGTCGTGACGATGTGGGTCTTGCCGGCCGAGATGCATCATGGCCAGCGCGCCCAGTCCGATCACGATCGCCATGCCCAAGCCGGTGAAAGGAAAAATCAAGAGATAGGCCACGCACAGTCCGGGAAGCGGTTCTGGACCTCGAGAGCGACGGCCGGGGCTTCTGTTTCTTCGGCATCGGCGGGTTCCCGAACCCAACGACTGCGCGCCACGATACCGAAAAATCAAGCCTTACCGGGCCAACAGGATAAGCGTTCGACGGTCGGCACAGGTCGCCTGCCATGCGCGTGTGATTCGCCTCGGCCCGCGCGCCTGGGGCGGGTCACTAGGCCACGGCTCTGACAAGCCGGCGGCTTCGTCGTCCAAAGGCTGGTTGAACATCGCATCGATGATGTGGATGAACGCCTCGTAGCACGAGAAGAAGCCGTGCCGGCGAGCCAGCCCTGGCATTGATGCTCGCTGAGCATCTCCATCACGCGCCCGTCCGGTGCAAGGTGGTCGTCGAACGGATAGGCCTCGGCCACCCAGGCGCGATTGGTGGCCTCGAACACGTCCTTCCAGCGGTTCGAGTTGTTCTCATCCGGACTGAACAGGCGGAAGTTACGCGCCTCCATGTTCAGCTTCATCACGTCGCGGAGGAATCCACCCATGAGCCGCGTGGCCTACGCTGTGACGGCGCCGGGCGCAGGCACCGCGATGGCGTAGTCGCGGAAATCTGGCAGGCGCAGATCTCTGAGGAGGATGCCGCCATTGGCGTGCCGCGAGGGCGAGCTCGGCCAGTTCGGGCCGGAGCCGGCCCCCGTCGTCAAAAAGCTCTGCGGACCGGTAACTCTTCATCCACTCTTCGAGGATATGGACGTGGGCGGGGTTCTCTTGCATCTCCCCGATCGGCACCTGGTGCGCGCGCCAGTAGTCCTCGACGCGCTTGCCGTCGACCTCCTTCGGGCAGGTCCAGCCTTTGGGCGTGCGCAGCACGATCAGCGGCCAGCGCGGGCGTCCGTTGAAGCCGCCACGGCGCGCCTCGGCCTGATGCGCTGGATTTCGCCGATGACGGTGTCGAGCGTCTTGGCCATGAGCTCGTGCATCTTCCTCGGCTCGTGCCCCTCGAGGAAATATGGCGTGTATCCTAGGGCCAGCGTGAGGCCCAGCAGCACATGGCTTGACCAAAGCGCTTCGCGACTCCCGGCCGGCACCAAGCCCTCTGCCTGCGCCATTCCCCAAAGCGTAACGACGATCAAAACCGACACCAGTGCAGCAACACATTGACCCGGTCGTAGCGCGCCATGGTTTGATCGGGCGCGGAGGTCATGGTCAATCTGCCGAATGCTCACGCTCATGAATCCCGCCATGGGGCAACGCCGCCCTAAACTTAGAGATTCGCCTTCGCGAGGTCGATGATTCCCTCACCTCGAGTATCTCGCCGGCCACGAGCCACGCGATGACCAGGGCGACGCCCGCGAGGAAGAAGACCTGCTCGGGACTCCAGATCGACATGGCGCTCTCCTTTGCTTTCACATAGCAGCGCCTTGCCATTGCTTCCATTAGACGCGCAGCGCGGCGCGCTACCGGAGAGAATGATCCGTTCCAACCTTGGTCCCAGCATGCATCTTGAATCAGATTTCCGTTTCCTTGGGAATCCCAAAAGCGATTCTTATTTCAGGCGCGACGCTCTAGTAGGTTGCCGGGAGGGAGAGGGAACCGATCTGAGAGGATGGACTGCGCACGGTCCTGACGCGAGGCTAAGAAGGACCCAGACGCCGTTTTGTCAGGATTGCGGCGTCTACGAAACCAGATTGAGCTTGTCCGCCATTCGGCCGAGCTCGGGCAGCGACCTCGCCTGCATCTTCCGCATCAGATGGCTGCGATGGACCTTCACGGTGACTTCGCTGATGCCGAAGTCACCGGCAATCTGTTTGCTTAGGCGGCCCCGCGCCACATGGACCATGATCTCGCGTTCCCGGGGACTCAGCGACTCGTAGCGCTCCCTTAGCGCAACCAAGGCCGTCTCCTTGTCGCGTCGCGCGCGATCGCGGGCGAGGCCGATCTGGACCGCGTCGAGGAGGTCCTGGTCACGGAACGGCTTGGTCAGGAACTCGATGGCGCCGCCCTTCATCGCTTGCACCGACATCGGGATGTCGCCATGCCCCGTGATGAAGATGATCGGGAGCTGGACGCTCGAGGCGGCAAGGTCGCGTTGAAACTCAAGACCGCTTCGCCCCGGCAATCTCACGTCGACCACCAGGCAGGCGGCACCGTTCGGGCGGTCGGACTTGACATAGTCCGACACGGACGCAAACAGCCGAGCATCGAGGCCAACAGATCGCATGAGGCGCCCAAGCGATTCGCGGAGCCCCTGATCATCATCGATGATCATGACCGTAGAGTTTGCTTCAGGCATCGCTTCCACTCGCGATGAAGGGGTCACCGCAATGAGCCTGGCCCGCCTCCGAAGCCCGACGGCGACAAACATAAGGTTAACACCGGTCCCGGGACGGGACAAAACCCTTTCTTCGGTTCGGCGGTAAGGGCCAGATAAACCAAGGTTTAGAAGCTACGACGCCGCCCCCGCGGTATTATCGGCTTCGCTGGAATTCGCTTGCTGGCGCGACGGCGTTTGGGCCGCCCGTTGTAATAGTGGCTCCAAGCGAAACGCCGGAGGCCGTCATGCCCGGAGAGCCTTTGATTTCGATCGTCGAAGATGACCGGGCCGTTCGTGAGTCGATCAGAAGGCTCTTGAGATCGATGGGTTACACCGTCGAGACTTTCCCGTCGGCCGCCGACTTCCTCGCCTATCCTGGTCTCGACGAGACCGCCTGCTTGATCGCCGACATCAATATGCCGGCGATGACCGGGGTGGAGCTCTACCGGCATCTGATCGAAACCGGACGAGCAATTCCAACGATCCTCATCACTGCATATCCCGATGATGCCGTCCGCGCCCGCGCCCTGAACGACGGGGTGGTCGGTTACCTCACCAAGCCATTCGACGAGAACGATCTCATGCTTTGTGTTCGCACGGCTTTTCGGCGCGTTAAGCCGCCCAAAGAGAATTCATGAGTTGTTTGGCGCCGCTGGCAGCGTGAACTGAAAGACGGCACCTCTCGGTTCATTCGATTCTGCCCATAGCCGGCCCCCATGGGCATTGACGATGGATCGACAGATCGCCAGCCCCAGTCCCAGTCCGCCGGACTTGGTGGTGTAGAAGGGGGCGAACACGCGCTCAACATTTTCCGGATCAATCCCCGGCCCTGAATCGCAGACGGCGATCCGGACGCTGTCCGCGTCGGCTTTTTCGGTGCTGACCAACAACTCGCGCGGTCCATCGCCGACCGCGCTCACGGCTTCGACCGCGTTCAAGATCAGGTTCAAGACGACTTGTTGCAGTTGCACACGATCCCCCTCCACGGGGGGCAAACCTTCCGTGAGGCGGGTCTGGACCGAGACCGCATTCTTAGCAACTTCATTTCGCGCCAAAGCAAGCACCTCGTTGATCGCGTCGTTAAGGTCGAAGCTATCCTTTCGTGGCGGCGCTTTCTTTATGTGATCGCGGATCCGGCCGATGATGTCGCCGGCTCGATCGGCGTCGTTCACGACACAGCCGAGCGCTTCCCTAACCTCCTCCAGATCTGGCGGGTTTCTGTCCAAAAAGCGCAGGGCCGCACTGGCGTTGTTGCGCGCCGCGGCGATCGGCTGGTTGATCTCATGGGCGATCGAGGCCGTCAACTGGCCCATGGTGGCGACGCGGTTGGCGTGCGCCAGCTCCATCTGCGCCTCGCGCAAAGCCTCGGCAGCGCGCTTACCCTCGGTGATATCCTCGCACACGATCAAAAGGACGGGGCGGCTGTTGATCAAAGTCGCTCTGGCCGTCTCGCGAACCCAGATCACCTCGCCATTCTTGCGGACCTTGCGCAGCTCCCAGCTCATGGCTTGGCCGAGTTGTTGGAAGCAGAGGGCGGCGTTCGTCTGCACGACCTCACGGTCATTATCGTGAAAGACGTTGTGCACGGGACGGCCGATCAGTTCATCAACTCTGTAGCCGAGCTGCTCGGCGCCAAAGGCATTCACGGAGATGATGGTGCCGGTCGCGTCCACCATGAAGTACATGACAGGGTTGTTCTCGAAGACCGCCTTCCATTGCTCCTCGCTCTCGCAAAGCGCCGCTTCCGCCCGCTTGCGGTCCTCTATGTCTGCCAGAATCCCGTACCACCTTAGGATGTTGCCCGCCTCGTCCCGCAGCGGCACGGCGCGGGCCAGGAACCAGCGGTATTCCCCATCGACCGCGCGGCGCAAGCGCACCTCGCTCTCGAACGGCTGGCCACTCGCCAACGATTGGCGCCACTTGCTCACGTGTCGATCAAGATCGTCACGATAAACGGCAGCCTGCCAGCCTGCGCCCTCCGCATCCTCCGCAGAGAAACCCGTATATTCGGTCCACCGCCTGCTGGCGAATATGTTCGACCCATCGGGCAGAGTCATAAAGGCCATCGCCGGCATCGTCTCGACGACTTGACGAAGCTCCTTCTCGCGCTGGCGAAGTGCTTCCTCGATTCGTTTGCGCTCGGTGGTGTGCCGCCCGACGCCGCGGTATCCGATGAAGTGCCCGGCCTTATCGAACATCGGCAGCCCCGACACGGACACGTAGCGCTTGCCACCGCCGGGGGTGGGCCGCGCGAGTTCAAACTCGCGGAACGGAAGATGCGCGTCGAGCGTCTCACGGTGGCGGCGCCAAGCTTCTTCGTCAGGCTCCAGGTAGGGCACTTCCCAGCGCGTCTTGCCGATCTCGGAGCCCGGCGGCGGCGCGTCGCTGAGACGGTCGGAGAACTCCTGCCGGACGAAGCGATGCTGCGCATCGGTCTCCCAGTAAACGTCGAAGGAGAATTGCATCAGAGTGCGGAAGCGTTGCTCGCTCGCGCGCAGTGCCTCCTCCGCGCGCTTGCGCTCGGTCAGATCGAGCACGAAAGCAACGCCCTCGTCTCGTTGTTCGCCAAACGCCGCAAAACCGATAAGCACGGGCACGCGGGTGCCATCCTTGCGGAAATACTCCTTCTCGAAGGGTTGGACGGTCCCGATCATGTTCAGCTCTGCCACAGTCCGTGCGTTGCGGTCGCGCCACTCCGGTGGCGTCATATCCGTCCGGCGCACCCGACCCGCGACAAGATCCTCACGGTCATATCCCACCATGCGGAGAAAGGCATCATTCGCGTCAATGACCTTACCGTCGATATTCCAGATGAAGATCCCGATGATGTTGGCGTCAATCAGACGGCTGATCTTGGCTTCGCGTTCCGCGAGATCGCGGTACAAGCGGGCATTCTCGAGCGAGATCGCCGCCTGCGACGCGAGCAGCTTCAGCACCGTGGTCCGGGCTGGCGCGAAGAGACGGGAGGCCAAGTTATTTTCGAGGTAGAGCACCCCGACGAGTTTGGCCTGGTTGAGCAACGGCACGCAGAGAATCGAACGGGCGTGGTGCTGCCGGACGTACGGATCCGCCGAAAACGGAGTCTCCGCTGAAGCATCGTCGAGGATCACGCTTTCCCGGGTCCGCAGGACATAGTGAAGTACAGACTCCGGCAGCGCGGCCGCGGCATCGTTGCGCAGATGAACGACGACCGTGTCGGCACTGGTCGTGGCTTCCGCCTCGATCCGCAGCGCATCCCCTCGGAGAAGAAGCAGCAGGCCTCGCT
>Ga0335075_10010431_pt1 | contig 14105 bp, 15 predicted proteins | sample Lox_Sample_24_FD_206723 | JGI IMG/M metagenome (GOLD analysis project Ga0335075, IMG submission 206723) | Soil microbial communities from Loxahatchee National Wildlife Refuge, Florida, United States - Lox_Sample_2.4 | ecosystem: Environmental > Terrestrial > Soil > Wetlands | place: USA...
CGGCGGTAGCGCGATGATCTGGGTCGGCTGGCGCCAGCAGCGCATCGAGACTCTGATCGCGGCGGCGATGCTGGTGCTGCTCGCCGCAGTGGCAATCCCCACCGGCCTCCACATGGCGTCCGTCTACACACACGACGGCCTCAACGCGTGCTCGGGCAATGACGAGTCGAGCGGGTGCGGCTTCGTCGTCGGATCGTTCGAGTCGCGGTTCAGCGGCATCAACCTCCTCTTCTCGTGGTCGACGCTGCTGCCCGCCGTCGCGGCGCTCCTGCTCGCCGCGCCGTTCGTGCTCGACCTGGACAACGGCACCTACCGGCTCTTCTGGACGCAGAGCATCACGCGCCGGCGCTGGATCGTCACGAAGCTCGGGCTGAGCATGGTCGCGCTGGTGGCGGTCGCAGGCTGTCTCATCGCCCTGGCGATGTGGGTTCGCGCGCCGCTCGATCACCTCGACGGCCGGATGAGCGCGAGCACCTACGACGCGGAGGGGATCGTGCCGATCGCGGACGCCGTGTTCGTGTTCGGCGTCGCCGTCGCGCTCGGGGCGGTGTGGCGGCGGACGGTCCCGGCGCTGCTGGTCGGGTTCGTCGTCTACGTGATCGGCCGCGCGTTCATGGACAGCTGGCTGCGCCAGCGGCTGCTCACGCCGGTCAAGAAGACCTGGCAGATGGCCGGGAACGGGGGGCCGAACCTCAACCGGGCGCTCGTGATCAACCAGTTCCCGAGCGACAGCAAAGGCAAGCAGCTCGCGAATGTGGTCCGGCTCTGCGGCAATAAGTCGTCCGGCGGCTTCCTCTCGCACACGCAGCACGTCTGCGTGCAGCCGCAGGCGGCCGGCGTGCGCAGCTACATGACGGCGATCTACCAGCCGGCGAGCCGCTTCTGGGAGCTGCAAGGAATCGAGTTCGCGATCGTCGCCGGGATCGGCACGCTGCTTGTCCTCCTCGCGGGCTTCTGGACCTACAGGCGAATCGCCTAGGCGTCAGCCGAGCAGCGGCGAAGGCGGGATGTGCGTCGCGCCGCGAACACCCTCGACGACGAACCCGACCTCGTCGATGTAGCACCAGCTCCAGGCTTCGCCGGGCTCGAGGGAGCGAATGATCGGGTGCGACGTAGCGTGGTAGTGCGCGGTCGCGTGACGGTTCGGGGAGTCGTCACAACAGCCGACGTGGCCGCACGTGAGGCAGATGCGCAGGTGCAACCACTTGCCGCCGGTGCGGAGACACTCCTCGCAGCCGTCCACGGACGCCGGCAGCTCGCGCAGCCGGATCTGGTCGAGATGAGTGCAGTCGTCGCTCATCGGGCGCGAGCCGCCGAGGCGGCCAGGTAGTGGTGGACGAGCTGAACGGCCATCGATCCTTCGCCGACTGCCGCTGCACAGCGTTTGGTCGATCCGCAGCGGACGTCGCCCGCGGCGAAGATCCCGGGCACGCTCGTCTCGAGCAGATGGTCTGCGCCGGCTGGGTCACCGGTGAGGATGAAGCCGTCGGGGGCGCGGGCGACTTCCTCGTCGAGCCACTCCGTGCAGGGGCGTGCGCCGAGGAAGAAGAAGAGAAACGAGAACGGCAGCTGCTCGCCGTCCTTGAGCGTCACGGAGTCGAGGCGGCCGTCGCTTCCGTGCAGAACCGCGATCTCGCTTCGATCGCGGACGGACACACCGAAGCGCTCGAGCTCGTGGATCAGGTAGTCGGACATCGTCTCGCGGAGGTCGGCGCGGCGGTGGAGCAGGGTCACCAGCGCGCCGCCGCGTGCGAGCCAGACGGCCGCCTGCCCGGCGGAGTTGCCACCGCCGACGACTCCCACACGAGAGGCGCCGCAGAGCTGCGCTTCGGGCGGGCCGGCCGCGTAGAACACGCTCAGGCCCTCGTAGGCCGGCAAGCCTTCGAGCGGGAGCCGGCGGTACTCCGCGCCGGTCGCCAGCACGACCGCCCGGGCCGAGATCTCGCGGTCGTCCTCGAGTCGAACCACGTGGCGTCCGTCGCCCGGCTCCAGCGCGATCGCGCGGTACGGCGTCGCCGGCCGCGCGCCGAACTTGCGTGCCTGGCTGACGGCGCGGCTCGTGAGCTCGGTACCGCTGATTCCCGCGGGGAAGCCGAGGTAGTTCTCGATCCTGCGGGACGATCCGGCCTGGCCGCCGAGTGCGGTGCTTTCGACGATCAGCGTGTCGAGCCCTTCGGACGCGCCGTACACGGCCGCGGCGAGCCCGGCCGGGCCGCCGCCGACGACGAGCAGGTCGACTTCCTCGCGCGGGCCGAGCTCGCGGCCGACGCCAAGGGCGCGGAGCACTTCGCCGCGTGACGGTTGCTGCAGCTCCACACCGCCGGGCAACCGCACGAGCGGCGGCTCGGCTCCGTCCGGCGGCGCGGCCTCCTGCCAGTTGAACGGGAGCCGGTTGGCGCGCGCGAAGTCGAGCATCTGCATGGTCGCCTCGGACGTGCGCGGGCCGATGATCTCAAGCCCGATCCCCTGAACGCGCTGCAAGGCCTCCCGTCGACTGATGAAGGTCGAGAGCACGAGGTCGCTGAGCGGTGCGTCGTCGAACAGCAGGTCGCGCAGTGCGTCGCGATCGACTGCGACGTAGCGCACGGACGTCGCCGCGACCGCCGTCAGGAAGACCGTCTGGCCGGAGAGCAGATTCAGCTCGCCGAGAAAGCCGGAGGCGCCGTGACGGACGATCTCGTTGCCGGCCGCGTCCAGAATCGCGACCTCGCCTTCGAGGATCGCGACGAACGGGTACGTCGCGTCTCCGACTCGGTACAGCACGTCGCCGGCTCCGGCCGCGCGCTCCTCGCCGATCGCAGCCAGCTGCGCGAGCTGCGACGAGGAGAGAAGTGGGCTCTGAGGTTCTGTCACGCGTTCGCTCGAACGATGACCCTAGCGCGTGCTAGCCCCGTGGGATCGTCACGGTCACCGAGAGCCCGCCGCCGTCGCGGGGCTGCGCGGTTGCCGCTCCGCCGTGGAGCGCCGCGATGGAGGCGACGATGGTCAGACCGAGCCCCGAGCCGTCGTGGGACGTACGGTCATCGAGGCGCTGAAACGGCTGAAAGATGCGGTCGGCATCGATGGGGCTCAGAACGGGGCCCGTGTTCGCCACGCTGAGCTCGGCTCCGCCGGCGGCGATGCGGGTGCGCACCCAGATCTCACCGGCCGGCACGTTGTAGCGGGCTGCGTTGTCGATCAGATTCGCGACGAGACGCTCCGTCAGCACCGGATCGCCTGTGAACACGGCCGGCTCCAGTGTCTCGTGGAGTTGCACGTCCTGCAGGCTGACCGAGTCGAGGACGTCTTCGGCAACGGTTGCGAGGTCGACCTCGTCGCGAGTGGTCAGTCCGCGTTCGTTCCGCGCGAGGATGAAGAGGGCGCCGATCAGATGCTCGGCGTGATCGACTGCGGCGCGAATGTCGACGGCCATTCCGCGCAAGTCGTCGGGTGTGCTCTTCGGGTTGTCGAGCACGACGTCGACGGTCGCGCGCATGACCGCGAGCGGCGTGCGCAGCTCGTGTGAGGCGTTCGCGATGAAGCGCTGCTGGCCTTCGAACGCGGCCTGGAGCCGGTCGAGCATCGCGTCGAAGGTCTCTGCCAGCTCGCGCAGCTCGTCGCGGGGACCGCTGAGCGCGACGCGTGCCGACAGGTTGTGTTCGGACGCAGCCTGTGCGGCCGCAGTGATCAGGTGCACCGGGCGCAGCGCCCTCCCCGCCACGATCCAGCCGAGGATCGCAGCGAGGACCAGGACCACGGCAAGTGTGATCAACGAGTACGCGAGCAGATGCGACAGCGTGAGGTCGCGCTGGCTCTGCGCACCAAGCTGTCTGAGCGCCGCGTTGCACTTGGCGACCACGTTTGGATCGCGGGAGAGCTTTGCCGAGCGGCACAGCGCCTGCACCTTGAACGGCGCTGTGTCGGCGGGCGCAGTCGTCTGACCCTGGGGCGGCGTGCCGAGATGTGCGACGAGCGCGTAGCTGACGCCGACGACGATCGCGCCGCACACGGCGAACAGTCCGGTGTAGAGCAGGGTGAGCCGCGCGCGAACGGTGAGGCGAAGGCGAGTGCTCACATCCGGTAGCCCTTGCCGACCACCGTCTCGATCAACGGCGGCTCGCCCAGCTTGCGCCGCAACCGGGCCATCGTCACCGAGACGATGTTGCTGAACGCGTCGGTGTTGGCGTCCCAGACGTGCTCGAGCAGCTCCTCGGCGCTGACCAGAGCTCCGTCGGCGGTGAGCAGCATCTCGAGGATGCCGAACTCCTTGCGAGTGAGAGACAGCGGGCGTGACCCCCGGCTCGCGCGGTGTCGCGCGGTGTCCACGACGAGATCGCCGCGCCTCAGCGTGGGAGGCGCCGCTGGGGCGCGGCGGGCGAGCGCCCGCACCCGCGCGACGAGCTCCGTGAAGGCAAACGGCTTGCCGAGGTAGTCGTCCGCGCCGAGCTCGAGCCCGTCGACGCGGTCGTCGACGTGGGCGGCGGCAGTCAGCATGAGGATCCGGGGGCCCGAGCCCGCGACCGCCCGGCACACCCGGTCGCCGTGCACGACCGGAAGGTCACGGTCGAGCACGATCACGTCGTAGGTCGTCGCGGCAACCGCGTCCAGCGCCGCGGCGCCGTCGTGCACTGCATCGACGGCCATTCCGGCCTGACGCAGCCCCTGCGCGATCCGGCCGGCAAGCGTCGCGTGATCCTCGACCACCAGCACGCGCATCGACTCAGTATGCGCGCCCTGCGATGACATTCGGCCGACATCGCCCGTAGCGGTGATGTCATGCACGCCGTCGTAGAACGACAGTGTGAAGTCACTTCCCCTGCTCGTTGTCGTCGTCGCCCTGGCTGCGGCGTGCGGCTCGGCCGGCCGGCCGGCCGACTCGGCAGCGCAGACCGGCGTGCTCGCCTTCTCGCGCTGCCTGCGCTCTCACCGCGTGCCGGCCTACCCCGACCCGAGCAGCAACGGCTTGCTCCCGAAGAAGACGCCGCAGCAACTCGGCGTCAGCAGCTCCCAGCTCGAGGCAGCACAGAGCGCCTGCATCCATCTGGTTCCGAACGGTGGTCAGCCGACGCCGGTCCAGGTCGCGCAGTACCGAAGCGTCATGCTGGTGTACGCCCGCTGCATCAGAGCGCATGGGGTTGCGAACATGCCGGATCCCGACAGCCGAGGCCACCTCGACATCGGGCCCGGAACCGGAGTCGACGTCGAGAGCGCGCAGTTCCAGGCGGCCTATCGCCTCTGCAAGAAGGACCTGCGCCCGTGATGCGCACGCGCGTCGCGCTCGGCGTCGTCGTCGGGATGCTCGTCCTTGCGGCGGCCGGCTGCGGCGGCTCGGCGAAGACCAGCTCCACCACCACCACCACCGGAACGGCGACGAGCCGGGCCGTCGCCTTCGCCCGCTGCATGCGCTCCCACGGCTTGCCGGGCTGGCCCGACCCGAACAGCAAGGGCGTGTTCGACAAGACGAAGCTCTCGGCGCAGCATCTCGGGGCCAGCGCGAGCGAGATTCAAGGGGCCCAGCAGGCGTGCCGGCATCTGCTCCCGACGGCGTCCGCCGCGCAGCAGCGCGCCGGCGTCGCGCAAGCGCTGCGGTTCTCCGAGTGCGTGCGGACGCACGGAGTCCCGAGCTTTCCCGAGCCCGACAGCACCGGCCGCATTCCCGATCCGGCGACGGTCGGAGTCGATCAGGGCTCACGCGCGTTCGAAGCGGCGAACCAGGCGTGTGCGAAGTACCGGCCGCCGTACATGCCGTCGAATGCCGCGTACAACGCGTGGGCGGCAACGCACTCGGGATGAGCCTCGTGAACGCTGAAGCCTCCGCCGGACACCGCTTCGCAGCCTACGTCTCGCATGAGCTTCGGACGCCTCTCGCCACCCAGCGGGCGCTGCTCGAGCTCGCTCTCGGCGACCCCGAAACAGACACGACCGTGTGGAGAGAGATCGGGCAAGAGGTGCTCGAGGCATGCCGGCAGCAGGAACGAACGCTGGCTGCGTGTCTCGCGCTCGCGCGCGCAGGGTGCGGCGCCGGCGGGTCGCGGGAGAGATTCGATCTCGGTTCGCTCGTCGGCCGAGCCATTCGTCGCGCCTCCCCGGCAAGCGCCACCGTGAGATCGAGACTCGAATCCGCCCACGTGGTCGGCGACCCGGCGCTGGTCGAGCGACTCGTCGACAACCTGCTCGCGAACGGGCAGCGTCACAACCTGGCCGGCGGCTGGGTCGCGGTGACGACCGGGCAAGCCGGCGCTACGTCGCTCCTTGCCGTCGAAAACAGCGGTCCGCGGATCCCGGCCGGCGAAGTGGCGAAGCTCTTCGAGCCGTTCCGCCAGTACCGTAGACGCGGCTCGCAGCGCACCGGGGGATTCGGCCTCGGGCTCGCAGTTGCGAAGGCCGTTGCCGACGCACACGATGCGCTGATCACGGCGCTTGCCCGTCAAAACGGCGGGCTCCGGGTCGAGGTGGCATTCCCGGCGCCATTCGGCTGAACCGGCGACGCCTACCCCAACCCGTAGAGAAACGCCAGCACACGCTCGGTGAGCAACCGCGCCGCGGGCGGGTCGTACGCCGGCAGCGAGGAGTCGGCGAAGAGATGCTCGTCGCCCGGGTAGAGGAACAGCTCCGCGTTGTCGGTCGAGGCGACGAGGTCGCGCGCCGCGTCGAGGTCCTCGAGGAAGAACTCGTCGCCCTCCTTGCCGTGCACCTGCACCGGGATGCCCTCGGGCCACGTCTCGCCGAACTCGGACACCGGGAGGCACGAGTACATGAGCAGTGCGCCGCGGGCGCCCGGCCGCGTCTGCGCGAGCTGCTGGGCGGGCATGACCCCGAAGGAGAATCCGGCGTAGACGACGTTCGTGGGAAACGCGTCGGCAGCCGCGACGCCGCGCCGCAGCAACGCCTCGAACCCGGCCTCCTTCGCGAACGCCAGGCCTTCGTCGATCGTGGCGAACGTCCGCCCGTCGAACACGTCCGGCGTGTGCACGGTGTGCCCGGCCTGCCGCAGCTCGTCGGCGAACGCCTTCACGCCGTCGGTCAGTCCCTGGACGTGGTGGTAGAGCACGATCTCGGCCATCTTCGACCCTCCTGAGCGATCGATCCGCATTATTGGAACGTTCTGTGATGTTAGTCTATTGACGGATGGCCGGCAACCGGGAACCCCCCGACTACGAGCTCGCCGACCGGATCGCACTCACGTCGGCCGCCCAGGTGAAGGCGCTCGGCCATCCGCTCCGCAACACGATCCTCGGGCTGCTCCACGAGCGGGCGGCGACGGTCGGCGAGCTTGCGGCCGCGCTCGGCCGCCCGAAGAGCACCGTCGCACACCACGTGAAGGTCCTCACGGAGGCCGGCCTGCTGCGCGTCGTCAGGACGCGGCGGGTCCGGGCGATCGAGGAACGCTTCTACGGCCGCACGGCGCGGCTGTTCTTCGTCGCGCTCGAGGAGCCTGCGGGGCGCGACGACCTGACCCGGGACTTCAACGACTTCGAGGTCGCCGCGCGGGAGTCGGCTTCGGCTCACGGCGGCGGGAAGCTGTGGGGGTTCATCCGCCACGCGCGCATCACCGAGGAGCAGGCGTCGGAGTTCTGGGAGCGGATGGCCGAGCTCGTGACGGAGTTCGACCGGCTGCCCCGGGCGGGCGACACCATGTACGGCTTCGCCGTCGGCGTCTATCCGACCGACCAGCCGACGCTCCCGGACACCGGCGCCTAGATGTGGTGGTATTCGCACCGGTGAGGTACGCCGCGTCAGCCGTCGGGCTCACGCTCGTCCTCGCTGCCGCCGCGTGTGGCGGCAGCGGCGCGAGGCACGCAACGCGGCCGGAGACAACGCGAGCGCGCCAGCTCGCCCGCCTCGCCGCGGACGTGCGGGTGCTCCGGGCCGACGCCGCCAAGATTCACGGCAACTCGACGCTCGGCACCCCGCAGATCCAGCGCGCGACGTCGAAGTACCTGCACGACCTCGACACCTCCTCGCTCGACGACCTGACCAAGAACCGCCAGATCGACTTTGCGGCCGCCGCGGTCACCGGGAGCTGCGACCAGTGCTTCGAGATGGTCGAGGCGCAGCGGCCGATTCCCGCGCTCGACGGGCAGTAGCCATCTGACCGCTTACCCGTGCGAACTGCGAGCGAGAGGTATAGAACTTTCAACTTGCAGGTATCGCGGCTCCCCGATTCTGGAGGTTCACCAAGGTGGGATGGAGATTGAAGCGCCGAGGCCTCGCCGTGGCCGTCGCCGCTGTGGTCGTGCTGGCAGCCACTGCCGCCGGGTACGGCGCAGTGCGGACGACGCACAAGACGACGACGACCGCCACAGCGCAAAGCAAGTCGTTCCCGCTCTTGAAGTTGAGCTGGGAAGCGCCGGACTACTTCGACCCGGCACTCTCGTACACGGTCGAGGGCTGGGAGGTCCTCTGGAACGTGTACGCGGGTCTGCTCGGGTACAAGCACGTCAACGGCGCGGACGGCGGCACCGTCATTCCGTACCTCGCTGCGAAGATGCCGACGATCTCGAACGGCGGAAAGCTCTTCAAGTTCACGCTTCGTTCGAACCTGAAGTACTCGAACGGCCAGGCCGTGAAGGCGAGCGACTTCAAGTGCACGATCGAGCGCGACTACCAGATGAGCTCGCCGGGCGTGGGCTTCTTCTCGTCGATCCAGGGCGCGACGGCGTACTCGAAGCTGAAGGCCGCCGCGATGAAGAAGGGGAACATCTCCGGAATCGTCACGAACGACTCCGCGGGCACGATCGAGATCAAGCTGACGCACCCCGAAGGCGACATGCTCAACATCCTCGCCACGGAGTTCGCGGCCTTCGTGCCGTGCGGCACGCCTGCTTCCGATCAGTCGACGCATCCGACGCCTGCGACGGGGCCGTACGAGATCGTGAAGTACACGCCGCACCAGTCGTTCACGCTCGAGAAGAACCCCAACTTCGACGCGCAGATCCCCGGCATCCCCTCAGGGAATGCCCAGAAGATCGTCGCGACGATCTACACCGACAACGCGCAGGCTGCGCAGTCGGTCGCGTCGAACCACTCGGACTACGACTTTCTGGCGATCCCGACGGACCGCCTCGGTTCGTACGAGCAGAAGTACGGGAAGCGGATCAGGATCTACACCCCGGCGGACACGTTCTACTTCTTCCTCAACCAGAAGTACGCGCCGTTTAACAACATCAAGGCGCGCGAGGCAGTCGACTACGCGATCAGCCGCAAGCAGATGGTGCAGCTCTTCGGCGGACTCGCAGTTCCGACCGAGAACATCCTTCCGCCGAACTACAAGGCGTACAAGAAGATCACTGCGTTCCCGGTGAACGGCGACATGGCGAAGGCCAAGCAGCTCGTCGCGCAGTCCGGGACGACGGGCGACTCGGTGACGCTGTGGACGCCGAGCGTCGAGCCGGATCAGTCGATCATCGAGTACGAGCAGAGCATCCTCAACCAGCTCGGGTACAAGACCACGCTGAAGGTGATCGACCCGCAGATCTACTTCTCGACGATCGAGAACCAGTCCACGAAGGCACAGACGGGCTACGTCGACTGGTACCAGGACTACCCGAACCCGATCGACTGGTTCGACGTCCTGTTCAACGGTGAGCGGATCACCCAGACGAACAACAACGACGTCGGCAACACGAACGTGCCGTCGATCAACAAGCAGATCGACAAGCTCAAGACGAAGCAGCCGAGTGCGGCCGTGAATGCCGGCTGGGCGAAGGTCGACCGCGAGCTCGTGACGCAGGACTACGCGGCAGCGCCGTACGTCACGCGCAGCGGTACGGACTTCTTCTCCACTCGCATGAACATGGGCTGCTACGTGTTCAACGTCCTCTACCAGTGGGACTTCGCCACCGCCTGCCTGAAGTAGTGGCGTAACAGGAAGCGAAGCGGACTCGGGGCGGGCATCACGAGATGCTCGCCCCGGTCCGTTCGGCCCCGAACCGATGTCCGCAAGAGAAGACCAGTCAATCGACTTCACACTCGACACCGCGAGCGAGCTCGCTTCGGCTGAACACGGACCGATCGAAGGCAAGAGCCCGTGGACGCTCGCGTGGCGCCGGCTTCGCCGCAACTACGTAGCGCTTGCCTCGCTCGGCGTCTTCCTGCTCGTCGTGGTCGTGTGCTGCCTCGCTCCGGTGTACGCGCACGACGTTGCGCACACCGGTCCGAACTCGGTGCATCTCGGCGAGACGATCAAGATCCACGGCAAAGAGGTGCCGGTCGTGAGCATCGGCTACATGGAGACCATCAAGGGGGTCGTGCACTTCCACGCCGGAGGCGCGCCGCTCGGCCCGCAGTGGGGCGCCGCGGGCGGCCGGTACATCCTCGGCGGCGACCAGCTCGGGCGTGACACGGCGGTTCGAATCCTCTACGGGGGGCTCAACTCGCTGCGGGTGGGAATCCTCTCCGCCGCGATCTGCATCATGATGGCGGTCACGCTCGCGCTGCTCGCCGGGTTCTACCGCGGCTCCGTCGACTGGGTGATCAGCCGCTTCTTCGATCTCGTCTGGGCGTTCCCGGCGATCCTGCTCGCGATCGCGCTCGGGGCGGCGCTCTCGCTCAACGGCATCCACTGGGGGCCGATCCACGTGAGCGGAGGGAACATCTGGATCCCGACATTCGTGATCGCCTTCGTGACCGTCCCGTATGTCGGCCGGCCCTTGCGCGGGCAGGTGCTGTCGCTCCGCGAGAAGGAGTTCGTCGAGGCGGCGCGCGGCCAGGGAGCGAGCAACGTGCGGATCATGTTCCGCGAGATCCTTCCGAACATCGCGTCGACCGTGCTCGTGCTGTTCACGTTGATCGTCGCCGGGAACATCCTGATCGAGGCCGGGCTGTCGTTCCTCGGCGCCGGCGTGCAACCACCGAACCCGTCTTGGGGGAACCTGATCGCCGATGGTGAGGACCGGATCCAGACGGCACCCTGGCTCGCGATCGTGCCGGGCGTCGCGATCGTGATCACCGCCGTCTCGCTCAACATCTTCGGGGACGGCCTTCGCGACGCGCTCGACCCGCGGGCGAAGGTCAGGGTCGGCCGCTGATGCTTGCGTTCGCCGTTCGCCGTCTGCTCGGAATGGTGCTGACCCTGTTCGGGGTCAGCGTCACCGTCTTCCTGATCTACTTCGTGATCCCGGGCGGCGACCCGGCCGTGCGCATCGCCGGCCGTACCGCGACGGCGCAGAACATTCTCAACATTCGCGAGAAGCTGCACCTGAACGACCACCTCTGGACGCAGTGGTACTACATGATGAGGTCGCTCTTCCAGGGGACGCTCGTCTCGTACACGGACCAGACGAATGTCGTCCAGCAGATCAAGCTCGGTCTGCCGGCGACGTTCTCGCTCGTGATTGGCAGCGCGATCATCTGGCTCTTCTTCGGGATCCTCGTTGGCACGATCTCCGCGATCACCGCCGGCCGCCTGTCGGACCGGGTGATCACGGTGCTCGCACTGATCGGCATCTCGATGCCCGTGTTCTGGATCGGGATCATCCTGCGCTATGTCCTCGCCGAGCAGCGCTCGATCTTCCCGGACGGAGGCTATGTCGCGCTGACGTCGAGCCCGGTCGAGTGGTTCTACCACCTGATCCTGCCGTGGTTCACGCTGGCGATCCTCTTCATCGGCTTCTACGGGCGCGTGCTGCGGTCGAACATCCTCGACGCGATCAACGAGGACTACGTGCGCACCGCCCGGGCCAAGGGCCTGTCTTCGCGGCGCGTGCTGATCAAGCACGTGTTGCGCAACTCGCTGATACCGATCGTCACGCTCTTCGGCCTCGACTTCGGCGCGGTCCTGGGTGGCGGCGCCATCCTCACGGAGACCGTGTACGACCTGCACGGCGTCGGTCAGTACGCGGCAATCGCGGTGACGGGCCTCGATCTGCCGCCGCTGATCGCGGTGACGATGTACGGGGCGTTCTTCATCGTCACCTTCTCCGCGCTGGTCGATCTCGCCTACGCGTTCCTCGACCCGAGAATCAGGCCGACCTAGATGGCCGAGCGCTTGCTCGAGGTGCGCGACCTCCACGTGAGCTTCGCCACCGAGGACGGGATCGTCCAGGCGGTCGGCGGCGTCGACTTCACGCTCGACCGCGGCCAGGTGCTCGGGATCGTCGGCGAGTCCGGCTGCGGCAAGAGCGTGACCGCGCTCACGCTGCTCGGCTTGACGCGCGCGACGAATGCGAGCTTCGAAGGTGAAGTCCTCTACAAGGGACGCGACATCCTCCGCCTCAGCGACAGGGAGCTCGAGGACGTCCGCGGCAACGAGATCGCGATGATCTTCCAGGACCCGATGACGTCCCTCAACCCGGTCTACAGGGTCGGGTGGCAGATCGTCGAGATGATTCGCGCACACGACCCGGCGAGCACGAAGCAGCAGGCGCGGCGGCGCGCCCTGGAGCTGCTGAAGGAAGTCGGCATCCCGAACGCGGAGGAGCGCATCGACAACTACCCGCACGAGTTCTCGGGCGGCATGCGCCAGCGCGCGATGATCGCGATGGGTCTCGCGTGCAGGCCGGAGATTCTCGTGGCCGACGAGCCGACCACGGCACTCGACGTCACGATCCAGGCGCAGATCATCGAGCTGCTCGACCGCCTCAAGGACGAGTACGACTCGGCGGTCGTGATGATCACCCACGACCTCGGCGTCGTCGCGACCGTCGCGGACGAGATCCTCGTCATGTACGCGGGCCGCATCGTCGAGCGAGGTGCAAAGCGCGACGTCTTCTACGATCCGCAGCACCCGTACACGTGGGGCCTGCTCGGCTCGATCCCGCGGCTCGATCGCCCCAAGCCGAAGCGGCTGCGTGCGATCCCCGGGGCGCCGCCGTCGCTGATCCGGCCGCCGGCCGGGTGTCGCTTCGCACCGCGCTGTCCGCACGCCTTCGACCGCTGTGTCAAGGAGCCTGCGCTCGAACAGCGGGTCGAGAAGGAAGGGCACCTCGATCGGTGCTGGCTGCCGGTCGACCGGAAGCGCGCGCTGCGGACGGGAAGCCTGGAGGGCGAGGCGGCTTGAGTGCGAGCGTGAACGGCGACGGTGCGGCGCTCGTCGAGGTCGAGAACCTTCGCAAGTACTTCCCGATCAAGAAGGGCGTGCTGCAGCGCGAGACGGCGCGCGTGCACGCCGTCGACGACGTGTCGTTCGCCGTGCGGGAGGGTGAGACGCTCGGGCTCGTCGGCGAGTCGGGGTGCGGAAAGACGACGCTCGGCCGCACGATCGTCCGGCTGCTCGAGCCGACGAGCGGTCGCATCCTCTTCCGCGGCGAGGACATCTCGAAGCTCGGCCAGCGGAAGCTGCGTCCGCTCTTCCGCGAGATGCAGATGGTCTTCCAGGACCCCTACGCATCACTCAATCCGCGCAAGCGGGTGGGCACGATCGTCGGCGACCCGCTCGCGATCCACTCGATCGGCGACAAGCGCGACCGGAAGCGGCGCGTGCAGGAGCTGCTCGAGACCGTCGGGCTTTCGCCGGAGCACTACAACCGCTTCCCGCACGAGTTCTCGGGCGGGCAGAGACAGCGCATCGGCATTGCGCGCGCGCTCGCGCTGCGGCCGAAGCTTGTCGTCGCAGACGAGCCGGTCTCGGCGCTCGACGTCTCGATCCAGTCGCAGATGCTCAACCTGCTGAATGACCTGCAGGACGAGTTCGCGCTGACGTACATCTTCGTTGCGCACGATCTCGGCGTCGTGCGCCACGTCAGCGATCGCGTCGCCGTGATGTACCTGGGCAAGCTCGTCGAGCTCTCGCCGGCGGAGGAGCTCTACGACCGGCCGATCATGCCGTACACCGAAGCGCTGCTCTCGGCGGTGCCCGTGCCGGACCCCGACGTGGCCGAGCGTCGCGAGCGGATCGTGCTCGAAGGCGACGTGCCGAGCCCGATCAACCCGCCGCGCGGCTGCCGCTTCCACCCGCGCTGCCGGTACGCGACCGACGTGTGCGCCGAGATCGAGCCGCCGCTCGTCGACTACGGCGGCGGTCACCTGGCCGCGTGCCACCATCCGCTGAACGTCGACGCGGAGACGCTGCGGCACGTGCACGTTGCCGCCGAGTCGCCGAAGGAAGCCGACGACCACGCGCTGCCGCAGGACTCGGCCGGCGAATCGCATCCAGTGCCCAGGGCGGAGTCGTGAGGTGCGCGGTC
>Ga0335075_10010433_pt1 | contig 14102 bp, 7 predicted proteins | sample Lox_Sample_24_FD_206723 | JGI IMG/M metagenome (GOLD analysis project Ga0335075, IMG submission 206723) | Soil microbial communities from Loxahatchee National Wildlife Refuge, Florida, United States - Lox_Sample_2.4 | ecosystem: Environmental > Terrestrial > Soil > Wetlands | place: USA: Florida...
GGCTCAAGGATATTTCCGAAGACTACCTGCTGATCGAAGAAGGTTCCCTGTATCCGGCCCTGCAAAGAATGTTGAAGAACGGTTGGCTGGAAACGGAGATGGGGCTTTCGGCCCGGAACCGCCCAGTCCGAGTCTTCAAGGTGACAGAGGTTGGAAAGAAACACTTGGAACAGGAGCTTGCGAAAGTCGAGAAGATGTTTGCCGGATTTAACCGCGTACTTGCACTGGCAGGACAGTAGGAGGTCTTATGGGCTGGCTCCAACAACCGTTTACGCGCCGTCGCCGCTATAACGAGCTTTCAGAGACGATCCGCGAGCACCTCGACGAAAAGATCGCCGATCTGATGGACCGCGGCATGACGCGGGAGCAAGCAGAGCACGCAGCGCGCCGCGAGTTTGGCAACGTCACTCGGATCGAAGAGCGCAGCCGCGAAGTCTGGCAGTGGCCGACGCTCGAATCTATTTGGACAGATACGAAATACGCTTTGCGCCGGTTGAGGAAGAGTCCAGGCTTTACCAGCGTCGCCCTCCTTACACTTGCCATCGGGATCGGAGCCAATACGGGCATCTTCACTCTGCTCGATGCAGTTTTACTGAAGTCGCTGCCGGTGCCGCATCCTGAGCAGCTTTTCATTGTGAAACAGAGCGGCCATGCCGCCGACAGAAGCCGGTTCCCGTATCTTTTTTTCGACCAAGTGCATCACCAGTTGCCCGACACAGCAGCGATTGCTGCTATGAGCTGGCCCGAAGATTTCTATACCAGCACGTCGAATGAGCCATCGCAGGCCACTCAAGGTCAGCTTGTTTCAGGAAACTATTTTCAAGTATTCGAAACATATCCCGTGCTGGGCCGTTTCCTCACTCCAGCCGACGACAAACAGATCGGTGGAAGTCCTGTAGCCGTCATCAGCTATGACTATTGGCAACGGAAGTTTGGAGGCGATTCTACTGTCATTGGCCGCAAACTTGATATAAACAAGGCTCCGTTCACAATCGTAGGGGTCGCGGCTAAGGGATTCTTCGGTGCTCGTGCTGGAACGCAGCCCGCGTTCTGGATACCACTCAGCATGCAGTCCCTTGTGAAGTACCAGGATCACTACAGCGATTACGGACCCGCATCGACGAAGCCCTGGGTTCAACGGCCGAATATCAGTTGGCTGCTTTTAATTGTCCGTGTTAAATCGCCCGCAGCCATTCCCCAGTTGATAACGACCCTCGACGAACAATACAAATCGGTGGCGCAGTATGTGAGCAGTTTGAACGAGCGGCAGGGGATGTTGCGAACTCAACTCACTCTCGAACCCGGTCAGCGTGGATTAGCGAACCTCAGGCAGCAGTTCGAGCAGCCGCTTCTTCTCCTCATGGCAATGGCAGCAATCGTCTTGCTGATTACCTGTGCCAATATCGCTAATTTGCTGCTGGCACGCGCTGCAGCTCGCCACCACGCCCTTGCAGTGCAACTCTCGATTGGCGCAGGCCGCACGCGCATCGTTCAGCAAATGCTCGCAGAGTGCATGCTCTTATCTCTCGGTGGCGGCGTTCTTGGAATCGCTGTCGCTTATTGGTGTACCCGCGTTCTACCTCGATGGGCTTCCGAAGGATCTACTGCAATTCCACTTAACCTGTCGCCAGATGCGAGCATTCTTGTCTTCAGCGTGCTCGTTGCCCTAGCAACGGGAATTCTTTGCGGACTCGCCCCCGCATTGCAAAGCGCGCGGATCGAACCGGCATCTGTGCTGAAGGCTGGCGTTCAATCGATTCCCGGAGGCGATTCCGGTTCACGCTGGTCGGCGCGGAAACTGCTCGTTGCCGCTCAAGTTGCCCTCTCCCTGGTCCTGCTCGTCGGTGCCGGAATGTTTCTGAAAACTCTTCAGAACTATAGTCAGCTAAACCCAGGCTTCGACCGCAACCACCTGCTCAATGTCCAGATCAATACGCATCTCGTAAATTTCCAGCCCGGTGACTTTCCTTCTCTCTACCAACGGCTCGTCGATCGCATGGAGGCCATCCCCGGAGTGCGTTCGGCCAGCATTGCCACCTGCTCACTTGTCGCCGGCTGCCTCGATTCCAGTGATGTGATCCTCACCAGTGACAGCGGAAAAACGATCGCAAAGGCCAATGTTCAGATCAACTCCATTTCGTTGAATTACTTCACGACTACAGGCATCCGGCTTCTCCGCGGCAGAGAGTTCGCAACCACCGACGATGCCTCAGCTCCCAAAATAGCTATTGTCAATGAAACATTTGCACACCGTTATTACGGTGGACAAAACCCAATCGGACTGCGGTTTTCCTACGCCGGCGATGAATCTAACAGCTTCCAGATCGTAGGCATCGTATCCGACGCACGGGTCAATGACATCCGCGAGCCGGCATCGCCTCTCATCTATTTTCCTATCACTCAGAATATCGGCGACATTGGCGGCCTCGAAGTTCGTACCGAGGCGGACCCGAAGTGGGTGGCTACGCAAGCCCAGCAGGCAATCGCGGATGTTGACTCCAGGATTCCTATTGTTAGCATTGCCACGCTGAATCAAGAGGTGAGAGACAATCTTGCCCAGCCACGCCTCATTGCTCGTCTGACTTCGATCTTTGGGATCGTGGCTTTAGTTCTCGCGTGCCTTGGCCTTTACGGAGTCATGTCCTACACGACACAGCGCAGGACGAGCGAAATTGGGGTGCGGCTCGCCCTGGGCTCCACTCGACGGGCCGTTCTGTGGCTTGTGATTCGGGAGTCGTTGCTGCTGGCTGGATTTGGCGCAATAATTGGCCTCGCATTCGCCTTTGCGGGAATGCATATGGCCACCAGTTTTCTCTTCGGTCTTTCGCCGGACAATCCCGCAGTCTTCGCCTTCGCAACGATTTTGCTCCTTGTGGCATCTGCGCTTGCCGGGTTTATCCCTGCATGGCGTGCCGCCAGGATCGAGCCCGTCCAGGCTCTCCGAATCGAATAGAGGGAAATCCTATGAATTGGCTCCGACAACTGATCTCACGCCGCCGTCGCTGTGACGAGCTTTCACAGTCGATCCGCGAACACCTCGACGAAAAGATCGCCGATTTGATGGATCGCGGCATGACGCAGGAGCAAGCTGCGAGTGCCGCCCGCCGCGAGTTCGGCAATGTGACGCGGATTGAAGAGCGCAGCCGAGAAGTCTGGCAATGGCCGACGCTCGAATCCCTCTGGACTGACAGTAGATTTGCCTTTCGACAACTGTGGAAGTCACCAGGATTCACAATCGCCGCAGTGCTGACTCTAGCACTCGGAATCGGGGCAACTGCTGCGCTGTTCAGCGTGATCTACGCTGTCGTTTTGCGGCCATTACCCTACAACGACGTAAAGCGCATCGTCAGTGTTCAGACGTATTCTCCATCGGGTGACTGGCAGATGTCTTCATGGCCCGGATACCTCGAGATGAGGAGACTGAACAAGTCCTTTGACGACCTTGCCGGATATGAAGACTTCTGGGGCATGACCCTGAAAGTCGGCGATCAGACTCATTACCTGAATGTCGATCAGGGCACAGACAACTTTTTCGACGTATTTGGCGTGCGCCCATCCCTGGGAAGAACATTTGCTCCCGGCGAGGATCAACCAGGAAAGAACAATGTCATCGTTCTCAGTTATGAAGTGTGGCGTCAATCTTTCAACGGCGACCGGCACGTTATCGGTAAGGTCGTAAACCTCGATGGCGAACCCTATGAGATTATCGGCGTCATGCCCGCAGGGTTTCGGTTTCCATTCGGAAAACCGAATCTCATCTACATTCCCATGCACGTCCGTTCGAATTGGATCGGGGAATGGCGGACTCATTGGTTGATAACGTTCGGCCGCTTGAAACACGGGATGTCTCTACAGCAGGCGCACGCAGATATGGCACACGTGATGCAGGAGATCGGGCAGGAGAAGCCGGATTCGGACAAAGGCCGGACAGCGACATTGGTTCCTATTTCGACGACGTTGCGTGGTAGCAGCGAATTGTCTGAGATCTGGCTGATGCTGGGCGCGGTGTTGGCGGTTCTGCTGATCGCGTGCGCTAATGTGGCCGGGCTCTTGCTCGCACGCGGAGTCGCGCGTGAACGGGAGATGGCGTTGCGAGTTGCGATAGGCGCGGCGCGAGGCAGGCTAGTTCGTCAGCTGTTGGTAGAAAATATGCTGCTTGGAGCGATGGGCGCGTGTGCCGGGATTCTACTGGCCGCGGGTCTACTTGCGGCCATGAAGGCATTCCTGATTCACGCTTTCATGCGTGGTTCAAATATCACGCTCAATCTTGATGTCATCTCCGTCACTCTTGGCGTCAGTATCCTCTCCAGCATTGGTGCTGGACTTGTTCCGGCATGGCACGCGGCTCAATCCAATCCAAACAAGGCGCTCAAATCGGGCGTGACGTCAGGAACCACGGGGCAGCAGCACAGGTTGCGTGCAGGATTTGTAGTCACGCAGATTGCTCTTTCCCTTGTCCTGCTTGTTTTCTCCGGCATGCTCCTGCTTGCCTTGCACCGCATGCTGGGGGTCGATATTGGATTCAATCCAAATAATCTACTGACGCTGGAGATCAACATCCCTTCTGGCGATTATGCCGCGAAAGGGCAGGATGCCGTTCGGGAACTGGTGATTCCATTGGAAGAGCGCATTCTGCACATTCCAGGGGTGACCGCCGCCGGTCTCAACGAGCAGGGTGCCTTACTTGGCTATGGAGGAGAGGTTTACCTACCTTTAGTAGGCCAGCCGCCTGATCCGCCAGACCGGCAGAGAATGTCTGAGAGCCGAAGCGTTACGCCTGGATATTATGCCGCGCTTGGAACTCCGATCCTGCTAGGACGCAACTTCAACGCGCAAGATACGCCCACCTCGCAGCCTGTGGCAATTGTGAACCAAGCATGGGTGAGGGAGTTCCTACCAAAAGGGCTAAACCCGGTCGGGCAGGCATTTCGGGAAGGAGATGGGAGCAAGGTTGTGATCGTCGGAGTCGTGGCCGATGCGCGGCAAAATGCACGCGAACCGGTTCGACCCGAAATCGACTTCCCAATATCGCGGGAGTCGCTGCAGGAGCAGCAAAACACCGGTTCGTGGAGCCTGTACTTGTATGTGCGTACTGCTGTGGCACCGTTGAGCATCGCTCCTCAATTAAGAACGGCCTTGCGCGATATAGGGCCGACAATCGCTTTCCAGCAGCCGGAGACAATGGATGACCTGCTTAGCGATGCCCTAGTCAGCAACCGCATGGAAAGCTGGGTATTTGGAATTTTCGCTTGCATTGCAGTCTTACTTGTAGCGGTCGGTATCTATGGTTTGCTGACGCAGGAAGTCATCAGTCATACGAGAGATATTGGCGTGCGCATGGCTCTTGGTGCAACGCGCATAGGAATCACACGAATGATGTTGACGCGCATTTCCATATTGCTCGGCATCGGACTGGGGAGCGGGCTGCTCATAACTCTCGCGCTCCGTCACATCGTGGGTAGTGTCATAACGATTCAGTTCGAGCGCGATGGCCTCATCATCGCTGCACTTGTTGTGCTACTTGCCGCAATCGGGCTTCTGGCAGCGGTGACCCCCATACGGCGCGCCGCCTCCATTGATCCAATGCAAACCCTTCGTGGGGAATAGAGGAGAGACGTATGTCATGGCTCAAGCACTTGTTCCCTCGCCGCCGTCGCTATGACGAGCTTTCCGAGACGATCCGCGAGCACCTTGATGAGAAGGTCGCTGACCTGATGGACCGCGGCATGTCGCTGGAACAGGCCGAACAAACTGCCCGCCGTGAATTCGGCAATGTGGCACGCATCGAGGAGCGTAGCCGCGAAGTGTGGCAATGGCCTACGCTCGAAAGCATTTGGGCAGATGTGCGATATGCTTTGCGGCGATTAGGCAAGAGTCCTGGGTTTACCAGTATCGCTTTATTGACACTCGCGCTGGGTATTGGAGCCAACACGGGCATATTCACTTTGCTGAATGCCGTGCTGCTCAAGTCGCTACCTGTGCCTCATCCTGAACAACTCTTTCTGCTGAAGCAAAACAATAGTCCGGCAGATCAAAGTCTTTTCTCATACCCGCTTTTCCAGCGCCTCCGCCAGCAGTCCCCAGACTCGGCAGCCGTCGCCGCTATGAGCTGGGCGGACTCCTATTACGTCGCTACCGGAAACGCACCACAAGAACGTGCCCTCGGACAACTCGTATCCGGTAATTATTTCGAGATTTTCGAGACCTATCCAGTGCTGGGTCGGCTGCTCACTCCTGCGGATGACAGCCAACTGAGCGGCAGCCCGGTGACCGTAATCAGCTATTCGTATTGGCAGCAGCATTTCGGCGGCGATCCCGGAGTAATCGGACGCAAGTTTGATGTGAACCGCGTACCGTTCACCATTGTCGGGGTATCGGCACGAGGATTTTTCGGAGCTCACCCGGGAACAGAACCGGATTTTTGGATGCCGTTAATGATGCAGTCCGCCGTGCATTATCACGGTATTTACAGTAGTCAGGGATCGGACCCGTCGAAGCCCTGGGTTCCGCAGGAAAAGATCCAATGGCTGCATTTGATCGTTCGGATTCAAGATTCCTCTGTTGTGCCCCACCTCATAGCTGAGATGAATCAGCAATACCGCCAGAGCCTTGAACTGCTGTTACAGGGGCAAAACGGCGTTCAGCGTCAGCAAGACATATCACGCGATCATCTGACACTTGAGCCGGGGCAGCAGGGTTTTGCAACGCTCAAGGAGGAGTTTCAACAGCCGTTGTTCCTGCTGATGGGAATGGCGGCAATGGTATTGCTGATTGCGTGTGCCAACATCGCCAACCTGCTCCTGGCCAGATCGGTTGCCCGTGCACACGCTCATGCTCTCCAACTTTCAATGGGAGCCAGCCGAACCCGCCTCGTGCGCCAAACATTGACCGAATGCCTTCTGCTCTCGACAGGCGGCGGAGTCCTGGGCATTGGTGTGGCATTTTGGTGTACGCGAATCCTGCCCAAATGGGCATCTACCGGAACAACGGCGATTCCACTCAACCTTACGCCGGACACCAGGGTTCTGCTTTTCAGCTTATTGATCGCTGTTGCCACAGGGGTCTTGTTCGGCCTCGCGCCAGCCTTACAAAGTGCCCGCATTGACCCCGCCTCGGTAATGAAAGCAAGCACCACCAATATCTCCGGTCGTGAAGGCGCAAGTCGCTGGTCCTTACGAAAGACCCTCGTGGCCTCTCAAGTTTCACTTTCGTTGGTGCTTCTGGTTGGCGCTGGAATGTTTTTGCAAACGCTGTCGAACTACAGCAGGCTAAATCCCGGCTTTGACAGAGATCATATTCTCAGCGTGCATCTCAACACCAGCCTCGTAGGCTATACGAAGGACGAGTTTCCGCCGCTGTATCAAAGGCTGGTTCGTGGCGTGGACGAAATTCCCGGCGTGCGCTCTTCTGCCGTGGCGACGTGCTCTCTCTCGGATGACTGCCCAGATGCCACTGACATGGTGATCGACGCAGCCGGAGAGAGCAAGAGCCAGCCTCTCGGTGCTGTGCAGTTCAATAGGGTTTCGTTGGATTATTTCAACACCGTGGGCATCAGTCTGGTCCGGGGTAGGTCTTTTGCAACAACGGACAATGCAGCCAGTCCTGGAGTCGCTTTAGTCAATCAGGCATTTGCAAAGCGCTTTCTGAATGGCGCTGACTCCATCGGAGAACAATTCTCCTCTCATCCCGATGACGGCCCCACACATTTCGAGATTATCGGCGTAGTCACCAATGCGCGTGTCAACGACATCCGCGAAGCCGCTCCCCCAATGGTCTATTTCCCGATTGCACAACATCCCGGCAATCTTGCCGGCATGGACATCCGCACAGCCGCCGATCCGCAATGGGTAGAGAATCAGGTTCGCCAGGCAATAGCTGCCGTGGATTATAGACTGCCCATCGTTGAGATTATTCCCTTGTCGGAACAGGTAGCTCGCAACCTGGCACAAGAGCGGTTGATGACGCGCGTGACTACGATGTTCGGCTTGCTGGCACTTGGGCTTGCGTGCCTCGGTCTCTATGGAGTCATGTCCTACACCGTACAGAGGAGGACAAGTGAAATCGGTGTGCGCCTTGCCCTGGGTTCGACGCGGACGGCAGTATTGTGGCTGATCTTGAAAGAAACACTCATGGTCATCAGTGCCGGTGCTGTATTCGGCCTTATCCTCGCTCTTCTCGGCACGCACTTGGCGGTTGGGTTTCTGTTCGGACTTTCCCCTGAAGACCCTGCGACCATTGCACTCGCGGCAGGATTACTCTTTCTCGTTTCGATGACGGCAGGCTTTCTCGCTGCACGAAGGGCGACGTTGATCGACCCTGTGCGGGCGCTGAGAGCGGAATAGGTGTATCGAATATGAACAGGCTCAGACAAATTTTCTCCCGTCGCCGTCGCTACGACGAACTTTCAGAGTCGATCCGCGAACACCTCGACGAAAAGATCGCCGATCTGATGGACCGCGGTATGACGCGGGAAGAAGCAGAGCGGTCTGGCCGCCTTGAGTTCGGCAATACGATGCTCATCGAAGAGCGAAGCCGCGAAGTCTGGCAATGGCCAACGCTGGAGTCTCTTTGGGCTGACATCAGGTTCGCTCTACGACAGCTACGGAAATCACCCGGCCCAACATTGGTTTCTGTTCTGTCTCTCGCGCTTGGCGTCGGAGCAACAACAGCCATTTTCAGCATTGTCTATTGCGTGATATTGCGTCCGCTTCCTTACGCTGGAGCCAACCGGATGGTCCACATCGACATCTTTGATCGCTCCGGCGACCGTGGTTATGCGCTGCTCTCCGGAGAACAGTTTGCGCAACTTAGGCAGGTGAAGGCGCTGGACGGGGCCATTGCTGAAGACAACTGGGTGATGACTACCACGAACGAAAGCCTGCCTCAGGCGGTTCAGGCGGATCAGTTGTCTGGAAATGCGTTCAGCTTTTTTGGTATTCCTCCGCTTCTGGGGAGAGAGTTTATGGAATCGGATGTTCCTCTCGGACAGGAGCCAAATCATGTTGCAGTCCTGAGCTTCCTCTTCTGGAAAAGTCATTTTGCAGCGCGACCGGATGTCATCGGGAAGATCCTGCAACTCGATCACAGGAACTATACGATCATCGGCGTCATGCCCAAACAATTTGCATGGAGCGGCGCTGGCGGTTTCTCAGCAAGCGATGTCTATCTTCCGTTGAAGCTGTCGGAAGACCAGGCTTTTATGTATCCGATTACAGCACGATTGAAGCCTGGTATAAGCACGGTGGCTGCGGATGCAGAGCTTCAGGCACTCTATAAGCGGTTTGTGAAGGAAACACCGGACCGATTTCCGCCGGATTCTACTGTCCGTGTTGTGGGGTTAAAAGAGTCTGCCATCGGCTCAGTGAAGGGAACTTTGTTCATTCTCTTTGGTGCAGTTGCCGCCCTGCTCGCGATTGGCTGCATCAATGTCGGCATTCTGCTGCTCGCTGGCGGTGTTCTTCGTGAGAATGAATTCGCCATTCGCAGCGCATTGGGAGCACGTCGTATCCGTCTCGTCCGCCAGTTGCTAACTGAATCGTTGGTCATAGCCGTGACGGGCGGCCTTCTAGGCATTCCTGTTGCCTTCCTGGGAACCACCATGCTGATGAAATGGGTCCCTCAAGGAATGCTTCCGATGGAAGTTCCGGTCACTGTGAATTCTCCGGTTCTCCTGTTCAGCATGGTTGTTGCTTTGGCTACCGGCATTTGTTGCGGGCTTCGTCCGGCCTTGAACTTCTCTCGTCCGATAACCGGACAGGCACTTGCCGGCTCAACTCGCGGCGCTATTGGCAATACACACAAGAAGAGCATGCACAGGGCATTCGTAATGGCCCAGGTCGCATTCTCTGTTTTGTTATTGGCTGCGGCGCTGGCTGCGGCGAGAACGCTGGTGAAGCTACACCAAACCAAACTTGGCTACAACCCCAGGCACATCCTTGTGGCGGGTCTCTCGTTGGCGGAAGGGAGCTACCAGGGTTGGTCACAGCGGATCAACTATTACAGCCAGTTACGCGAGAAGATTTCTGATCTTCCGGGCGTCCAGTCTGTGGCTATTGCATTGCAGCTACTCCCTCCTGTGTCCCACTACTTGAGCAACTTCTCTATCCTCGGAGGGGCGAATTCCACCGGGCAAACAACGACGACGGAGGGAATCAGCCGGCAATACTTTTCGACACTTGGAATTCCATTGCTCCAGGGCAGGCTTTGGAACGATGCCGAGGAAATGCACGCAGCTCATGTGGCCTTGATAAACGAGGCGATGGCCCATCGTTACTGGCCGAATGGAAACGCCATCGGGCAGGCCATCAGGATTCCACACCCCGCCGCCAAAACCGCCTGGGTCTTCAGCGCTCCCGGCAATGACGGAACCTTGGAAATCATCGGTGTAGTAGGAAACGTTCCCAACAATGGATTAGGTAACAGACCGCTGCCGGCACTCTACTCGCCCTATTCGCTGGTTGCCGTTGACTGGTTGCAACTGGTTGTCAAAACCAAAGCTGCGCCAATGACGATGATCCATCAGATTCGGGAACAGGTCCAATCCATCAACAATGCACAGGCGCTGAATCCGGTAGGAACTGCGGAAGACCGCCTCATTGCCGCGGGCTGGGCACAGGAACGATTCATCGCTTCTCTGTTCTCTGTCCTTTCTGGCCTGGCGCTAATACTGTCCGCGATTGGCCTGTATAGCGTTGTGTCGTATACCGTCTCTCAGAACTCGAAGGAGTTCGGGATACGCATCGCGTTAGGAGCAACGCGCGGGCATGTTCTCCGACAGGTAGCCCTATCATCGGGAGTCCCCGTAGCGGTGGGCCTTTGCATTGGCATCCTGGCGAGCATCCTCTTGAACAAAGTTTTCGTGCAATGGACTGAAGCCGACCTTGCAAACCCGGTTGTTCTGTCCATTGTGACTGTGATCCTTGGAGCAATTAGCGCCGTAGCCGCCTTTCCATCGGCGTACCGCGCTGCACACGTGGACCCCATCCGCGCCCTGCGGTCTGAATAGAAGTTCTGAATGCACTGGCCCAAATACTTGTTTTCCGTTGCCGGCGCTATGAAGAGCTTTCAGCATCAAACCGCGAACAGCTCGACGAAAAGATCGCCGATCTGATGGGGCTGAGCCGATGCAGAGGCAGAGTCGAATATAGGTGATTGAGATGCGTAGGCCAAAAGTTAAGCTGGATAATCTCATCGCGTTTATGACAGTTGCCGAGAAACACGATATTGAGGATGCGGCGGAGGAACTTGGGCTTTCTGCTTCCGGGGTCCGCAAACAGCTCGATACCATTGAGAATACCTTTGGAATCCGTCCGTTTGAGAAGATCGGAGGCAAGCTGATCCTCACCGAGGATGGGGAAGACTTTTATGAAGACGCGACGAAAGCAGTTGGGCAGGCGCTTCTTGCGGAAGAACAGGTCTATGCGCGGCAGGCAATCCGAAATCACCATCTGGTGGTGGGGCATTCGACCAATCTCCCGCCTAGGTTGATCGCGGCCATTACCCAACTCCACATCGAGGACAATCAACCAGTCCATATCGAGCACCGAAGCGGCCTGACATCGACCACAGCCCGAAAAGTGATCGACGGATCGCTTCACGCTGGCTTCGGCATCCTGCCTGTCCGTACAGCCGAGCTACTGGTTCGCACAATCTATGAAGAGCCACTTGTTGCCTGTGTCCCAACAGGTCATAGGTTGGCCGTGAAATCTACCGTCTCTCCGCAGGATTTCGATGGAGAACCGTTTATCGCCGTCTCCAGAGAGCCGTGGCCGGAGCGCCATCAGGAAATCGAGAACCACTGTGCGGATTTCGGGGTTGCGCTCCATGTGGTTGCGGATGCGTATTCGGCGCCGGAGGCAGTGGCGCATGTCGAGCAGAAGACGGGCATCTGTCTATTGCCTGTTTCGTCGGTCGTTGGGCGGCCGGGGATAGTGGTAAAGCCGCTCTCAACGCGCGTCCTCATGCGACGATGCGGCGTGTTCGTTCGTGAAGATAACCGTTCCCCCTTATTGCAGAAGCTGGTCGAGGCTTCGCTTCGGCAGGCGGAAACTACGCGCTGGAAGCGAGGGCCAGCCTCGGTCACATTGCCAGCCACAGACAGGGAGAATTCCCGGAAAGTGAAGGGGGTATTTTAGTCGTCGCCGAGAAAATAGCCGATCGTTTTGCCGTAAATCTTTGCGATCCGCTGCAATTCGATGATGTCCAATCGGCGTTCGCCAAGCTCACACTTAGAGATGAAGGAATGCGGTTTGCCAAGACGCCTCGCTACCTCCTCCTGGAGATAACCGGCATCATGCCGCGCTTTTATCAAGCGTTTCAGGAAGGCTTGGTAGGCTCGTTGGTAGGCCGCATCCCCTTTGTTCACAAATCGAGATTGCGTGACCGCCCGTCTATTCCCCAAAATCGGGAATTAGATTCAAGGGAAAATCGCACATCTAAATAAGGGGGGACAACGAATCTGAATCCAGAGGAGACGATATGAGTCATTGCTGTTTGGAGTTCCCGGAAACGGCGGGCAGGATCATTGAGCATATCCGCTACATCTACGACCCATCGGGAGCGCCGGAGGTGGACATCCGATTTACGGATGGTGTATCGCTTTCGATCAAGCTCCAGGTCGGGATTAAGGCTGAAGGGGAACTCTACCGGACCTGTGAAGGTGACGTGCAGGTGCTCCATCGCTATCCCGTGGTGTAGAGAGCAGTGTGGTCGTCAATGGTAGATCGCGGGCGAGTGCTAATAGGGGTACAACTATTTCAGGAGGAAATCGCGGTATGAAGCCATTTGGTGTAGCTGCGCTGGTTCTTTTCTTTGGCGGGGCGGGTTTATCGAATAGGGCGGCTGCCGCTTCGGTTCACAAGGTCACCTTTGAGAGCGGAGCATCGTCAACGGGATGGATTGACTTCGAGTATCAAGGGGAGAAAAACATCTTTATCCCCGCGAAAATCGATGGTCATGAGACGAAGGTGCTCCTTGTAACTGGTCTTCCTATCTCTGACATCGACAAGACGTTTGCCGCTTCGATTGGACTTCAGCCAGAGAGTATGTCTCGATCTTCGAGTTCTGCGGAAGACCATCCTGCCAGCCTCGTTCACGGGCTGACCGTCCAGATCGGCAACCTGACTCTACAAAATGCGAACGCATCCGTGGTAGATTTCACAGCCCTCTCCCACCATATCGGACACGCTCTCCCATTTATGCTGGGAGATGATGCGTTCAACGACCTGGTGGTCGATATTGATTTTGCACATCACCGCATCGAATTCAGCGATCCTGCTCACCAGATCAAGCCGGACGGAGCCATCGAAGTCCCGCTCACTCGAATCGAGGACACTCCTCTGATCCCCGTCTCAATCGAAGGAGCGCCCGCAGCCGAATTTGAAATGGGCATCGGCAATTCGGGCGACATACTGGTTTATCAGTCCTACTACGAGTCACACAAACTGCTGGACGGACGACGCCTCTCGAAAAGATTGGGCATCGGTAGTGGAGGGATTGTTCCTGAACCAGTAGGGGTTCTGAAGCGCGCCGAGTTCGCTGGCTTTACTTTTACCGATATGCCGGCAGCCTTCATTCCCTCCAGTTTGGCGGGGACTAAGTCGGACATGATTGCGGGCGATCTGGGGCTTCCTGTGCTTGCCCGCTTTCGCTTGATTATTGACTATTCCCACAACCGGCTCTACGCCATTCCAAACCCCGGCGTCCTGCACGATCCGTTCGTTAAGGATCGGCTGGGTCTATGGTTGAACAAGAGAGGTGCGGATGTCGTTGTTGAGTTCGTTGCGCCTGATAGTCCTGCCCAGACTGCTGGATTCAAAATTGGCGATAAGGTCGCGCTGATCGACGGGGAGGCTGCTCAGATGTGGAGTGAAACAGCCCTTGCCGGCCTGAGATACCGTGCGGGCAGAACCAGCTTGATCTTTACGATGCAGAATGGCAGCGTCCGACAAGTTAAGTTTGCAGATTATTTTTAGCTAGGCATCAGCTTGACTCCGGGCGTTTTCGGAGCAAAGCTGTTCACGACAAATTTGGTATCGGATGCCGCGCAGGATAACATCTGGTGGTTTCCGGGAGAGGACGGCTCGGATGCGCCAATGGACGGT
>Ga0335075_10010435_pt1 | contig 14099 bp, 10 predicted proteins | sample Lox_Sample_24_FD_206723 | JGI IMG/M metagenome (GOLD analysis project Ga0335075, IMG submission 206723) | Soil microbial communities from Loxahatchee National Wildlife Refuge, Florida, United States - Lox_Sample_2.4 | ecosystem: Environmental > Terrestrial > Soil > Wetlands | place: USA...
GGCCCACGGGCTGTTCACCGGTCTCCCCTATGCGCTCGGGATCTCCGGCGGGTTCGCCTCGCCGCTGGCGGCCGAGCTCATCCGCCAGGCCGACGTCGTCCTGGTGGCGGGCGCCTCGATCAACGACTGGACGACGCGCCGCGGCACGCTGATCGCGCCCGGCGCGCGCGTGGCCCAGATCGACGTCGAGGCGCGCGCGTTCGGGCGCCACCGCCCGGCCGACGTGGCCATGCTCGGCGACGCCGACACGGCCGCGGGCCTGCTGGCGGGACAGCTCGAGTCCCGCGGCCACCGCGCCACCGGGTTTCGCACCCCGGAGCTGGCCGGGCGGATCGCGGCGCACCGCTGGGTCGACGAACCCTTCGCGGACGCCTCGGGCGACGGGCAGATCGACCCGCGGACGTTCTCGATCGCCCTCGATCGGGTGCTCCCGGTCGACCGGGCGGTGGCCGTCGACTCCGGCCACTTCCTCGGCTATCCGGCGATGTACCTGCCGGTGCCCGATGCCCGGGCGTGGGTGTTCCCCAATGGGTTCCAGGCCGTCGGACTGGGGCTGGGCGCGGCGATCGGCGCGGCCGTCGCCCGGCCGGACCGACCGACGGTGGCGGCCATCGGTGACGGCGGCGCGTTCATGGCGCTGGCCGAGATCGAGACCGCGGTGCGCCTGGGGTGCAAGCTGCTGGTGGCCATCTACGACGACCGCGCCTACGGGGCCGAGGTCCACCACTTCGGCCCGCTCGGCGACGACGTCAGCCGCGTGCAGTTCCCCGACGCCGACCTCGCGGCGATCGCACAGGCCGCGGGCGCGGCGGCGGTCACCGTCCGCGCGACCGGCGACCTGGACGCGGTGACCGGGTGGCTGGCCGAGCCGACAGCGCGCCCGCTCGTCCTCGACGCCAAGGTGAACCCTACGATCTGTGCCGAATGGCTGGCGGAGGCCTTCGCCGGCGGGAAGTGAGAGGAGATCCATGTCGAGCACCCAATCCAGTCAGGTCGCCGCTCTCCTGGAGGCCCTCGCCTCGGGCGCGGTGGAGATCGTCGACCTGACCCAGCCGCTCTCCGAGACGACCCCCGTCATCCAGCTGCCGCCGCCGTTTGCCAACACTCCCGGTATGACGACCGCGGGCCCGCCTGGGCCTGGTCCACCCTGACCATCGGCGAGCACGTGGGCACCCACGTCGACGCGCCCATCCACTGGATCACCGGCCGCGACGGAGCCGACATCGGATCGATCACGCCCGAGACGCTGGTCGGGCCGGCGTGCGTGATCGACAAGACGGCCGAGACCGAGGCGGCCGGCGGCGACTACCTGCTCACCGTGGCCGACCTGGAGGCGTGGGAGGACGAGCACGGGCGGATCCCGGACGGCGCGTGGGTCCTGCTGCGCTCGGGCTGGGGGTCGCGCGCCCACGACCAGGCCGCCTTCCTCAACGCGGATCAGGACGGCCCGCACACCCCGGGACCCGACGTCGAGGCGGCCCGGTGGTTGGCCTCGGCCCGGGGGATCGCCGGCTTCGGGACCGAGACCGTCGGGATCGACGCGGGATCGGCCGGCGCCATGGACCCGCCCTTCCCGCTCCACAACTTCCTCCTCGGAGCGGGCCGGCTCGGGCTCACCCAGCTGGCCAACCTCGCGCGGCTGCCGGTCACGGGGGCGCTGCTCGTCGTGGCCCCGCTGCGACTCGTGGGCGGCACCGGGAGCCCGAGCCGCGTGTTCGCCTTCGTGGCCCGGAGCTGACGTGGGCGACCGCGCCGTGGCCGACCGCGCCGAGGCCGTCGCGCTGGACGCCGGCGACCCGCTCGCCGCCTTCCACGAGCGCTTCACGGTCGCCGACGACGGGCTCATCTACCTCGACGGCAACTCGCTGGGGCGGCTGCCGCGCGAGACGCCGGCCCGGATGGCCGAGGTCGTCGAGGAGCAGTGGGGCACGCGGCTCATCCGGGGCTGGAACGAGGGCTGGGTCGAGCTGCCGACGACCCTCGGCGACCGGCTCGGCGAGGGGCTGCTCGGAGCCGACGCCGGACAGGTGGCGGTGGCGGACTCGACCAGCGTCTGCTTCTACAAGCTGGCCGCGGCCGCGCTCAACGCGCGACCCGATCAGACCGAGATCATCACCGACGTCGACAACTTCCCCACCGACCGCTATGTGCTGGAGAGCCTGGCCGTGGACCGGGGCCTGACCATCCGCTGGATCGAAGCCGACCCCCACGCCGGACCCGACCCCGGACAGGTCGCCGACGCGATCACCGGGGAGACGGCGCTGGTCACCTTCTCCCACGTCGCCTACCGCTCGGCCTTCGTCCTCGACGTGCCGGCCATCACCGAGATCGCCCACGACGCGGGCGCGCTGACCCTGCTCGACCTCAGCCACAGCGCCGGTGCGGTCCCGGTGACGCTCGACGCCGACGGGGTCGACCTGGCCGTCGGCTGCACGTACAAGTACCTGAACGGCGGCCCCGGCTCTCCGGCCTTCCTGTACGTCCGGCGCGACCACCAGACCGACCTGCACCAGCCGATCTGGGGCTGGCTGGGCCGCCGGGATCCGTTCGAGATGGCGGCCGGCTACGTTCCCGCGGCCGGGATCGCCCGGATGCTCTCGGGCACGCCGCCCGTGCTCGCCCTGACCGCGGCGGCGGTGGGGATCGAGCTGACCGTGGAGGCGGGGATCGCGGCCATCCGCGAGAAGTCGATCGCGCTGACCGAGTACGCGATCGGGCTCATCGACGCCTGGCTGGCCCCGCTCGGGGCCGGCGTGGGCTCGCCGCGCGATCCCGCCCGGCGCGGCTCGCACGTCGCGCTCATCCACCCCGAGGCGCGGACCCTGACCGAGCGACTCATCGAGGCGGGGGTCATCGTCGACTTTCGCACCCCTGACGTCATCCGCTTCGGCCTGTCGCCCCTGACCACACGCTTCACCGACGTGTACGACGGATTGGAGCGTCTGCGCGAGCTGCTTGGACAGGTGTCATAGGTCTGGCGCGCCGCTCAAGGCGACCGCGGGGGCGGCCGATGCCAGACGAGCATGCTGCCTGGGGTACGTCTCTTCACGCCTGCGCGGGTCGCCGCGCTGCTCGCGCTGATCGCCGGGATCCTGTCCGTCCTGACCGGGCCCGCCCTGGCCGGCACCGGCTCATCGACCCATGCGCCCGTCGCCCTCGTGGCGCCGCGCATCACCGGGACCGACGCCGAGGGTCAGACGCTGACGGCCACCGCCGGGACCTGGCTGGACAGCCCGACCCAGCTGGCCTACCAGTGGCAGCGCTGCTCGGCCTCGGGGTCCGCGTGCACGGCGATCGCCGGCGCAACGGCCACGACCTACGCCCTCCAGTCCGCCGACGTCGCCGCCACCATCCGGGTGACCGTGACCGCGACCAACGCCGGCGGGAGCACCGCGTCGCAATCGGCGGCGACCGGCCCGGTCCTCCCCCTGCCGCCGACCGGCACGACCGCGCCCACCATCGCCGGGAGCGCGACCGATGGCCGCACGCTGACCGTCGCCCCCGGCGCCTGGACGGGTGCGCCCACCCGGTTTGCCTATCAGTGGCAGGAGTGCTCGAGCACCGGCTCGAGCTGCACCGCCATCTCCGGGGCCACCACGACCACCTACACGCTGACGCCCAGCGAGGTCGGGAACACGCTCCGCGTCGCGGTGACCGCCACGAACGCCGGCGGCACCGGCACCCAGACCTCCGCGGTGACGGCCGTCATCGCCCCGGCGCTCGTCCCGTGGGACAACACCGCCGCGCCCGAGGCGACCAGCCCACCGTCGATCTCCGGCAGCCCGGCCGCCGGGCAGACGGTGACCTGCTCACCGGGCGCCTGGACGGGTGACCCGACCGCCTACACGTATCAGTGGAACCGCAATAACCTGCCGATCGCCGGGGCCACCTCGCCGACGTACACGGTGGTGGCGGCCGATCAGGGCCACGCGCTCACCTGCTCGGTGGTGGCCAGCAACGCGGGCGGCGCGATCCAGGCCGACAGCTCCGCGGTCACCCCCGGGGTGGCCGCCACGACCGGACAGGTCAACGCGGGCGGCGCCCAGGCCTGCGCTGCCGCCACCGGCCGCGTGGCCGGCCCCCGGCTCGGCGCGCTCTCCCTCGGTGACACTCGGACGCAGGTCCGTCGTCTCCTCGGTCACGCCGAGCGATCGACCGCGGGCACGGACACGTTCTGCGTGGCCGGCGGGGGCACGATCCGCGCCGCCTACGCGACCGGCGCTCCGGCCGCTCGGATCGCCCGAGGCCGAACGGCCACGGCCGGCGGGGGCGTCGTGCTGGCGCTGACCACCAGCATCCGCTACACCGTTGACGGTGTCCGGGTGGGCATGACCGGGCGCACGGCCGCCCACCATCACCGCCTGGGCCGCGCCCTGCGCATCGGGACGAGCACCTGGTACGTGCTGGCCGGCGCGCGCGCCGACGGTGTGGTCGAACTCCACAACGGCCGTGTCACGGCCATCGGGATCGCCAACCGCCGGCGCGCCAGCAGCCCCCAGGCAGCGCGAACGCTGCTGCGCCGTCTGGGCTGACTCCGCGCCCGGGCCGTCGGGCGCGGTGCCCCATCAGCCCCTGATCGTGACCGTCCGGGTCACGGTCCGGCGAGCGCCGGACCGGTCGGTGGCCACGACGATGAGCTCGATCCGCCCGGGGTGGCGGGTGACTCGGCGGCGGTTGGGGACGAGCGTCACCTTGTGCCCGGCCGCGCTCAGGCGGTAGGACCGCGTGGCCAGAGCCGCCCCGCGGGACGCGGCGTGGCCGCCCTTGGTCACCAGACGGATCTGGAGCGACGCCGCCTTGCTCGGCTTGACCGAGAAGCGCAGGCCGCGCAGGAGGGCGGCGCGGGTCAGGCGGGTCTTCAGCCCGGTCAGCCGGATCGTCGGCGGGGTGTCGGGAAGGACGGTGAACTGGGTCGTCAGGCCGCCGGTGCCGGCAGTCGTGGTCGGCGGGGGTGTATCCCCACTCCCGCCTGTCGGACCGACGCCGACCGTGCCGCCGACCCCGGTTCCCGCGGCGACCGTGAAGATCGCCGTGCTGTCGGTCGAGGTCACCGCCCCGCCGCCGGATGTCGCGTCCCCGCCGCCCGCCTCCAGCGCCTGGTCGTTGGGCAGCGCGGCCACGATGTCGGCGTCCACCGCATCGGGCAGGGCGCCGACGGCCGTCCAGCTGTTGGTCACCGGGTCGTACTCCTCGCTGGCCGCGGTCAGCGACTGGGTCCCGGCGTCCTGAACCACGCCTCCGGCGACCAGGACGTTGCCGTCGGTCAGCGTCGCGGAGCCGAACAGCCCCGTGGCGACCGGCATGGCCGGCCCGGGTACGAACCGGTTGGTGCCCGGGTCGTAGACATCGCTGGTGGCCGTGGTCGAGTCGCCGTCGATCCCGCCGAAGACGATCGCGTCGCCGTCGCTGAGTGCCGCCATGCCCTCCCCGGCCCGGGCCACCGACATGTCATTGGACACCTGCGTGAACGTCTCGGTCTGGGGGTCGAAGACGTCGGCGCCGGCGTCGTCCTGGTCAGTGCCGACGGCTCCGCCGGCGACCAATACGTCACCGTCGGACAGGAGGGCGGCCGCCGGGTAGTCCCGACCGGCGCTCATGAGCGAGTTGACCGGCATGAAGGCGTTGGTCGTCGGGTCATAGAGATCGGCGGTCTCCGAGGCCTCGCTTCCGTCGGTGCCGCCGGCGATGAGGACGTCGCCATTGCTCAGCAGCACCGCCACGGGGCTGGCCCGGACGCTGCTCATGTCGTTGCTGACCGCCGTCATCGTGCCGGTCGACGGGTCATAGACCTCGCCGCTGGACAGGCCAGTGAGATCGGTGGTGCCGGTCACGCCGCCGGCGATGAGCACGTCGCCGTTGGCCAGGGTCACCGCGGCGGCATCGGCCCGGGCCGGCGTCAGCGCGGGACCGGTCGTCCACCCGTCGGTGCTCGGGTCATAGAGCGCGGTGGTCCCGGCGGGATTGCCGTCGGCGCCGAAGCCGCCGGCCACGAGCACATCCCCGTTGGTCAGGGTGGCCGAGGCGGCAAAGCCGGTGGCCGCAGGCAGCGGCGTCCCCGACGTCCAGCTTCCCCCCATCTCGGCGCTCGCCGTTCCCGCGAGCCCGAGGGCGCCGGTCACCGTCACGGCGGCGACCAACCCGGCGTGGCGCAGCGAGCCACGCAACCGGCAACGATCGAAGCGGCGCAACATTGCATCTCCTGTTCCGGGCCGCCCCGATTCGGTCCCGAGTTTGATCAAATCTGCATGATCAACGCCCGAGAGCAGCCAGAATGTACGCGCGGTGCGCGCCCCCTCGGTCAGGAATATGACCGGGCCTGGAGCTCGAAGAGCTCGGCGTATGTTCCACCCGCGGCCATGAGCTCCGCGTGCGAGCCGGTCTCGAGCACCCGGCCGCCGTCGAGCACGACGATCAGATCGGCCGCGCGCAGGGTGGAGAAACGATGGGACACGAACAGGGTGATCGTGCCCCGCTCGGCCGCCGTGCGCCGGGCCGCCTCGGCGTAGCGCTGAAACAGCGCGGCCTCGGTCGGCGCATCGAGGCTGGCCGTCGGCTCGTCGAGGACGACGAGGAGCGGCGCGGCGCGCATCAGGGCCCGGGCCAGGGCCAGCCGCTGCCACTGGCCGCCCGACAGCTGCCGCCCGCCCGTGAAGCGATTGCCGACACGGGTCTCCAGCCCCTCGGGCAGCTCGTGCTCCAGCTGGTGGGCGCCGGCGCCGGCCAGGGCGACGCGCACGAGCTCCGGATCGTCGATGTGCGGCAGGTCGCCCAGCCCCACGCTCTGGCGCAGCGGGAAGTGCAGGTGCTGGAAGTCCTGGAAGGCGGCGGTCACCCGCTCGCGCCACTCCTCCGGCGCCACCGTCTCCAGATCGATGCCGTCGACGAGGACGCGCCCGGCGGTCGGCCGGTACATCGAGCACAGGAGCTTGACCAGCGTCGTCTTGCCCGCGCCGTTCTCGCCGACCAGGGCGATCGTCCGTCCCGCGGGGAGCTCGAGGTCGAGCGGCCCGAGGACCGGCGTATCGGTCCCCGGGTAGGCGAAGGTCAGGCCCTGGAGAACGATCCCGGTGTGCACGCGCACGGGAGCCGGTGCGGGCGAGCGTCCGGGGCCGGCGGCGCGCAGGTCGCGGGCGTGGTCCTCCAGCCAGAGCAGTTGGCCGGCTGCGGCCACCGCCGTGTTGAAGCTCCCGGCCGTGTCGGTCGAGCGCGAGATCTGCGTCTGGGCCCGGCGCAGCAGCGAGACGGCCATCACCACCTGGCCGGGCGTCACGTGGCCGTCGGCGGCGCGGAGCACCAGGACGACGATGGCGCCGACCAGGCCGGCCGCGAAGACGATCCACCCGAGCGCCTCCAGACCGGCGCTCAGCAGCGCGGTGCGCACCGCGCGGCGCCGGATCCGCTCGGCCAGGGCGGCGTGGCGCTCGGTCAGGGCGTCGGCGATCCCGTAGGTGCGCAGCTCGCGCGCGGAGTCGGCGGAGGTGGCCAGGGAGAAGAGATCGGTGAGCAAGCGCCGGTCCTCGGCCAGGGCGTCCTCGCCGCGCTGCTGGATGCGCCCCGCCCACCGGTCCGAGAGCGCGGGCGCAACCGCGAGCAGGGGAACGACGAGGACGGGCAGATAGATGGTGGCCAGGAGAACGACGATGCCGATCGCCCGCACGGCCTGGCCGAACAGCCCGATGAGCTGCCGCGGCGCGCCGGCCATCGTCCGGCGGTTGGCCGTCAGCTGCTCCAGGCGGCCCAGCAGCTCCGGGCGTTCGAAGTGCTCGAGGGTCGGCAGCGACGCGGCCAGCCGCGACACCCGCAGTCCGATGAGCAGGTTGACCTTGTCGGTCAGCAGCGCCCCCTCGGTGCCGCTGGCCAGCGTCGACGCCCAGGAGACCGAGAACAGCCCCGCGACCAGCGCCGCCCCGAGGGCGAGGCGACCGCCGGCGTGATCCAGCGCGCCGTCGATCATGACCTTGAAGCCGAGGCTGTAGGTGACCGAGGCGGCGGCGCCGACGATGCCGAGGACCAGGCAGGCCAGAGCGGTCATCGGGGCCGCCTGGAACGCGGTCCCGAGCAGCGCCCCGATGAGCCGGCGGCTGCGGGCGATCACCGGTGGGCCCCGCCGGTGTCGGTGGACGCGAAGCGCTCGGCCTGGAGACGGAACATCTCGGCGTAGGTCCCTCCCGTGGCCAGCAGCTCGTCGTGGCTGCCCAGCTCGGTGATCTGCCCGCCGTCGAGGACGGCGATCCGGTCGGCGCGGCGCACGCTGGCGAAGCGGTGCGAGATGACGATGCTGGTGACGCCCTGGGTCAGCTCGAGGAAGCGGTCGTAGAAGGCCGCCTCCCCGCGCACGTCGAGCTGGGCGGTCGGCTCGTCGAGGACGAGGACGCGGGCTCCCGACTGCACCGCGTACAGCGCCCGGGCCAGGGCCACCCGCTGCCACTGGCCGCCGCTCAGGTCGACCCCGTCCCCGTAGTGGGGCGAGAGCACGGTGTCCCATCCGCGCGGCAGTCCCGCGATGACCTGGTCGGCGCCCGCCCGCTCGGCTGCCCGCTCCAGTTGCGCCCGGTCCGGGGGACCGTCGCCGAACATGCCGACGTTCTCGGCCGCGGTGAGCGGCAGCCGCGCGTAGTCCTGGTAGACGACCGCCACCTGGCGTTGCCACTCGCGGGCGCGCAGGCCGTTCAGGGCCAGACCGTCGACGACGATCCGCCCGCCCGTCGGCTCGCGCATGCGGGCGAGCAGGGTGACCAGCGTCGTCTTGCCCGCGCCGTTGACGCCCACCAGTCCCAACGAGTGGCCGGCCGGCAGGTCGAGCTCGAGCGCGCTGAGCACCGGCGTGGGCTGACCGGGGTAGGTGAAGGTCAGGCCCTCGAACCGCACCCCGCGGGCCGGCAGGCTGCGGGCCGGCGTGTCGCCGGCGTACTCATGATGCGCGCGGCCGAGGTTCCCGGTCAGCCCATCGAGGTCGGGCACGGCGGCGAGCTGGCGCTCCAGGGCGATGTCGGCGTAGGAGATCGAGCCGGCGGTCATGCTCGTCGGCAGCATCGGGAGCATCGTGGCCAGCGTGCGCAGCGAGATGTCGGCGTGGTCGGCCGCCCACCCGAGGTACCCGGCGGCCAGCCCGTAGGCGATGAGCACCGCGGCAAAGGCCAGCCACACCGTGTTGCGCAGCCGGCGCAGCTCGCGCCAGGCCGGCTCGATGCCCTCCAGCCACTCCTCGCGGTGGCGATCGGCCACCCAGTCACCGAGGCCGAACACCCGCATCTCCTTGCCGGCGGGCGGCTTCCAGGCGAGCCCGAGCAGGTACCAGCTCCGGCGCATGGGCTCGCCGGCCGAGCGCATGCGCGTGGCCTGGGTACGCAGCCGCATGGCCAGCGGCCGGCGGACCACCAGCCACAGGACGAGGAGACCGAGGCCCAGCCACCAGCGGAAGGTGGCGAGCACGACGCAGGCCAGGATCCCGGTCAGCCGGTCGCCGAGGGTGGAGACGAGCGCCATCGGGGCACCGGCGGGGTCGCCGCCGAGCAGCTCGCCCCGCGCCGAGGCCAGCTGCTGGAGAACGGCCTGGTCCTCCAGGTGCTCGATGCCGACGGGCGCGCAGACCGCGCCGACCAGGCGTCGTTGCATGAGCGCGTCGACGCGGGCGGTGGCGGCCGCGGTCAGCGCGTCCTCGAGCGGTCCGCGCAGGAGGGACAGCGCGTAGATCCCGCCGGCCTCGGCGAGGTCGACGGTGAGCCGGTGGCCGGCGCTCGAGGACAGGCCGAAGATGACCGCGTCGGGGATTGCGGCCGTGACGCGCCCCATCGCCACCAGCACGAGGACGGGCAGGGCGCCCTCGGCCAGGATGAAGCCGACGGCGACGAGGCTGAGCGCCGGGCTGGCGCGCCACAGCAGGGCCAGCGCGCGCACGCGTGGCGAGGACGGCAGCCGCCGGATCGACTGGAGGGCGCCCCACACGGGCGCCAGGCTAGGGACGCGGTCAGCCCGAGTCCAGGCCACCCGCCCCATCATTCGATGCATCTGACGCATCGCCGAACAGCGTCTGGGCGAGGTCGATGATCGACTGCACGGGAGGCGGCGGGGGCTCGGGACGGCGCAGGAGGATGATGCGGGTCGTCACGTCGCCCAGGCGGCGGTAGACCACGCCGGGATACGGCATCGCCGCCCCGGCCGGGAGCTGGTAGAGCCCGAGGCGCTGACCAGGGCCAGGGCTTCGCTCGGGGAGCGGGCCTGCTGGACGATGTGGGGCCGGACGGCGAACGACTCGAGCCGGGTCAGCACGCTCTCGAACGCCTCCCCGACCAGCTCACGGCTGAGGGCGATCAGCGGCTGGCCGTCGAGCTCGGGCAGCGCCACCACGGGGCGGGCCGCCAGCGAATGGCCCGCAGCGATGGCCATCACCGAGGGCTCGTGGCGCAGGACGGACGCGACCATCTCCCCGGGCTCCCGCACCCACCGGGTGATCGTCAGGTCGACGTCGCCCCGGCGCAGGGCGGGGACGATCTCCAGGTAGTGCATCTGAGCCACCGACAGCTCGATGTCGGGCAGTCGCTCGGTGGCGGCCGAGACGAGCGGCGGCAGGTACCCGCCGAGCGTGCTCCAGAGGAAGCCGACGGCGACCCGGCCCCCGGCACCGCGAGCGGCCACCTCGGCGCGCCGGCGCAGCCGGGCGGCCGCGGCCAGCGCGTCTCGGGCGTCGGGGAGCAGCGTCTCACCGGCGTCGGTCAGCGTCGTGCGCCGGGCGTCGCGGACGAAGAGCAGCACCCCCAGCGTCCGCTCCAGGCTGCGGACGTGGCGGCTGACCTGAGGCTGCGAGAGGCCGAGCCGCAGGGCCGCGCGGCCGAAGTGGAGCTCCTCGGCGACGGTGACGAACGAGCGGAGCTGGGCGAGCTCGAATTCGATGCGCTAAGCGTATGCCAGCGCGGCCCGCCCGCTCATCACCACCAGCGGGGCCCGCGGGGATGGGGCGGCCACGGCCGGCGCGGGGGCCACGGGCGGTGATGATGGCGGTGACGGCGGTGATGGCCCGGCCCGGTGGGGCCGGTCGCGCTCGCCACGGTGACGGCGTGGCTGGCCTCGGCGGCACACGAGCCGTTGCAGGACGCCATCTGCCCGGTGTAGATCACCGTGGTCGAGCAGCCGTCGCCGTCGGTCACCGTCAGCGTCGCGGTGTAGGTCCCCGCCGTGGCGTAGGTGTGGGTGACCGTCGGGCTCGTCGTCGTGGTCGTGCTCCCGTCGCCGAAGCTCCAGGCGTACCGGGCGATCGTCCCCTGGGAGGCCGAGGAGCCCGAAGCGTCAAAGCTCGTCGCCGAGCCCGCGGGCGCCGGCGTGTCGGTGAAGGCCGCCGTCGGCCCCTGATCGGGGGTGATGGCGATCCCGGCCGGTTCGCACGACTCGTTGACCGTGTTGCACGGCCCGAGGTAGATCGAGTTCCCGGCCGTTCCGGTGGCGATATCCACCGGGGCGATGCGATCGCTGTCGGGATTGGTCGTCCAGGCCGTCTTGCCGTCGGGCGTGATGGCGACGGTGAGCGGGCCGGGCAGGCCGAGCCCGATGGAGGTGGGCGAGCCCGAGGTCGCCGTGGTCAGATCGACGGGGGTCAGCGACTCCCACTCGCCATCGGCGACCTCGGCCGTCGAGCCGTCCGGCGTAATGGCGATGCCGTTGTCCCCACCGGGCGGGTAGTACAGCGCGATCGGCGTCCCCGCGGTGTTGGTGGTCGTGCTGATCGGCGTGACGGCGCTGATCACGCCGGCGGTGGACGAGGGGTCGGGCAGGCTCCCGTTGATCACATAGACGGTCTTGCCGTCCGGCGTGACGGCGATCGGGTTGAGCACACCGAGGCCACCTGCGCCGGAGACGGGGATCGACGTGCCCACGGTCCGTGTGGCCAGGTTCACCGGGGTGACGGAGGTCGAGCCCGACACGTAGGCGATGTGACCATCCGGGGTGATGGCGAGCCCGTCAGCGCCGCCGGGCACGGTCAGTGCGGTGCCGGCGGTGTTGTCGGCTGTGTCGATGGGAACGATCTGACTCCCCGTGGTGACCCACACCGTGCTGCCGTCCGGGGTGACGGCCACCCCGTTCGGATCGCCGCCGACGGGAATCGGGGTGCCAACGGTGGCGGTCGACGTGTCGACGGGAATGACCGCTCCGTCGACCTCATTGGAGACATAGGCCGTCTTCCCGTTCGGGGTGAGGGCGATCGCCCAGTCACTGAACTCCTGCCCCAGGTTGGTGTCGGGTAGGACGATCTGCGACCCGACCGCACCGGTGCCCAGGTCAACCGGACTGATCGTTCCCGGAAACCCCTCCACCACGTACGCCGTCGGCGACGCCGACGCGCTCGCGGCGCTCACCGCCAGAGCGGCGCCCATCAGGCACAGCGCAGCGGCCAGCCTCCGAGTACGTGACACACAACGTGCACGCCGCACGGCCCCACCTCCCGCTCGCCCTCTCACCCTACCTGCTCAGCGTGTCACTCTAACTTCCTGCTGCCCTATGTCAAGTCGGCGTCACGATCCTGACCATGACACGGGGAGCGGCGCCGGCAGCTCCTCGGGACCGAACGAGCGCTCGAGCTCCTTGCGCACGCCGTCACCCCGACCGCTGGGCGGCTTGCGCGACCCGGCCTGGTACTGGGGCACCCAGGCGATCCCCTCGCCCGTGTACTCCTGCTCGGCGGCCGCGTGCAACGTCCAGTGGGGGTCGTAGAGGTGCGGGCGGGCCAGCGCGCAGAGGTCGGCGCGCCCGGCCAGGATGATCGTGTTGACGTCGTCGTAGCTGGCGATGGCACCGACGGCGATGGTGGGAATGCCCACCTCGTGGCGGATGCGGTCGGCGAACGGGGTCTGGTAGCTGCGGCCGAAGGCGGGTGCCTCATCCGGGCTGACCTGGCCCGACGAGACGTCGACGAGGTCGCAGCCGTGCTCGGCCAGCATGCCGGCGAAGGCGACCGCGTCATCGGGGGTGAAGCCGCCGGTCACCCAGTCGGTGGCGGAGATCCGCACGCTCATCGGCTTCTCCTGCGGCCACACGGCGCGGCAAGCGTCGAAGACCTCGAGCGGGAATCGCGCTCTCTGGGCGAGATTGCCCCCGTACGCGTCCGTCCGATGGTTGGTCAAGGGCGAGAGGAAGCTCGAGAGCAGATACCCGTGGGCACAGTGGAGCTCGAGCAGGTCGAACCCGGCCTCCTGGGCGCCCCGAGCGGCGGCCATGAACTGGTCGCGCACCTGCTCCATGTCCGCGTGCGTCATCTCGCGCGGGACCTGGCTGCGCGGCGAGTACGGGATGGCCGAGGGCGCGATCACCTCCCAGTTGCCCTGATCGAGCGGCTCGTCGATGCCCTCCCACATCAGCTTGGTCGAGCCCTTGCGGCCGGAGTGGCCGATCTGCGCGGCCATGGCACACCCGCCGAACCGGTGCCCGAAGTCCACGATCCGCCGCCACGCCTCGACGTGCTCCGGGGTGTACATGCCGGCACAGCCCGGCGTGATGCGCCCGCCGGCCGACACGCAGATCATCTCGCTGTAGACGAGCGCGGCGCCGCCCACGGCCCGCGACCCGAGGTGCACGAGGTGGAAGTCCGACGGGGTCCCCTCCACCGCCGAGTACATGTCCATCGGGGAGACGACAACCCGATTGGGCAGGGTCAGCGCGCGCAGCCGCAGCGGGGCGAACATGGGCGGGCGCGGGCCGGCGAAGCCCTGACGGTCGGCGAAGTCGGCGTCGACGGCGGCGACGAACTCCTGATCGCGCACGCGCAGGTTGTCGTAGGTGATGCGGCGGCTGCGCGTCAGCAGGTTGAAGGCGAACTGGAGCCGGGGCTGCTCGACGTAGCGGCCCAGCCCCTCGAACCACTCGAGCGACCCCTGGGCGGCGCGCTGGGTGGACTCGACCACGGGCCGGCGCTCGGCCTCGAAGGCGACAAGCGCGCCGGACACGTCGTCGACCCCGTGCTCACGGAAGGCCCAGGCCAGCGCCACCGCGTCCTCCATGGCCAGCTTGGTGCCCGAGCCGATCGAGAAGTGGGCGGTGTGCGCGGCGTCGCCGAGGAGCACGACGCGATCGCCGGACCGCCACGAGCCGTTGCGCACCGTGACGAAGGAGAG
>Ga0335075_10010436_pt1 | contig 14099 bp, 10 predicted proteins | sample Lox_Sample_24_FD_206723 | JGI IMG/M metagenome (GOLD analysis project Ga0335075, IMG submission 206723) | Soil microbial communities from Loxahatchee National Wildlife Refuge, Florida, United States - Lox_Sample_2.4 | ecosystem: Environmental > Terrestrial > Soil > Wetlands | place: USA...
CATCCCGCGCGACTTCAGAACGCAGAGGACACGGTTTCGTTCGCCATCCAGCTCGACGTCTCGCAACAGAATCCACGTGTCGGTGAGGGAGGAAATTCCAGCGTTCGCGTTTTCGAGGCTTTCGCCGCCCCGGGTGAGGCTGACAAACACCGCTGTAATCCCCGCGCTTTTCATCGTGTCGATGAGGCGCAGAAGCATCGAATAGACTTCCTTTTCGGTGCTGGCATTGATGAGATTCGTGATCGGATCCAGAATCACAGCCTTGGGCTTCACCTGCTCGATCAATTTGTGAATTCGAAGCAGATGCATCTCGATGCCGTACTGCGTAGGCCGCCATGCATCGTGGAACAACAACCCTTTCCGGGACCATTGGGCGAGGTCTATGCCGACCGATCGCATATTGCGCGCGACCTGCTTCGGCGATTCCTCAAAATCGATATACAGGCAACGCTCGCCTCTCTGACATGTGGCTTCGGCAAATGAGGCAGCGAGAGTGGTTTTGCCGCTGCCGGCCGTCCCGCTGAACAGCACAGTCGAGCCGCGATAATAACCCTTGCCTTCGAGAAGCTCATCGAGATCGGGCACGCCGGTAGAAACACGTTCGTCCGAGACTTCATGCTGCAACTGCAGCGCCGTGACCGGGAGGACGGACATGCCGCGCTCGTCGATGAGGAAAGGATATTCGTCCGCGCCATGCTTGGTGCCGCGGTACTTCACGATGCGCATGCGGCGCACCGAGATATGGTCGTGAATGCGATGATCGAGCAGGACCACGCAGTCGGACACATATTCCTCGAGGCCGTGGCGGGTGAGAGTGCCTTCGCCACTTTCCGCCGTGACGACGGCGGTGAGGCCCTGGTCCTTGAGCCAGCGGAACAGACGCCGAAACTCCGGCCGCAAAATTCCGGGATTCGAGAAGCCGCTGAAAAGAGCTTCGAGCGTATCGAACATCACGCGCTTGGCGCCCACCGCCTGGATGGCGCTTTGCAGGCGGAGAAAGAGGCCCTCGAGATCGTATTCGCCCGCTTCCTGCAACTCGCTCGATTCAACCGCGACGTAATCGAGGAAAAGCATTTTCCTGGCGGCGAGGTCTTCGATGTCGAAGCCGAGCGAGGCGACGTTGCGGGCGATGTCTTCGGGCGTTTCTTCGAACGCCATCAGCACGCCGGGCTCGTCGAATTGGAGCGCGCCGCGGACCAGAAATTCGATTCCGAGCATGGTCTTGCCGCAGCCGGGACCGCCGCAAACGATGGTGGTGCGGCCGCGAGGCAGGCCGCCGCCAGTGATTTCGTCGAGACCCTGGATGCCGCTGGGCGCTTTCTGCAGCGGGGTCAGTTGATGAGTGCGAGGCTTTGCTCTCTTTTTCGTTTTCACGTGAGTAGGGATCCAGCGGCGGGTTGGGGGGCGACCCGGATACTAAATGAAATCCGAAGATATGGCAAGACGGCTCAGCCCGGGCGTTGGATGGCACCGAGAACGAATGCGCTTCGCAGAAGACGCGTCCAAATTGGACGGCTTCGTGGCGTGGCGCGCCCGGCTTGCTATTGACGGATTTGCGAGCGTTTTGCTAGGATTTCGGTGCTGCTGACGAGGCAGCGCTTATCCAGAGTGGCTGAGGGGACAGGCCCTGCGAAGCCACAGCAACCTGGTGCAATTGCCAAGGTGCTAATTCCTGCCCCTAACAGGGCTCTCAGGTCGCCGGCGAGGCGAGCCTGGGAGATCAGGGAGAGATAAGATCCTCAACTGATCCCGGTTCCCGGGATCGATTGAAGATTCAACTCCCAAACTGAAGTCGAAGAGAGCGGCGATCCGCGTTGCGGATTCCGCCTCACACTATGGCGCACCGGCGCGTGCGCGGGCTTTGCCGCATCTACACAGCCCGCCACGGCAAACCGGGCGCGAAAAAGGGAGAGGGAGTGACGCTGATGAAGTTCTCGACCAAAGCAATTCACATGAACCAGCCGTCGGAGCCAGAAACGGGGGCGCTCGTCGCGCCGATTTTCCAGACCTCCACGTACGAGCAGGAAGCGCCCGGCCACGACAAAGGTTTTTCGTATTCGCGCACCAATAATCCCACGCGGCAGCGCCTCGAAGGAATCCTCGCGGAACTCGAGAACGTGCCGCACTGCGCCGCTTTTGCGTCGGGGCTGGCGGCCGAAAATGCCGTGCTGCAGGCTTATTTGCGGCCGGGCGATGAGGTGGTGATCCCGCAGGACGTCTACGGCGGCACGTACCGGATTCTCAACCGCGTGTTTCAGCCGATCGGCGTGGCGATCCGCCAGCTCGATACGGGCGATCTCGCGGCTGTGGAAGCGGCGATCACGCCGAAGACGCGCTTCGTCTGGATCGAATCGCCCACGAACCCGCGGCTCCTGATCACGGATATCGCGGCCGTCGCCAAATTGGCGCACGCGCGCAAGGCGCTGGTGGTCGTCGACAATACGTTTGCCACGCCGGTATTCCAGCAGCCGTTTGAATTGGGCGCGGATATTGTGGTGCACAGCGTGACGAAATACCTGGCCGGGCATTCGGATACGATTCAGGGAGCGGTGCTCGCGAAGGACGCGGCCGTTTTCGAGCCGATCAAATTCCTGCAGAATGCGACGGGGGCCGTGCCCTCGCCTTTCGATTGTTGGCTCACCATGCGCGGGCTGAAAACGCTCGAGCTGCGGATGCAGCGGCACGAAGAAAACGCGATCGCCATCGCCAAAGCACTGAGCAGCCAGCCGCTGGTGCGCCGCGTCTACTTCCCCGGCCTGCTGGATCATCCGGGCCACGAAATCGCGCGCAAGCAGATGACGGGATTCGGCGGCATGGTTTCGTTCGAACTCGATGGCTCGATCGACGAAGTGATCGCGTTCGCATCGTCGCGGCGCTATTTCGCGCTGGCGGAGAGCCTCGGCGGAGTGAAGGCGCTGATCTGCCACCCGGCGACGATGACGCACGCTTCGATTCCCGCAGAGGCGCGCGCGCAGCTCGGGCTTTCGGATTCGCTGCTACGCCTATCGCCGGGCTGCGAGAACGCCGAGGATCTCGTCGAAGACTTGCTCGAAGGCCTTGCCGCGCTGGAGCGCGCACGGGCGACGCGCAAGCCGGTGGGCGCGGGCGCTCGCTGATCTCCGGGCAAAGATAAGGCAAACGAGAATCTGTTCCGACGGCGCGCGGCGAGCGGGCGCGGGAGGCCGTGGTGGCGCGACGAGTGCGGTGGGGAGTGCTGGGGGCGGCGTCGATTGCAGTGCGGCGCGCAATTCCGGGAATGCAGAAGGGCGACTGGTGCGAGATTGCCGCAATCGCTTCGCGCGATTTGGGCAAGGCGCAACAGGCGGCGCAGGGGCTGGGCATCGCGAAGGCTTACGGCTCATACGACGAACTGCTTGCGGATTCGACGATCGAGGCGATCTACAATCCCCTGCCGAACAAGCTGCACGTGCCGTGGACCACGCGGGCGGCCGAGGCCGGGAAACACGTCCTGTGCGAAAAGCCCGTCGGCGTGACCGCGGCCGATGCGGAGGCCTTGATCGCGGTGCGCGATCGCACCGGCGTGAAGATCGAAGAGGCGTTCATGGTGCGGACGCATCCGCGCTGGCTGCGCATTCGCGAGCTCGTTCGCGGCGGGCGGATCGGACAACTGCGCGCGGTATCCGGCTCGTTCACCTATTTCAATCGCGATTCGAAAAATATTCGCAACTCGGTGGCGGACGGCGGCGGAGCGCTGCTCGATATCGGCTGCTATCCGGTGACGCTCTCGCGATTCCTGTTTGGCGAGGAGCCGCTGCGCGTTTTTGGATCGATCGAGCGCGATCCGGAGATGAAGACCGACCGGCTGACCTCGGCGATTCTCGAGTTTCCTTCCGGGCAAGGCACGTTCACTTGCAGCACGCAGATGGCGTATCACCAGCGAATGGCGCTGCTGGGGACGACGGGACGGATCGACGTCGAGCGGCCGATCAATCCGCCGAACGACCAGCCGAGCCGCATCCTGGTGGACGAGAATCCGAGCGATCCGACGGGCGCGGGCGTGATTGCGGAAACGATTCCCACGTGCGACCAATTCACGATTCAGGGCGACCTTTTTTCGCGGGCGATTCGCGAGGGCGGCGAGGTTCCGGTGCCGCTCGAGGATTCGGCGCGGAATATGCGGGCGATCGATGCGATTTTCCGATCGGGGGAATCGGGGCGGTGGGAAGCGCCGTGAAGCTGCGGCAACGGCCCGGGCCATGCGGACGAAGAGAGATTCTTCGCGCAAAAGGCGCGCTCAGAATGACAGACGCGGAGCTGGCGCTAGGGCTTGCGGGCCGTGATGACACTGTAATCGAGGACGACATCACGATAATCGAAATGCGCGAAGCCGGCGGCCGCGAGATACTCCTCGATTTCGGCGATCGAGTAATAGCGGCCAGCCGTGCCTGCCATCAGAAAGACGGAATGGGCGGCGATGCGCAGCGGGCCCGTTTTCTCGCGATTGAGATGGCGGTCGTGGACTACGATCATTCCGCCCGACGGAAGCGCGGCGAAGGATTTTGCGGCGAGCAGCTTTACGGTGGGCGCGTCCCAATCGTGGAAGGCGTTGGACCATAGGTGCACGTCGCAATCGCGCGGCAGCGGATCGTGGAACATGTCGCCCGCGGCGACACCGACGCGACCGGAGTAGCCGCGCTTGGCGATGAGCCTGGCGGCGACACGATCGACGGGCGAGCGGTCGTAGACAGTGGCCTTCATGTGCGGATGCGCGGCCACAATGCAGCAGGCGTAAATGCCGGAGCCGCCAGCGATGTCGAGCAAGTGGCGATGGCTTTTAAGGTCGAGGCGCTCGGCCATGATCGGGCCGACGTAGACGCCGCGCGCGTCCATCGAGCCGGTGAATTCGTTTGCGAAGGCGTCGTCCTGCATGGCTTCCGCCCACGGCTTGCGCGCTTTCACACCGGACCATCCGCCGGGCTTATCGGTGCGCAGCGTTTCGAGCAGGGCCTGATAGACCGGGCGGTCTTTGAAATAGGCGAAGTAGGGGCCGACAAACCAGGGCGAATCGCTGACCAGAAATTCGCGGGCGAGTTCCGTGGGCTGGAAGATCTTGCCTTTCTTTTCGAGGTAGCCCATCGCGCAAAAAAGAGTGAGCATCACGTCGACGGGACGGGCCGCCAAGCCGAGCGAGGCGCAAATCGTGGCTTCGTCGGCGGGCGATTTCGCGAGCCACGAGAAAAAATCGAGGCCGAGCGTCGCGGCGGCGACGAGTTCCGGCGCGTACATTCCGTCGCGCTGGATGTAAATCTGCGTTGGATCGGTTTTGGGCCTCAGGTTGAATTTTTCCATGGTCAACATCATAAGCGAAGACCCCACCCTCACAAACCAGGGATGGACACGCGCAAAATCCATGCGCGGCCTGGAACTCAAATCGAGTGTGCGCGATCGCTCGCGCTCGTAGTATCTTGGAAGGCCGACAAGGACTGCCACCGATGGACATTCGCCACGACTGGACGCGCGAGGAAATTCGCGGCATCTACAATTTGCCGCTTCCGGAGCTGATTTTCCGGGCGCAGACCGCGCACCGCGCGTTTCACAAGCCCGATGAGGTGCAGCTCTGCCGGCTGCTTTCGATCAAGACGGGCGGCTGCCCCGAGGACTGCGCGTACTGCTCGCAGAGCGCGCACTACAAGACGGACGTGATGCGCGAGGAACTGATGAATCCGGTGGCGGTGCGCGAGACCGCCAAGCGCGCGAAGAGCGAAGGCGCGACGCGATTCTGCATGGGCGCGGCATGGCGGCAGGTGACGGACGGCGAGCAATTCGAGCGCGTGCTCGATATGGTGCGGGCGGTGGCGGCGCTCGATATGGAAGTGTGCTGCACGCTCGGCATGCTGACCGAATCGCAGGCGCAGCGGCTGAAAACCGCGGGCCTGACTGCTTACAACCACAATTTGGATACGTCGCCGGAATTCTACGGCAACGTGATTACGACGCGCGTCTATGAGGACCGGCTGCGGACGATCGCGCACGTGCGCAACGCAGGGATCACGGTATGCTGCGGCGGGATTTTGGGAATGGGCGAGACGGACGAAGACCGCGTTGGGCTGCTGCACGAACTTTCGCGGCTCGATCCGCATCCCGAAAGCGTCCCGATCAACATGCTGGTGCGGAACGAGGGCACTCCGCTCGCCGGCGTGGAGGAACTCGATCCTCTGGTGATGGTCCGCGCGATCGCGACGGCACGGATTCTGATGCCGGCATCGCGCGTGCGGCTGGCCGCGGGCCGACGGCAGATGTCGCCGGAGGCGGTGACGCTGTGCTTTCTGGCGGGCGCGAATTCGATTTTCACCGGCGAGAAGCTGCTGACGACCCCGAATCCCGCTCCGGATGCGGACGAGCAATTGCTTGAAAATCTGGGCATGAAAGCGATGCAGAGTGCCTGAAATGCGGGATGGCGCGATGGAGCAACGCATCGCGCGTGAACTCGACTTGCTGCGGGAGCAGGCGCAATTGCGTTCGCTCGATATGCTGGGCGACGCGGCCGGACTGAATCTTTCCTCGAACGACTACCTCGGGCTTTCCACCGATCCGCGGCTCAAGCAGGCCACGATCGAGGCGGTTGCGCGCGCGGAGAAGATGGGATCGACGGGATCGCGGCTGCTTTCGGGCAATTCGCGCGAGTGGGAGGAAATTGAGGCGGAGTTCGCGGAGTTTGCGGGCAGGGAGTCCGCGCTTTATTTCGGCTCGGGCTATGCGGCGAACCTTGGACTGCTCGCTTCCCTGCTGCGGCCGGGCGATACCGTTTTTTCCGATGCGCTCAATCATGCAAGCTTGATCGACGGCATGCGGCTTTCGGGTGCGACGAAAATCATTTACCCGCACGGCGATCTGGAATTCCTCGAAGGCGCGCTGCGCGATTCCGCGAGCGGCGCCGGCGCACGAGCGATCGTGAGCGAGACGGTTTTCAGCATGGAAGGCGACGTGGCGCCACTCGCGGAGCTTGTGGCGCTGGCGCGCAGATACGACGCGGCGGTGATCGTTGACGAGGCGCACGCGATTGGAGTGTGGGGGCCCGAGGGGCGAGGAATCGCGGCTGAGCTGGGCCTCGAGGGCGCGCTGCTGGCGATCGTGCACACGTGCGGAAAGGCGCTGGCGAGCGCTGGGGCGTTTGTGTGCGGCAGCGGAGCGCTGCGAGAACTTCTGATCAACCGCGCGCGAACATTTATTTTTGGCACCGCCATGCCACCGTATATCGCCGGGCAAATTCGCGCGGCCCTGGCGCTGGCACGAGCGGCGGATGCGGAACGAGCGCATCTTCGCGCGCTTGCAGAAGCATTGCGCGATGGGCTCGCCGCCGCCGGCTTGCGATGCGGGACGAGTTCGACGCAGATCGTGCCCGTGATGCTCGGGACAAATGAAGCGGCTCTACACGTGGCGAGGGAACTCCAGCGCGACGGATTCGCGGTGAAGGCGATCCGGCCGCCGACGGTGCCCGCGGGGACCGCGCGCATTCGCATTTCTCTGACGAGCAAGGTCACGACGGGCGACATTCACCGGCTGGCCGGCGCGATTTCCGCCGCGCACAAATCTCTTCCGCAATCCATTTCTGCAAGCGTCGTGCATGCCTAGCCGATTTTTCGTTACCGGGACGGATACGGGAGTGGGCAAGACCGTGGTTTCGGCGCTGCTGTGCGCGGCGCTGGACGCGATCTATTGGAAGCCCATCCAGACGGGGACGCGCGAAGGAGCCGATCGCCCGACCGTGATGCGGCTTGCAGGACTGCCGCGCGCGAGGACGGCGCCCGAGGCTTACCGCTTTGCGCCGCCCGTTTCGCCTCATCTGGCGGCGCGGCGCGCGGGAGTGCGGATTCATCTGCGAAAGATTCTGATGCCGAGAATTGCGCCGGGCGAGAATCTGATTGCGGAGGGCGCGGGCGGCGCGCTGGTGCCGATCAACGAGACGCAACTGACGACCGATCTGATGCGCCATCTCGGGCTGCCTGTGCTGCTGGTGACGCGCACGACGCTGGGCACGATCAACCACACGCTGCTTTCGCTTGCAGCGCTGCGGGACGCGCGGCTGGACGTTCGCGGCGTGGTGATGGTCGGCAAGCCGAACCGCGATAATCGCGAGGCCATCGAGCGGTACGGACACGCGGCGGTGATCGGCGTGGTGCCGCGGCTTGCGCGGATCGATCGCGGCGCGCTGCTGCAGGTTTTCCGCACGTATTTCGACAAGAAGGCATTCGGCGCATGAACACGGGATTGCAAATCTGGCATCCGTTCACGCAGGAGGCGCTCGATCCCGCGCCGCTGCGGATTACGAAGGCCGAGGGCGTCTATCTCCACACGGACGACGGGCGGCGGCTGATCGACGCGATCTCTTCCTGGTGGGTGAACATTCACGGGCACGGGCACCCGGCGATCGTCGCGGCGATTGCGGCGCAGGCGGCGCGAGTGGATCACGTGCTGCTGGCCGGATTCACGCACGACGCGGCCGAGGAACTGCGCGAATGCCTGCGAAAGATTCTGCCCGCCAATTTGTCGCATCTCTTTTTTTCGGATGACGGATCGACGGCAGTGGAAGTGGCGCTGAAGATGGCGGTGCAATACTGGCAGAACGTGGGGCGGCCGGAAAAGAAGTCGATTGTGGCGCTGGATCACGCGTATCACGGCGATACGGTGGGGGCGATGTCAGTAGGCGCGGCATCTTCCTTCAGCGATCCGTTTCGCGAGCTGCTGTTTCCCGTGCACCGCGTGCACTCGGCTTACTGCTACCGATGCCCGGTGGGGAAAACGCGCGCGACGTGCGCGATCGACTGCGTCGATCAATTGCGGAGGCTGCTCGAAGAAAAGGGCGGCGAGATTGCGGCGGTGATCGTGGAGCCGCTGCTGCAGGGCGCGGGCGGAATGATCGTGCATCCGGTGGAATTCCTCGAGCGCGTGCGGCGGCTGTGCACCGAACACGATGTGCTGCTGATCGCGGACGAAGTTCTGACGGGATTCGGGCGGTGCGGCACGATGTTTGCGTGCGAACTCGCGGACGTGGAGCCCGACCTGATGTGCCTTTCGAAAGGGATCACGGGCGGGGTGCTGCCGATGGGCGCGACGGCATGCACGCCCGAGATTCACGAGGCATTCGTGAGCGGCGATCGCGGGCGGACTTTTTATCACGGGCATTCCTACACGGGAAATCCGATTGCGGCGGCAGCGGCGGTGGCGAGCTGCGGGATTTTCGAGCGCGAGCCGGTATTCGAGCGAATCGGGACGATCATCGAGATTCATCGCGAGCGGTTGATGGCGATCAAGGATCATCCGGCGGTGGGCGACGTGCGCGCGATCGGAACGATGGCGGCGATCGAGCTGCGCGCGGACGATCCGGGTTACGCTTCGAAGCTGAGGCCGAAGCTGTATAAATTCTTCATCGATGCGGGCGTGCTGCTGCGCCCGCTGGGGAATATTGTTTACATTTTGCCGCCTTATGTGATTAGTTCCGATGAATTGAATTTCGTGCACGACCGGATCGCGGAGGCGCTGGAACTTTGCCGGGGATGGGCATGAGGAAAGCAGTGGAGGGCCGATGAGCGAGGCGCAGAGCCCGCGAGCGAAGGCTTTGCCGCTGGTCGTGGGGATCGGCGGAACGACGCGCGAGGTATCGTCGACCGACCGCGCCTTGCGCCTGGCGTTGCGTGCCGCGGAGGAGGCGGGAGCGCGCACGGAAGTTTTCGGCGGGCCGGTGCTGGCGCGGCTGCCGCATTATTCGCCCGAGAAACAGGAGCGCAGCGACGAGCAGCGGCGCCTGGTGGAGATGGTGCGGCAGGCGGACGGATTGATTGTGGCGAGCCCCGGCTACCACGGCGGCGTATCGGGATTGGTGAAAAACGCGCTCGACCTGCTGGAGGATCTGCGCGAAGACGAGCGGCACTATCTCGATGGCCGCGCCGTGGGATGCATCGTGACGGCGGCGGGATGGCAGGCCTCGGTGACTACGCTTGAGGCGCTGCGCGCGATCGTCCATGCGCTGCGCGGATGGCCCACGCCGTTTGGCGCGACGCTCAATACCGCGCAGCCCATCTTCGACACCGCAGGCGTTTGCACCGATCAGAAGGCGCTCGACGCGCTGAGCGTGGTGGGACGGCAAGTGGTGGAATTCGCGCGCGTGCACGGGCGCTCGGTGTAAAAACGCCGTCCTCGCAGGATTTAAGGTGCCGGAGCTGAAGCTCCGACACCTCGGAAGACATTCCAACTCTGATTGCTAGAAGCGGATGATGGGACCGAAGGAGACGCGCAGGTTGTGGTGCGCGCCGCTATTGAAATAGATGTCGTCGCCGACGTCGAGGCGCAGGCCGACGGGACCGAGCGTGGCTTCGAGGCCGCCGCCCGGGTAGAGCGCGCCGCTGACGTTGTTGGCGCGGAGATTCTCGACGCTGCTGGTGAAGGAGCCGAAGGTGCCCGGCTCTTCAAAATGTATACGTACCACATATCGTATCGCCCGTCGAAAGGTGGCCTGCCGTCCGGAGCCTTGGCGAAGGAATGGCGGAGAGGGTGGGACCTCCTACGTCCTTCGGACTTCGGAGGTTAAAATTCGCTTTTTCAATGTCGCGATGCCGGACCCACTCTTCAAGTATTTTTCGAGGCTCCGCGCGACGGCTTCCGCCCGGACAGCTATATACGCCTCCAACTCAAAAGGTCTGCGACGTCGCGTGGATTCGCAACTGCCGTCGCTATGCTCTCGGAGACGCCGCTTGAGATCATTCGTCGATCCAACGTAGAGCTTGTTGTCAGCCCGGCTTTTCAAAATGTATACGTACCACATATCGTTCCGCCCGTCGAAAGATGGCCTGCCGTCCGGAGCCTTGGCGAAGGATGGCGGAGAGGGTGGGATTCGAACCCACGGTTGAGTTTCCCCAACACACGCTTTCCAAGCGTGCTCCTTAAACCGCTCGGACACCTCTCCGGTGTGAAGGCGTTCAGAAGCCTAACAAATTGGAGGCGGAGCGGCAAACCGGGGAATTTTGGGATGCGTGCGCGAGGGAACGAAATCGACTCTTTGTCTGTTAAACTTTCGTTGCTACTCCGGGGTAGTGCAATTGGTAGCACAGCGGCCTTTGGAGCCGTTTATCCTGGTTCGAGTCCAGGCCCCGGAGCCACATTCAAGAGAGGTCCCTCGCTTACTCTGCGCGGGATTTCGCCTGCGGACTCCCGGATGCGATGCGTTGAGCTATTGCGGATTCGGGCCCTGGGTGACCTGCACGAGATCGTCGGGGCGAATCCACTTTGCGAAGGCGGCTTTCACCTGCTCGGGCGTGAGGGCGACGTAGTGGCGCGAGGCAACGATCGGCTCGTCGAGCGGAAGGCCGATCGTGGAGCGGCGAATCCAGCCGCCGGCAATGCTATCGACGCTGCCCTCGGAGAGAGGCACCTGGCGCAGCAGGGTGGCCTTCGCCTGGCGCAGCTCGTCATCGGTGACGAGCGTCGACTGGATTGCCTTCAAATCCCGCACGATGATCGCGCGAGCTTTCGACACGTTTTGCGGATCGCAGGCGTAGTCGACGCTATAGATCCCGCGCGTCTTGCCCACGTTGAACGATGAACCTACGTAGTAGACGAGTCCCGCATTTTCGCGCAGGTCGCGGTAGAACCATGTGGAATAGAAGCCGCCCCCGAGGACGTGGTTGCCGAGCTCGAGCGCGTAGTAATCGGGATTGAAACGGTTCAGGCCGAGCGTCTCGCCAAGATCGACGTTGACCTGCACGCGGCTCTTATCCGGAACGGCGGTGACGCGCGGTTTATTCGGCGGGACTGTGGGCAAGTCCGTGGGCGGCGGCGGGCCGGACGCTTTCCATGCGCCAAAATACTTTTCGACTTCGGCCCGCGCATTTTCCGGAGTGACGTTGCCGATCACGACGATGGTGGCCAAATCGGGGCGGAAGGCGCGCTGGTAGTAAGCCTTCACGTCGGGAAGGGCGAGGCCCATCACCGTTTTGGGCGTCGCTTGCCGCAATGACGGATCGGTGGGGGGAAACAGGCTCGCATCGAAGGCGCGGCGGGTGAGGTAGTCGGGGCTTTGCAACTCTCCCGCCACCGCGCGAGCGGTTTCGTCCTGAACGACCGTGAACGCCTGCTCTGGCAGCGCCGGATTCAGCTCGTTATCGGCGAGGAGCTGCATTCCCTTGTCGAAATGGTCCGGCAGGACGGCGAGCGAAAAATCGGTGCCCGCGGATTCGTTGGCGCCGATGTCGTCGAGCGCCTTCTGGTAGGCGATGCGGTCGAGCGTCTGCGTGCCATACGGGAAAAGGCCATCGAGGACGCCGCTGACGCCTTCTTTGCCGGAGGCGGCCTCAAGGTCGGCGTTATTTTTGATGTGCCCCGTGACCGTGATCGAATTGCTGATCGTCTCACGCTGCACGATCAGCTTGAGTCCGTTGGGCAGGGTGCTGACGACCGGATCGGTGGTGAGCTTCGGGATGTCGAGACGCTTCAGGGCCGCGGACGCCCATTCAGGCAGCGCGACAGGGCCGGTGGGAGTGCCCGCAAGCGATTCGGCGCTGCCAAATGATTTCGAGGAGATCGGCTTGCCGGAGGGTTGCGGCGTGAGGACGGCGGTGATCGCGACGTCGGGATTGAGATATTTCCGCATGACCTCATTCACCTGATCGACGGTGACTTTCGAGATCGCGGCGATGTCTTCTTCAGGAGATTGGCGGCCTTCGACGGCGACAGCGTTCGACCACTCCATGGCGAGACCGTCGATCGAGTTTTTCTGAAACTCCTCGTCGGCAAGTTCGTGACGCTTCGAGGCATCGACGAGATCGGCGGGGACGCCGTTCTTTAAATCGTCGGCGATAATCTGCGAAATCTGCCGGGTAAGGCCCTCGCCATCGGCCCCCTGCGGAAACGCCCCAATGGCATAAGCAACTCCCGCCTTGGGCATCAGATCGAGCTGGAAGCCCGCGTAGAGAGCCTTCCCTTCCGGAACCAGCGCGTAGAGCGTGCCGCGCTGGCTGCTGAGGACGTCGCTCAGGATATTGAGCGCGGCGAAATCAGGGCTGTCCGATCCGGGCACGCGAAAAGAGGTGACTGCCAGGCCGTACGGCAAATCCGTGTCGAGCTTGAGCGTAGCGGCCTTTACGGCGCCCAGCTGAACCTCGGGGCGCGGCGGAATCTTTTTCGAGGGGATATCGCCGAAGAGCGACTTGATTTCGTCGAGGGCTTTCTTCGAATCGACGTCGCCCGCGATGATCAGGACGGCGTTATTCGGCGCGTACCATTTGTCGTAAAACTCGTGCAGCATCGCGCCCGTGGTCTTATCGAAAGACGGCCGGGTGCCAAGCGCGTCGTGATCGTAGGGCGTGCCGTGGAACATGGCGTCGAGGAGTTTGGTGTAGAAAACGTAAGTGGGATTCGAGAGGTCTTGCGCCACTTCCTGCTCGATTGCGCCGCGCTCCTTATCCCAGAGCGCGTCGGTATCGAGCGTGCCCTTCATGCGCAGCGCCTCGATGTGCAGCGCGACATCGAGATCCTCGCTCGGAACGGTGAAGAAATACTGCGTGACGGTTTGCTGCGTATCGGCGTTGAAATCGCCGCCCATCGCGGCCGCAATGGCCGCCAACTGGTCGGCCGAAAGATCGGGATTGCCGCGAAACATCATGTGCTCTTGCGCGTGAGCCATGCCGGGGAAACCGGCGGGGGCTTCATCGGAGCCAACCATGTAGTTCATCACCGTGGTCGCCACGGGCGCGAGCGGATCGGGGACGATGATGACGCGGAGGCCGTTGGGCAGCGTGACGCGGACGACGTCAGCCGCCTGGGGCGGCCGCGCCTCCACGGCGGGACACAGAACCATGAAAAGCGCCAGCGCGAGCGCCCCCATCAGCGCGCCTTGTGAAATTCCCCGCCCTCTCCAACGTCTCTTCATGTGTGATTTTTCTCCGGTCAAAAATGGCTTTTCACAGCCTCAACTTGGATTCGGCGGGCGCGTCTTTGGTTCCGTTCGATCCCGGCCGCTGCCGTCACAGCCCCGCGCCGCGCTATTCTCCGACAAGCGTCCAAACTCCCACGAACAGCATGAAAACGAAAGCAAACAGCGTGCCTAGCACCAACGCCATCAGCACTATTGTCTCATGGGACCGCAG
>Ga0335075_10010437_pt1 | contig 14099 bp, 14 predicted proteins | sample Lox_Sample_24_FD_206723 | JGI IMG/M metagenome (GOLD analysis project Ga0335075, IMG submission 206723) | Soil microbial communities from Loxahatchee National Wildlife Refuge, Florida, United States - Lox_Sample_2.4 | ecosystem: Environmental > Terrestrial > Soil > Wetlands | place: USA...
ATCGAGGCGGAGCACGCGATGCACGGCCACCGCGTGCCGCTGCGGGAGGTCAAGGTCGTCAGCCAGCACCAGGCCATCGCCCGCTGGAAGGTGGGCGAACTCGGCTGGCGCCGGGTCGCCTGACCGGACGCCGGTCAGCCGGCGGACGGCGGGACGGCGGGCTTCTCCCAGACCGAGACGTGCCCCCGGCTCTCGCCGGTGAACGGTTCCCGCGTCCAGCCAGCCCACCGGTCGCGCAGCCGCAGCCCGGCGATCCGGGCCATCAGGTCGAGCTCGGCCGGCCACACGTACCGGAACGGGATCGTGCGGTACTCGCCCCGGCCGTCATCGAGGTCGATGTAGTGCCCCTGGCTCCGCTGTGCGGCGAAGTCGTAGGTGTAGCACACCCACTCCGTCGGGCCCGCGGCCCACGGCAGGACGTTCTGCCCGGGCGGGAGCATGCGCAGCGGGGGAACCCCGACCTCGATGACGAAGCAGCCGCCGGGCTCCAGGTGCGCCGCCACGTTCTGGAAGCACGCCACCTGGGCGTCCTGCGTGGTCAGGTTCATGATCGTGTTGAAGACCAGGTAGGCGACGGTGAACGTCCCCTGCACGCGCGTGGTCGAGAAGTCGCCGATGGTCACGCCGATCGCGTCCCCGCCGGGCTTGGCGCGCATCCGCGCGACCATGGCCCGCGACAGGTCGATGCCGTGCACCGGGACGCCGCGCGCCGCCAGCGGCAGCGCGATGCGCCCCGTGCCGACGGCGAGTTCCAGGGCCCGGCCGTCGCCGGCCAGTTCCGCCAGGAGATCGGCCGCCGGGTCCACGGCGCCCGCGCCGAACATGTCCGAGGTGTCGTCGTACGTCGCCGCGACCTGCTCGCCGAAATAGCCGTCCGAATCGTCCACCGGCGGACCATACCGCAGTTAGCGGGCACGGCGCTCGCGGGTTTCCGGCCGCCCCGGCCCGGCCGAAAACCGCTCGGGGCCGGGCGGCGGCATGGTGGACAATGTCCGCATGGCTGATCTTGATCCGGTACCCGTCTTGCAAGCGGTGACCGAGGAACCAGGGCTGCGGGTCTTCGTCGGCGACGGGCGGATCCAGGCCCTGCCCGCCAAGCACTCGCGCCGGCTGACGCTGCTCGACAAGATCGCGCAGGGGTTCGAGCCTGGCGTGCGGTACCCGGAACGCGACGTCAGCCTGTTCCTTGGTGCGCTGCACGCTGACTACGCCGCGCTGCGCCGGTACCTGGTGGACGCGGACTTCCTGTCCCGCGCCAACGGCGAGTACTGGCGCAGCGGCGGCGGCGTCCCGCCGTCGGCGGAGCCCGGCTCTCCTCCCCAGCCGCCCGGATCCCCTCCCCAGGCGCCCGAGCAGGCTGGCTAGGCGCGTGCCCCGCCCCGCACCCCGTCACGACCGCGACGCGGGCGGCCCGGCCGACGTGCTGGCGGCAAAGGCCGAGCTGCGGGAGGAGGTGTGGGCGGCGATGCGCGCGGCCAAGGTGGCCAGGTTCCCGGGCGCCGCGGGCCGCATCCCGAACTTCACCGGCGCCGAGGCGGCCGCCGAGCGGCTGCGGGCCATGCCCGAGTGGCGGGCCGCGGGCACCGTGAAGGCCAACCCCGACTCCGCGCAGTGGCCGGTGCGCCAGCGCGCGCTCGAGGACGGCAAGATCGTGTACATGGCGGTCCCGCGGCTGGCCGAGAAGGAGCCTTTCTTCGCCCTGGATCCGGACCACCTGAGCGAGCCGCCGCGCAAGGCCGCATCGATCAGCGGGGCGTCCCGCTCGGCCCGGCGGGTCTGCATGGCCGAGCTGACCCCGGTCGACCTGGTCGTGATGGGCAGCGTGGCGGCCGGTGAGGACGGAGCCCGGCTGGGCAAGGGCGGCGGGTTCGCCGACCTGGAGTTCGCGCTGGCCACCGCGGCCGGGCTGATCGGGCCGCGCACGGTGGCCGTCACGACCGTCCACGAACTGCAGCTGCGCCCGGCCGGAGTCATCCCGCTGACCAGCCACGACGTGCCCGTCGACTTCATCGTGACGCCCGAGCGCGTGATCGACTGCCGGTCCCGGCACGCGCCGCGGCAGGCCGCGGCCATCCGCTGGGAGAACCTGACCGACGATAAGATCGCCGCGATCCCCTTGCTCGCAGCCCAGCGAGCCGCCCGGAGATAGCCGCTGGTCACGCGGGGTACGACCAGCTCATGCGGCACGACCTGGCGGCGACGGCGGCGGAGCGGCGGACGGCGGGCAAGGCCGCCAGGAAACGGGTGGCCCGGAGCACGCTGGGATACTGGGACGAAGCGGAGCGCAGTCACGACGCGCTGGAGACCGTCCTGGCCCAGAACAAGATCCGGGACCCCGATCTCCTGCCCATCCGGCACCAGCGGATGGCGGCCTCGGCGTGGAACTACTACCGCGGTGCTGCCGCGGTGATGGCCAGCGACCTGGCGTCCTCACCGAACAGTGGCCTGAACGTGCAGCTATGTGGCGACGCCCACGTGCTGAACTTCGGCCTGTGGGCCACGCCCGAGCGCAACCTTGCCTTCGACCTGCGCGACTTCGACGAGACCCTGCCCGGCCCCTTCGAATGGGACGTGAAGCGGTTCGCGGCCAGCCTGGTGGTCGCGGCCCGAGAGAACGGGCTCAAACCGGCCAAAGGCGCCGCCGCGGTGACCGCGGGCGTGCAGGCCTACCGCAAGCGGATGCGCCGGTACGCGAGCATGCACGAACTGGACATCTGGTATGACGGCACGCACGTCGAAAGCCTGCTTGGCTACTTTGAGCCCGCCGACCGGGGGCGGGTCTCGGTTCACATCGAGCGCAAGCGGAAGCGGCGGACGAGCCGCGGGGCGTTCGCCAAGCTCGTGGCGATGGCGCACGGGCGCCCCCGGATCACCGAGGATCCCCCGCTCCGCAGGACGATCGACGACGAGGAGCAGGCCGACCTCGTCGACCACCTGCTGGCCCAGTACCGGACGACGCTGCAGGAGGACCGGCGCAGCCTGTTCGACCGGTTCACCGAGGCCGACATCGTCCGGCAGGTCGTCGGCGTGGGCAGCGTGGGCATGCGGGTCTACCTGGTGCTGCTGGAGGGCCGGACCGGTGCCGATCCATTGTTCCTGCAGGTCAAGCAAGCCGGGCCGTCGGTGTACGAGGCGTACACCGAGCCGAGCGCGCACGGCAGCCACGGCGAGCGGGTGATCAGCGGCAAGCGGCTGGTGCAGACGGCCACCGACATCTTCGTCGGCTGGGGCTCGCTGCACGGGAACGACTACTACGTCCGGCAGTTCCGCGACATGAAGATCATCCCGAGCACCGACCTGATCGCTCCGCGGCTCGCCGAGTTCGCCACCGCGTGCGGCGAAACGCTCGCCCGCGCCCACGCAAAAACGGGCGACCCCGTGGCCATCGACGCCTACCTCGGCAAGGGCAAGAAGTTCGCGGGCGAAATGGTGCGGTTCGCCCGCGCCTACGCCGACCAGAACGAGCGCGACCACGCCCAGCTCGTCAAAGGGATCGCGTCGGGCGCTGTGGAGTCCGGTCCGGGCTGATTGACTCCATACTGCTGTCGTGACGCGGCTCGACCTGACGCTTGGCTGTGGCGACTATGACCGGACACGGGCGCTCGCCGACGGCCGGGTGCGGGTCGAGGGGGTCGACCTGCGCTACGTGGCGCTCGAGCCCGAGGAAGTCTTCTTCCGGATGGCGAGGCACGAAGAGTTCGACGCCGCCGAGTTCTCGCTCTCCAGCTACGTCGTGACGCTGTGCCGCGGCGCCCCGTTCATCGCCATTCCCGTGTTCCCGTCGAAGCGGTTCCGGCACTCCTGCATCTTCGTCAACGACCGGGCGGGCATCGAGGCACCCGCCGACCTGATCGGGCGGACCGTGGGCATTCCCGAATACCAGCTGACCGCGATCGTCTGGATCCGCGGCATGCTCGCCGAGCACTACGGGGTGCCGGTGAGCTCGGTCCGCTACCGCACCGGGGGGCTGCACGAGCCCGGCCGGGTGGAGAAGCTGCCGATCAGCCTGCCGCCCGAGATCGACATCAGCCCGATTCCCGCCGACCGAGTGCTCTCCGACATGCTGGCGGCCGGTGAGATCGACGCGATCTACGCTCCCCGCCCGCCGCGATCGCTGCAGGCGGGCGACGGGGCCGTGCGATGCCTGTTCGCCGACCCCCGCGCGCAGGAGCGGGCGTATTTCGAGAAGACCGGCATCTTCCCGATCATGCACACCGTCGTGCTGCGCCGCGACGTGTACACGGCCCACCGGTGGCTCGCGAACTCGCTCGCCAAGGCATTCACCGCCGCCAAGGATCTGGCTTACGAGCAGCTCCGCAAGACCGCGGCGCTAGAGATCAGCCTGCCGTGGGCGCTGGACGAGTATGAGTCGACGGTCAAGCTGATGGGACCCGACTACTGGGCTTACGGGCTCGAGCTTAACCGGCGGGCGCTCTCCACGTTCCTGCGATATGCGCACGAGCAGTACCTCACCGATCGCCTGCTCGCACCGGAAGACCTGTTCGCCCCCGAGACCCTCGAGACCGCCCTGATCTGAGGCTATCCGCCGGCCCGATGCTCCTGCCTGAGCTGGTCGAGCAGCTTGGTGCAGGCGTGCACCGCTGCGGTGTGCGGGACGTCGACGTCAAGGAGGCCCGCTAGCTCGACGATCGCTCCGGTCAGGCAGCCGACCTCGAGCCTGCGGCCGGCCTCGAGATCCTGCAGCATCGAGGTCTTGTGGTCGCCGACAGCCAGGCCGGCCTCCAGTCGCCGGTCCAGAGAAACCGGGAAGGTGATTCCGAGCCGGCTCGCCACCGCGGCGCACTCGGCAAAGATGGCGAGCAGCAGGTCGCGCATCTCCGGCAGCGTGCCGAGTTCGCCGAGGGTCGCCCCGGTCAGCGCGGTGACCGGGTTGAAAGCCACGTTGCCCACCAGCTTGAGCCAGATCTGGTCGCGCAGCTTGCGTTCCACCGGGGCGCGCAGGCCGCCAGCCGTGAACGCCGCGGAAATCTGCCTGCACCGCTCGGAGTCCGACCCGTCAGGCTCGCCGAGCGTGAACCGGGTCCCCTCGACGTGCCGGATCACCCCCGGCTCCACAATCTCGGTGGAGCTGTAGACGACACACCCGACGTTGTGCCGCGGCGGGATCGCGGCGGCTATCACGCCGCCGGGGTCGACGCTCTCCAGGCCGGTGATGCCGGCGGGCTCGGAAAGCGACTGGAAATACCACCACGGGATCCCGTTCTGCGCCCAGATCACCGCAGCGTCGGGTGCCAGCAGACTCCCCAGGCGGGGCGCAATCTCGGGCAGGCTGTACGCCTTCAGCGCCACGAACACCACGTCGGCGTCGCGCACCACCTCGAACTGGTCTGTGGCCGGCGGGCGGGCGGTGAAGTCACCGCGTGGCGAGAGCACCCGGACGCCGCTGCGCGTCATCGCCTGCAGGTGCGGTCCCCTGGCGATGAGCGTGACGTCGGCACCGCCGCGGGAGAGAGCGGCGCCCACGTACGCGCCGATCGCTCCGGCACCCAGCACCGCGAACCTCATGTCCCGCTCCCCTGCCGGTCGACGAACTCGGCCACCCGTCGCCGCTGCACCTTTCCGGTGGCTGTGCGCGGGATCTCGGCCAGGACGTCTACCCTCGCCGGCACCTTGAACGGCGCGAGCTGCTGCCTGCAGTGCTTGATGAGCTCACCGACCTCAACGGCCGAACTGAGGGTGACCGCGGCGCCGACGAGCTCTCCGTACTTCTCATCGGCTATGCCGAAGCACACGGCGTCGCGCACGGCCGGATGGGACTGCAGGACCTGCTCGATCTCCGCGGGAGCGATGTTCTCGCCGCCACGGATGATCATCTCTTTGATCCGGCCCTCGAGATACAGATAGCCGTCCCGCAGCACCCCGCTGTCCCCGGTGCGGAACCAGTCACCGAAGAACGCCTCGGCCGTGGCGGCTGGATTATTCACGTACTCCGACATGACCCCGGCTCCGCGAATCACGACTTCCCCTCGGCTGCCATCCGGCAAGAAGGTGCCATCCGTGTCGGTGATCCCTATCTCGGTGCCGGTCGGCACCCCGACCGAGCCGGGCACCCGGGCGGCGGGAGGCAGCGGATTGGAGGACATCTGGTGGCTCGCCTCGGTCATGCCGTACGCCTCGAGCATCGGCGCACCGTATTGCCGCTCCGCTCGGGCCAGCAGCGCCGGGGACAATGCCGAACTGCACGAGCGCACGAACCGCAAGGTATTAGGCGCCCCGTCGGCGTCTGCCTTGTCCAGGATCATCTGATGGAGCGTGGGACCGGCGGACAGCCAGGTGGTGCCATGCTGCCGGGCCTGCGGCCAGAAGCGGGTGGGGGTGAACCGGCGCGGTGCGATGACCGCGCCGCCCGATCCGAGCGCCGCGAACGTGGATGCGACCAAGCCGTGGATGTGGAACAAGGGCATCACGCAGAACGACACGTCCGAGGGCGCCAGCCGGTAGTGCGCGGCGATCGTCCGCGCCGACGCCATCAGGTTGCGCTGCCGCAGCGGAACCTGCTTCGGCCTGCTGGTGGTGCCGCTGGTGTGCAGCACCACGGCCACATCGTCCGGGCCGCCGTGCTCGAACGAACGCTGTGAGCCAACGGGCCCGTCGCACAGCAACTCCGGCGGGCCGTCGCCGTCGGGCCGGACACCGACGAGCGTCGTCCCCGCGGTCGCCGCCGCAGCGCTCGCGGCCGCACTCCCGCTCGCGGGAAGCAGCAGCAGCCTGGGCTCGATATCGCCCAGGAAGAAGCCAAACTCGGCCTCGGTATACGCCGGGTTCAGCGGCGCGGCCGCGGCGCCCAGAGCGGTGATGGCCAGCAGGAGCAGCACGACATCCGGGCCGTTTGGCAAGGCGAGCGCGACGCGATCGCCACGCCGGACCGTGAGGCTGGCAAGGCGGTGGGCGAGCGCCTCAACCCTGGATGCGACCTGCGCGTAGGTCAGCACCTCGCCGTTATCGGGAACGATGAGCGCTGACTGCTGCGGTCTGCCTGCGGCGAGCAGTTCCGTCAGGGATTCACCCGACGCTGCGGACGCGCTCAGGGCAGCCGCCAGCGGCCAGCCCGGTGCACCAGCTCACGCACTACCTGCATGGATACTCCGTTCGTCCCGTCGTGGCACCTTACCCGAGGCGGGACCCCGCCTATCCAAGGGGCTGACGCCGACCGCGTCCAGAAATTTTTTCCGGAGCCTGCGTATCACGCCGGGGACTCGGCTCCTCTGTCAGGCAATGAAGTCTGAGCCCCGGGGGGACTGGCTGGCTCGGCAGGCAAGGCCGCCGTGCCGTCCAACGCTGGGCCGTGGCGTGGCGAAAGCCGCGCCACGGCCCCCAGCCGACCATATTTCGGGATCGACGTAGCGATGGAGTAGCCAGAATGCCTGACCAGATCGCCGCATACTGCAACGATCGGATCAATAGGTTTCCGGCCTGTGTCCGCCTCCCAGTTCGATGGCTGCACGGCGCCGGGACCGATTTACGGCAGGCAACCCAGCAGGCCCAGGGGGGCTGGAAAGGACACGCCATGGGCGACGGCTCTCCGGTCAGTGCCCTGGTCGCCCGGGTGAGCGACGGCGACCAGGAGGCGTGGAACGAACTCATAGAGCGGTATGCCCCGCTGGTGTGGTCGATCTGCCAGCGGTATCAGTTAACCCGCCAGGACATCGACGATGTCAGCCAGAGCGTCTGGCTGCTGCTGGTCGAGAACATCGCCAGCCTCAGGGAGGCGGCGGCGCTGCCGGGGTGGCTGTCGACGACCACCAGACACGAGATCTTCCGCGTGCTGCGGGTTGCCCGCCGGCATGACCACGACGACCTGCCTGCGGACGGCCAGATTCCCGGCGATGCCGACGCGGCCACGATCGACGAAGAGCTGATCCTGGCCGAACGCAACGCCGCGGTGCGCGCGGCCTTCGCGGAACTAGGTTCGAACTGCCATCAACTGCTGTCGCTGCTACTGAGCGACCCACCGCTGGCTTACGCCGACATCAGCGACATGCTGGGCATCCCAGTGGGCAGCATCGGCCCGAAGCGTGCCCGCTGCCTGGATCAGCTGCGGCGGTCACCGCATCTCACCGAGATCGTCAGTCAGAGCGCCAAGCACGCCGGAGTCAAGGAGACCAGGAGGTGAGCGCGATGCCTGAAGTCTTCGACGACGAAGAACTGCTGGCCGCGCTGCGCGAGGCCCTTGCGGAGCGGGAGGCTGTCCCGGCCGAGTTCGTTGAGGCCGCCAAGAACGCCTTTGCCTGGCACAACATTGACATTGAGGCCGAACTCGCCGAGCTCACCTACGACTCCAGTCGCGACGCCGAGCTTGAGCCGAGCACGCGTGCCGAGACGGCGTCCATCCGGGCGCTGACGTTCACCTCGGCGCACCTGACCCTGGAGCTCGAGGTGACGCACGACTCGCTGCTCGGCCAGATCGTCCCGGCCCAGGCCGGAACGATCAAGGTTCAGCTGAGGGAAGGTACGGAGACCACGGTCCCCGCCGACAGGATCGGCCGCTTCACGATCCGTCCTATCCCGGTCGGCGAGTTCCGGCTGCACTGCAAGACCTCGGCCGACACCGATGCGCTCACCAACTGGATCACGCTGTGAGCCGCTGTCAGCCAGCGCCGAGTGCCACCAGGGATATCGCGGCGACCCGCTGCACCGGATCGTTGGCAGCGTCCAGCCGGACGCTGTACATCGACTCGGCCAGGCTCTGACCCGCCAGCAGGTGGCGGTGCAGGCTCACCATCAGCGGCACGAGGGCATCGTCGTTCAGCGGCACGACACCGGCGACGATGCCGGCGGTGCCGAGCGGCAGCAGGCTGCTCACCAGCCCGAGCAGTTCGTCGGCCCCGGCCGGGGCCAGAACGCCGGAGTCGCAGCTCGACAGGACCAGCCGATAGGGCGCCCGGCGCAACTGCTCAAAGTCATACACAGTCAGCGGCCCGTCCGACATGCGCAGCGAGGAGAACAGAGGGCTGTCAGCGCGGAAGCTCCCGTGCGCAGCGATGTGAGCCAGCCAGGCTCCATCGATCGCTGACAGCACCCGCTCGGCAGTGGCCTCATCGCCAGACAGGACCGCAGCATCCGGGTACATCTCAGCGAGCAGTGGGACCTCGGCCCCGCCGGTGACCAGGCCAGGCCCCCGGGCCAGGGTCACCAAGCGGCTACGGGGAGGCGTAGCCGCCCGGGCGCGCATCCAGGCCTGCGCGGACGGGGCGACGCTGAAGACGCGGCTGCGGAGCGCCGGAAGCAGCGCCCACGGCACGGCGTGCAGCTTGCTGGGCGGGACAACCACGACCGGAGCATCAATGAGCTGCGCGGCGGCCGGACCAAGGATCGCGTCCTGCAGCTCCGGTCCGACCGCGTCGAGGATGGCCCGGGCGCTGTCCGCGTCGTCTCCGGTCCGCCCGCGGGCGAGGCGGCGCAGCGCGAACGGCGCGAAATCGGCGGCGCGGACCGCGTCCTCGGTGCGGCCAGCTGTGAACTGCCGCGCCCCACGCCCGGCCCCGCACACGAGCACGTGCAGGGTGCCGTCGACGTCCACGATCTCCACGAGCTGGGTCGCGCCCAGCTGATCGAGCAGCGCGCCAACGTCGATCACTGCTCGGTCGGCCCCGGCCATGCCGGGGGCCTGTAGCGACCGCGCACGCACCACGCCCTCCAGGCGCAGCTGTTCCCGCTGCAGCACCCCCGTTGGAGTGCCCTCTCGCCCGGCTTCCTCCAGTCGACTGGTCACCTCGCGCAACGCAGCGAGCCCTGCGTTGAGCTCCGCATCGGCGGACGGCCGCACCGACGGCACCCTGAGCGCGGTGGCACGCCAGCGCTCAGTCCAGGCCAGCAGCAGCCGCGGGCTGCGGACGCGAACGGCGTGCCGCTGGGCCAACGTTGCCAGTTCCCCGCCCCGCGCAGTGGCCTGGGCACGCAACTCCGATGCGCCGAGGGTCAGCCGGTGATCTTCGAGCACCTCGAGACCCCGGCGGCAGGCCGCCAGCATGCGGCGCGTCTGTCCCCCGGCCTCCGCCCGCAGCGCTTCGGCCAGCCATCCGCTGACCCGCGCCATCGCAGGCCCGCGCCGTCGACTTTTGGCGGCAGCACTGAGATGATGGTCGGCCTCAGCCCGCCGACCGAGGTCCAGGGCCACTCGCCCGGCCAGCAGATGCGCCTGTATAGCCTCGCTCGAGCCGAGTTCTCCCAGCCGGCCAGCAGCGTCATCAGCAGCACGAAGCAGTCGGCCGGTTATCGCTTCGAGCGCATACCGTGCCTGGACCAGGACAAGCCTCGCATGGGATTGCCCCCACTCGTTTTGCTGCGACCGGAAGAGCCGCTGCGCAGCCTGCGCTCGGTCCAGGGCTCCCTGCGGCTGCCCGGCGGCCAGTGCGCAGTTGGCAGCCACAAGGAGCAGTTCGGCCCTTTTTGTGGACCAGCCGTGAGCGCGCACGATGTCGTGCACTGCGGTATCCGCCTCGGCCAGTGCGTCGGTGACCAGCCCGGCCGCCAGCAAGACGTCACACCGGTCTTGGCTGAGAAACGGCGTCGGTACATCTAGCGGCCGAAAGCGCGCCTCGGCCTCGCTATGGAAGGAAAGCGCAGCGGGAAGGTCTCCCAACCGGAACGCGGCCTCCGCCCGGTTGAGCACGGTGTTGATCGCTTCCAGTTCCTGGCTGGTCTCGGCGTAGAGCTGCCCAGCAGACACAAAATCGGCGTCCGCGCGAGCAGGCGACCCAAGGGCCAGGTAAACCATCCCGCGGCCAAGCAGTGCCCGAGCCGTCCAAACCGGATCGCCGGAACGCTGCAGCACACTGACCGCACGGCGGTAGTCGTCCAGGGCCGCCGCATACCGGCCGAGGTGCCACAGCATCGCACCGCGCCGGTGCAGCACCGTTCCAGCGAGCGCGCCGCTACAAAGATCCACGGCTCGGTCAAACGCGGCAAATCCCGCTGCCGTCCGGCCCGCGTAGACATACGCCGCTCCGAGAGCCGCCAGCACGTCGGCTTCACGATCCTGCGAGCCAGTCCGGCGGGCCAGGCGCAGTGCGGCCCGGAGCTCGCGGACCCCCGCGCCAACATCGCCGACGTCGCGAAGAACGATCCCGGCGGCCTGGCGTGCTACCGAAGCCATATAGGGATCGGGCCGGGCAGCCAAGATCTCGTGCGCCCTGGTCAGTGCTTCATGAGGACGGGACATCGCCAACGCCAGCAAGTCGTCCACCTCACGATGTCCGAGCCCGGCCGTGGGCACGCCTTCCACCACGGAGGAGATGCTAGGTCCTCCTATACGGGCGGTCGAATTCGCACTCTGATATAAAGCCGTCTACTCGCCCACGCAGTCGCCACTTTAAGCCGCGAACAATGAACAGATAGTAATCGCCTTTGCATGAGCACCAAACTGCCCTCAAGAAGTAACCCGAACCAGGTATCACATTGACAGGTGGATCACTCCATACGGATAACGGGGGCCCAGGCGCGTTCGCGCCTGCGGCCCCCGAGCCACCAGCCACGTCAGGCTGGTGACGAGCCTATTCATGAGTTCAGAACGTGGGGAGACCAGCATGCCTGAACAAACGGACGACTGGAAAACCGGCCTGGACCAGCAGGCCGTCGACGAAGTCGAGCACGTGATCCAAACATTCCGCCCGTCGCCTGACGAGGGAATCGACATCAAGGTCGCCCGCACTGAGAGCGATGTTGACTACCTGCATGCCGACGGCCAGATCCTGGTTCGTGATGAGTACCTAGGACAGGTGCTGGAGGTACTCGAACTGCCAGCCGAACAGGAGACGCGGGATGCCGGCCGGGTCCGGCGGGTCATCGCGGGCGTGGTCCTGCTCACCTTCGAGGACAATCAGCCTGCAGTGAGCGACGCGCTTGACGCGATTGACCAGCGACTCGGCCGCGGAATCGCCACTCCAGATCACGTGCTGACGGTGTCGGGCAACATACCTGTCTGCCCGGCCACGGAACCGCAGGAGGTCTACTACGACATCGAGCCGTACCCCTCGGCAAGTCACGGCAACGGCGGCGCCGGGGTCCTGATCTACATGGACGACACCGGGCTCCTAAAGGATGCGGCATCGAACCACCCGTGGCTCGCCGGAGTCAAGGGAGATCTGGATCCTCTGCCGCCAGTCGACTCGTCCGACCTACAGCCGATCCCGCCGTACACCGGGCACGGCACGTTCGTGGCCGGAGTTGCCAGGTGCATGGCGCCTGCCGCGGACATCATCGTGACCAACGTGTTCTCCACCGCAGGCAGCGAGTTGGAATCCAACTGGATCCCGCGACTCGAAGCCGCGCTCAACCTCGGCGTGGACATCTTCCACCTGACCATCGCCGCGCATTCCCGGCGCGACTTCCCACTGATCGCGTTTCGGGAGTGGCTCAAGCACCTGAACGAACACGGGGGCGCGGTCTGCGTGGTCGCGGCTGGCAACAATGCCTCCAGGCGACCCTCGTGGCCAGCTGCGTTCTCCGACGTGATCTCCGTCGGCGCGCTCGGCGGCGACTGGAGGGGACGCGCCAACTTCAGCAACTTCGGCTCGTGGGTCGACGTGTACGCGCCAGGGCGCGACCTGATCAACGCGTACGCGACCGGCACGTACACCTGCCACGTCTACCCGTACGCCAACGAGGAGCGGAAGTTCTACGGCATGGCGAAGTGGAGCGGCACGTCGTTCTCGACGCCGATCGTGACCGGGCTGATCGCGTCGCGGATGTCCAGCACGGGCGAGACAGCCCGGCAGGCCGCCGCGGCCGTGCTCGCCGAGGCGCGGGCTCAGGCGATCCCGGGCGTCGGCCCGGTCCTGCTGCCCGGCCGGGGCGTTCAGCTGCCGACCGGATAGCCGCATGAAGATGCGCCCGGGAGCCTTGCCCCCGTAAGGGCTCCCGGGCGCATCCGCTTTAAGGCCCTAGATCAGGGCCTGCTCGGCGAAGCTCAGCATTTGCTGCCACATCGGGTCCAGGTGCGCGGTGTCCAGCGCCTGCTGCAGCGCGATCACAAGCGACCGCAGGTCGGCGTTGCGCAGCCACGCCGGGTTTCCGGCCGCCACGTTGGCGAGGTGCGACTGCGCTGAGACGCCGTCGGAGCTGCCCAGCACGGTGCCGATGACGTCGCCGGGCCAGGTCACCTGACCCTGCAGGCCCTGCGGGCTGGACTGGGTGATCGGGCCGAACACGGCGTCGGCGAAACGGTGCGAGGCGTCCTGCGCGAAGTGCAGCCGGACGGCTTCCACGAACTCCCGCAGCGGGATCTCGTCCAGGCCGCTGCCGGGTGAGCGAAGCTGCTCGATGACCTGGTCCCTGATCGCGGCGACCTCGTCCGGCTTGAGGATCTCGATGACCTGCGGAACCGGCGGGCCGGTGGTCCAGAACTGCCGGGTGAAGACGCCGCCCGCGTACGAAACGAGGAGGCCGGCGCCGTCGTCGGGCAACTCGGCCGCGATGACCACCGCGCCGCCGAGGGCGGGCAGGCCGGGACCGGAGAAACCTCCCTGCCACAATCCCGTTTCCTCGGATGCGGCAGGAGGCGCAGGCATCGCGGGTGTCGCCATTTTCCACGCTCCTCACCTGGGACGTGCGATTGGCCCGTCCCCGAAGGAGCAGAGGCGCGGCGCACCGTTCCTGATACGCGCCCCAGAAAAACTCACAAGTGATACGCGTACTCGCGGAACTCCCAGTCGGTGACGAACCGCTCGAAGCGCTCGATCTCGTTGCGCTTGAAGGCGAGGAACGACGTCACGAAGTACTCGCCAAGCACAGCAGAAAGCTCGGCATCGGACTCCAGCGCGTCCAGCGCCTCGCCGAGCCGCATCGGCAGGATCTCCGACTTGGCCGGGTCGTAGCCGTACCCCTCGAGCTTGGCCGGCGGCTCCACCTTGTCCTGTATCCCCAGATAGATGGCGGCACCCAGGGCGGCCATGGCCAGGTACGGGTTGGCGGTGGCGTCGCCCAGCCTGACCTCCATCCGCGCGGCAGCACCGCGCTCGGGCGGGATCCGCACCATCGCGCTGCGGTTGTCCAGGCCCCAGTCGATCAGCCACGGCGCCAGCGTGTCCGGGCCGAAGCGCTTGAACGAGTTGACCGTGGGGTTCAGCAGCGCGCTGAGT
>Ga0335075_10010438_pt1 | contig 14099 bp, 12 predicted proteins | sample Lox_Sample_24_FD_206723 | JGI IMG/M metagenome (GOLD analysis project Ga0335075, IMG submission 206723) | Soil microbial communities from Loxahatchee National Wildlife Refuge, Florida, United States - Lox_Sample_2.4 | ecosystem: Environmental > Terrestrial > Soil > Wetlands | place: USA...
GATGACGTGCGGCTTCCAGCCCGCGTCGTGGATGGTGTCGAGGATCTGCGGGCACTGCGCGCCGGACCCGGCGACGACGACGGTGTCCACGCCCGCCGCCTTGAGGCTGGTGATCTGTGACGTCACGGTGGCGTCGGTCACCTGGTACGACTCGACGTCGCCGAGCTTGGCCCCGGTGCCCGCCAGCGCCTTGGTGAGGCCCGTGGTGAACGCGTCTTGCAGCCCGCCGGCCAGCGCGATCAGCCCGACGTCGGTCGAGTGCCAGGTGTCCACGCTGTACTGGCCGAGCGCGTAGCCCTCCGCCGACCACGGCACGAGGCCGTCGGTGGTGTTGAGGTGCGCGAGCCGCTGGGCCATGGTGGTACCGGAGACCGTCGACATCAGGATCGGCACGCACTCCTTGGCGAGCTGGTCCCACACCGACGTCGTGCCCTCCTCGCTCTGGATGCCGACCATCGCGAAGACCTGGTCCTGCTCGAGCAGCTGGTTGACGTTGGAGACGGTCTTCGTCGGGTCGTACTGGTCGTCCATCCCGATGAAGTCGATATCGCGGCCGTCGATGCCGCCCTGGGAGTTCAGGTAGTCGAAGTAGGCCGCCATGCCGCGGGCGGCGTTGCCGATGTTGGCGAGCGGCCCGCTGTCGGGATACGACGAGCCCAGCTTGATCTCGGTCGGGGTGATGCCGGGCGAGGCCTGGTAGTCGCTGCAGTCCGACTGCTTGACGGCCGCGGGGTACGACGCCGCGCTCGCGTTCGCGACGTTCCCGGTGTCGCCGCTGCCGCCCCGGCCGCTGCAAGCGGCGAGCAGGGCGCCGGCGGCGAGCACGGCCGCGGCGGTCACGGCCGACCTTCTGGCGGTTCTGCTGACTCTCATCGCGTGGCTCCTTTGCATGGCGGGCGGCTTTCTGGCACGGCGCGGCCAGGCGTTTCCCGCCAGGGTGATGGTGAAGGTGATGATGAACGGGTTGTGGTTAACGGGTGACGGTTAACTGAGCCGTGTTGGCCGCGGTAGGACGCTGCCGCTGGCCGTGCTTCTGGCGGGGGGCCGGCTGACCGCCGGCGCCCGGGCCGCCGGGCCCGTGCTTCGCGAGCCGGTGCTGCACCAGGCGGGCAACGGCGCCCGCGATCCCGTCGCGCATCACGAGCATCACGATGATGAGGATCGCGCCGTAGATGAACGGGGCGAGCTGCGCGTTCGACGAGGAAAGCATCACCGGTACCCGCTCGGCGATCGCGGCGCCGATCACCGGGCCGAGGACGGTCGTCGAGCCGCCGATGACCATCGCGGCGAGGAACTCGATCGACCCCGTGAGCGTGACGTAGGAGTTGCTTGAGGACACGATGCCCTGGGTGGCCGCGAAGAGCGAGCCCGCGACGCCGGCGAAGCAGGCGCTCAGCGCGAACACCGTGATCTTCGCCCGCCGGATGCTCACGCCCATCGCGATCGCGGCGGTCTCGTTGTCCCGCATCGCGATCAGCGCCAGGCCCGTGCGGCCGCGGGCGACGTTGCGGGCGAGCACCATGCCGAGGACGAGGGCGACCAGGCAGACCAGGTAGCCGAACTGGTCGGTGGCGAGCCCGGTCCAGGCCGGCGGCTCCATGGTCGGCAGCGGCAGGCCGAGGTCACCGCCGGTGAGCCCGCCGTACTTCAGGATGAGGCTGGGGAACAGCACGGCGATCCCCATCGTCAAGATGGCCAGGTACAGGCCCTTGATGCGCAGCGCCGGGATTCCGATCAGCGCGCCGGCGGCCAGCGCGAGCAGCACGGAGACGGGCAGCGCCGCCCACCACTGCCAGTTGTGGTCGGCGCAGAGGATGGCGGTCGCGTACGCGCCGAGGCCGAAGATCGCGCTGTGCCCGATCGACGTCACGCCGCCGAACCCGGTGAGCAGGCTCAGCCCGGTCGCGGTCAGCGCGACGAGGAGGATCAGCGTGTAGTCCTGCACGATGTAGGGCTGGTTGACGAACGGGACGGCCACCGCGTACACCAGGGCCACCGCGCACAGGCCAAAGAACAGCGATCGCGGCGCGAGCAGCCGCCCGGTAGTGAGCGGGCCGCTCATGCGCGCACCACCTTTCTGCTGCCGAGCAGGCCTTCCGGCCGGGCGAACATCACGACGAGCATCACGACGACGGGCACCGCCAGCGCCAGGTCCGGTCCGATGAAGCCGACGTAGCCGGTGACGAGGCTGCCGGCCACGCCGAGCAGCAGGCCGGCGAGGACCGCGCCCACCGGGGAGTCGAAGCCGCCGAGCGTGGCCGACGCCATCGCGTACACCAGGACCGGCAGCATCATGCTGGGCTGAAGGAACAGGCCGAGGCTGGTGACAAGCACCCCGGCCACCGCGCCGAGCGCCGCGGAAAGGCCCCAGCCGCACGCCAGCAGCCTGCTCACGGGCAGCCCGGCGAGCCTGCTCGACTCGGTGTTCTCCGCGACCGCGCGCAGCCCGAGGCCAAGCTTGGTCCGGCCGAACAGCAGCCAGAGCCCGGCGCTGATCACCGCGAGCAGCACCAGCGCGCCGACGGTCGCGTAGGGCACGGTGACGCCGCCGAAAGTGGCGTTACCGCCGGAGAAGAGCGAGGGCAGCTGGCGCGGGTTGGCGCCGAAGACGATCAGGCCGAGCGCGTCAAGCATCGTGTAAAGGCCGATCATCACGATGATCATCACCAGGTGGTTGTCGGGCGGCACCAGCCGGATGAGGCCGCGCTCGAGCACCGCGCCGGCGGCGAACGAGACGACGACCGCGGCCGCCAGGGCCAGCCAGATCCCCGCCCCGGCGTCGACGAGGATCCAGACGAGGTAGGTGGAGAGCATGGCGAGCTCGCCCTGGGCGAAGTTGACCACGCCGGTGCTGCGGAAGACGAGCACGAGCGCGAGGGCCAGCGCGGCGTAGATGCAGCCGTTGCCCAGCCCGTCGACGACACGCTGGATCAGCAGGTCCATCATCTTTTCCTCTCAGCCACCGAAGTACGCCGTGGTGAGCGTGTCGTCGGCGAGCAGTTCGGCGGCGGGCCTGCTGGCCGACAGGCGGCCAGAGGCGAGCACGTGGGCACGGTCGGCGATGCCGAGCGCAAGCTCGGCGGCCTGCTCGACGATCAGCATCGACAGCGACCCCAGGGCGGCGAGCCGGCCGAGCTGGCCGAACAGCTCCTGCGTCAGCAGCGGCGACAGGCCGAGCGAGGGCTCGTCGAGCAGCAGCAAGCGCGGGTTCGACATCAGCGCCCTGACGACCGCGAGCATCTGCTGCTCGCCGCCGCTCAGGCTCCCCGCCGCCTGGTTCAGCCGCTGGCCAAGCCGGGGGAAGACCTCGAGCCACTGGTCGCGCTGCCTGGCGGCCTCCTTGTGGTCGCGGCGCGAGTAGGCGCCGACGCGCAGGTTCTCCTCGACGGTGAGGTTGACGAACGTGCCGCGGCCCTGCGGGACGTGGGCGATGCCGAGCCGGGTGATGGTGTCGGCGCCCTTGCCGCGGATCGAGGCGCCGTCAAGCAGGACCTCGCCCTTGAACGGCAGCAGGCCGCAGATCGCCCGCAACGTGGTGGTCTTGCCCGCGCCGTTCGCGCCGAGCAGGACCACGACCTCGCCCGCCGCGAGGTGGAAGTCCAGCTCGCGCAGGACGGTCACGCTGCCGTAGCCCGCGCGCAGGCCGTTGACCGCGAGCAGGGCGGTCACGCCGTTCTCCCCGCTCGCTCCGTGTTCCACCGACCGCTCGCTCATACCGCCACCCCGCCCAGGTAGGCGCGGATGACCCTGGGGTCGCGCACCACGGACTGGGGGTCGCCCTCGGCGATCTTCTCCCCCGCGTCGAGCACGATCACGTGGTCGGCGACCGAGGTCACCATCCCGATGTGGTGCTCGACGAGCAGGACGGTCAGCGTCCGGCCGCTCGTGATCTCGCGGATCAGCCCGGCCAGCTCCTCCACCTCGCCGTGCGCCAGGCCGTTGGCCGGCTCGTCGAGCAGCAGGAGCACCGGGTCCGGCATCAGGGCGCGGGCCAGTTCCACCCGCTTTTGCGTGCCGAAGGGCAGGCTGGACACGCGGACCGCGGCGACGTCGAGCAGGCCGGTCTCCGCCAGCACCGCCTCGGCCTTGGCGCGCGCCCGGGCCATCTCACGGCGGGCCCGTGGCAGCCGGAGCATGTCGGCGATCAGGCCGGACCTGGTCACGCCGTGCGCGCCGGCGAGCACGTTGTCCCGCACGGACAGGGTGCCGAACAGCGCGAGGTTCTGGAACGTGCGGGCGACGCCGGTGCGGGCCGCGTCGTGCGGAAGCACCCGCAGCATGTCGGTCCCCGCGACGGTGATCGACCCGGCCGTCGGCTGGTAGAGCCGGCTGATGCAGTTGAACAGCGAGGTCTTGCCGGCGCCGTTCGGGCCGATGAGGGCACAGATCGTGCCGGGCCTGAGCGCGAAGCTGACGCCGGAAAGCACCTGGAGGCCGCCGAAGCTGAGGCTGAGCTCGCTGACCTCGAGCACCGGGCCCGCGCCACTCGCCGCATCGCTCACCATGACCACTCCCGGTCGGCCGGTGCGGTCCAGGCACCGCGCCGGCGGAGCGCATCGAGCACGGCGCCGAACTTCCCGACTTCTTCCGGCGCCCACAGGAAGGGGGTCAGCAGGAAGCTCTTCATCCCCGACCGTTCGCTGATCCTGACGAACCCGTCGGCCACCGTCTCGGCCGAGCCGATCAGCACGGTGCTTCCGGCCCCGACGGCGACCCGGCGCACCTGCTCCTCCCACGGCAGGCCGTCGAGCAGCGCGGCGTAGGTGGCGCTGCCGGACAGGAAGAACTTCGCGAACCCGGCCCCCGCCTCGACGTCGACCGAGTCGAGGAACCACTGGTACCGCGCCTTGGCGTCCTCGTCGGTGTCGGCCAGGACGACCGAGACGGAGCCGACGACCCGCACGCTGCCGGGCGCCCGGCCGGCCGCGACGCAGGCCGCTTCCACCCGGTCGACCTGGTCCTTGACGGCGGCAAGGTCGTCGACGACCGCGGTGAACCCGAAGTCGCAGCCGTCGGCGATGGTGGTCACCCCCGCCGGGGAGACGCCGGGGTTGAAGACCGGCGGGAACTCCTGCACCGGGCGCGGCCCGGCCATGGCGCCGGCCACGTCGACGAACTCGCCGTGGTGCTCGACGCGCTCGCCAGGACCGGCCGCCCACAGCGCCTTCACCGCGCCGACCGCCTCGCGCACCTGATCGTAGCGGCGCGCGTGGGGCAGGCCGTCGCCGCCGAACAGGTCGACCTCGCCCGCCTTCACCCCCGGCACCGCGTTCCAGCCCCAGCGGCCACCGCTCATCGCGTCGAGGTTCGCGCCGATCCTCGCGATCAGCGCCGCCGGCAGGTAGCGGGTGTGCAGCGTGGTCACGACCCCGAGGTGCTCGGTTGCCAGGATGACCGCGGCGGCCCAGATCGGCCCGAACAGGCGCGGCTCGCCGTGCCCGGCCGCGATGTTGGCCGGCGCGCTGGCGGCGTAGGAGTCGGCGAAGAACGCGTAGTCAAGGCCGATCCGTTCGGCGACGCGGGCCAGTTCCTGGTGGACCGTGACGTCGAGCGGGTCCGGGTTGCGGCCGGCCACGACGGCGGACGTGATGTTCTGCGACGCCGTGTTCGGCCACATGATCCCGAAGCGCATCTGACCGTCGATGCGACGAGGCTTGCCGGTCATCGTCCCCAACGGGCTAGCTCCTTCCGCCAGCGCACCTCGCTGACCTGCTGGTTTGTCGGGCAATGCCCCATGATGGACATGAGGCCCGAGCCTGTGCAAGCACTATTTGGCATGCCTTTCCGCGGAGCAGAAAGATGGCCGAATCGTTACCACCCGGGCCTGCGTCACCCGCCCGCGCCGGAGCGGCGGCGGGGACGAGGCGAAGGGCCGCCACCGTTCGGGATAAACCACGGCGGCGGCGGCGCGGGCGGTCCGCCGGCCGGCGACCTCAGCCGACGGGGACCGTGGTTGAGTAGAGGTACGGAGGTGGCGGCGATGCGCGCATGGCATGTGGAACAGCCGGGGCCGGTACTCGACGGGAAGCCGCTGGTGGCGCGGGACACCCCGGTGCCCGAGCCGGGACCTGGCGAGCTGCTGCTGCGCGTGCTCGCCTGCGGGGTGTGCCGCACCGACCTGCACGTGACCGAGGGCGACCTGCCGGTGCACCGGCGGGGGGTGACGCCGGGGCACGAGGTCGTCGGCGAGGTGGTGGCGGCCGGCCCCGGCGACGCGGCCGGCTTCGCCGTCGGCGACCGCGCCGGGGCGGCCTGGCTGCGCTGGACCGACGGCACCTGCCGGTACTGCGCGCGCGAGGCGGAGAACCTCTGCCCGTCCTCGCTGTACACCGGCTGGGACGCCGACGGCGGCTACGCCGAGTACCTCACGGTCCCCGCGGCCTACGCGCACCCGCTGCCCGGCGGCTACTCCGACGCCGAGCTCGCGCCGCTGCTCTGCGCCGGCATCATCGGCTACCGTGCGCTCAAGCGCGCCGAACTGCCGCCGGGCGGGCGGCTCGGCCTGTACGGCTTCGGCGGCAGCGCGCACCTGGCCGCGCAGGTCGCCCTCGCCCAGGGGGCGACGGTGTCCGTGATGACGCGGGGCGAGCAGTCGCAGGAGCTGGCGCGGTCGCTCGGGGCCGCGTTCGTCGGCGGGGCCGCCGACATGCCGCCGGAGCCGCTCGACGCCGCGATCCTCTTCGCCCCCGTCGGCGACCTGGTGCTGCCCGCCATGGCCGCGCTCGACCGGGGCGGCACGCTCGCCATCGCCGGGATCTACCTGACCGACATCCCGCCGATGTCCTACGACAAGTACCTGTTCCAGGAGCGCCAGCTGCGCAGCGTCACCTCCAACACCAGGCAGGACGCGCGCGAGTTCCTGGTGCTCGCCGCCGAGCACAAGCTCTCTGTCACGACCCACGAGTACCCGCTCGACGCCGCCGACCGCGCCCTAGCCGACCTCAAGGCGGGGCGCTTCGACGGCGCGGCCGTGCTCATCCCGTAGGCCCGGCAGCTTGCCGTCACCGTTAGACTTCCAGCCGGTTGGAGGCGGCGACACGGCCGTACCAGTATCCGGAGTCCTTGATCGTGCGCTCTTGGCTTCGGAAGTCCGTATAGATCAGGCCGTATCGCTCTGTGTGCCCTTCCGCCCACTGGAAATTGTCCAGCAGGCTCCACGCATGATACGCACGAACGCGTGCGCCGTCCGCTATCGCTCGTGCGAGCTCTGCGAGCACCTGGCGATACCACTGAATTCTGCGCGTGTCCGGTATCCGTCCGTTGTCATTGCCTGAGGGTGCGTCGAGATAGCCGCAGCCGCTCTCGGTGATCTCGATGACTGGATAGTTGTATTCTCTGGAGATCTGCGTAACAAGGTCGTAGATCCCGCGCGGCCATACCTCCATGCCAGAGTCCGTTAGTGGCCCTTCTGTCGGCATCGCCGCCCGAATGCCGGTGTAAGGATCGCGTGCGCTCCCGCTGTCCGATTCAATCTCGGTTCCGCTGAATCCTCCGCCAAAGCCGTCGGTGTCGCTCGCATTCGCAACGACACGGCGGGTGTAGAAATGAAAGCCCACCCAGTCAAGCGGCGCGTAGAGGATCTTCTCGTCACCCTCCCTGAATCCCATGATCTCGTAGGGAGGCTCCCCGGCAAACGCATTCGGATAGTGACCCCTCATCGCTGCTTCGAGGAAGAACACGTTGTTCATGGCGTGGTAGCGCGCGGCTGCCGCGCGATCTGCCGCTGAGTCGGTCTTCGGGTAGGCGGGGGCCATCTCGTACGCGCTGCCCACGGTGGCCCTGGAAGACGCCGCCTTGATGGAGCGGAACGCTTCTCCTTGCGCCAGCGCAAGCGTGTGGGCTGCTTTCAGAAAATCGGGGAAACTCGTGCGGCATGGTGGGAACGCGCCGGCCGCATAGCCCATGAAGGCGATGGCCCAGGGCATGTTGAACGGCGCCCACATGGTGATCCGATCCCCAAGGTGCTCGGCGAGGAGGCCGGCGTAGTCCGCGTAGTACTTCGCGAGATCGCGGTTTGGCCAGCCTCCGCGCTCCTCCAGTGCCTGCGGGAGATCCCAGTGGTAGATCGTGCACCAGGGGCGGATCCCGGCTTCGAGCAGCGAGTCGACCAAACGGCTGTAGTGGTCGATGCCCTTCATGTTCGGCGCACCGACGCCCGTCGGCTGAATGCGCGGCCAGGAGACGGAGAAGCGATAGCTCTTCAGGTTGAGCGCTCTGGCGAGCGCAATGTCCGCGGAGTAGCGATGGTACTGATCGCACGCGACATCGCCGGTCACGCCGCCGCGTATTTTGCCTGGCGTATGAGCGAACCGGTCCCAGATGGACTCGCCCTTGCCGTCCTCATTCCACGCGCCCTCTACTTGGTATGCGGCCGTCGCCGCGCCCCAGATGAAATCTTCTGGAAAGCGGGCCCTTTGTATCTCGGATTCCGGCACTGATCCCGGCATTTCGGATGCCGGCAAGAGCCCTGGGATTTCCTTTGCCGTGGGCGGAGGAACAGCGGCGGTACCTTCGCGGACGAGCGAGGTGCCTGCGGTCGCCGCGACAGCGCGAGCTACCAATTGACGGCGGTTCATCTTCCCTGCTTTCCCCGTTCGATCAGCGGCCGTCGTGGGCGTCTTGAGGCCAGGTACTCAGGTGATGGGCCGAGCCGGGGTAGACCGTCCCCATCCCCCGCCCGCGTTCCCGCCGATATGCGGGGCCACGGCTTGGCTGGCAAGGATATCGCGTATCTCGGCAGTGACGGCGTCCGGGTACTGGTCAAGAGTCGCTTCTAGGTCGCATCTCTGCGCCGGAGTTGAGTACGCCGCCAACTCGCGCTTTAGCTGAGCGCGCCGCCTGCGGTCGGCTTCGGAATAGACATGCATGCGTAGCGCGTACCAGAACGACAGGAGTCCGGGAACGACAAGTGCGCCGATGCCGCTGTCGCGTTCCACAAGGCCGACAACCGTGAGCACCGCCCCGGCAAGCAGGGGTCGCCAGCGTGGACGCACCGCGGTAACCGTAAGCAGCACGCCGATACGAAGCCACCTGCCGATCCGCCGGGCGCGCATCGGCCGGTTGCGCCGCCGGGTAGCGTACCCGAGGGGCGAATCGGCAGACGAACTCCATATCACGAGGTTCCGCGGACGCCGTCGCAGGCTCATCGCAGCCTCCCGCGCGAGGGTTCTGCGCTTCTCTCGCAATGTTACGCTCTGCCGTTCACCAAGGGCGTGCCGTGCACGGGTGCTTGTGCCGTTACCGGCGGCGCGCCGTCGGCCCCCCGTGGGCGGAAAGCGGTCAGTTTCCGAGAAGCGGCGGCCCGCCGCGCACCGTTAGCGTGGCCGGTATGTGCATCGCATTTGACGGCGCCTACATCCTCGAGGCGCCGGCAGTGGACCTCCGCAGCGCCGACAACGAACGGCCCTCGCCCGCGATCGTGCCTGTGCCCGCGGGCGCGGCGTCGGAAAGGGCCGCCGCGGCGCCGTCCGCGGGGTGAGCGGCTCACCTCGGTGAGCGCCGCGATTAGGTAAGTTGCTTACATAAGCCACGACCAGGTCCCATAGGACATGGCGGAAAAATACAGCGACTTACCGGCGCGCCTCCGCCTGGGCTCGGCGACGGCCTCGCCGACCTAATCATCCGTACCGCACGGCAACGGCGGCCTCGACGCGATCAGGGCAAACCTCGACGAGTGTGTTAGCCGACGCAACCGTCGCAGGCGAAGGGACTAGTCGGCTGGCTGATGCGAGGGTTGGCGGGCGAACCGCAGACTCGGCCCATGGGCCTTATGAGCGTCGTCACCGGCGGCTCGCTGACGCGGCGGCGGCCGTCGGCAGCGTGGCGGGGCCGCGAACGGCGGCTCGGGTGGTGCGGCCGCAGGCTGACGCGGCTCCCGCCGGCGGCGCCTTCACCCGTCCCGCTGTACGCGCTCGGCACCGCGGCCCGGATCGAGCGCCTGCGATCGTGGTACTCCGAATGCGGGCATGATCGTCTGGGCGCCGACCGATTAGTTCGCGCGGCGGGCGACGTTTCATGGGGTGTCAACGACAACACGGTGTTAGCGACAACAAGGGAGAGGTACCTGCGATGACGACGATTACCCCGTGCCTGTGGTTCGACGGGAACGGCCTGGAGGCCGCCGAGCTCTACGTCTCGATCATTCCTGGCTCGCGCATCACCAACGTCAGCTACTACGGCCCCGACCAGCCCGGCGTGGCGGGCTCGCCCCTGACGGTCGCCTTCGAGCTGGCCGGGCAGCCCTACACGGCGCTGAACGGCGGCCCGCAGTACAAGTTCACCGAGGCGATATCGCTCCAGGTGTCCGCGGCCGATCAGGAGGAGGTCGACCGGTACACCGAGCGGCTGACCGCCGACGGCGGCGAGGTCGGACCGTGCGGCTGGGTCAAGGACCGTTTCGGCCTGTCCTGGCAGGTCGTCCCGGACGCGCTGCCCGAGCTGCTCAGCGACCCCAACCCGCTGCGCGCCAACGCCGCCATGCAGGCGATGCTTGGCATGATGAAGATCGACATCAAGGCGGTGCGCGACGCCGCCGACGCCGCCGCCTGACGGGGCCGCCTGACATGGATGTCCTTGACGAGGCCCGGTTCACCGAGCTCAGCGAGCGCCACCGGCGCGAGCTGCAGGTGCACAGCTACCGCATGCTCGGCAACTTCGAGCAGGCGGAGGACGCGGTGCAGGAGGCGCTGCTGCGCGCGTGGAAGGGCCGGGCCTCGTTCGACGGCGGTCCAGGCGCGCGGGCCTGGCTGTACCGGATCGTCACCACGACGTGCTTCGACATCCTGCGCGCGGCGCAACGGCGCGGCGAGCGGGTCGTCGAGTCGATCGCGGACGTGCCCTGGCTGCAGCCGTTTCCCGACGCGCTGCTCGACGCGGCGCAGGAGCCGGAGGGCGCGGCGATCCGCCGCGAGACGGTGGAGCTCGCGTACCTGGCCGTGATCCAGTTGCTGCCCGCGCGCCAGCGGGCGGTGCTGCTGCTGCGGGACGTCCAGGGCTACTCGGCCGCGGAGGCGGCCGCCATCCTCGGCCTGTCGGTCGCGGCGGTGACGAGCGCGCTGCAGCGGGCGCGGGCCACGATCGCGGCGCGGGTGGCGGCCAGGGACGGCGACTGGTCACCGAGCGGGATCACCGAGGCCGACCGCGCGCTGCTGACGGCGTTCATCGAGGCGCACGAGCGCCAGGACCCCGTCGCGGCGCTGGCGGTGATCCGCGAGGACATCCGGGTCACGATGCCGCCGAACCCCGGCCTGTTCACCGGCAAGGACGCGATCGCCGGGCTCATGGCCCACGCGTACGACCGGTCGGTCTTCGGTGACTGGAAGCTGCTGCCGACCGCGGCCAACCGCATGCCGGCCGCGGCGTCGTACCTGCGCCGCGAGGGCAGCGACGTCTACCTTCCGTTCAAGCTGGACGTGCTGCGCACGGGCGACGGCCTGATCGCGGAGATCACCACGTTCGACGCGTCCCTGTTCGACCGCTTCGGCCTCCCGCCGTCGCTAGGGCCACAGTAGGCCGCGGGCCCACGCGCCGCCTTCCCGCCGGTACTCCAGCCGGATGTGCCGCCGCTGGTGGTCGGCCTGCCAGAACTCGACGCGGTCGGCCGTCAGCGCGTACAGCGTCCAGCCGGGCGCGACCAGGCCCGGGTCCGCGTCGACCCGGGCTGCGGAGCGGCGAAACGCCGCGTCGAGTTCGGCCAGTCCGGCGAGCGGTCCGGACTGGGGCCCGGCCAGCGCGGCGGCGCGGGACGCGGGCGGGCGGGCGAGGAAGTCCGCCGCGCTCGCTTCGCTGCCCGCCGGGACCGCCGTGCCGCCGACGCGGATCTGGCGGCCCTGCGACGGCCAGTAGAACGACGCGGCGGCGCGCGGATTGGCGTTCAGGTCACGTCCCTTCTCGCTGTCGGCGTCCGAGGCGAAGTACCAGCGGCCATCCTCGTCGACGTCCTTGCAGATCAGCACCCGGGAGGAGACCCGGCCGGCCGCGTCGGCGGTGGCCAGCGTCATGGCGTGCGGCCCGAGGACCTTGTCCCTGACGGCCGCGGCGAGCCACGCGAGGAACAAGGTGACCGGGTCGTCTGGCGCCGCCTGGACGTCGAACTCCGGCAGGTCGGCGGGGAAGACCTCGATCCCGCGCAGCACCTCCCGCATCGAGCCGCCCTCGCCGGTCATCCCCTCGCTGGTCATCCCCTCGTCCGTCATCCCCTTGCCGGTCATCACCCGATCCGCAGCGGGAGCGCGCGCGGCCCCCTGATCTGCCCCGTGGACCACGTTACGGCGGCGGGGTCGGCCAGGGTGAACTCGGGCAGTCGTTGCAGCCAGACCTCGAGCGCGACCCTGAGTTCCATCCGGGCCAGGTGCGAGCCGAGGCAGCGGTGGATGCCAAGGCCGAACGCGGCGTGCCGGTTGACCTCGCGGTCGATGACGATCTCGTCGGCCTGGCCGAACTGGGCCGGGTCACGGTTGGCGGCCGGGAACGACAGCAGGATCCAGTCTTCCGCCTTCATGTCGGCGCCGCGCCAGTGCATGTCCTGCTTGACCAGCCGGGCCATGGTGACGGGGGCGTAGGCGCGGAGGAACTCCTCCATCGCGGTGGGCAGCAGCGCGGGCTCGGTCACGAGGCGGGCCCGGTCGGCCGGCGTCCTGGCCAGGTGCCACAGGGAGGCGCCGATCGCGCTCCAGGTCGTGTCGATGCCGGCGATGAGCAGCAGGGCCATCGCGCCGGTGACGTGGTCCGCCTCAAGCTTCTGGCCGAATATCTCCGCGTCGATCAGGTAGCTGGTCAGGTCCTCGCGCGGGTTGTCCAGGTGGTCGAGCACCTGCTCGCGCAGGTAGCCGAACAGCCGGTCCATCCGCTCGACGCGCTCCTCCGGCAGGAGGTTGATGCCCTCGAGCACGTCCTCGACGAACTCGCGGAACCGCGGCCCGTCCTGCGGTGGGAAGCCGAGCATGTCGGCGATGACCCGCATCGGGATGTGCTGCGCGTAGTCGTGCGCGGCGTCGACCACGTCCATGCCGTCAAAGCCGTCGATCAGCGCGTGGCAGAACGCCCTGGTGGCGGGCTCCTGCCTGGTCACCGCGGTCTTGGTGAAGGCGGGCAGCAGCAGCTTGCGCGCGTGGTGGTGGAACGGCGGGTCGGAGGAGATGGGCGGCGAGCCGCCGACCGGGGCGAGGTCGAGCGGCGGCCGGAAGTTGCCCATGATGATCGCCCGCGAGGAGAAGCGCTCGGTGTCGTACGCGATCGCGGCGACGTCCTCGTAGCGGGTGGGCAGCCACCCGCCGCCGAACCGCTCCGTGTGCGCGATCGGGCAGCGCTGCCGCAGGTTGTCCTGGATGGCGTAGGGGTCGGCGGCCCACTCCGGCTCCAGGTGGGAGAAGTCGGTGGCCCAGTCGCCGACCGGGCCCGTGACGATCTCGCTGCGGGTGCCCTCGGGCTCCTCGCCTGCCGACTGCTCGGGGTCGTAGTCGAAGCGGTGGTCAACGGTCATGTCAGGCCTCCTCGGTGAGCTCTATCGCCAGTTCGGGGCAGCTCGCCTCGGCGAGCCGGGCGGCGGCCGCTGACCCGGGGGGCACGACGCCGTCGCCGAGCACCTTCCCGTAGCCCTCGTCGTCCTCGCCGAACAGCTCAGGGGCCAGGTCGTAGCACCGCCCGTGTCCCTGACACCGCTCGGTGTCGATCCGCAGTTTCACGTGCTTCCTCCCGTGGTTTGGTCCGGGGCGCCCGTGGTTTGGTCCGGGGTGCCCGTCGGCTGGTCCGTGGCGACGGCGGCGACGACCCGGCCGAGCAGCGTGGCCCACTCCCCCTCGCTGACCCCGTGCAGGTCCGGCGTGACCAGCGCGCTGCCCATCGAAAGGAGCAGGCAGAAGTGGGCGATGGCGGCCGGCGACAGGGCGGGGTCGATCTCGCCCGCGCCCTGGGCCCCGCCGACGAGCGCGGCGATCGAGTCGGCCCGCTCGCCCACGTAGTCGCGCATCAGCCGGGCCACGTCCTCGTCGCGGCGGGCGGCCGCCAGCGCCTCCACGATGAGGTAGCCGCTTGGGTCGCGGCGGCGTGGCAGCCTGCGGCCGACGTACAGCAGCAGGTCACTGACCGGGCGGCCGGGCTCG
>Ga0335075_10010439_pt1 | contig 14097 bp, 6 predicted proteins | sample Lox_Sample_24_FD_206723 | JGI IMG/M metagenome (GOLD analysis project Ga0335075, IMG submission 206723) | Soil microbial communities from Loxahatchee National Wildlife Refuge, Florida, United States - Lox_Sample_2.4 | ecosystem: Environmental > Terrestrial > Soil > Wetlands | place: USA: Florida...
CGTACCCCGTACCCGGTTCCCGGTTGGACCGGCTGACCGCCGGACACAGTCCGGCGGCTACGTGTACGTGATTCGTGTGCGTGATGCCTACGACGTCTTCTTCACGACCTGCATCGCCGTCGCGAGCATCGCGCTGATGTCGCTGGCGGTGGCCGGGATGATCATCGTGTTGTTGGTGCGCGCCAGGTTGCCGAACTGGGTGATGTACTGCTCGGCCACGCGCAACTGGACGGCTTCGGAGCCGCCGGGCGACTGCAGGGCGGACGCCACTTCGCGGATGCCTTCGGCGGTGGCGCGGGCGACCGCCATGATCGCCGACGCCTGCCCTTCGGCCTCGTTGATCTGCTGCTGACGCCGGGCTTCCGACGACTTGATCACTTCCTGCTTGTTGCCTTCCGCGGTGTTGATCGCCGCGTCGCGCTGGCCTTCGGACGTGAGAATCACCGCGCGCTTCTCGCGCTCGGCCCGCATCTGCTTCTCCATCGCGGCGAGCACGTCGGAGGGCGGCGTGATGTTCTTGATCTCGTAGCGCAGCACCTTGACGCCCCACGACTCCGTCGCCTTGTCGATCTCGGCGACGACCGCGGTGTTGATGTTGGTGCGCTCTTCGAACGTCCGATCGAGGTCGATCTTGCCGACCTCGCTGCGCAGCGTCGTCTGCGCCAGCTGGCTGATCGCGAACACGTAGTCGGTGATGCCGTACGAGGCGCGCTCCGGGTTGAGCACCTTCAGGTACAGCACGCCGTCGACGCCGACCTGCACGTTGTCGCGCGTGATGCAGACCTGGGCCGGGATGTCGATCGCCGTCTCCTTCAACGAGTGCTTGTAGCGGACGACGTCGATGAACGGGACCAGGATGTGGAAGCCGGCGTCGAGGGTGCCCGCGTAGCGCCCGAGGCGCTCCACCACGTAGGCACTCTGCTGCGGGACGACGATCGCGGTCTTGGCGACGATGACCAGGACCAGGATCGCGAAGATGATGAGGACAATCAGGCCTTCCACGATTCAGAGCGCTCCTTCGCGGCGGATCGAGATGGTCAGGCCGTCGACCGACGTCACCAGGCAGCGCTCGCCCGGCGTGATCGGGTCGGACCCGAGGTTACGCGCCGCCCAGACCGTGCCGCGCAGTTGCGCGCGACCCAGGCCGCCGGCCGGGATGCCGTCCATGGCAACGGCGACCTCGCCGCGAAGGGAGTCGACGTCGCCGGTGCGGGGTGTCCTCGCTTCCATCAAACGCAACAGCGGGGCCCGAAAGAACACCAGGGCTGCGACCGACAGCACGGAGAAGAGCAGCCACTGCAGCCAGGCGGGCCCGCCGAGGCCGACGACACTCAGGCCGCCGACCAGCAGCGCGCCGATGCCGAAGAAGAGGAGGAAGAACCCACCAGGGGTGGCCAGTTCGAGGCCGGCGAGCAGCAGGCCCAGTACCACCCAGTACCACCAGACCATGCAAACACTCCGTCAGTGAGAGACGTCGGCATTATAGGGGACCAACTCTGCTGACACGGCAAAAGTCCACAGGGTTAGAAGTTCCAAAAGTCAGAAGCCGAGCCTGGCGGTGCTGCCGTCGTCTGAATCGCGCGAGGGACGCTTCCGCGCGACCCGGACGTGTCGCTAGGTGCCATTGCGCCGCTTATGACACAATCCCGCCCGGTTTATGGCCGAGACAAGCGCAGGACCCTGTGCGCGTATGCGCGGGGCGCGGATGCCCCGTGGGCACCGCGGTGCCCGAACTCCGGCCGCCAGCTCGCGAGACTCAATCACATGCCTGTTGTGCGTCGCCTGACTACGAGTGCCCTGACCATGGCGGCCGGCCTGCTGGCCGCCGCTCCCGTCGCTGCCCAGGAGCATCGCCCCGGTGGCGAAGCGAACCTGATCCTTCCCGACCTCAACTCGGCGCTCTTCCTCGGCGTCGGCGGCGAGACGCTGCTGTACGTCGGCCTGCTGGTCAGCGCCCTCGGGCTGCTCTTCGGCCTGGCGATCTATCGCAGCCTGCAGACCATGCCGGTCCACAAGTCGATGCTCGACGTGTCCGAGCTGATTTACGAGACCTGCAAGGCCTACCTGCAGCAGCAGGGGCGCTTCCTGTTGATCCTCTGGCTCTTCATCGGCGCGATCGTGCTGCTGTACTTCGGCCGCCTCGCCCACACGGTCGATCCCGTCACCGGCGCCGACGTCTACGGCTTCCCGCCGCTCAAGGTCGCCGTCATCCTGCTGTTCTCGCTGATTGGCATGGCCGGCTCGTACGGCGTCGCCTGGTTCGGCATCCGCGTCAACACGTTCGCCAACTCGCGCACCGCCTTCGCGGCACTCGAGGGCAAGCCGTATCCGTGCTACGCGATTCCGCTGAAGGCCGGCATGAGCATCGGCATGGCGCTGATCTCGGTCGAACTGCTGCTGATGCTGATCATCCTGCTGTTCGTGCCCGCCGACTACGCCGGTCCCTGCTTCATCGGCTTCGCCATCGGCGAGTCGCTCGGCGCCGCGGCACTGCGGATCGCCGGCGGCATCTTCACCAAGATTGCCGACATCGGTTCCGACCTGATGAAGATCGTCTTCAAGATCAAGGAAGACGACGCGCGCAACCCCGGCGTGATTGCCGACTGCGTCGGCGACAACGCCGGCGACTCGGTCGGCCCCAGCGCCGACGGGTTCGAGACCTATGGCGTCACCGGCGTGGCGCTCATCACCTTCATCATGCTGGCCGTCCGCGAGCCGCTGGTGCAGGTGCAGCTGCTGGTCTGGATCTTCATGATGCGCATCATCATGGTGGTCGCCAGCGGCCTCTCGTATTTCATCAACGAGGGCATGGCCAAGGCGCGCTACGCCAACGCCGCGCACATGAACTTCGAGCACCCGCTGACCAGCCTCGTGATGATCACGTCGGGCGTCTCGGTGGTGCTCACCTACATCACCTCGTACCTGCTGATTCCGACCATCGGCGGCGACCCGTCGCTGTGGTGGAAGCTGGCCATCATCACCTGCGGCACGCTGGCCGGCGCGATCATCCCGGAGATCGTCAAGGTCGTCACCTCGGTCGACTCGAGCCACGTCCGTGAGGTCGTCAGCAGCTCGGAAGAGGGCGGCGCCTCGCTGAACATCCTGTCGGGCCTGGTGGCCGGCAACTTCTCGGCCTACTGGCTGGGGCTGGCCATCGTGCTCCTGATGGGCACCGGCTATTACATTGCCGAAATGGGCCTGGCCACGCTGATGGTGGCCCCCGCCGTGTTCGCGTTCGGCCTGGTCGCCTTCGGCTTCCTCGGTATGGGACCGGTGACGATCGCGGTCGACTCCTATGGCCCGGTGACCGACAACGCGCAGTCGGTGTTCGAGCTCTCGACCATCGAAGCCATCCCCGGCATCGCCGACGAAGTGAAGCGTGACTTCAAGTTCTCGCCGAACTTCGAGAAGGCCAAGGAGTTCCTCGAGGAGAACGACGGCGCCGGCAACACCTTCAAGGCGACCGCCAAGCCCGTGCTGATCGGCACGGCAGTCGTCGGCGCGGCGACGATGATCTTCTCGATCGTGATGGTGCTGACGGAAGGACTGCGGCCCGAACTGGTCGGCCGGCTGTCGATCCTGCACCCGCCGTTCCTGCTCGGGCTGATCACCGGCGGCTCGATCATCTACTGGTTCACCGGCGCCTCGATGCAGGCGGTGACGACGGGCGCCTACCGCGCCGTCGAGTTCATCAAGGCGAACATCCGCCTAGAGGGCGTCGAGAAGGCCTCGGTCGAGGACAGCCGCAAGGTCGTCGGCATCTGCACGCAGTACGCACAGAAGGGGATGTTCAACATCTTCCTCGGCGTCTTCTTCGGCACGCTGGCCTTCGCCTTCTACGAGCCGTTCTTCTTCATCGGCTACCTCGTGTCGATCGCGCTGTTCGGCCTCTACCAGGCGATCTTCATGGCCAATGCGGGCGGCGCGTGGGACAACGCGAAGAAGATCGTCGAGACCGAGCTCAAGGCCAAGGGCACGCCGCTGCACGACGCCACAGTGGTCGGTGACACCGTCGGCGATCCGTTCAAGGACACGTCGTCGGTGGCGATGAACCCGGTCATCAAGTTCACGACGCTGTTCGGCCTGCTGGCCGTCGAACTCGCCGTGAGCATGAAGGGGCCGGACTACGCGCACACGCCGGTGACGCTCGCGATGACGGTCGTCTTCTTCGTCGTGTCGGCGTTCTTCGTCTATCGCTCGTTCTACGGCATGCAGATCGCGAAGAAGGCATAGCAGCGATCACAGGGCGACTGACGGCCTTCGTCATTCGGCCGTCGGCCTTCGAAACTCCTCAGGTAGGGCCCGTTGTCCCCAACGCGGCCCGCGGATGGGCCGGGCTGGGACAGCCGGCCCTACCTCAGACGCCACGGGTAGCCTGCAGCCTGCAGCCTGTAGCCTTGTAGCCGCATGGAATCAGTCCGCTCGCAGTTCCCCGCGCTCGCTCGCGTGCACAAGGGCCACCCGGTGGCCTACTTCGACGGGCCAGGCGGCACCCAGGTGCCGCAGGCCGTCGTCGACGCGATGGGCGACTACCTCCTGCACCACAATGCCAACACCCACTGGGTCTACCCGACCAGCCAGGAGACCGATGCGCTGCTGCTCGACGCGCGGCGCGTGTACGCGGCGTTCTTCAATGCGCCTGGTCCCGAGTGGGTGAGCTTCGGCCAGAACATGACGACGATCACCTTCCACGTGGCGCGGGCGCTGGCCCGCCAGTGGGGGAGTGGAGACGAGATCGTCGTCACCCAGCTGGATCACCACGGCAACGTCGATCCCTGGCGCGAGGCGGCTGCCGATCGCGGCATCACGGTCCGGACGGTGCCACTCGCCGCCGACGGCATCTCGGTGGACCTCGAAGCCCTGGCCGCGGCGTTGTCGTCGCGGACACGGCTGGTTGCGATTGGGGCCGCGTCCAACGCCATCGGCACGATGACCGACGTGGCAGGTGTCGCGCGCCTGGCCCATGCGGCCGGTGCGCTGGTGTATGTCGACGCCGTGCACTACGCGCCGCACACGCTCGTCGACGTCGCGGCCCTGGGCTGCGATTTCCTGGCGTGCTCGTCGTACAAGTTCTACGGACCGCATCAGGGCATCCTCTGCGCCAGGCCGGAGCTGATCGCGTCGCTGCCGCTCCCGAAGCTGCGGCCCGCCCCGGCCTTGCCGCCCGATTCGCTCGAGACCGGCACCCAGAGCCACGAGGGCATCGTTGGCGCGGCCGCGGCGGTGCGGTTCCTGGCGTCGGTGGCGGGGACACAGCCGGCGACACTCGCGCAGCTCCGGCCGGCACTCGTCGCCAGCTACGACCTGCTGCATGCCGACGCGTCGGCGCTGTGCGCGAGGCTGTGGGAGGGCCTCGGCGCGCTGCCTGGCGTCACCCGCTTCGGACGCCCGCCTGGGCAGCCGCGCACGCCCACCGTGTCGTTCGTCGTCCGCGGACGCACGAGCGACGAGGTCGCGCTGCGGCTCGCCGACGAGGGCCTGTTCGTGTCGTCGGGGAATTTCTACGCGCAGACGCTCGTCGAGCGACTGGGGCACGGCGGTGACGGGCTCGTGCGGATCGGGATCGCCTGCTACACCACCGCGAGCGAGATCGATCGCCTCCTCGCCGCCATCGCGCGGGTCGGCTGAGCGACCGCGTCGAGCTGAAATCAATTCGGTAGCGGCCCGACTTGTCGGGCCGATGCGCGATCGCGGAACCGTCCGACAAGTCGGACGGCTACACCTGATGTGCGAATCCGATCCGCGTCGAGCTGAAGCGAAAATCAGTTCGTAGCGGCCCGACTTGTCGGGCCGAAGCGCGCTCGCGGAACCGTCCGACAAGTCGGACGGCTACAGCTTCTGATGTGCGAATCCGTCAGAGGATTCCCGTATCCCGTATCCCGTATCCCGTATCCCGGTTCCCGGTCACCGGTCCCCCTGCCTAGTGGACGTGCGTGCCGGGATTGGCCACGGGCACCGACGGCGGATCGGGCATTGGCAACTGCGACGCGAAGCGGTCCAGCATCGTTCGCAGGTCGTCGAAGCGCAGTGGCTTGGGCAGGTAGTCGTCCATGCCGGCGTCGAGGCAGCGCTGCCGATCGCCTTCCATCGCGTTGGCGGTGAGCGCGACGATGACCGTGTGGCGCGGCGTGCCCAGTTCGCGTTGCCGAATCAGCGCCGTGGCCTGGTAGCCGTCGCATTCCGGCATCTGGCAGTCCATCAACACGAGGTCGTACGGGAGTCGACCCAGCGCCTCGACGGCTTCGAGCCCGTTGCCGACGGCGTCGACCCGATGTCCCAGCTTGTCCAGCATGCGGACGGCGACGCGCTGGTTGACCGGGTTGTCCTCGGCCAGCAGCACGCGCAGCCGCCGTGGCCCGCTCGCGACGACGGGCGCGGCGACGACGGACGCGACTGGCGCGGCAGACGTCGCCTCCTCTCCCTCTTGCGCGGTCGGCCGCGCCGCGAGCGCGGCACTGAGCGCCTGCAACAGGTAGCGCTTCCTTACCGGTTTGGTGACCAGGCCGCTGAAACCCTGGGCAACCGCTTCGTCCAGCCCGCCGGCCTGCACCACTGACGACGTCAGCAACAGCGGGAGGGCACGTGTCGACGGGCGGCCGCGCATCAACTGCCCGAGCGTGATGCCGTCGATCCCGGGCATCTGCTGATCGAGGATGGCGAGATCGAACGGCGTGCCCTGCGCGTCGGCTGCGTCGAGCGCCGCCATCGCCGCCTGCGGTGTGGCGACGCCGACCACGTCGATGCCCCACGTCGTCAGCAGGCTCCGGAAGACGTGCAGGCTGATCTCGTGATCGTCGACGCACAGGGCGCGTCGGCCGCGCAGCTGCGCCGTCGCGACCGACTCCTCTGCCGGCGTGATGCGTTCGACCCGCACCGTGAACCAGAACGTGCTGCCCTGGCCCGGCACGCTGCGCACGCCCACCTCGCCGCCCATGGCTTCGGCGAGTTGCCGACTGATCGCCAGACCGAGACCCGTCCCGCCGTACTTGCGGGTCGTCGACGCGTCCGCCTGCGTGAACGGCTGGAAGAGTTTCTGCTGGACGTGGCTCGGGATGCCGACGCCGGTGTCGATCACCTCGAGGCGTATCGCCGCCCGTGCGCCGATGGCTTCATCCACCGTGACGCGGACGCTCACCGACCCGTGCGCGGTGAACTTGACCGCATTGCTCAGGAGGTTCAGCAGCACCTGACGCAGGCGACCGGGATCGCCTTTCACCACCGCCGGCACGTCGGGCGCCGCGAAGCCGCCGAATTCCAGGCCCTTCTTGCGGGCCGGCTCTGCCACCAGATCGAGCGCGTCCTCGAGGATGGTCCGCACGTCGAACTCGACGGCCTCGAGCGCCAGCTTCCCGGCTTCGATCTTCGAGAAGTCGAGGATGTCGTTGATGATCGTCAGCAGGTGCTCGGCTGACCCGCGCACCGCGTCGGCGAACTCGCGCTGCTCACCCGAGAGCGACGTGTCGAGCAGCAGCCCGGTCATGCCGATGATGCCGTTCATCGGCGTCCGGATCTCGTGACTCATCGTGGCCAGGAAGCCGCTCTTGGCGGCCGTCGCGGCCAGCGCCGTGTCGCGCGCCTGCGCGAGTTCGACGGCCTGCTTTTCGAGTTCGGCGAGGTAGCGGGCGCGGTCGGCGTCGGCGACGGTCTCGACCGTGTTGTCCTGCACGAAGGACCACACCATCGGGGTGCCGCCGGCGTCGCGCATCATCGTGCCGGTGAGCAGCACGGGCCGTTCGCCACCGTCGCGCGTGCGTACCCGTGTGCGGTATGGCCCGTACGACCCGCGCGTCTGCAGATCCTCACGCTGGCGGTCGAGCAGCGATCGATCGGTCAGCAGGTCGGCCGGCTGCATCGCCGACAGTTCCTCGCTGGTGTAGCCGAGCATCTCGAGCAGGGCGGGATTGACGTGCTCGACCTGTTTGTCGCCACGCGACAGCATCAGCCCCAGCGGTGAGGTCAGGAACAGCCCGCGAAACTGCACCTCCGATGCCATCAGCTGATCGCGGACCATCGCGAGGGCGCGGAACGAGGCCTGGAGCGAGGCGTTGCTGGTGGTGAGCGCGTCGGCGTGGGCGCGGCTGACGGCATAGACGCGCGTGGCCACACCCGCCACGCCGCCGAGCAGCAGCCCGAGGACGAGCACCAGAATCGGCAGGCCCGAGACCTGATCGCCGAGCAGGTCCGCCGTGGGCGCCACCTCGATCTGGACCGCTCCGCCGCCCGGCAGGACGACACGCTCACGGTGCGTCAGGTCGGCCGGCAGCATGCCCGGTGTGGCGGCCACCTGGTGTCGATGGAGCACCACGGTGCCGACCGTCACCGTGATCGCGTAAGGCGATCCCTGCGTGACGTCGGGCAGGCGGGCCGCGAGGCTCGCGCCGGGGCTGCCATCGGCGCCCGCGCTCTGACGCAGCAGCGTCTCGTGCAGTCGCCGGCCCTCGGCCGCGGCCTGCCGCCGCACGCCTTCGTTCTCCTGCGAGCTGAGCGCCTGCGCGAAGATCACCGCCGACGCCCCGATGAACACCGTGACGGCACCCGGGAGCCAGCGCTGCCACGACGTCTCGGGACGCGGGATGCGGTCGATCAGCACGCCGACGGCCACCAGCAGGCAGCACACCGACAACTGCGGCGTCATCAGCAGATGTCGCAACCAGCTGTCCTGCGCGCCCGACGCGGCCCACGTGACGAAGCTCGTGGTCGCGAGAAAGGCCAGCAGCAGACTCGCGCCGACCTGCACCTCCGACGCCCGCGACGGATCGCGCGGCATCGTCAGGGTGGTGGCCATTGCGATGGCTCCGATGGCGAGGATGCTGAGCAGCTGCTGGCGGGCCGGGGCGAGGGCGACGAGCGGGTCGAGGATGGGGACGGCGCCGGGCACCACCGCCACCACGACCTGCGCGGCGATGGCGAGACACGAGCCGCCGACAGCCACGACCACCAGGCGTTGTGCCAACCGCGGCTGTTCACCCCAGGCCGCCAGCAGGCCGGTGATGCCTGCCGTCATCAGCACGATGGTGGCCGGATGCAGTTGCAGGTTCAGCGGTCCCGCCGGCACGCCGGACAGGCGTGACAGCCAGGCGGCGAAGGCAAGGACACAGAGCGCCAGCGCGGAGCCGATGAGCGCCACACTCGTACGTCGTGCCGACGAGGAGCGCGTGTCGGGCATCGCAGGGGAACCAGTTGGGCGCAAAACGCCTGCCGAAGACATCGGCGCGGCGCCGAGAGATCTTTACCTACCGGTGGGCAGGCCGGCTCAGGCGCTGCGTTCGTCGCGGACGGTGGTCCAGCGCGCAATCATTGCCGCGAGTTCGTCGACCCTGATTGGCTTGGTCAGGTAGTCGTCCATGCCGGCATCGAGGCAGCGCTCGCGGTCGCCGTTCATCGCATTGGCGGTGAGCGCGATGATCGCGTGGCGTCGCCCACGCTCGGCGGCACGAATGCGGCCGGTGGCTTCGTAGCCGTCGCACTCGGGCATCTGACAGTCCATCAACACCAGGTCGTAGGGCAGTCTGGCGACCGCCGTGACCGCCTCGAGCCCGTTGGCGACGCAGTCGACGCGGTGCCCGAGTTTCTCGAGCATCCGGCCGGCGACCCGCTGGTTCACCGCGTTGTCCTCGGCCAGCAGGATCCGCAGGCGTCGAGCCGGGGCCATCGGCGTGGTCGTGTCCACGCGCGGCCGCGTCACTTCGACCAGGCCCGACGGCGACAGCACGTCGCGCACGGCCCCGAGCAGCGTCTGGCGGCGCAGCGGCTTGCTCACGAACCCCGCGAACCCGCGGGCCTGCGCCTCCTGCAGCGCGCCCGGCGCGATGTGCGAGGAGGTGAGCAGCACTGGCGGCGCCGCACCACCGACGGCCGTCAGCCTGGCCGGCAGCAGCATGCCGTCGTCGCCCCCGCGGTCGACGAGCACCAGCTGGAACGTCGAGCCCTGATCGCGACCATCCACCAGCAGTCGGTGGGCCTGATCGGCACTGGACACGAAGGCGACCCGGAAGCCGACCGGTTCGAGCAGGCCGGCCAGGACCTGCCGCTGCACTTCGTGTCGCTCGACGCACAGCACCCGCGCGCCTGCCCACCCGCGCGGCATCACGTCGGCGGTGGCCGGGGCGAGGCCGAGGCGCGCCGTGAACCAGAACGTGCTGCCCTCGCCGGGCCGGCTGTGCACGCCGACGGTGCCGCCCATCGTCTCGACGATCTGTCGCGAGATGGCCAGCCCGAGTCCGGTGCCGCCGAACTTGCGCGTCGTCGACGCGTCGGCCTGCGTGAAGGGCTGGAACAGCCGCGCCTGCTGTTCGTCGGTGAGGCCGATGCCGGTGTCGATGACCTCGACGCGCAGCGTGGTGGAGTCCGCGTCGCCGTCGAGTCGGCTGATGTGGACGTGCACCGATCCCTCGGCGGTGAACTTCACCGCGTTGCCGAGGAAGTTGACCAGCACCTGACGGAGACGGGCCGGATCACCGAGCACTTCGAGCGGCACGTCGCGATCGACGAGGATGCCGGTCTGCAGGTGCTGACGGCGCGCCGCATCGCCGACCAGTTCCAGGGCTTCTTCGGCCGCGGTCCTGAGATCGAACGGCACCGCCTCCAGCGACAGGCGACCAGCCTCCCCCTTGGAGAAGTCGAGGATGTCGTTGATCAGGCCGAGCAGGTGTTCGGCCGAGCCGCGCACGGCGTCGGCGTACTCGTGCTGCTCGCGCGTCAGCGCGGTGTCGAGCAACAGGCCGGTCATGCCGATCACGCCGTTCATTGGCGTGCGGATTTCGTGGCTCATCGTCGCCAGGAAGTTGCTCTTGGCCTGGGTGGCGGCGATGGCCATGTCGCGCGCCTCGGCGAGCTCGCGCGCCTGCCGCTCGAGTTCGGCGGTGTGCTGCTCGCGGACGCGATCGGCGGCCGCCGCCACCGTGTTGTCCTGGATGAACACCCAGATCAGCGGCTTGCCGCTGTCGTCGGCCACCCGGACGGCGCTGACCACCACCGGCAGCCGACGGCCGTCGAGCGTCAGGAACTCCGTCGACGACGGCCCGCAGGTGCCGCTGCTCTCGATCTCCCTGAGGTGCTGGTTGGCCATGGCCATGTCGGTGACCAGCACGTGCCGCTGCAGCAGGGCGAGGTTGCCGTCGGTGAGGCCGAGCATCTGGCGAGCAGCGGGATTGGCCAGCTCGACGTGATCGCCCTCGGTGCCATCGGCGCTGTCCCAGAGCAGCATGCCCATCGGCGAGGCTTCGAACAGCGCCTGGAATCGCGTCTGCGTCGCGTCTTCCCGCTGGCGGGCTTCGTCGCGTTCGAGCAGCGTGCGATGCAGATCGGCGACGGCGGCTTCGAGGGCGTCGCCCCGACGACGGCTGGTGCCGTGTTCACGGAAGCCGAGGGCCGCGCAGAGTCCCAGCAACAGTCCCATGCCGAGGACCACATTCGGCAGGTGCGTCGTCTGCTGCCCGAGCAGGGCGTCGGTGGGCTGCACGCGGACCATCAGCGTCCTGCCGTTGGGGATGACGTACGGGCGCTGCTCGGAGATCGCCTCGCTGCCGTCGGCTGGACGCCGGGCGGCGAAGACCTCGGCGTCGTCCAAGGTGACGCGAACCGCGTACGGCGAGTTGGCGACCAGCGGCAGGTAGAACTGCGTGATGTCGAACGACGTGGACAGGAAGCCCGTTGGCGTGCCGGCGCGGTCGATGCGCAGCAGCATCGTGAAGCCGCGGCGGCCGTCGAGCAGCGTCATGAGCGGCGTGAATGCGGGCGCGTGCCTGGCGGTCGCGACGGCGACGGCTCCGGCCCGTTCCGGCGCCGCGAGCAGGTCGGCGCCGAACACGGTGGTGGCCATCGCGGCCGGCCGCACCCAGCGCGGACGCGCCGCGACGTCAGCCACCGTCATCGAGCTGATTCGCCCGTCGCTGTCGGCGATGTATCGGTCGGCGTCTGCTTCCCAATCTGGCTGTGGGACTTGGCCGCCTGATTCCATCCGGGCCCGCATCCGCTCGAAGGCGCGGATCTGTTCCTTCAGCGATTGATCGAAAGCCGTGCCGATGCGCTCGAGTTCGCCGACGCTCTGGGACCGCACCGCGGCGCGCTCCTGCGCGTTCAGCGCTTCGGCCAGCACGACGCTGGCGGAGATGATGGCGACGGCGACGACGAGGGGCAGCCAGCGCGGATGGAGGCGCGCAATGCTGAGGCGGTTGTAGAGCGTGGCGCCTGCCACGATCAGCGCGCAGATGGCCATCTGCGGCGACATCATCAGGGTCCGGATCCACGTCTGCTCGGTGCCGTTGCCGGCGTAGCTCACGAGGGTGGTCAACCCGAGCAGGCCGACGGCGGTGCCGATCCACACCGGGGCCTGCCAGCGGAGGGCCCATGGCGGCAGGAACAACCGCAGGAGCGTCAGCAGCAGGACGAGCGCGATGCACGCGACCGCCTGCTGCGGGATGTGCAGCGAGAAGGGACGTGCCGCGGCCAGTGGCGCGAACCTCGACGTGAGGTGAACAGCGAGATCGGGATTGACGATGGCGCTCGTGGTGACCAGCAGCGCGATCGCGATGGCGATCCAGGCGGCGAGCCGCCTCTCGCGCAGGGCGGCCCAGAGCGCCAGCGTCGCCGAGCCCATCGCCGTCGACGTGAACAGGCCGAACGGCGGCACGCCGTCACGAAGGTGGACGACCCACAGCGCACTTCCGATCCAGCCGGCGATGGTCACCGCGCAGAGGGCGGCGGCCAGCGCCAGCAGCGCGACCGTCAGGCGGGCGGGCGGCGGATACGGAAGCGGGCGAGACATCGTTCGATGGCTGCGCCCCAGGCGCGCCGGTCGACCGGCAGGCACCCGTCGGGGGACGGGCGCGGCCGGCGCCGGTGACGCATCGGCCGGACTACGGCTGCTGCCGCAGTCCCCTCACCTTCATCGGCAGGCCAAAGAGATCGATGAATCCGCGGGCGGCCGTGATGTCGTAGTCGGCCATCGCGAAGCTGGCCAGGCGGGTGTCGTACAGCGACTGCGGCGAGGTGGCGCTGACGGCGGTCGCGCGGCCCTTGAACAACTTCACGCGGACGCGGCCGGACACGACCTGGTTGGCGTGGTCGACGAACGCCTGCAGCGATTCGCGCAGCGGGTGGAACCACTGGCCGTAGTAGACGAGCTCGCCGTACTTGAGGGCGATGCGCTGCTTCTCGTGGTACAGCTCGCGCTCGAGGCAGATCTGTTCGAGGGCCTTGTGGGCCTCGTACAGGATGGTGCCGCCCGGCGTCTCGTAGACGCCGCGGCTCTTCATGCCGACGAGGCGGTTCTCGACGAGCGTGACCTGGCCGACGCCGTGCCGGCCGCCGATCTCGTTGAGCAGCGCGATCAGCGCGTGGCCCTTGCCCTGGAACTTCTTGCCGTTGACGGCGACCGGCGTGCCGGCGAGGAAGTCGACGGTGACGTATTCGGGCTTGTTGGGCGCCTTGGACGGCGGGACGCTGATCGTGTAGACGCGCTCGTCGGGCTCGGCCGCCGGATCCTCGATCTCGGCGCCCTCGTGGCTGATGTGCCAGAGGTTGCGGTCCTGCGAGTAGATCTTCTTCTTGGTCTGCGCGATCGGAATCCCGTGCTGCTTCGCGTAATCGATCGCTGTCTCACGGTCGGTGAGGCCATCGTCCAGGAACTGCTGGTCCTTCCAGGGCGAGATGATCTGCAGCGTCGGGTCGAGGGCCTGATAGGTGAGCTCGAAGCGGACCTGATCGTTGCCCTTGCCGGTGGCGCCGTGTCCGACCGCGTCGGCCCCGACCTTCTGCGCGTAGAGCACCTGGTGCTTGGCGATCAACGGTCGCGCGATGCTGGTGCCGAGCAGGTAGTCCTGCTCGTAGGTCGCGTGCGCCCGCAGCATCGGGAAGCAGTACTCCTCGGCGAATTCCTTGCGCAGATCCTTGACGAGCACTGCATCGGCGCCGCTGGCCTTGGCCTTCTTCTCGATGGCCTCCAGCTCGTCGCCCTGGCCGAGTTCGGCGGCAAACGCGTACAGCTTGACGCCCGGATAGCGTGACTTCAGCCACGGCAGGATGACGGACGTGTCGAGTCCACCCGAATAGGCGAGGACGATCTTCTTGGGCGACGCAGCACTCATGACCGACAAG
>Ga0335075_10010440_pt1 | contig 14097 bp, 15 predicted proteins | sample Lox_Sample_24_FD_206723 | JGI IMG/M metagenome (GOLD analysis project Ga0335075, IMG submission 206723) | Soil microbial communities from Loxahatchee National Wildlife Refuge, Florida, United States - Lox_Sample_2.4 | ecosystem: Environmental > Terrestrial > Soil > Wetlands | place: USA...
TGTTTCATCGATCGAATCCACGCGGTGTTGCTGGAAGTCCTCGTCCGCGGTTGCCGACAGCAAGCCGCGAACGAGAAGGAAACGCGACTTTTCGACGATTCATTCCAGCGTACCGCACTTTGGCTCTCTGGCCTGCATCCTCGCTCGGGGTAAGCCGCCGCGGCGAACGCGCCGAGCGTTTCAGAGGCCGAGCCGCGTGCGCTGTTCTTTCACGATCTGTCGAACCAGGTCAATCTGAGCGACGGAGTCGGCTTCGGCGCGATACCCGAGCACCAATCGATGTCGGAGCGCGGGCCCCGCGACGGACAACACATCGTCTACGTCCGCCACCGCGTCGCCCCGTAGCAGGGCGCGCGCTTTAGCGGCCAGCACCAGCGCCTGCGTGCCGCGCGGGCCCGCGCCGTAGCGGACATATTGGCGAACCTCGGCGCTGGCGGTGCTGCTCGAGGGGCGGGAGGCCCGCGCCAGAGCCACCGCCAGCTCCACCGCCTCGTCCGTGGCTGGAATCTGCGGCACCAGGTCGCCGAAGGCGCGCACGTCGGCGGGCGCGATCACCGTCTCGAGCTCCGGCGTCTCCGCGCTCGTGGTGCGGCGGGCGATCTGCCGCTCTTCTTCCTCGCTCGGATAATCGATGTGAATTTCGAGCAGGAAACGGTCGAGCTGCGCCTCGGGCAGAGGGTAGGTGCCCTCCTGCTCGATCGGGTTGCGCGTCGCGAACACCTGGAACGGGCTCGGCAGCGCGTGTGTCCCGCCGCCGACCGTCACGCAGCGCTCTTGCATCGCCTGCAGCAACGCCGCCTGCGTCTTCGGCGGCGTGCGGTTGATCTCGTCCGCCAGGATCAGGTTCTTGAAGATCGGCCCCGCCATGAACGTGAGCTGACGGTGTACCTGTCCCGAGCGCTCGACCTCGTTCATGACATCGGTGCCAGTGATGTCCGCGGGTAGGAGATCGGGCGTAAACTGAACCCGACCAAAAGAGAGGCCGAGGCAGCGTGCGATCGAACCGACCAGCAGCGTCTTGGCCAGGCCGGGGACGCCGACGAGCAGCGCGTGCCCGCGCGCGAGCAGCGCCACCAGCATGTTGTCGACCACCTGGTCTTGACCGATCACCACACGCGACACCTGCTGCTTCAGCCGGGTGCAGGCCGATGCGCAGGCTTGGAGCAGCTCGACCGTTGCGTCTGATTTGCCGGGGATGGTGCTGATGCTCACGCTGTTGCAGCCTGTTCTGCGCAGGGTGTCGAACGCCACCGCACGAGGGCGCTAGCGGCCGCGACCAGGCTGGACCTATAAGGACGTTGCATTCGAGTCCCGTATACGACAAACCCACCGCGCCAGTCGGCGGAATCTGATGGCCCGGGCGCCGCGCACAGCCCCGGTCCCGGAGCACGTCGTGAAGCCTCGAGCTCCCTCTGACATGGCGCGCCGGCCCTGCGGTAGGCAAAGACCAGGTTCTCAGGCATGAAGCTCGGATTCAGGCAGCTGCTGTTCGGAATGTTGCTCGGCGTGCTGCTCTACGGCGGCGCGGTCGCCTACAGCGGGTTGCGGCAGATCCAGGCCGTTTTGCACGAGTTCGACGGCATGGCGTTCGTCGCGGCGCTCGGGCTCGCCTCGCTCAACTACGTGCTCCGCTTCGGCAAGTGGCAATATTACCTGCGGCGGCTCGGTGTGGCGCATGTGTCGCGCTTCCACAGCGCGCTGATCTTCTTGTCGGGGTTCGTACTCACGGTCACGCCGGGCAAGCTCGGCGAGGTGTTCAAGAGCGCACTGCTGGCGCGCACCCACCACGTCCCCCTCGAGCGCACGGCCCCGATCGTCGTCGCCGAGCGCCTCACCGACGTGATCGCGATCGTGCTCTTGGTGGTGCTCGGGAGCGTCGGGTTCGAGGGTGGCTGGTTCTGGGCCGCTGCCGGGGCCGTCGTCGTCACCAGCGGCATCGTGCTGATCCTGTGGGAGCCGCCCATGCGTTCGGCGTTGGCGGCGCTCGGGAAGAGCCGCCGCTTCGCTCAGCTCGCGCCGCGCCTCGCTCGCGCCTACGACAGCTTGCGGGTGGTCGCCTCTCCGCGTGCGCTGGCGTGGCCGGGTTTTCTCTCGTTCGTGGGCTGGGGCCTCGAAGGGCTCGCGCTGCACCTCTTGCTCGGAGGCTTCGGGCAGCACCCGCCGTTCACGTTCAGCTTGTTCTTTTATGCGACGGCGACGCTCGCTGGAGCGCTCGTACCGGTGCCCGGAGGCCTCGGCGTGACGGAGGCGGTGATCCACGAGCAGCTGGTTCACGTGGCCGGCGCGCCCGAGGGCGTCGCGACGGCCTGCATGCTGTTGATCCGGCTCGCCACGTTGTGGTGGGCGGTGCTGGTTGGCTTCTTCGCGCTCGGCTGGCTGCGCCTGGAGTTTCCGCGCGAGCTTGCCGGCAGCCCGGCGCCCGCCGAGAGCTTGCTCTCCGAAGAAGACCCCGACCCGTCGCCGCCGATCAGCCGTCGAGCTTGAGCACCGCCAGGAACGCTTCCTGCGGTACGTCGACGCGGCCGACGGCCTTCATGCGCTTCTTGCCCTCTTTCTGCTTCTCGAGCAGCTTGCGCTTGCGCGTGATGTCGCCGCCGTAGCACTTCGCCGTCACGTCTTTGCGCATGGCACGCACCGTTTCGCGGCTGATGATCTTGGTGCCGAGCGCCGCCTGGATCGCGACCTCGTACTGCTGGCGCGGCACCAGCTCCTTCAGCTTGGCGGCGAGCGCGCGGCCGCGGGTGAACGCCGCCGCGCGATGCACGATGATGCTCAGGGCGTCGAGCGGCTCGCCGTTGACGAGCATGTCGAGCTTGACCAGATCGTCGCGGCGATAGCCGATGAGCTCGTAGTCGAGGCTCGCGTAGCCGCGCGACACGTTCTTGAGCTTGTCGTGGAAGTCGAGCACCACCTCGCCGAGCGGCAGTTCGTAGGTGACCACGACGTGGTCCTTGGTCGGATAGTCGATGCCGAGCTGCTTGCCGCGGCGCTCCTCGGACAGGCCCACGACCGCTCCGACGTATTCGGAAGGGACGTGCACCGTCACCTTCATGATCGGCTCCTCGACGAAGTCGATGTCGCCGGGGCTCGGCATCTTCGATGGGTTGTCGACGCGGATGCGCTCGCCGCTCTTGTTGGTGGCGTAGTAGACGACGCTGGGCGCCGTGGTGATGAGCTCCTGTGAATACTCGCGCTCCAGCCGCTCCTGGATGATCTCCATGTGCAAGAGGCCGAGGAAGCCGCAGCGGAAGCCGAACCCGAGCGCGTCGGAGGTGTCGGGCTCGAACTGGAACGAGGCGTCGTTCAGGTGCAGCTTGCCGAGCGCGTCGCGCAGCTCTTCGTATTGCGCCGAGTCGGTGGGAAAGAAGCCGGCGAAGACCATCGGCTTCACTTCCTTGAAGCCCGGCAGCGGTTCCGTCGCCGGATGCACCGCCGTCGTCACGGTGTCGCCGATCTTCGTGTCCTCGACGCTCTTCATGTTTCCGGCGAGGAACCCGACCTCGCCGGGCCCGAGCTCGGAGATGCGGGTCGGGTGGGGGGTGAAGCACCCCATCTCCGTCACTTCGTAGACACGACCGGTGGCGATCAGCCGGATTTTTTCGCCGAGCCGCAGCGTGCCGTCGACGACACGCACCATCACCATCGCGCCGCGATAGCTGTCGTACCAGCTGTCGAAGATCAGCGCGCGCAACGGGGACTGAGGGTCGCCCTTGGGCGGGCGGATGCGGTGCACGACCGCCTCGAGCAACTCGTCGACGCCGAGCCCCGTCTTGCCGCTGGTCATGATCGCGCCGCTGCAGTCGAGGCCGATCACCTCTTCGACCATCTCGGCCATGCCGTCGACGTCCGCCGACGGCAAGTCGACCTTGTTCAGCACCGGGATGATTTCGAGATCTTTCTCGAGCGCCAGGTAGGTGTTCGCCACCGTCTGCGCCTGCACGCCTTGCGTCGCGTCGACCACCAACAGCGCGCCCTCGCAGGCGGCGAGGCTGTTGCTCACCTCGTATGAAAAGTCGACGTGCCCGGGAGTGTCGATCAGCTGCAGCTGGTACTCGCGACCGTCCCTTGCTTTGTAGGCCAGACGGACGCTCTGCGCCTTGATGGTGATGCCGCGCTCGCGCTCGATTTCCATCTTGTCGAGGAATTGCGCGCGCTGCTCTCGAGCGGTGATCGCACCCGTGAGCTCGAGGATCCGGTCAGCGAGCGTGCTCTTGCCGTGATCGACGTGCGCGATGATCGAGAAGTTGCGAATGAGTGCGGGGTCGGTGGGCATCCGAGTTCAATCTGAAAGGCTGCGCGCGAGTTAGCACGAGTCTCGCGGTTCGTGTCGGCAATGCGGCCACCCACGACCCGCCCAACAGTCTCGCCTCCGAGAGCGACGTGCCGTGATCGGTGCGCTGCGCCGTGTCGCGAGTTCGAATTCGATGGCCGGGACATGTAACTCACTGACATGTGCGGCCAAGACGACGATCACTTCTTCGGCGGTGGCGGCGGTTCGGTCTCGAGACTCATCTGTCCGGGAAGCGCGTGCTCGTAGTGCTTGAGCACGAGATCGATGCCTTCACGGATGTAGACGGCAACGGGAACCTTCGTCCGCTCATGGAGCAGGTGCAGCCGCTCGTTTTGCTCCGGCGTTATATAGACGGTCGTGGAAATCTTCTTCCGTGACATTCAACGCTGCCTTGCCGAACCTGCCACTCATTACAATAGATTCCCATACATATGTTGTCAATCGTAACCTGTCCGCGACGGCGGAATTAATCTGGTCATTTCCTATACTTATGTACTAGGTCGGGACGCTGGCCAGCGTCATCGACTCGTCCGATCGAGCGAACGAATAGGTGGCCGGCTGAAAGGTCGTGGCGCTGAAGGAAAACGGGTCCGCACCCGTTTTGTGAATTCGGGCGCGGGCCTGCGCGGGCTTTGGCGGCTTGAGAACGTGTCGATCGAGGGCATACTCTGAGATGAGGAGACACTGAATGCCGGCCGGTCGGTTCTCAAATGGGTCATCGGTCGGCTGGGCGCTAGGGCCGACGACCTGGCTCGCGTTGGGAGCGTGTCTTGCCGCCTGCGGCGTGTTCGGTAAAGGCGGCCCGAAGGCCGCTGGTCAGCCTCGAATCGAGCCGAGGGACACCCAGCTCGTCCACGAGGATTGCCCAATCAATGCCCCGGGCGTGGTCGCCGAAGACATCGACGGCGATGGGGAACCCGATCGCCGCACCGTGAAGAGCGGCGACAAGGAGCTGTGTCGTGCGCTCGACTTCAACTTCGACCGGGTGATCGACGCCTGGGTGTATCTGGATGAGGCGGGCCGAGTTCGTCGTCGCGAGAACGATTTCGATCGGGACGGCAACGTGGACGAAATTTCGCTCTACCGAGATGGCGTGCTCGTCGAGCAACGACGAGCTACGTCGCGAGCCGGCAAGCTCGACACTTGGCACTACTTCGAGGCGGGCAAGTTGGCCCGTACCGAACGCGACTCCAACGGCGACGACTACATCGATCAGTGGTGGGAGTACCCAGCCGATCGTGCGCCCGATTGCCCGCTGATCCATTCGGACGTCGACGGTGATGGGCAGCCCGATCCGGGCGCCACCGTCGACATCTGTCGCGACCGCTATGGCGCTGGCGCGGCCGCGGAGGCGACGGGCGCCGCGCGCTCGGATGGCATCGGTGAGCTGCCGACGGAGGTAGCGCCGGCCGCTGAAGAGGAAGCACCGGCGCCTGCCGACGGCGATGGCACCGAGGCAGAGTCACCTCAGCAACCGGAAGAGCCCTGACATGCGACGCATTCCGCAGGCACCGAAAACAGCGCTCTGGGCGGCGCTCGTTCTCGGCTGCACGTATGCTGTCGGTGACGGTCAGGAAGTGAAGTCGGCGTCGAATGCTCCCGATCACGACGCGCGCGACACACCGGCCGACGACGACTCGCGCTGCGAGTACAAAGGTCGCGACGACCGCGAAGTGGCCGAATCGGTTGGCACCGGCGCGCTCCAGCCCAGTATCCGCCGCGTGTATCGCGTGGTCGGGCAGGGGAGCAATCGCCGGCGCATCATCGTTTGCCGCGAGGTCGACACCAACCTCGACGGCAAGAAGGACGTGGTGCGCCGCTACACCGACCAGGGCGAGCCGATCGAGGAGCGCGCCGATACGAACTTCGACGGCAAGCTGGATCGCTGGGTGCGCTTCACCCGCGGAAAGATTGCGCAGATCGAGATCGACCGAAACCAGGATGACAAGCCTGAAGAGACCCGCTACTACCAGGACGGTAAGCTGAGCCGCGTGAGGCGCGACACGAACGCCGACGGCAAGCCCGATATCTGGGAAATCTATGCCAACGGCCACCTCGAGCGCATGGGCGTGGACGTCGACTTTGATGGACGTGTCGATCGATGGAATCGGGACGAGGTGACGCTACGCGCCCAGCGCGCGGCGGAAGAGGCGGAAGCGGAGCGGGACGCCGAGGAAGTGCAGGACGAGCAGCCGCCGGCCCCGAAGGGCGGCGTGCGCGCGAAGAAGTGACGAAACCGCGCCCCGCCCAGGGCTCGGGTGGTTCGAACGACGCCGATGATTCGAGTGGCGTGCGTCTGCAGAAGGTGTTGGCGCAAGCCGGCGTGGCGTCGCGGAGGCACGCGGAAGAGCTGATCACCTCGGGACGTGTGAGCGTCGGGGGAAAGGTCGTCACCACTCTGGGCGTCCGGGTCGACCCGGCGCGCGACACGATCGAGGTCGATGGGCGGCGCGTGGCGGCAGAGCCGCTCGCCTACGTGCTGTTCCACAAACCGCGCGGCGTGGTGAGCACCATGCAGGATCCCGCGGGGCGGCCTGCGGTGGCCGACTACGTCAAGGGTGTCGGTGCGCGCGTGGTGCCCGTCGGCAGGCTCGACTTCCAGACCAGCGGGGTGATGCTGCTCACGAACGACGGCGCATTCGCTCGCAACTTGCTGCATCCGAGCCGCGGCGTGCTGAAGGAATATGTGCTCAAGGTCAAAGGCTTGGTCGACGACGCAGGCCTGGCGCGGCTGCGCGAGAGCATCGAGATCGACGGCCGTCGCACACAGCCGGCGCAGGTGGCGATCGAGCGCCACGAGGGCGACAAGACCTGGCTGCAGGTCGTGCTCCACGAGGGAAAGAACCGTCAGATCCGCCGCCTCGCCGAGCACGCCGGCTACCGAGTGATGCGCCTCGCGCGCAGTCGCTTCGCCGGGCTCACCCTCGAAGGGCTGCGCGCCGGCGCCTGGCGCCACCTGACGCGCAGCGAGCTGCGTTCGCTCGGCCTCGAAGGCTAGCCAGCCCGAGCACGCCCCACGGCGCCCGTGCGCTCAGCTCGGGCAGCTGTTTATCGAGGCAGCTGCCCAGTCAGCGAGCACTCCGTGCGAAGGCGGCCCCGCTCGAGGGCAGCCTTTCTCTGAGGCAACCCCTCTCGAGGACTCAGCTTCGCCCGTGCACCAGCGTGCGCGGGCCGTCCTTGAACAGGATGCAGAGCTTTTGTGAGGCCATCGTCTCTTTGACGTAACCCCAGCCAAACTTGGGATGATCCACGAGCTGACCCGTCTCGAACGTGGTGTGGATCGAGTAGGGCACGAAATCCGACGAGTCTCGATCGGCGACGTTCGTCTGCCATTCGCGCGCCGGGCTCGGGCTCTTCGGCGCGATGGCAGAGCTCTTCTTTGACTTGGAGCTGCTGCCAGCCTTGCTCGCGGACGCCGCGCTGCTCGATTCGCCCGCGCCCTCGCTCTTGGGGCGCCGGAAATTGTGCTGCTTGTTGCACGTGAGGCAGAGCACCCGTTTCGGTACCCCCGCCACCATCGCGACCACGCGGTGGTTGAGGGTGAGCCGGCACGATGTGCACCATGCGTCGATTTCTGATCCTGCCTTGATTGCCACGCTACTTCTTATCCCTTACCCGCCCGATGCTCGTCGTTCTCTCTCGGATCGTCACCACCCCCACGATCGTTAGAGCCTTCATCATCGCGAGGCGTCATTCTATCCCGAGACGCCTCCCTGGACGTCGCGTCCCGCGGGGTGACCTTCAGCCGGAATGAGGGCGCCTCCCCGTCGGTGGGCGAGAAACGCACTCGCATGGTCACGTCGAGGGAAAGGCGGGTGAGCGCGCTCGCGATTTCTTCCGCTACGTTGGTTCTCTCCAGTAGGTCCTTCAGCTCTCGCGAGATGAGCCGGTACACGTTCTCTTTCGTCTCTTCGAGCTGAATCAGCAGGTGCTGACTCAAAAGGTGAAGCAAGGCGTCTTTCGGCAGCTTCATCTCGGCGAGCAGCTGGCGCATCGGCTCGGCGGACAGGTTCTTCGCGCCCGCGTCGACCAGACGCTTGAGCAGCTCCGATAACACGCCGTCCGTCAGTCCCCGGGTCGGCCCACTGCTTGGTCGCGAACGGGGCCCCTCGCTCTCGGGCGAGCTCTTGCCGCTACGCATTCCGGATCCCCCCTGTCGCGCTCACCTCGTCGCGACCCGTGCCTCGCTCGTCGGCACGGCTTTCGTACGGCATCGCGCGCGCCGCGTTGCCGTCGTCGCGATGGGTGGCGCTGCGAAGAAAAGTACCCAATGGATCTCGAGTCCGCATCGTCGATGGCCTTCACCCCGCGAGCTGCTGGATGTCTCGACCGTCAAAGGTGGTAGCCCGGTGTGGAGCGCTGGTCAAATCCCGTTTTTCTGGTCCAGCTGCGCGCACGCACGCACGTTTCTGTCCGGTTCGGTCTGACGGGTTCGCTGTGGTCGCGTGCGCCATCCAAGCGTGCTGCCGTGTGGCTTGGGTCGGCGTCCGGACTGATCGCAGCATGGCAGAAGGCGGCGGACGAGCGGCACCGCACGGCCCCGCCGCGCCGCTCCGTGCACGGAGCGGATTGTGGGAATGGGCGCATCCAAACGCGTTATAACTCCCATCTCATGGTTGATTTTTCGTCGTTCATTCGCCGGCGTCGCCAGCTGCTCGCAGAGCTCGACGGTGGTGCGCTGGTCGCGTTCGCGGCCGCGCCAACGGTCCGAAACAACGACGTCACGCATGAATTTCGGCAAGACTCGGACTTCTTCTATTTGACGGGGTTTGACGAGCCCGAGGCGGCGCTGGTGCTGGTCGGGGGAGAGGCGCCGCGCAGCGTGCTGTTCGTGCGCCCGCGCGACCCGGAGCGCGAGGTCTGGGATGGCGATCGCCGCGGGGTCGAAGGTGCAGCCGAGCTCGGCGTCGACGAGGCGCGCTCGATCCACGAGCTCGACGAGCTGCTGCCGCGGTTGCTGCTCGGACACGCGCGCTTGTTCGCGCGCTTCGAAGACGAAACGTTGCTCGACGCACGCCTCGCCAAGGCGCTGCGAGCGGCCCGCCGCGAAGGCCGGCGTGGCGCCACGTACCCGACGCAGGTGATAGATTCGGCGATGCTCGTGCACGAGATGCGGCGCAAGAAGGACGCGCCCGAGCTCGCCCTCATCGAGCGCGCGATCACGATCACGGGCGACGCCCACGTCGAGGCCATGGCGCGCGCCGCCCCCGGCGTCTACGAGTACGAGATCGAGGCCGTGCTGCGGGCGGCGTTTCGAGCGAACGGCAGTGAGCGGGTGGCGTACGAGCCGATCGTCGGATCGGGCACCAACGCGACGGTGCTGCACTACGTGAAGAACCACCGCCAGATGCTCGATGGCGAGCTCCTGTTGATCGACGCGGGGTGCGAGTTTGGCTACTACGCTGCCGACATCACCCGCACCTTCCCCGTCAACGGTCGCTTCTCGGGCCCGCAGCGCGAGGTCTACGAGGTGGTGCTCGCCGCGCAGAAGGCGGCCATTGCGGCTGCGGCCCCGGGCGCGACGCTGGAGCACGTGCATGAAGCGGCGACGCGCTGCATCTGTGAGGGCCTGGTCGCGCTCGGCGCCGTCCCCGGGAGCGCGGGCGAGGTCGAGGCGGAGGGGCGGTACAAGCGCTTCTTCATGCACAAGACGAGCCACTACCTCGGCATGGACGTGCACGACGTCGGGCGCTACTTCGACGCCGGCCGTCCGCGTCCGCTCGAGCCGGGCGTGGTGATCACGGTCGAGCCGGGGCTCTACTTCGCGCGAAACGCCGAGGTGCCCGAGCGCTTGCGCGGGATCGGCGTGCGCATCGAGGACGACGTGCTGATCGAGTCGGGGGGCGCGCGCGTCCTCAGCAACAACGTCCCCAAAGAGCTGGACGACGTCGAGCACGCGTGTCGGGGCTGAGCGGACGGCGCATGAGAAAGCGCGTGGTGACGGCGATGGCGCTGGCGGCTTCGCTCGCCTCGATCGGCGACGAACGACGAGCCCATGCCGAGGCAGGGGCGTCTCGGGCCGAGGCGTCGCTGCCGCTCAGCGGCCTGCTCTCGCTCGCGATTGGACGCGGGCTGCGTTTCAACAATCCCTACCGGCTCGAGACGCCGCTCGGAGACACCGCCGAGTCGGTCTCGCTGGCGGCGACGTATCTCGACATCGCTGGCGGGCTGCTCTTCGGCGAGCGCGACTTCCGGCACGGCGCGGCGCTCGCTGGCGATGTCGCGCTGCAGGGGATCGGGCAGTTCGTGCTGACGCCGTCCTACCTCGCTCAGTTCGGGTTGACGGACACGCTGGCGGTGTCGGGGCGCGTGGGAGTGCCCGTCGTGGTGGCGCCCGACACGACGCTGGGGTTGGAAGCAGCGGTCGGGTCGAGCCTGGCCTTGGCGTACGGGCTCGGGGCGCAAGTCGAGCTCGTGGGCAGCGTCTATTTCGGTGCCGCGACGGACGAAACGAGTATCACCACGATCCCGATGCTCTCGCTCCAGCTCGGCGTGTTCTTCGAACATGGAGTTTTGCCATGAGCATGCGCCGCGACACGAACCCCTGCGCCGAGCGATCGCCCCGCGGCACCCTGCGGCGCGGCCTCACGCGGCTGGCGCTGGCGATCGGCGCTCTGTTCTGCCTGGCGCCCACGCCCGGGGACATCGGCGGCTGCGGTCAGGCCGCGGAAGACCTCGATCCCGTGGCGTTCTTCCAATCCAAGCAGAGCATCGAATGCCGGCGCTGCCAGGAATGTCGGATCCGGACCCCGATTTGTGAGGAGGCCTGCTCTGGAGCCGATCTGCCGGAGGAATTTCCCGAAGGCTGTTTTCCACTGGTGCACGACGGCACGGTCTGTCTGCGGGCGCTGATCCAGGCCTCCTGCGAGGATCATCGAGAGTTCGCTGGCAATCCGCCGAGCGTGCCGAGCGAATGCAACTTCTGCCCCGAGCGTTGACCCCGCGCGGCGTGGAGACGTGATATAGGAGCAGCATGCGGTTTTTGTGCATCTCCGACATTCACGGGCACGCCGCGGCGTTGCGTCGCGTGCTGGAAGATGCAGACGCGCGCGAATTCCACCAGCTGGTCGTCTGCGGCGATTCGCTGTTTCCCGGTCCAGCTCCGCTCGAGACATGGAAGCTCCTGATCGAGCGACGGGCGCTGTGCGTCCAAGGTTTGTCCGATCGCGCCCTCTACGAGGTTGATCCGGCCAAGCTGAAGGCGACGACGCCGGAGCAGAAGGCGCGCATCCAGCGCCTCACCGAGGTGCAGCGCGAGCTCGGCGAGCTCATCATCGCGCGTCTCGGCAAGCTTCCCACGAGCGCGCGGCTTCCCCTCGAGTCGGGAGAAGAGGCGCTGATCGTGCACGGCTCCCCGGCAGATCCCACGGAGGCCATGTGCTCCGACATGGAAGACGACGAGCTCTCGGCCTTGATGGGGGGCGACCCGGCCGACATCATCATCTGCGGGGCGAGCCACGTCCCCTTCGGGCGTCAGGTGGGTGACGTGAAGATCGTCAACGTGGGCTCCGTGGGCGAGTCGCCAGCTGCCGGGTTCGCGCACGCCACCATTCTCGATGCATCGTCGGCCGGCGTCAGCATCGAGCAGTTCGACGTCGAGCTCTGAGCGCGAGAGCGGGGGCTCCAAGCCCTAGAGGTGTGCTCGAGCATCTGCTCTGCGCCATCGCTTCGAGCTTTTTTTCTAGCGCGGGCGCCCCAACCCGCGCGCGAAGCCCAGAGGTGTGCTCGAGCATCTGCTCTGCGCCATCGCTTCGAGCTTTTTTTCTAGCGCGGGCGCCCCAACCCGCGCGCGCAGCCTAGAGGTGTGCTCGAGCATCTGCTCAGCGCCATCGCTTCGAGCTTTTTGCGCGGGCCGCGGCCGCTCGCGTTGGCTTGGGGCGCGTCGGGAGGCGTGAGCGTTTGGGGCTCGGCCGTTCAGAAGCTGGGGCCGGGGTTGCTCGGAGCGGCGCTGCGCGCGGCTGCTACGAAGCGTCGCATCCTGTCTGGGTCTTTGCGGCGCGGATTGCCCGGCGTCTCGACGCCGCTGGCGACGTCGACGCCCCACGGGCGCACTCGCGCGACCGCGTCCGCCACGTTCTCGGGGGTGAGCCCACCGGCGAGGATCAGCGGCCGCGCGCGGGCGAGGGGCTCGATCAACCCCCAGTCGAGCGTGTGCCCCGTGCCGCCGAGCTGACCCTCGACCTTGGCGTCGACGAGCAGCGGATGGCCGGGGAACGCGAGCGCGCGAGCCACGTCGGCGGCGTCTCCCACCCGCAGCGCCTTGAACGCGCGAGGCCCGAGAGCGAGGAGCTCGGCCTCCGACTCATCACCGTGCAACTGCAGGCGCTCGACCCCGAGCTCGTCGAGCAGAGACGCCGCACGCTCGCGCCCGACGTCGGCGACGACGGCAACGCAGATCGTTTTGCCGGCACCCTCGCCGTGCAGCCGCTCGGTGATGGCACGGATCTGCTCCGGCGCGAGATAGCGTTTCGAGCTCGGAACGCAGTTGAAGCCAAGCGCGTCGGCCCCCGCACGCACGGCCTCGAGCGCGTCGTCGAGTTGGGTGATTCCACAGACCTTCACGTACATGTCGGCGCTCGCTTCGGCACAGCCGCGCCAGTGTGGGGTGGACGTCGCCGCGCCGCAAGAGGCCCGTTCGCGGGCCGCAAAAGCCAGCTCTGCGCGCTCGCCTCGGGCCGCGTGGGCGCTGGCTTCGATTGCGAGCTAGACTGTCTCGTGGTCCAAATGCGAAGTGAAACGGAGTCGGGTGCGCACGGGCTCGGCGAGCGGCTCGCCGGCATCGGGCGAATGATCGACGCCGGTCGCCTCGGCGAGGCCCGCATCGAGCTCGATCAGAGCCAGGACGAGTCCCCCGAGCTGGTCGACTTGATGCGGCTCAAGCTGCGGGTCGTGGCGCGCGAAATCGAGCCGAGCACGGCGCTCTCGCGCATCGTCGCCTTGCTCGAGCGCGACCCGCGGCACACCGTCGCGATGCAGCTCTATCGCGAGCTGTCGCTCCTGCAGTACGAAGCCGGGCAATCTTGCCCGTCGTTTTCGCACCCGCCACCGCGCGGGCGCTGAGCACCGACGCCCGCGCCCTTTCCACGCGCGCCGGCTCAGGCGAGCTCGGCCCAGCGCGAGAGCTCCCCGCGGATCAGGCGCGGACAGCGCCGGGCGGCGGCCACGTCGCGCGCGCCCATCAACAACAGCGCCGTGCGCAGCTCGCGCTCGACGCCACCGAGGAACTCGAGCGCCCGAGCTCGCCCGCCCTGTTCCAGCGCCTGCAACACCGGGCGCGCAATGCCGACGGCGCTGGCGCCGAGCACCAAAGCGCGTGCGGCGTCCAGACCCGTGGCGATGCCGCCGGTGGCGATCACCGTGCGCAGCCGCAAGGGCTCGAGACACACCAGGCTGGCCGCCGTCGGGATACCCCAGTCCCAGAAGGCCTGCCCGAGCGGGCGATCTTCGGCCTGGGCGCGCTCCGTCTCTACCCCGACCCACGAGGTGCCGCCCGCTCCGGACACGTCGACGTCGCGAATGCCCGCGGCCGCCAGCCGGCGCCCGACGCTCGCCGAGAGGCCGCAGCCCGTCTCCTTGGCGATCACGGGGCAATCGAGCTCGGACGAGAGCCGCCGGTAGGTGTCTTCGACTCCGCGAAAATCGCGGTCGCCCTCGCTCTGCACCACCTCCATGGCTGGGTTGAGGTGGACGCAGAGGGCATCGGCGCCGATCGCGCTCACGAGTTCGGCGGCGCGCGCGCTCGGCAGCGCTGCGGCCTGCACGGCGCCGATGTTGCCGAGCAACAGCACCGACGGGGCCACGTCCCG
>Ga0335075_10010441_pt1 | contig 14096 bp, 11 predicted proteins | sample Lox_Sample_24_FD_206723 | JGI IMG/M metagenome (GOLD analysis project Ga0335075, IMG submission 206723) | Soil microbial communities from Loxahatchee National Wildlife Refuge, Florida, United States - Lox_Sample_2.4 | ecosystem: Environmental > Terrestrial > Soil > Wetlands | place: USA...
GGGACTGATACCGAACCGTGCTGTGAGCATCTTGTATGTGTCACATAGTTAGGATACTGTCCTAACTATCTTGCCGGAATCACCGCCCGAATTCAACGCGAGAGACCCCCCCGCATGACCCACCCCCCCATCTTGCTCGGCATCGACTTCGGTGGCACGAAGATCGCCACAGCGGTATGCGACCTGGCGGGCAACAAGCTCGCCTCTGCCGTGGTCGACAGCCTCGGTGAGCGCGGCGCCCGTACGAGCTTCGATCACGGCGTAGCCACCGCGACGGGCCTGCTCAGCGCACATGCACCAGGGGCGGCCGTGGCGGCCGTTGGCGTCGCGACGTTCGGCATCCCGTTCGAGGACCGGGTCGAGCTGGCCCCGTCCATCGACGGCTGGGAGCGCCTGGAACTCGGCCGTGAGCTGCGCGCCGCGTTCCCCGGCGCGGCGATCAGCATGGGCACCGACACCAAGACCGCTGCCCAGGCCGAAGCTCGCTGGGGTGCCCTGGTCGACTGCGACCCGGCCATCTACCTCAACCTCGGGACTGGCCTCGCGGCTGCGATCGTGACCGGCGGCCGGGTGCTGTCGGGCAGCCAGGGTGCGGCCGGCGAGATCGGTTACAGCCTGCGGGAGCCCGCTGACGTCGGGCGTTCCGACGGGCTCCGGATCCCGCTCGAGGAAATGGTGAGCGGCCAGGCGCTGCAGCGCCGGGCCGCTTCGCTTGTGCGCGGCATGCGCAGTGCTAACTCGGGCGGGGCCAGTCCAGTCGTTGCCAGCGCGGACGGGCACGGGCTGACCGCCGCCGAGGTATTTGGTGCCGCAGCGTCGGATCCTGACCTGAATGACCTGGTCACCGAGTTCGTGGATGAGCTCGCATTCCACGTGGTGAACCTGGCCATCGCCGTCAACCCGGCGCGGATCGCGGTCGGCGGCGGGATCACCAGGTCCTGGGACCGGATCTCACCGCGGCTAGAAGAGGCACTGCGGAGCTCGGCGCCTTATCCGCCCGAGCTGGTCCTAGGGCACTTCCCGCAGGAAGCGCCGCTGCTCGGCGCGGTAGCGCTCGCCGTCGATGCGGCCGCTGCCGACCTGGCATCGGCACCAGCAACACCCGGATCACCTGATCCGTCGCATAACGGTAATATGAAGACAGATAACTCTAAAGGGCATTATCTTAATAAACCGAATAATGCCTACCAGCGGCCGCAAGGAGACTTCGTCGCAGAAGCCCCTCAGGCCACCTCCTATCCGGCTGACCTCTGAATCGAAGGGTTAGGCAACAATGAGACGACGACTCAGGTCGTTCGGCGTCCTCATCGGGGCGGTTGGCCTGCTGGCAGGCATGGCCGCCTGCGGGACCAGCACATCTGGAACAGGATCCTCGTCAAGTCCGAGCGGCGTGCTCACCCTCTCCGACGAGAGCGGCGCACTCTGGACCTGTGGTTTCAACCCGTTCAATCCCAACGTCAGCTTCCTGGACTTCGGCCCGGTTTACGAGCCGCTGATGTTCGTGGACACGCTGCAGAACGGCAAGATCTCACCGTGGCTGGCGACCAGCTACGCCTGGAGCAACGGCAACAAGACGGTCACGTTCACGATCCGCAACGGGGTGAAGTGGTCGGACGGCAAGCCGTTCAGCGCGGCTGACGTCGTCTATACCTTCAACCTGATAAAGAAGTTCCCCGCGCTCGACATCAACTCCGTCTGGTCGGTGCTGTCCAGCGTCGCGCAAAAGGGATCCGACCAGGTCGTGATGACGTTCAAGACCGAGGCGGTTCCGTACTTCTACTACATCGCTGACCAGGTGCCGATCGTGCCCGAGCACATCTGGTCGACGATCAAGAACCCGGTGACCTACAACGACACCGACCCGATCGGCACCGGCGCTTACACGGTCAAGTGCAAGCCCGAGCAGATCGAGTTCCTTGCCAACAAGCACTACTGGCAGCCAGGCGAGCCGAAGCTTGCCGAAGTCCTTGAGCCCGCATTCACCAGTAACGACCCGGCTAACACCGAGCTCGCGACCGGGCAGGCGCAGTGGGGTGCTCAGTACATCCCGAGCATCAAGACGTTCTACTCCGACAAGAGCTCGAACAACCACTACTGGTTCCCGCCGATCGCGAACGTGAGCATCTTCATCAATCAGAAGGACGCGCTGCTCAACGACGTCGCGGTGCGCCAGGCCATGGCCTACGCCATCAACCGGCAGGACGTCTCGCAGGTTGGTGAATCCGGGTACGAGCCGGCCGGCAACCAGACCGGCGTCGTGACGCCCACGTTCTCTGCCTGGGAAGACACCTCCGAGGCCGCGCAGTACAACTACGGCTACAACCCGAAGAAGGCCGAGCAGATCCTCACCGCCGCGGGCTTCAAGAAGAACTCGAGCGGGATCTTCGTCTCGCCGTCAGGAAAGCCGCTGTCCTTCACCATTCTCAACCAGGGCGGCTACTCCGACTGGGTTGCGTCGATGCAGGTCATCCAGAGCGACCTGAAGGCAGTAGGCATCCAGATCACGCCCGACAACCTGACCGGCACCTCGTACACGGACGCGCTACTCGACGGCAACTTCCAGCTCGCCTACGGCGACGAGACCGGCGGCCCGAGCCCGTTCTACGAGATGCGGCAGTGGCTGTACTCGAAGAACACCGCAGCCATCGGCCAGCAGGCAAGCACCAACTACGAGCGGTACATCAACCCTGCTACCGACAAGCTGATCGACGAGTACGCAACGACCACCTCGACCGCGATGCAGCACAACATCGTGGACCAGCTTCAGGAGGTCCTGCTTAAGGACGTCCCGCTGATCCCGGTGACCGAGGAAGTCGACTGGTACCAGTACAGCACCGGCTCGTTCACCGGATGGGCCACGCAACAGGACGCCTACGCGCAGCCGGCCGCCTACCAGACGCCGGACCTCGGCATCATGCTGCTGCACATAGCGCCCAAGAAGTAGGCACCGAAGAGTAAGCGCCCACGGCGCGCGGTCCTGCGAAGCAGACCGCGCACCTTGACCAGAAGATGAAAGGCACACAGGGTGAGCGCGAGGAACCAATGCTGATGTCAGGGAGAAGGACATGAGATTCCTGCTCCGGCGGGCTGGGTTCTCCGTGCTCACCCTGTGGGCCTGCATAACGCTGAACTTCCTGCTGCCGCGGCTGATGCCCGGCAACCCGGCGATCGCGCTGCTGGCGAAGTTCCACGGCCGGCTCAACCCGGTGGCGCTCAAGGCGATCGAGATCGCGCTCGGTGTCAACACTCACGAGAGCCTGTGGTCGCAGTACTTCAGCTACCTGCACAACCTGGCCACCGGGAAGCTCGGGGTGTCTATCACCTTCTTCCCCGACTCGGTGAGCTCGGTAATCGCCAGCGCCATCTGGTACACACTGGGCCTCGTCGGCATAACCACGATCCTCGCGTTCATCCTGGGCACGCTGATCGGCATCGTCGGGGCCTGGCGGCGGGGCGGCTGGCTGGACAGCATCCTGCCGCCGATCTTCGTGATCACCTCGGCGATCCCCTACTTCTGGGTCGGCATGCTGCTGATCCTGGTGTTCGGGATCAAGCTGCACTACTTCCCTTACGACTTCGCCTACGACCCGTCGCTGTCACCAAGCCTGAGTTTCGCATTCATCGGCAATGTCATCGAGCACTCGGTACTCCCGGCGGTCGCGATCCTGATCACCTCGATCGGCGGCTGGATCCTGACCATGCGCAACACCATGATCACCACGCTGTCCGAGGACTACGTCAAGATGGCCAGGGCGAAGGGGCTATCCAGCCGGCGGATCATGCTGGACTACGCCGCCCGGAACGCGATCCTGCCGAACCTGTCCGGCTTCGCGATGTCGATCGGCTTCATCGTCAGCGGGGCCGTACTGGTCGAGTACGTCTTCAACTACAACGGCCTCGGCTACCTGCTTGTGCAGGCGCTCGACTCCGAGGACTACCCGCTGATGCAGGCGCTGTTCCTGCTCATCACCGTCGCTGTGCTGATAGCGATCCTGCTCGCCGATATCGTCACGGCGATACTCGACCCGCGTACCAGGGCTGCGAGGTAACCCGATGGCCATGCCCAGCATTTACGAGGCAGCCGCGACCGAGGGCTTGCTCCCCGGCGCCCCCCAGCCCGGCAAAGTTCCCAGCGCCGGCCAGGCATTCGGCCGCATTTGGAAATCGATCAGGTCGAACAAGAAGGCGCTCGCCGGGGCCGTGCTGCTCGCGATTTTCACGCTGCTCGCGATCTTCCCCTGGGCGATAGCGAGGGACAATCCGTCGGCCGAGATCTACAAGGCCAGTCTCGGGCCATCTACGGCGCACCTGTTCGGCACCACGTCCTACGGCCAGGATCTGTTCGCCCAGGCGGTCTGGGGCACCAGGGAGACGCTGATCATCGCGGTCGTCTCCGGTGTGCTGTCCACCTTCCTCTCGGTGATCATGGGCCTGGCGGCCGGCTATCTCGGCGGCGCGTGGGACTCGGTGCTCAACTTCATCACGGACGTGCTGCTGGTGGTGCCGACGTTCCCGCTGCTGATCATCATCGTGGCCTACCTGCCGAGAGTCGGCGTGCCTGGTCTCATCCTGGTGCTAGTCGTCACTGGCTACTCCTACGGGGCCAGGCAGCTCCGAGCGCAGACGCTGTCGGTCCGCAGCAGGGACTACCTGGAAGCAGCACGCGTACGCGGCGAGCGCAGGTTCTATGTCATCCTGGTCGAGATCATCCCGTCGATGACCTCGCTGATCGTGGCGACATTCCTTGGCACCGCGGTTTACAACGTGCTCGCCGCGGCGGGCCTGCAGTTCCTAGGTTTCGGAGACCCGAGCTCGGTGAGCTGGGGCACGATGCTCTACTGGGCCCAGAACAACGAGGCGCTGCAGACAGACCAGTACTTGTGGGCGATCGTTCCCGGCGCACTGATCGGACTGCTCGGCGCCGCCTTCGCGCTGACCAACTACGCATTCGACGAGATCAGCAACCCGGCTCTGGCGCGCGTCCCGCTTTCCCGTGCACGGCGGCTGAACCCCGTGCTGAACCCCATCTACAGGAGGCTCAGTGCGAACCGGTCAAGCTGAGCGGCTCGATGCCGGCTGGGTATTGCAGCCGGGCCAGCCGGTGCTCGAGGTCCGCGACCTGTCGGTCTGCTACCGCACCAAGCGCGGCGACGTGCTCGCCGTCGACAACGTCAGCTTCGACCTGGCCAGGAGCGAGTTCCTCGGCATCGTCGGGGAGTCGGGCTGCGGCAAGTCAACCTTGCTGTTCGGGATCGCTCAGCTGCTAACGCCACCGGCGGAGATCACCGGCGGCAGCGTCAGGTTCGAGGGCGCGAACCTCGTCGACCTCAGCGACAGTCAGCTGGCCACCATCCGGTGGAAGAAGCTCTCCGTGGTGATGCAGAGCGCGATGAACGCGCTCAACCCGGTGAAGACGATCGGCGCCCAGTTCACCGACGCGATGCGCGCGCATGGCGTGTCGGCCAGGCAGGAGATCGCCGAGCGGTCCGCCGAGGTGCTGCGGATGGTCGGCATCGACCCGCAGCACCTGCGCAGCTACCCGCACCAGCTCTCCGGCGGCATGCGCCAGCGGTCGATGATCGCGATGGCGCTGCTGTTCACCCCAGACCTGGTGATCATGGACGAGCCGACCTCGGCGCTCGACGTGGTCGCGCAGCGCTCGCTGATGGTCCAGATCAAGGAACTGCAGCAACAGCTTGGCTTCGCGATCATCTTCGTCACCCATGACATGTCGCTGGTCAGCCATTTCTCCGACCGGCTGATGGTGATGTACGCGGGCCAGGTGGCCGAGCTCGGGCCCACCCGCAGGGTGTTCGACGCCCCGTTGCATCCCTACAGCATCGGCCTGATGGACGCGTTCCCGTCCATCCGCGGGCCCAAGGTACCGCTCACCGGCATTCCGGGCAGCCCGCCCGACCTGGCCAGGCCGCCGGAGGGCTGCCGGTTCGCGCCGCGCTGCCCGATGGTGACCGACCAGTGCCGGCAGCGGCCGGTAGAACTTGTCAGCATCGAAGACGTGCAGGTCCGGTGCCTTCTAGCCGGGAACGGGGTGGTCCGGGGTGACTGACCTCAGCGAGGTCGCAGCCCAGCCGCTGCTGCGGACCGAGGGACTCACGAAGCACTTCCGGATCGGCGGCGGCCTGCATCGCCAGACGCTGCATGCCGTCGATGACGTGAGTCTGGAGATCGGCGACCGGGAGATCGTTGCGCTGGCTGGCGAGAGCGGTAGCGGCAAGTCCACCATCGCCCGATTGCTGGCCAGGATCTACCAGCCGACGTCGGGCGAGATCTACTTCCAGGGCAAGCCGCTGTCCGGCGTTCGGTCCCGGCCGGACGAGCTGCGATACCGCAGCGACGTGCCGATGGTGTTCCAGGATCCGTTTGGCTCGATCAACCCGGTTTTCCGGGTGTCGCACGGGGTGCTGCGCAGTCTCAAACTGCACCGGCCAGAACTATCGGCAGACGAGCGGACCGCGGAAGCCCGGCGCGTCTTCGACATCGTCGGGCTCAGCCCGGCGGCCGAAGTGCTGAACCGGTACCCCTACGAGCTGTCCGGCGGCCAGCGCCAGCGGGTCGGGTTCGCGCAGGCACTAGCGATGCGGCCCAAGCTGATCCTGGCCGACGAGCCGGTGTCGATGCTGGACGTTTCCATCAGGATCGGACTGCTCAACTTGATGAAGCAGCTTCGCGACGAACAGGGCGTCTCGATCCTTTACATCACGCACGACATCGCCAGCGCGCGATACGTCGCGGACCGCCTGATCGTCATGTACGCAGGCCAGCTCGCCGAAGCGGGGCCGATCGAAGACGTGCTGGCCGCGCCGAGGCACCCGTACACCCAGCTGCTGCTCTCCGCGGTGCCAGACCCCAAAGCCGAGCTGACGCTAGGGGCCGCCGACCGGGGCGAGCCGCCGCGGGTGATCAACCCGACGCCCGGCTGTCGTTTCAGGTTCAGGTGCCCGCTCGCTATCGCCGAGTGCAACGAACAGACGCCGAAGCTGCTTGAGCTCTCCCCCGGCCACGACGCCGCCTGCCTGGTGGCGCAGTCCGGCGCCGAAGTGAAGGCGTTCTAGCTGAAATCGAATGCACTGACCGATGCGAAGGCGGATTAGATGAAACTCGCGGTTGTCGGCGGCGGCTCCACTTACACGCCGGAACTGGTCGACGGGATCGCCCGGCTGACCGGTGACATCAAGGTCACCGAGCTCGTGCTGGCTGACCCGGATACCGAGCGGCTGTCGGTGGTCGGACCGTTCTCAGCCAGGATCATGGCACGTTACGGCCACCCGGCGACGGTCTCGTGGACATCCGATACTGATGCCGCGGTCGACGGGGCTGGCGCAGTGCTGCTGCAGCTTCGGGTCGGCGGCCAGGCCACCCGCCATCGGGACGAAACGTGGCCGCTGGAGTGCGGATGCGTTGGCCAGGAGACAACCGGGGCCGGCGGATTCGCGAAGGCGCTGCGCACGGTGCCGGTCGTGCTTGACGTGGCCGAGCGAGTGCGGCAGCGCGCTGCGAGCGACGCGTGGATCATCGACTTCACCAACCCGGTCGGCATCGTCACCAGGGCACTGCTCGACGCCGGCCACCGGGCCATCGGCCTGTGCAATGTCGCGATCGGCTTCCAGCGGACTTTTGCCGGGATGCTCGGCGTGGCGCCCGAGGCCGTCGCGCTTGACCACGTCGGCCTGAACCACCTGACCTGGGAACGCGCAGCGCTCGTCGACGGCACCGACCGGCTGCCCGAACTGCTGGCCAGCCAGGGCGAGGAAATCGCCGCGCATACCGGGCTGCCGCTCGCGGTGACTCGCGCCGTAGGCGCCGTTCCCTCTTATTACCTGCGGTACTTCTGGGCGCACGACGAAGTGGTGGCGGCGGAACGCGGTCGGGAAACCCGGGCGCAGGCAGTCGCGGAGATTGAGCGACAATTGCTGGCCATGTACGCCGACCCTGCCCTGGACACCAAGCCGGAACTGCTGCAGCGTCGCGGTGGCGCGTTCTACTCCGAGGCCGCGGTCGCTCTGCTGGCCTCGCTGGTGACTGACAAGGGCGACCGCCAGGTGGTCAATGTCAGGAACAACGGGACGCTGCCGTTCCTCGCCGATCAGGCGGTCATCGAGGTGTCTGCCACGATTGGCTCATCCGGTGCAGTTCCGGTGCCGGTCGCGCCGGTTGGCCCGCTGATGAGCGGTCTTATCGCGCACGTGTCGGCGTACGAGGAACTGGCGGTGGAGGCAGCGTTGCGCGGCGGCCGGGAGCGGGTCTGGAAAGCACTGCTCGCCCATCCGCTGGTCGGGCAGTACGACCTGGCCGAGCAGCTGACCGACCGGCTGCTAGCTGAGAACGCCCGGTTCCTGCCCTGGACTGCCAGCCAGTGAGCACCGTCAAGTGAGGACGGTCAAGTGACCACCGAGGCAGTCGCACGCGCCGCGGTCCTCGCCATCGACGGCGGCAACAGCAAGACCGACGTCGCCCTGATCGGGTCTGACGGATCCATCCTGGGCGTGTCCCGTGGCGGCAACTCCAACCACCAGGGCGTCAGCATCGACGGCACAGTCGCCGTGCTGTCCGAGCTGGTGCGATCGGCCGCTGCTCAGGCGGGCCTGCCGCCCACTGGCCTCGTCGCTCAGCACACCTCGGCCTGCCTCGCCGGCGCGGACCTGCCGTCAGAGGAGGCGGACCTGAACCGCCTGGTCGCTTCGCTGGGCTGGTCTGAGACGAGCGAGGTGCTGAACGACACCTTCGCGGTGCTGCGGGCGGGCCTGGATGACGGAGTGAGCCCGCCGGCCGAACACGCACAACCTGAGTACCCGGACCCGCTGACCGTGCTCGGCCTCGTCGCCCCGCCGACGCCGGAGGTGCTGGCGACCGCGCGCGAGCGGCTGTGGTCGGCAGTCGCGCACTGGGGCATCGGAGTGGTCTGCGGGGCCGGGATCAACTGCGTGGGCGTCGCTCCTGACGGGCGGACGACGAGGTTCCTGTCACTTGGCGGGCTGTCCGGCGACTGGGGCGGCGGCGGCGACATCGGGCCGAAGGCACTCTGGTGGGCTGTGCGGGCCGAGGACGGGCGCGGCCCGGAGACCGAACTGCGCAAGGCCGTGCCCGCGCACTTCGGTCTCGAGCGGGTCGAGGACCTGGTGATCAGCATTCACCTAGGCAAGATCTCGCATGCGGAACTGCACGGACTAGTGCCGGTCTTGTTCGAGGTAGCCAACGGCGGCGATCAGGTGGCCAGGGATGTGCTGATCCGCCAGGCCGAGGAGATCTTCCGCATGGTCGATGTAGCGGCCCGTCGGCTCGGCTTGACCGACCCGCAGGTCCGAGGCGGCCAGCCGGTGCCGGTCGTGCTAGGCGGCAGCCTGATGACGGCGCGCGATCCGCTGCTCGCCGGGGCCATCGCCGACCGCGTGACGGGCCGTATCCCGGATGCGGTAATCAGGATCGTGGACGTGCCGCCGGTAGCCGGGGCGGCGCTGCTCGGCCTCGATCACGTCGGCGCCCCGCCCAGTGCTGCCGCGCGGCTGCGCGAGGACGCTCGCGCGACCTGGTAGCCGCCGGAGCACCTGGCCCGCCTCATGGGTGCCTCCCCGGTGTACCGCCAACGACACCAAACCGGCACCCACCCCAGCGCCGAGCACGCCTGGCCGCGCCTCCACAGCGCCCGGACCGCCCGCCCGCCTCATGGGTGCCGCCCCGGTGTACCGCCAACGACACCAAACCGGCACCCACCCCAGCGCTCACGAATACCAAGTCGCTCTGATTTCCGACGAAGCGGGCGAATCGCCCGGCGCCGCTGCGCCGCCAGCGCCGGCGCCTGAAAACTGGCAGGCTTTGACTCAGCGAGGCAGGCGGATCTGCGCGTACAGGGCGCGGTGGTCCGTGCCGGGCAGCCTGTGGGCCGAGACGGCCCGCACAGCACACCGCGGGTCAAGCAGGATGTGGTCGATTGCCAGCATGGCGAGCTCACCACCGGGCCTGGGGCCCCACGTCGGGACGAGCCCGCGGCCGGCCTGAACAGCCGCGTCAACGTAGCCCAGGCGCAAGAGCGACCGGAACTGCGCGTGGTCGATAGTGGCGTTGAAGTCCCCGGCCATGATCACCGGGACATCGCCGGGGCCCGGCAGCATCGCCATCTCGGTGCGCCAGCGGGCCGCAGCGCTCGGCGACCGCAACGGCCGCGGCGGCCGGAGGTGGACACATACCAGTTGCACGGACTGCCCGCCGGGAAGCTCGAGGCGGGCCACCGGCCTGGAGCGCGACCCTGGCGGAACCGCCAGCCCGTCGCGCATCGGATGCCGGGCCCAGATGCCGCTGCCTTTCGGGCCGTAGGCCGTCGGATCGAGCACCTGATAGGGAAGGACGTCGCCCAGCCCCGCCTTCTGCAGTCGCGCTGCGGCGCCCTCTGTGAGCTCCTGCAGGAACAGCACATCGGCTCCGGTGCTGGTCACCAGCCGGGCGAGCGCCTCCGCATTGGCCCTGCCGACCAGCAGGTTGGAGGTCAGCATGCGCAGCTCAGCACCGTCCGCGCTCGGCTGAGGGCGCGGAATCGCGCGCTGGGCAACTGCCGCGGTCAGGGCGCCTGCTGCGAGCGCGGCTACACTGCGACTTCTGCCACTGCGCAGCAGCGGCAAAGCGGCCACTGCCGCCGCCGCGACCTGCGGGGTGAACGACAGCGACGGCACGACCCACCCCTCCGTGCTGCGCAGTCGGTCAGCGCCCGCTAGCCGAGCGCCTGCCCAGGCTGTCAGCCCGCCCGCTACGACCCATTGCAGGTGTGACGACGACATCTGGTCATGATCGCAGATGGGAAGCCGAGGGATCGCAGACGCCGTCCGCGACACGTCGTCAGCTCAGCAGGTAGCAGGCGATCGCGGCAGCCGCCGCCACGTTTAGCGAGTCGATTCCCCGGCTCATGGGAATCCTGACCGCCTGATCGGCGGCGGCGAGCCAGCGGCCGGACAGGCCGTCGCCCTCGCCGCCGACCAGCAGCGCGATCTTGTCGTCCGGAGCAGTCGAGTCAGCTAGCTCGCCGACCGGGACTGCGGCCGGATCTGGCGTCAGGGCAAGCAGCCGGAAGCCTGCCGCCCTCAGGTCGGCCAGGCCACCGCGCCAGTCCGGCAGCCGCGTATAAGGAACTGACAGGACTGCGCCCATCGAGACCTTGACCGAGCGCCGGTAGAGCGGATCAGCGCACCGCGGCGCCAGGAGCACGGCGTCGAAGCCGAGTGCGGCTACGCAGCGGAAGACCGCGCCGACGTTGGCATGGTCCACGACGTCCTCCAGCACGACGATCCGGCGCGCGGATGCCAGGATGCCGGCCACTGGCGGCAGCGGCAGCCGCTGCATCGACGCCAGCGCGCCGCGGTGCACGTGATAGCCGGTGAGCTCCTCGGCGACCTCGGGCGGGAGCACGTACAACGGGGCCTGGCAGCTGGCTGCGACGTCCGTAATGGTGGCGAGCTTGTCGCCGGAGATCAGGAGCGAGCGGACCGGGTATCCGGCCGCAATCGCTCTGGAGATGACTTTCTTGCCCTCGGCGATGAACAGTCCGTGCTCGGCCTCCATGCTCCGCCGCAGGTGCACGTCGGTGAGGCCGACATAGTCGGCCAGCCGCGGGTCGGTGGCGTCGGTGACCATGAGCTGGCGGGAAACCTGATCGGCTGCCATGGCAGTCATTGTGGCTGGCCGTCAGCCCGGCGGGAGTGAGCCGGCTACGAAGTCGGCAAAGTCAGCCGATCTGTGATCAGAAGACCGATATAGTCGGCCTGGCCGGAAGGCGAGAGCAGCCGAACTGAAGGACGCAGACGTGGCATCACGGGCAGCAAGCTCGGGCCGCCGTGAGCGGTCCCGGCGCGTTCGCACAGCCAGACTGGTCGCGATTGCTGTGGCAGTCTCGGCGGTCTGCATGGTCACGCTGACTGCCAAGGCAGTGATCACCCGCGCGGACTGCTCGCAGCGACCGACGCTGGTGAACGTCGCCGTGAGCTCCGACATCGCCCCGGCTATCCAGACGGTCGCCCGCGGGTTCAACAATCAGAACATCAGCGCCGGCGGACACTGCGTGCAGGTGCAGGTGACAGAGGGCAACTCGGCTTCCCAGGCGAGCCAGATCGACGGCCAGGCGAAGCTCGGGGGACTGCCCTCCTTCGACGCCTGGATACCGGACTCGAGCCTCTGGGTCGACGTGGCCCGCAGCTTCCCGGTAGGTGCCGAGGATGTCCAGCCCACCGGAAAGAGCGTGGCCCGGTCACCGCTGATGCTGGTCACGACCACCGCGGTGGCCGACAATACGCACGTATTCGACACCCCGCCCAGCTGGAATCTGCTGCTGCCACCCAACTACGGAGGCCCGCCGGCCAGCGCGGGGATTTCCGTGGACCTGCCCGACCCGACAGACAGCTCCGCTGGCCTGGCCGCACTAGTCGAGGTGAACCGCGAGCTCGGCGACACCGCGACTGCCAGGGCGGCGCTTACCCAGTTTGATATCGACGTCCAGTCGACTGCGGATTTCGACTCGGTAACAGGCTTGGCGCAGTTCGCCGCGAGCACGAAGCCGCCGTTCAACCGGCAGGCCGTGACCGTGGCCAGCGAGCAGGCCGTGGTCACCTATGACAAGCAATTTCCGCATGCCCCGCTCGACGCGCGCTACCCGATTGGTACGAGCAAAGCGCTCGGCAGCCCGGAGCTTGACTACCCTTACGTGCTCACCACCTCGAAAGCTGCGCAGCTGGCCGGGGCCACCGCATTCGGTGACTACCTGCAGTCCAGTTACGCCAAGTCGGCCATCCGCTACTACGGGTTCCGCTCGTCCGACGGCGTGCCCGATGTCATGCCGGCGGGGCTGAGTTCCCAGCGGCTGCAACTGGCCAGCGCGGCGAGCGCCATGGAGGCTTCGACGAGCCTGGACGCCTGGCAGAAGCTGGGGCTCGGCGAACGGATCCTGTCGCTGATCGACGTCTCGCCCGCGATGGGCCAGCCGGATGGTAACGGCACCCAGACCCTGCACGAGCTGCTCGACCGGACGGCCTCGGGAGGTCTGGCGCTGTTCCCCGACTCCACGAACATGGGCATGTGGGCGATGGGCGCCAATGGCAACTCGGCCAGCAAGCCATACACCCCGCTGGTGCCAGTCGGACCGCTGCCGGCCGCTTACGGGGTGACCACCCGCCGGATCCAGCTGGAAGAACTGAACCAGAATCTGCCTCTCGGCAACGGCCAGCTCGCCCTGAACGACGCGATCCTGGACGCGTACCAGCAGATGACCAAGACATACGCGCCCAGCTACTCCAACGCCGTGCTGGTGCTCACCGCGGGCGTCGACAGCGCGCGCAACGACATGCCGCTGAACACGCTCGTTAGTAAGCTGCGCAAGCTGTTCAACCCGAACAAGAAGGTCGCGATCGTCATTCTCATGTTCGGCCGGCAGGGCGACTTCAACGCAATGAAGCAGATCGCGAACGCAACCGGCGGCGCCGCCTTCCAGGTCACCAACCCGGCCGAGGTCGGCACGATCTTCATCGAGGGAATCTCGACGAAGATATGCACCCAGGACTGCGTGGCGCCGTAGCCTGCCGGTTCATGCGCGGGCGTTCCCGCCAGGAACTCGCTCGAAAATCGGCTGCGAAATCGTGTGAACCTCTCGCGCGGGCGGCGCGTCTTTATTGCATGAGGCCCGGCGAGAGCGGGGCGCCGGGCCTCACTCCAGGACTCCAGGCCCTGCGAAAGGGCCTGGAGTCTTGCACGTTCAGCTGACCGTATCCAGCATGTGGTGCGCCCGTGCGATCAGGATCGGCACTGCCGGGCCCTCCCGCTCGAAACCCTCGCCGACCGTCTGATTCAGCAGGTAGCGGGCATGGATGCCCTCCAGGACTACGGCGAGCTTGAAGTAGCCGAACGCGATGTAGTACCCGATGCTGGCGACGTCCCTGCCGGTCAGCTCCGCATACCTGGCCGCGAACTGGGCGCGGGTATAGAAGCCGGGCAGGGCGGTGACCGTGGCACCGACATTCAAGTCCGGGAACGCCTCGCCCGCGTCGGCCCAGTACGACAACGTCAGGCCAAGATCAGCTAGCGGGTCGCCAAGGGTCGACATCTCC
>Ga0335075_10010442_pt1 | contig 14096 bp, 10 predicted proteins | sample Lox_Sample_24_FD_206723 | JGI IMG/M metagenome (GOLD analysis project Ga0335075, IMG submission 206723) | Soil microbial communities from Loxahatchee National Wildlife Refuge, Florida, United States - Lox_Sample_2.4 | ecosystem: Environmental > Terrestrial > Soil > Wetlands | place: USA...
TCGACTGGCGCCGCCAGAGCGGACAGCCGCAGGCCTACCCGGGCTCCCCGCTGCTGGCCGCGCGAGCGCTGCGCACGCAGGATCGCGCGCTCGTCTGCGAGCTGCTGCCGGCCGAATGCCGCGCGCTTGAACGTGCCGCGGGCGGCGCGCCGCGGCTGCGCATCCAGTGCACCGATGGGTATCGCGCGCTGAGCGCGAACCTGCCACCGCCCGAGCGCCGCGCGCTGATCCTCATCGATCCACCCTACGAGCAGCCGGCCCTCGAGATCGATCAGGCGCTCGAGGCCGTCGAGGCGATTCTGGCGCGACTGGCCAATGCGGTCGTGGCGCTCTGGTATCCGCTCAAGGACGAGCACTGGCTCGCCGCCTGGCAGTCGCGCGTGCAAGCGCGCCTCGCGGCACCGGTCACGGCGCTGGAGCTCTGGCTCTACCCGCGTGATACGCGCGTGGCATTGAACGGCTCGGGTCTGCTGCTGATCAATCCGCCCTACCGGTTCGATGCGGCCGCGCGTATCTGGCAGGGGCAGCTGCGCACGCTGCTCGAGAACGCGCGACCCGCGCCTGCGCCGCCCGGCGGCGAGGCGGTGCGGGTACTGGTCAGCGAGCGCGAGGCCGGCCATGCCGGCGCCTGAGCGCTACGCGGTGATCGGGCACCCGATCTCGCACAGTCTCTCGCCGCGCATCCACACGCTGTTTGCAGCCCAGACAGGCCGGTCACTGCGCTACGAGGCGATCGACGTATCGCCGCGCGAACTGGCGCGGATGGTGCGCGGCTTCTTTGCGGGCGGAGGCCGCGGCCTGAATGTCACGCTGCCGCACAAGCAGGCCGTCATGGACCTGCTGCAGCGCTGCAGCGACGCTGCCCGCGAGGCGGGTGCGGCCAATACGCTCTGGAGCGATCGCGATGGCGGCCTGGTCGGTGACAACACCGATGGCCTCGGGCTGGTGCGCGACCTGCAGCACAATCTCGGCGTGCCGGTGACTGCGCGGCGCGTGCTGCTGCTGGGCGCGGGCGGTGCCGCGCGCGGCGTGCTGGGTCCGCTGCTGGCGCTCGCACCGCGCGAGCTCGTGATCGCCAATCGCGATGCGGCGCGTGCCGCGGCGTTGGCGGAGCAGTTTGGGCCGCAGGTGCGCTCGTGCGCGCTGTCGACCCTCGCTGCTCCCGGCGCGCTCGGCGCGGACGCCTTCGATCTGATCCTCAATGCCACCGCGGCGAGTCTGTCCGATGAGCTGCCCACGCTCTCAGCCGCGCTGCTGCATGCAGGCACGGTGTGCTACGACCTTGCCTATGCGCTGCGCGAGACGGCCTTTGTCGCCTGGGCGCGCCGCGCGGGCGCCGCGGCGGCCTACGATGGGCTCGGCATGCTGGTCGAGCAGGCCGCGGAGGCCTTCCAGCGCTGGCACGGCGTGCGGCCCGACACCGCCGCGGTGCTCGCGTCACTGCGCGCGCAGGGCGCGGCCGGCGAACCGGCTCAGTAGCGCTCCATCGTATTGGCGACCGGGCAGCCCGGCAGCGAAAAGCCTGCGCCCTGGGCGCGCGCGCACAGCGCCTCGGAGCCCGCGGTCTGCTTCTTCGCCAGCTGCATCATCTCGTCATAGGTGTGCCTGTGGCCGTGCACCGGCAGATCCTGCTGTACCTGCAGGTGCCAGTAGCGCACGGTGTCCGGATAGCTGTTGGCCCACCACGAAGCATCCCAGCCGGTGTCGTCCATCAGATCGCCCTCGGACACCGAGTGTGCCGCGGGCACGTAGGCGACCAGCGCGTCGGCCATATGGTTGTTGTTGATCACCCGCAGCACATCGACCTCGAGATTGGCATCCTTCAGCACCAGCCGATCATCCACCGGAATGATCTGCACCTTGCCGACGCGCCCACTGCGCTGGAGCACGTCCGGAGCCAGATGCGCCGCTCGTGAGGTGACCTCGCGCACGAAGGCCACGTTGGCACCGCGGTTGGTGATGACGGTCAGTCCCTCGCCGACCGCCGCGCGCAGCCCGCCGGTGTGGTCCAGGTGATGGTGCGACATGATCAGCTGCGTCACCGGCTTGCCGGGCAGCACCTGGTGGATCCTGGCGAGAATCGCCTCGAAATTCTGCTCACTGCCATAGGCCTCGAACACCGTCAGGTGGTCGGTGAAATCAAACACCGTCGAGCTGCCGTTGGCGCTGGAGTGCAGGTACCAGACGTGCGGGGCAACCTGCGTCGCATCGATCGAGATGGCGCGCGCTGCCGGTGCCTGCGCACGCACCTCGGAAGGCGCCGCCAGCGCCGCGCGCTGCGCATCCGAGAGGCCGTCGACGACGTACTTGTCGACGTACACCTCGCTCTCGACGACGTCGTGATAGTCATAGACCGTCTGATAGCCGAACGGCAGCACCAGCCCGTTGCCGATCGGCTCGTAGCCGGTGAACCAGGTGGTGCTGGTCAGATCCCCGTACACCGGATGCGGCTCGATCCAGCGCAGGAAGCGCGGCAGATGCGTGTCGGCGGCAAAGGCCACCGTGACCTGATCGCCGTGCGCGGTGCGCATGTCCACCAGCCAGTCACGGCCGCTGCGGCGAACGTTGCCGAGTTGTGCGCCCTCGAGGCCCGCGCGCACGATCGACAGCGGATTGTCGAGCATCTCGATGCGGCGTGCGCGCACCACCGGCTCGCCAGCGCGCAGCGTGCGCGGCGGTCCCGCCGCCGCCTCGAAGCCGCCGCCGACGTTGAAGGCCACGTCGCCGTCGAGCCCCTGGTCCACCGCGTTGCCCGCGGCCATGAGATTGGCGAGCGCAAACTCGAACAGCTGCACCTGGTGCTGCTGCAGATGCATGCGCTCGTGCGTGTAATCGATGCTGCGCACGATGCCATCGAGCGCGGTGCGCTTCTGCGGCGCATGCAGCTCGGCCGTGATGTTGCCGCCTCCATCCTGCGCATTGTTCTCGCCGAACCCATAGAGCTGCAGCGTCTGCACCTGTCGCACGGCGCGCTCCCCGCCCAGGGCGCGCGCCGCCTGCGCCACGACAGTCCGAGCGTCCGGTGCCGTCTGCGCCTGCGCGGTGCCGGTGCCGGTGCCGGTGCCGAGCGTCAGCACCAGCGCGGCCGTCAGACCCCTGACGAGTGCGCCGCCCGGCATGGCGCGGCCAGAACACGTGCGCGGCGCGCACAGGGTGTGCTTCTGCATGACGATCCCCCTCGTGGGCTGCTCGAACGGGGAACTGCACCCGCGCGGCAGCGCTCTTTGCCTGTGCCGATCATACACCGCTGCGCGCGCGCTCCAGCGCGGCGCCGAGCCCCTCACCAGTTCAAGGTGCCCATCATGGCCGCATAGGTTTGAATGCCGTCCCAGAGGTTCTGCAACCTCAGGTTCTCATCGGGTGCGTGCTGACTGTCGTCGTGATTGACGATCGGCAGGCCCACGACCGGCACCTGCAGTGTCTGCGCAAACAGAAACATCGGCACGCTCGCGCCCATCATGGGCATGAGCACCAGGGGACCTGCGCCCGAGCGGCGCGCAGCTGCCTGCACCGCGCGCATGCCCGGGCTGCCAATGTCCACACGGTAGGCCGGATAGCCGGGCTCCCATTGCACACGCACCACACGCGCATGGGCCAATCGCGTGGCGGCATCCGGCTCCTGCGTCACGATCGTCCAGCCGCGCTCGATAAGAAAGCGCTCCACGCGGGCTCGTATCTGCGCAGGGGTCTGATCAGGCACGAGGCGGAAATCCAGCGAGATCATCGCCGTGGCGGGAATGGCATTGGCGGCCGTGCCGCCGACGCCACCGGCCGTCAGACCGCGCACGTTCAGCGCCGGCCGCATGAGGCTCGCCGCCAACCCGTCCTGCGCCTCGGTGCGGCCTAACGCAAACTGCCGCCGCAACATGGGGTCGACCACCGGCAGCGCCGTGAGCGCCTGACGCTCGGCCGGCGTCAGCGCCCGGACGTGATCGGAAAACCCCGGGATCAGAATATGGCCCTGCTCATCGCGCATGCGGGCGAGCAGAACGGCCGCCATGACGGCGGGATTGGGCGCCCAATTGCCGTAATGCCCATCGTGCAGCGGCGTCACGGGACCATAAATCGTGAGCGTCACGCCAAGCGTACCGCGCGCACCGAAGTACAGCATGGGCCGGCGCGACTGATGCACCGGCCCATCGCCAATGAGCAGCAGATCGGCAGCGAGCAGCCGGCGATTAGCCTGCAGCGCCGGCTGCAGATGCGCCGAGCCCGCCTCTTCCTCACCTTCCCAGAGCACCTTCAGATTCACTGCCGGCGCGCGTCCCAGATTGCGCAGCGCATCGAATGCCGTCAGAAACGCAATGATCGATGCCTTGTCGTCCGCCACTGCGCGGCCGAACATCCGCCATTCGGCATCGAAGGGAGGAGTGGCCGCGTGCCAGTCGATCTGGCGCCCGCCAGCGCTCAGTGCAGCGGTGCGCATCTGCGGCACGAACGGATCCGAATGCCATTGGGACGGCACCACGGGCTGGCCATCGTAGTGCGCGTAGAAGATGACGGTCCTGCGCGCACCCGGCTGCGACCACTGGCCATACACCAGAGGCGGCGCCTGCGCGCCGGTCTGGATCAGACGCGCCTGAAAGCCGCGCTGCGTGAGCCAGCCAAGCAGCGTGCGCGCCGTGGCAGCCAGACCCGCCGGGTCCGCCGCGACGCTGCGCAGCCGGCCGAGCGTTTCGAGCTGCTGCAGGATCGAGCGCTCGTGAGACAGCCGATAGGCCTGGACGCCATCGGATAGATCACGAGCCGGTGGGCCATCGGCCGCTAAGGCCGCCAGAGCCGGCAGCAGAACGAGCACGGCAGCACGCGCAAGGGTTTGCAACATTGCAGCGAACTCGGTTCAGGCCTCGGCGGGCAGGTGGAGGCGGCCGTGAATCATACTTCGCGTTGCGCTCGCGCGCGCGCGCGAGCGCCTAAAGGCTACTCCTGCGCAGAAGCAGTACGCCAACGATCAAAGCAGGGGCTCAGCGCGGACGGTAAATCAGCACGAAATGCCGCGTCGAGACCGTAGTGTGGCATCCGTTGTGCAATGGCCGAGAGCAGCAGCGCGCCCTGCCTCTCGTCCTTGGGCCTCTTGAGTCTAGCCGCTCGGATTGAGCCAGCCATCGTCGGTTTCGATCAGACGCACGGCCTCGTGCGGGCCCCAGGAGCCGCAGGCATATTCGTGCACGGGCGTTGCGTCCCCGAGCACCGGATCGACCACGGACCACTGCGCCTCGATGGCATCCTGGCGCGCGAACAGTGACAGATCCCCGCGCATGGCATCACCGAGCAGCCGCTCATAGGGCGTCATCTCCTCGGCCGGTGAGCGCGTGACGATCAGCTCCACGTCCTCGCCGGCCATGCGCTCGCCCGGCACCTTCACGCGCATGCCCAGGGCAATCACCACCTCGCCGGAGAGGCGCAGCCGCAGATGGCTCGAGAGCGAGGGCACGAGCTCGCCGAATGCCTCCCGTGGCGGGCGGCGGAACTCCACGACCACCTCCGTCGCCGTCACCGGCAGGCACTTGCCGGCCCGGATGTAGAACGGCACGTCGGCCCAGCGCCAGCTGTCCACGTACAGGCGCACGGCAGCGTAAGTCTCCACCTGCGAGTCCTCGGCGACGCCGTCGGTCTGCCGGTACCCGCGATATTGACCGCGCACCACACTCTGGGCATCGAGCGGGCGGATGGCGCGCAGCACACGCGACTTCTCGTCGCGCAGCGCGCTGGCCGAGCCATGCAGCGGCGGGTCCATGATGAGGTTGCTCATGACCTGCAGCAGATGGTTCTGGATGACGTCGCGGATCGCGCCGGCTTCCTCGTAGAAGCGGCCGCGGCCACGCACATCGAATGACTCGGCCATGGTGATCTGCACGCTGCGCACGTAGCTGCGATTCCAGATGGGCTCGAGAAACGCATTGGTAAAACGCGTGTAGAGGATGTTCTGTACCGGCTCCTTGCCGAGGTAGTGATCGATGCGAAAGATCGACTCCTCGGGAAAGTGCTGCCGCAGGATGCCGTTGAGCTCGCGCGCCGAGGCGAGGTCGCGCCCGAAGGGTTTTTCCAGCACCACGCGCGCGTGCTCCACCAGCCCCACCGCTGCCAGCCCACCCACGACCGTCGCAAACATGCTCGGCGGAATCGCCAGGTAGTGCAGCGGCGCCTGCGCCGAGCCGAGCGCCTCGCGCAGCTTGCTGAAGGTGGATGCATCCCGGTAGTCGCCGTCGACATAGCGCAGCAGCGAGCAGAGCTTGCGGAACTCAGCCGCATCGAGCGTGGAATGCTCGCTGATGGAGGCGCGCGCGCGCTCCACCAGCTGATCGGTGTTCCAGCCGGAGCGGCCCACCCCCACGATGGGCACCTCCAGCACGCCGCGGCGTACCAGTGCCTGCAGGGCGGGAAAGATCTGCTTGTACGCCAGATCGCCAGTCGCGCCGAAGAACACGAAGGCGTCGGAGAGCTGTGGCTCCATGCGCCTCAGCCTGCGGCTTTACCGGGGCCGGGCTTGGCCGATGCGCCCGCCCGCCCGCCTGGCGTCGCAGTCGGCTTTCCCGGCTGCTCCAGGTGCCCGCCGAAGCCGTAGCGCATGGCCGACAGCATGCGATCGGCAAAATCGGCCTGTCCACGGGAGCTGAAGCGCGCGAACAGCGCGGTGGCCAGCACCGGCACGGGCACGCCCGAATCGATCGCCGCCTGCACGGTCCAGCGCCCCTCGCCCGAATCGGAGACATTGCCCGCGTAATGCTCCAGTCCCGGCGCCTGACCGAGCGCGCTGGCCACGAGATCCAGCAGCCAGGAGGCCACCACGCTGCCGTGGCGCCAGAGCTCTGCGATCTCATCGAGCTTGAAGTGGTATTCGCGCGGCACCAGCTCGTGCGAGGGCGCGGTCTCGGCCGAAATCACGCCGTCGGCGGGACCCGCGCCGGCCTGATGCAGCAGGTTGAACCCCTCCGCATAGGCCGCCATGAGGCCGTATTCCACGCCGTTGTGGACCATCTTCACGAAATGCCCGGCGCCGCTCGGGCCCACATGCAGATAGCCGCGCGTGGCGGTGCTGGCGCTGCCCGCTGCCGCAGGGGCGTCCGCGCCCGCAGCGCCCGCAGCCTTCGCAGTGCCAGGGGCACGCTCAGTGCCCGCGGCACTCGCTGCGCCGGGTGCCAGCGCAGAGAGAATCGGCTCGATGTGGTGCACCGCCTCCGTATCGCCGCCGATCATGAGGCAGTAACCGCGCTCCAGGCCCCAGACGCCGCCGCTGGTGCCCACGTCCAGGTAGCGCACACCGCGCGATGCCAGGGCCTGCTGGCGCCGCCGGTCGTCGCCGTAGTAGGAGTTGCCCCCGTCGATCAGGATGTCGCCGGGCTGCAGCGCCGGGGTCAGCGATTGCAGCAGCGCGTCCACCGCCGCCGCAGGGATCATGAGCCACAGCACGCGCGGCGCTGGTAAGCGCGACAGCAGGTCCGTCGCCGAGCTTGCACCGGTGGCGCCTTCCGCGGCCAGGCGCCGCACGGCTTCCTGGTCGTGATCGAACACTGTGCAGTGATGACCGGCTCGTGTGAGCCGGCGGACCATGTTGGAGCCCATGCGCCCCAGGCCAATCATTCCCAGTTGCACGCTGCCTCCACGCTCACCGGATCGCACGGCATCAAAGCACAATTCATCCGCAGAGGAAATGCTCTTCGTCCGACAGGGATGGCCGCTCCCGCGCGCGTCAAGCGCGCTCAGCCGCGCCGAGGGCTCCCCGGATGCGCTCAGGCGTGCTGCGGTGAGGGGTGCGCGGCGGCCGGCAACAGATGTGCGAAGGCCGGGCGGCCCGACTGCTGCGCCTGCAGCAGCTGCAGCAGCTCCTCGGCGCTGCGGGTCTCGCCGAACAGGCGTCCCTGCGCGAGGTTGCAGTGGCATTCGCGCAGGAACTTCAGCTGGCTCGGCAGCTCGACGCCCTCTGCGACCACGTCCATGCCGAGGCTATGGCCCATGTGGATGATGGTGCGCACCAGGACGGCATCGGCCGGATCATCGGCCGCGTCACGCACGAAGGATTGATCGATCTTCAGTGTGCCGATGGGGAACTGTTGCAGCGCGGAGAGCGATGAGTAGCCGGTGCCGAAGTCATCGATCGACAGGTGCAGACCCATCTCGTGCAGTTGCTGCAGCATCTGCACCGTACGGCGCGGGTCGGCCATCAGCGTCGTCTCGGTGATCTCCAGCTCGAAGTTGTTGGGTGCAACCGCATGGCGCTCGAAAACCGAGCGGCATTTCAGGATGAAGCTCGCCTGCTTGAGCTGCTTGAGCGAGAGGTTGAGCGAGATGCGGCCCGGCTCGCGCACGCGGCGGTGCAGGTTGCAGAAGTCGGCGCATACGCGCTCGAGCACCCACTGGCCGATGGCATTGATGAGATTGCTCTCCTCGGCAAGCGGAATGAACTGCGCGGGGGGGATATCCCCATGCCCGGGCAGGCGCCAGCGCAGCAGCGCCTCGGCGCCGACGACGCGCCCATCGGCGAGGTCGACCTTGGGTTGATAGCGCACCACGAACTCATCGCGTTCCACCGCGCGACGCAGCTTGCTCTTGAGCATCAGGCGCTCGACCGAGGCGGCGTTCATCTCCGGGGAGTAGAAGGCGTAGCTGTTGCCGCCATTCTGTTTGGCGTAGTACATCGCGGCGTCGGCATTGCGGATCAGGTCGATGACGCTGTCGGCATCGCGCGGACAGAGCGCAATGCCGATGCTCACCGTGAGGAACACCTCCTGCTGGCTGATATGCAGCGCCTCGCCGGCCGCGTGCAGCACCGTGCGCGCCAGCTGCGCGATGGGACCCGCCGCCTCATCGGGATCGGGGCTCACGCCATCCACGAACAGGGCGAATTCGTCCCCGGCGAGGCGCCCGAGTACCGCCTCGCTGTTGAGCACGCGATTCAACCGCTCCGTGAGCGCCTCGAGCGCGCGGTCACCGGAGGAGTGGCCAAAGGTGTCGTTGACCTCCTTGAAGCGGTCCATGTCGATATACAGCAGCGCCAGCCCGCGGCCCTGCCGGCGCGCGCGCGCGATGCCCTGCTGCAGCAGATGCTGAAACAGCATGCGATTGGGGATCTTCGTCAGCGCGTCGTAGCGCGCCAGGTAGCGGATACGCCGCTCGGCGCGCTTGCGCTCGGTGATGTCGCGTGCGACGTAGATCTCGCCCTGGAACTGCGGATCATCGCTCTCGATGGTCGAGCCCACGAAGGACACCGGAATGGTCTGCCCCGCTCGTGTGCGCAGCAGCGCCTCGCCGGCCTCGCGCGCCGCCTGCAGCGTCTCGCCGCCGGTGCGCTCGGCCTCGGCCAGCAGCTTCACCAGTTCCATGCCCACGAGCTCTCCAGGCCCATAGCCGGTCAGGCGGCCGGCCGCGTCGTTGGCCACCCGCACCACGCCCCCGGGGGCGGTGACGAACACCGCGTCGGTCATGCTGTTGAGCACGCTGAGCAGGTAGTCACGCGTGTAGGTGGTGTTGCGCAGGGCGACGCGCATGTTTTCGAAGGCCGCCTCGAGCTCTCCGAGCCGGTCGCGACGCGTGCTCACCAGCGCACGGCGAAACTCCCCGCGCGCGATCTCACCGGTGGCGCCGATGAGCGAATGCACGACGCTGTCCAGCCCGATGCGCTGGCGCCAGGACCACACACCCGGCAGCAGCAGCGCGATCATGCCGAACGCGCCTCCCAGGGCGAGTAGCCACAGTGGCAGGTGGTGCCCGCGGTCCGCGGCCCACAGGAGCGAGGCGATCGCGGCGATGATGGCGCAGGCGACCAGGGTCACGTATTTGAATTGCGCCGGGCGCATGCAGCCTCCATGCTGATGGGGCCGTAAAATGATGCCGTATGTGGGACCCGGCCACCAGCCTCGGATGACGATTCTGACGCCCGAACAACTGACGGGTCGTGCCAGCAGCCATGTGCGCGAAGTGTCCGCACTGTCCTGCCGGCTGCATCCTGCAGCGGCCGATGCGCTGCTGCGCCTCGCGCGCGAGGCGGCCTCATATGACATAGACCTGGTGGTAGCCTCGGGGTTCCGCGACTTCCAGCGCCAGCTTGCCATCTGGAACGGGAAATTCCGCGGTGAGCGTCCGCTGCTGGATCGTGACAGTCTGCCGATGGATGTGCGCACGATGGACGAGGAAGCCATCGTGCGTGCCATCCTCGAGTGGTCTGCACTGCCAGGCGCCAGCCGTCACCACTGGGGCAGCGAGGTCGATGTCTACGATCGCGCCGCGCTCGCGGCCGATCAACGCCCGCAACTGGTGGTGGCTGAATATGTCCGTGACGGGGTGTTCGCACGCCTGGTGGCGTTCCTCGCCGACAAGGCGCCGCAGTATGGATTCTTCGTGCCTTATGACAGCGAGCGCGGCGGAGTAAAGCCCGAGCCCTGGCACCTGAGCTATGCGCCCGTGGCGGGCGCGGCGCTGCCGGCGCTCACACTGAGTGTGCTGGAGCAGGCATTGATTGATGCGCCGCTGTGCGGGGCGCCGATCGTGCAGCGGCTGCTGCCCGAGATCCATGAGCGCTACGTCTGCCGGGTCGCCCCGGCGCCGCCTACTCCTGCAGCCAGGCCTTTTTGAAGTAGCCGACCATCAGTCCCCGCACCCGATTGAGCGTGTCGGGGTCGGCGGCGTGCAACGGCGGCTGACGTCGCAGCAGCCGCCAGCTCTCGCTGCGCAGCACCTGCTCGAGATAATGCATGTTGCGGTCGATGGCCTCGATGTAGGGATTCTGGCCGTCGAACAGCAATTCGAGGCAGTGATAGGCCGCATGAAATTCGCCATCGAGCCGCGTGCGCCGTGTGTGCTCGACGAAACCGGGCGTCTGGCGCAGCAGATCCAGGCCCGAGGCATATTTGACCTGCGGTGCGCCGCCCGCCTTCGACAGCGCCACCCCGCCCAGTACGAACTCCGGATAGAGCCGGTCGCGGCACTTCTCGAGATAACAGCGATCGGCCAGCTGCGCGATCATGTCGGCCGTGCCAAGCAGGTGTCCGAGCCGCACATCGCGCGCATCGTGCGTCACGATCTTGTCGAAGGGCCGCTCGTAGCCGGTGAAATGAATGATCTCGCTTGCCACGTCCACCCACTCGGGCAGGCCGATGCGGGGCAGATACTCCTGCAGGAAGCGGGCCCCGCGGCTCACGTGGTTGCGCGTGAATTCTGCGCCATTGAGCTGCGCATCGTCGCTGGGCCGGCGCAGGTACCCCACATCGTGGAACAGCGCCAGCACCACCCCGAGCGTGGCACGGCTGGCTGTCAGCTTCTCGGCAGTCGTGGCCTGACGCTCATTCGCGATGAGCAGGCGCGCCATGGCGAGCGTCACGTCCAGTGTGTGCTGTCGATCGTGATACACCGTATCGACGCCGGCGTAGCCGGGCATGCGTCCCGAGGACAGCAGGTCGAAATCGCCGAACGCACGCTCGATCGGCTCGAGCTGCAACTGCGGCCATTCACTGACGAGCAGCTGCTCGACCGCACGCAGCACCTCGCCGGGAGAGCTCACGCGCACGGTGTTGGTGATGTCGTAATCGCTGCGGCGGGGGCTGGGCATAAGCTGTTTCAAGATCAGCCGGTGCCTCTGAGTTCGTTGCTGCACGGGGCGGCCACGAGCAAAAGTCTAGGCCAGTGGCGTAAGCGACGCCAGCGACGCGCAGCACAGATTGCGGGTCGATGAGGCACGCCGCGCAGCGCCCACCTGCCGGCAGATGCGCCCTGCAATCGGCACGCATGACTATATCAATCCGTGCTGTCGCCGATCCGCGACTTGGGCGATCTCAGGCTCTGCATGCGTAAAACGCGCCCATTATGCTCAAGTGCGCGCCGGAATCGCCGCGGCTTTCAGAAGCCGAAGCGAAAATGCAACGCGCCCACAACCGCCGCGGCGAGCAGACAGTAGAGTCCGAACAGGTACCACTGGCCGCGCTCGAGCCAGCGGCTCAGCCAGCGCAGCGCCGCCAGTCCCGCCACGAACGCCACCAGCGCGCCAAACAACGTGCGTAGCGCGATGCCCGCGAGAGCCTGATGATCCGCCGGGGCGGTGTTGTGCCAGAGGCGCAGCGCCTCGCGCGCCACGACCGGAGGCGTGAGTACCACGGCGAGCGCGAAGCTGAAGATCTCCGCGCGGACCTTGGTGACCCCGAGCAGCATGCCGGTGGAGATCGTCGCGCCCGAGCGCGAGAAACCGCGAAACGGCAGCGACAATCCCTGCACGGCACCGATGATGCCGGCCTGTCCGGCGCTCAGTCCCGTAGCCTGGTTCGTCTCGTGCGCCAGCCTGGAGCCAGCGACCTCGCCTGCCGTTGCAGCCGTTCGGCCGCGTCGCTCCGCGAAACCGGCCAGCAGAATCAGCACGCCCACCGCGGCCAGCGCCGGAGCGATGAACTCCAGATGTCCGAACAGATCTTCGATCTGCCCGTGCGGCACCCCGGCCAGCAGCGTGTGCTCGACGGCGAGGTACACGATCCCGCCGATCAGGCCGGTCAGCACCGTGGCGAGCACGACCGCCGCGAAAAAGCTGCGGAAGGCGGCGGCGCTGCGGAAGTAACTGTCGCGCCAGGAGCGCCAGAAATAGACGATGACGGCGAACATCGTGCCGGTGTGGAGCATCACCAGCAGCAGCGTCAGCGGCGGAGAGGCCGGGTCGAGACCAAGCAGCTTCTCGACCACGACCACGTGGGCGGAACTCGAGACCGGCAACAGCTCCGCCAGTCCCTGGACGACGCCCAGGATGAGAATCTGGATCAGTGACATCGGGCGATTCTAAGGAGGATGCGCGGCGGCGCAAGCCGTCAGGTCACATGCACGCGCTTGACAGCCCGCGGACCTTCGGCGAACGTGTTGCCATAACAATTTCCTGTCCCGGGAATCCCGCATGAGTGCTTTGAGGGTCGCCATGGCCAGGCGCCGCGTGAGCGCCGCGCTCGGTGCGCTGTCCTGTCTGTCTGCATGCCTGCCGGCGCTCGCCGCGCCCGCCGATGTCACGGTGAACGACAAGCGGGTCTTTCCGGAGAGCATCACCTCGACCGCGGCCGGAGAGGTCATCCTCGGCAGCATGGGCCAGCCGGTCATCTTCCGTGCCGCGGCCGGCAGCAGCACGGCCGAGCCCTGGATCCATCTGAAGGATGACGGCCACGACACCACGCTCGGGGTCCTGGCGGACGCCGCCTCCAACACGCTGTGGGCGTGCGTGCGCATGCCCAATCCACCCCCGGGGGCACAGGCCGCGGCGCCGGCGCGCGGGGGCCTCGCGCCCTCACACAGCGTGCTGCGCGCCTTCAACCTGAAGAGTGGACAGGTACGTGCCAGCTATCGGCTGCCTGGTGCGATCAGCCTCTGCAATGACATCGCCATCGCCCCGGATCGCAGCGTGTTCATCAGTGACACGACCAATGCCCGGGTGCTGCGCCTGGATCGGCGGGCCGGCAAGCTCACCGTCTGGCTCGAGGATCGGGCACACCTGGCGGGCATCGATGGCCTGACGTTCCTCGGGCCAACGCTGTACGTGAACAATGTGCAGACCGGCCATCTCTATCGCATACCGATGGACACAGCGGGCACTGCCGGTGCGCCGGTGGACATCGCCCTGTCGCAGCCGCTGCAGGGACCGGACGGCATGCGTGCCGCGAATGGCAAAATCTATGTCGCGGAAAATCGTGCCGGCCGCATCTCCGAGCTCACGATTACCGGCGATCAGGCCAGCACGCGCGTGATCAAGGACGGCTATCAGATGCCCACGGCCGTCTCACCGACCGGCGGGGTGCTGTGGGTCGGGGAGTCCAAGCTCAACTACCTGTTCGATGCCAAGCTGCACGGACAGGACCCGGGGCCCTTCCGGGCCTACGCGCTGGCTCTGCCCTGAGCCCGGTTAGGCGGCGATGCCGTACTGGCGCAGCAGCGCCTCGACCTCGGGCTTGCGGCCACGGAACTCGATGAATGCATCGATCGGCTCGCGCGTGCCGCCGGTGGACAGGATGCTGTCGAGAAAGCGTCGTGCGGTCGGTCGATCGAAGGCGCCATGCTCGATGAAGGCGCCGAAGGCATCGGCGGCCAGCACTTCGGCCCACTTGTAGCTGTAATAGCCGGCGGCGTATCCACCGGCAAAGATG
>Ga0335075_10010443_pt1 | contig 14095 bp, 11 predicted proteins | sample Lox_Sample_24_FD_206723 | JGI IMG/M metagenome (GOLD analysis project Ga0335075, IMG submission 206723) | Soil microbial communities from Loxahatchee National Wildlife Refuge, Florida, United States - Lox_Sample_2.4 | ecosystem: Environmental > Terrestrial > Soil > Wetlands | place: USA...
TCCCGCTCGATCTCAACAACGGCTGCATCACTCCCGCTCACGGCTACCTGGAGGCCGCCCGCCGGCTGACCGAGGAGCACGGCGCGCTGCTGGTGTTCGACGAGGTGCTGTCCGGCTTCAAGACCGGCCTGAACGGCGCGACCGGCATGTACGGCGGCAATCCGGACGTCACGATCTGGTCCAAGGCGATGGCCTCGAGCTTCCCGGTGTCGGTGATCGCCGGGCGCGAGGACGTCATGGCCGTGATGGCGGCCCCCCTGCCCCAGGGAGCACTGCAGGGCGGCACCCACGCGGGCAACATCCCCGGACTGGCCGCTGCGATGGCCACGCTTGACATCGTCGAGGAGCCCGGTTTCTACGACACCCTCACCGAGCGCACCCGGAACCTCGCGACCGCACTCGAGTCGGCCCTGCGCAACTGCGGGCTGGCGGCGCGCGTGCAGAGCGCCGGCTGTGGCTACGGCATCTACCTGGGGACCAACGAGCCGATCCGCAGCTGCGCCGACATCCGTCGAGAGGTCGACGGGGAGTTGGCGAGGCGCTTCTTCACCGCCTGCATCGAGGAGTCTGTCTATTTCCACACCGATTTCACCGTGACCCTGGCGCACACCGACGAGGTCCTGGCGGAGATCGTCTCGCGCGTCACGCGCGCCGCCGAGCGAGTGGCGGACTGATGAGGCCGCGGTGAGCGGGCAGTTCAGCTACCTGACCCACCTCGAGTGCGGCCGGTGCGCCGAAACCTACGACGCGACGCGCCTGAACGGCACCTGCACCAGCTGCGGCGCTCCGCTGCTGGCCCGCTACGACCTGACCGCGATCGCCAGAGACTGCTCGCCGGGGAGCTTCATCGACCGACCGCCGACCCTCTGGCGCTACCACGAGCTGCTTCCCGCCTCCTCCCGGGAGGCGATCGTCACCCTCGGCGAGGGGATGACGCCGCTGCTCCCGCTGCCGAACCTCGGCCGCGCTCTCGGGATCGAGCGACTGCTCGTCAAGGACGAGGGTGGATTGCCGACCGGCAGCTTCAAGGCCCGGGGCGCCACCACCGGCGTCACCCGCGCCAAGGAGCTCGGCGTCAGCGCCTTCGCGATGCCGACCAACGGCAACGCCGGCGCCGCCTGGTCGGCCTACGCGGCCCGGGCCGGCCTGCAGGCGTGCATCGTGATGCCCGAGGACGCGCCGGCGATCACCCGCCGCGAGTGCTCCGCCGCCGGCGCCGACCTGTATCTCGTGGACGGCCTGATCAGCGACGCCGGCCGGCTGGTCGGTGAGCTGGTCGCCCGGACCGGGTGGTTCGAGGCATCGACGCTGAAGGAGCCCTACCGCCTTGAGGGCAAGAAGACGATGGGGCTCGAGATCGCCGAACAGCTCGGCTGGCGGGTTCCCGACGTGATCATCTACCCGACGGGTGGCGGCGTCGGGCTGATCGGGATCGACAAGGCGCTGCGTGAGCTCCAGGAGCTCGGATGGATCTCCTCCGAGAAGCTCCCCCGGCTCGTCGCCGTCCAGGCGGCCGGCTGCGCGCCAATCGTCGAGGCGTTCGAGGCGCACGCCGCGGACAGCCGGCCCTGGCAGGACACCTCGACGATCGCGTTCGGGATCAACGTCCCGAAGGCTCTCGGCGACTTCCTGATCCTGCAGGCCATCTATGCCAGCGACGGCTGCGCGATCGCGGTCAGCGACGATGCGATCCTCGCGGAGAGCCTGACCCTCGCCCGCAGCGAGGGACTCGTCCCCTGCCCCGAGGGCGCCGCCACCGTCGCGGCCGCACGCGCACTGCGGCGGTCGGGCTGGATCGCCGACGGCGATGAGGTCGTCCTGCTCAACACCGGCGCTGGGGTCATCTACCCGGAAACGCTTCCCGTCCGGTTCGAGCCCGTGGCGCGTGACGGGCGGCTGCCGATCCAGCCGGGCGTTCACGAAGCAGGCATGTAGCGCCGCCACCCGGCCGAGCTGTGACAATCGCGCGCCGTGTTCCGGAGACCGATCGCCCTCTGCCTCGCGGCGAGCCTGCTCTGCCTGACGGCCGTCTCGGCGGCCAGGGCCGCCGAGCCACGCGTGGCGGTCGGTGACGCCGGCGGACTGTCCGGCGGCGCATCGATCACCGGCTCGGTCCCGGCCGCGCACCGGATGCGACTCACGATCGGCATGGCGTCGCGAGACCCACTGGGACTGAGGGCGTTCTCGCAGGCGGTCAGCACGCCGGGCAACCCGCTCTACGGACGGTTCCTCACCGTGCGTCAGTTCGCGCGCCGGTATGGCGCCTCCGAGGCGGCGCTGAGGCACGTCCGCGCTGCCCTGCGGGCCGACGGCCTGACCGTGCTGCAGACCGACGCGGACCGGCTCGCGATCCTCGTTTCCGGACCTGCCCGCACGATCGAGCGCGCGTTTGCCACCCGGCTGGCGGGGGTCCGGGCCGCGCCCGGCCGCGGCGCCATCATCGACACCGTCGCGCCCACGCTTCCCGCCTCGCTCGCACGCGATGTGGAGGCGGTGCTCGGGCTGAGCGGCCCGACCGAGCCCCAGCCGGACCAGCTGACCGCCCGCCCGGCCGTCGGCCCCATCGGCCCGGCGTCACGTTCCCGCGCTCGCCCCCGGTCGGCCTCCGCCATTCCACAGCCGTGCGCGGCGGCCAACCGCGCCGCGGCACAGCTCGGCAGCGGGCAGAGCAGCATCGCCTCCTTCGGCTACACCGCCAACACGATCGCGGCCGCCTACGACGCTCCCGCGCTCTACGCTCGTGGCGATCTCGGCCAGGGGCAGACGGTCGCGGTCTACGAGCAGGAGTCGCTCAACCCCGCCGACATCGCCACCTATCAGGCCTGCTACGGGACGCACGCCGCGGTGCACATCCGCGACGTCGACAAGCCCGATCCCGTCGACACCGGTGCCGGGGGCGACGGCGAGGCGGCGCTCGACGTCGAGCAGGTCATCTCGATCGCGCCACGTGCGTCGATCATCGTCTACGCCGCGTCGCAGTCCGACCAGGACGGAAACGGCGCGCTGCTCTCGGCGATCGCCTCCCAGGACGCCGCCAACGTCGTCTCGATGTCCTACGGCTCCTGCGAGGCGGAGCTCGGGAGGGCGGTGATCAAGTACGAGGCCAAGCTGTTCGAGGAGATGGCCGCGCAGGGCCAGTCGGTGTTCGCCAGCACCGGCGATCAGGGCGCCGAGTCGTGCTCGCCACCCAACGGCAGCAGCTCGGCGCTCGCGGTCGCCGATCCCGCCAGCCAGCCGACGGTCACCGCGGTCGGCGGAACCTCGCTGTACGCGGGCTCGCCCACCGCCCCCGTCCCGTGGAACGGCACCCAGGCCCTGACCGAGGGCATCTGGAACTCGGGCAGCTTCCAGCTGCACGGCGAGTCCATCGGCCAGGCGACCGCGGGCGGGCTCTCGAGCATGTGGGCGATGCCGCGGTTTCAGTTCTCGGCCGCGGCGTCGCTCGGGGTCCGCAACGGGTACACGTCGACCGGGAACTGTGGCGCAGCCGCCTGCCGGGAGGTCCCGGATGTGAGCGCCGACGCGGATCCGTCGACGGGCGTCGCGACCTACGCGGCCACCGGCGCGGGCGGCAGCGGGGGGAGCTCGTGGAGCGTCGCCGGCGGCACCAGTGTCTCGGCACCGCTGTGGGCCGGATTCGCCGCGCTCACCGATGCGCTGGCGAGCTGCCGCGGCCAGTCGATCGGCGACCCCAACCCGGCGCTGTACGCGCTCGCCGGCAGGGACTATGCGGCCTACTTCCGGGACGTCGACGCGCCGAGCCCGTTCACCGGGGACACCACGAACGACGCCACCGGCGCGCACCCCGGCCTCTACCCGGTGACCCCCGGCTACGACCTGGCCACCGGCCTCGGCACGCCGCTGGTGGGGAACCTGGCGCCCGCTCTCTGTGCGCTGCGCGCGCCGGTCTACACCGTCACGGTGGTGAACCCCGGCACGGTGCGACTGCGCGTACACGCGCGTGCGTCGGTCCTCATCCGGGCCAGAGACTCAGGCGACGTCCGGCTCACCTACAGCGCCCGCGGCCTGCCGGCCGGGCTGTCGATCCACCCACACACCGGCCGGATCACGGGCAGGCCAACTCGGCTCGGGCGCTACCGAGTGACGATTCTCGCCAAGGACTTCGCCTCCAACCGCGGCCGGGTCCGGTTCACGCTTCTCGTGCGCGCGCGTCAGCGGTCCTGACGCAGACCGCGGTCGAGCATCTCGACCATCCGCTCCCAGCTCTGCTCGAGGTCGACCGGGATCTGGAAGCCACCTCGCTCCTGCAGCGTGATGAAGCCGTGCACCGCCGACCGGACCGCCCGCACACCGTGGACGGAATCCTCGCCCTCCAGCCCGTAACTGCGCATGACCGCGAACAGCACCTCGACGACACCTTGCGCAGCCGCGATCGCCTCGGGGTGATCGGCGAAGCCGTGCGCGATCGTCGCGTACCGCCCTGGGTGCGCGCGCGCCCACTCCCGGTAGGCATCGAGCACCGCGCGCAGCGCGTCACCCTCGGTGCGACCGAGCGCCGCGTCGGCGACGGCATCGCGCAGCCCATCACATGCGTCGATCGCCAGCCGCAGCCGCAGATCGGGCAGGCCGCCGACGTGTGCGTACAGCGACGGGGAGCGCACGCCGAGCCGCTGGGCGAGCGCGGCGAGGGTCAGGTGGTCCAGGCCTTCGGCGTCAGCGAGCTCGGCAGCGGCGCGCACGACCAGCTCCGCGTCCAGGCCGGCGCGTGGCATCAGCGTCCCGCCGCGCCGAGCTTGCGCTCCGCGCGGGCGATCGCCGCATCCATCGCCGCCACGGGCGAGCGCACCTCGCGTCCGTGACCGACCACCAGCACGCTCGGGTCCAGCGCACGCAGCGCGCGCGCCGAGCGGAGATTCTGCGGCTTGTCGAAGGTGACGAACCCCGGCAGCGGAAAGCGCCAGTACGGGTGGCTGGTCACCGCCACGCCGCCCAGCGTGCTGAACACGTCGCCGGCGATGAGCACCCCGGTGCGGGGATCGACGAACGCGACGTGGCCCGGCGTGTGCCCAGGACTGTCGACGACCTCGAGCGAGCCGACCCGGTCTCCGCCCTTCAGCCGCTCGTCGGGCGTCGTGCGCAGCTTCGGCCAGCTGCCGGTGGGCTTGCGGTCGGTGACCTTCTCCCCGGCGTGGATGCGCGCGTCGATCTCGCCCAACAGCACCGGCACGTCGGGCCCGAGCGTGTCGCGCAGTGCGTCGACCGATCCAACGTGGTCGCCGTGGCCGTGGGTGAGCGCGATGCGGCGGATCTCACCCCCCGCGGCGCGCGCCGCGGCCACGAAGTCGGATGCGTGCCGCGGCAGCGTCGTGTCGACGAGCGTGAAGCCATCGTCTTCGCGGATGAGATAGGCGTTCACGAAGCCATTGAGGCCGAGCCGGATGACGGTGTCGGTGACGGCGGTGGATTTCATCGGGACCCTTTCGAGGCGGCTTGACTAATGCCGTTAGGAACATACCTAAGAGTCTTAGGTATTGCAACCGAGGTTTATGCTCAGGCCTGTGAGGTGGCGTCGTCGCAAGCGGCTGACCGGCTCCGTGCCGGCCGTTGCAGCCGCATGTGCGCTTGGAGCGAGCGGTCCGCTGCTCGCAGGCTGCGGGGGCTCCGGCCCGCCGCCCCCCGGGCCGACGTTGCACACGTTCCTGACCGCGTGGAGCCATGGTGACTGGACGACGATGCGCGGCGTCGTCGCCGATCCGCCGGCGGACTTCCGCGCGGTCAACTCCCAGGTCTTCTCCGCGCTCGGTGTGCATGGCGCGACATTCAACGCCGGCCCGATCCAGACGGTGAAGGCGAAGGGTGGCCACCCCGAGACCGCCACCGCTGCCCTCGCCGCGCACTACTCGCTGCCGCAGATCGGCTCGTGGTCGGAGACGAGCACCGTCCATCTGGTGCTCCGTCGTGGCGCCTGGAGGATCGCCTGGTCGCCGCAGACGATCTCTCCGCAGTTGCACGCCGGCGAGACGATCGGGGTGAACCGCAACTGGCCGACGCGCGCCTCGATCTTCGGCGCCGGCGGCGCACCGCTCACCCGCTCGGGCACCGAGGTGACGATCGGCATCGTCGGCAACCGCGTCAAGGACTACGGCGCGGTGCGCACCGACCTGCTCGCCGCCGGCGCGACCGACGCCGAGGTCACGCAGGCGATCGCCCAGGCTCGTGCCAACCCCCAGGACTACGAGCCGGTATTCGCGGTGTCACTCGCCCGTTTCACCGCGCTCAAGAACCAGCACACCTCCGAGAACGTGTACGAGGTGCCGGGCACCCAGTTCCGCACCTCGACGCAGACCGGCGCCATCACCGCCCAGCTCGCGGCGCACATCGTGGGCACCGTCGGCCCGATCTCGGCGGCCGAGCTGCAGAAGCTCGGCGCCCCCTACGACGCCGAGAGCGTCGTCGGCCAGACCGGCCTCGAGCAGAGCCAGGAGCGCACGCTCGCCGGCGCGCCGACGATCGAGATCAACGTCGACGACTCCGGAGGCAACCCGATCGCGCGGCTGGCCACCTATCGCGGGCATCCCGGCCGTGCGGTGCACACGTCGATCGACCCGCGCGTGCAGCGCGCCGCGGAGGCGGCGCTGGCCACCTCGACCCGGCCGAATGTCTCGATGGTGGCGATCCAGGCCTCCACCGGCCGGGTGCTGGCGATCGTCTCGGACCCGGTGACGACCTATGACACCGCGTTGCAGGGCGCCTACCCGCCGGGCTCCACGTTCAAGGTGATCGACTCGACCGCGCTGTTCCGCAAGGGGATGGGGCCGGGGTCGCCTGCGAGCTGCCCGCCGACGATCACCGTCGACGGCGAGCCGTTTCACAACGCGGGCGACGAGGCCCCGACGCCGACGATCACGCAGGCGTTCATCGAGTCTTGCAACACCGCCTTCATCGGCCTGGTCACCCAGCACCTCACCCCGCCCGAGCTCCCGTCTGCCGCGGCCATGTACGGCCTGCAGGGCAGCCCTCACCTCGGGCTGCCGGCGTTCTACGCCAACGTGCTGAAGGCGACCAGCCAGACCGAGTTCGCCGCCGACGCGATCGGTCAGGGCAACATCACGTTCTCCACGCTGGGGATGGCGACGGTGGCGGCCGCGCTGGACACCGGCGTGGTGCGCGCGCCGACGCTCGTGGAGGGCACCGCCGCCGGCGGCGCCTCCAAGACCTCCAAGCTGCCGTCCGCGATCGTCAGCGGGCTGCGCCCGATGATGCTCGGCGTTGTCGAGAGCGGCACAGCGGCCGGGACCGGGCTGCCCTCCGGCACCTACGCCAAGACCGGAACCGCCGAGTACGGGACCGGCCCAGAGGCCGATCTGAAGATCGACGGCTGGCTGATGGGCTACAACGGCAACATCGCGTTCGCGATCGTCACCCAGAACACCGGCGGCGCCGACGGCGGGCCGGTCGACGGGCCGATCATCGCGAAGTTCTTCAGCGAGCTCGGCGGCTGAGCCGTTTACGAACTCGACCGATTGGGTTCACTTTCGGTATGAGCGAGTTCGAGATCTCCTGGTTCGCCGCGTTGTGCGACGACGACTACGAGTTCCTCGGCGTCAGCGACCGGGCACTGCAGTCGAGCTGGGCGCACTGCCGCGACATTGCCCTGGCCGCGGAGGCCGGCGGCTACGACAACCTGCTGCTCCCCTCCGGCTACGCGATGGGAATCGACTCGGTCGCGTTCGCCGCTGGGATCGCCCCGCTGTTGCGGCGCATGCGGCTACTGCTCGCGGTGCGGATGGGCGAGATGTGGCCGCCCCAGCTCGCCCGCCAGCTCGCGACCGTCGACCAGATCCTCGGCGGCCGGCTGACGATCAACATCATCTCCTCCGACCTTCCCGGCGCCCCGCTTCAGTCCGCACCCCGCTACGCGCGCACGCTCGAGGTCATGCAGGTGCTGCGCAGGCTGCTCGACGGAGAGCGGGTCTCCCACCACGGCGACTTCTACGACCTCGAACTCGACCCGCCGCGCACCCGCCCCGAGCACGGGTGCCCGCCGTTCTACTTCGGCGGCCTCTCCGACAACGCCAAGGAGGTCGCCGCCCGGGCGGCCGACGTGTTCCTGATGTGGCCCGACACGATCGACGGGATCGCCGAGACGATCGCCGACGTCCGCGCGCGGGCTGCGAATCACGGGCGCCGGCTGCGCTTCGGCTACCGGGCGCACGTGATCGTCCGCGACACCGAGCAGGAGGCCCGCCAGGCGGCCCGGCGACTCGTCTCCAAGCTCGAGGGTGACGCCGGCGAGGTGATCCGCGCCCGGTCGCTGGACACGACGTCGCGCGGCAACGCCCGGCAGGCCGAGATGCGAGAGGCGTCGGCCGGCGAGGACGGGTTCATCGAGCCGCACCTGTGGACCGGGATCGGCCGGGCGCGCTCGGGCGCGGGCGCCGCGATCGTCGGCGACCCCGACCAGGTGCTCGCCAAGCTGCGCGCCTACCGCGAGCTCGGCCTGGAGGCGTTCATCCTCTCCGGCTATCCGCACCTCGCCGAGGGCGACCTGTTCGCTCGCCACGTGCTGCCCGCGCTCGACCACGGGCCGCTCTTGCCACGCAGCGCGATGCCGGTGAGCAGCTCCTGAACCACTCGCGAGGCGACCAGCGCCGTGATGTCCGCGGCGCCGATCTCGGAGGGGCACACCTCGACGACCTCCGCGCCGACGAGCTCGACGCGCGCGGCCAGCTCCCGGCAGGAGCGCAGCAGCTGCAGCGAGGTCATCCCGCCCGGCTCAGGCGTCCCCGTCCCGGGCGCGAACGCCGGATCGAGCACATCGACGTCGACGCTGATCACCACCGGCCCGCGCCCGACCGCGGCCGCCACCCGGTCGATCACGGCGCCGATCCCCAGCTCGGCGACCTCGTGCATGAAGATCGAGCGGATCCCGCGCTCGCGCTGCCAGGCGAACACCTCCGGGCCGGGCCAGTAGCCGCGCAGCCCGATCTGCACGTAGCGCTCCGGATCGACCGACCCGTCACGGACCAGCTCGTACATCGGGGTCCCGTGGGAGAGCGCCACCCCGAAGCACTCGCGGCCGGTGTCGGTGTGGGCGTCGAAGTGGATCAGCCCGACCGGCCCGTGGACCGCGGCACAGGCACGGATATCGGGCAGCGCGATCGAATGGTCGCCGCCGAGCACCACCGGGACGGCGGCCGCCGCGAGCACCTCCCCCACCGTCCACTCGATCGCGGCGTGCGAGCGCTCAGGCGCGGCCGGCAGCACCGCGGCGTCGCCGTAGTCGATCACGCGCAGCTGCTCGAACGGATCGATCCCCGCCTGCAGATGCGCACCTGGGATCGCGCTGGCGGCGCGGATCGCCCGCGGGCCGAGGCGGGTGCCGGGGCGTTCGCAGACGAGCTCGTCCATCGGCGCGCCGACGATCGCCACGTCGGCTCCGGCCAGATCGTCGGGGTCCTCGGTGTAGGGCACGCCACAGAAGCTGGCCAGGCCCGCGTAGTCGGGCTTCTCGCCGACGTGTCGCCAGCGGCGCTGTGGGTCAAGCATCGATCAGCTCTCCGGTCCGGCCGACCACCTCGCGCCGGCGGCGGAAGTACGGGCGCAGGAACGGCGCGAGCCCGAAGGCGAGGACGACGCCGAGCACGAGTGAGCCGATCCCGATCAGGATCGGGACCTCGATCCCGGCGACCGGCGGCGCGTAGTTGACGAGCTCGCCGTCGATCCGGTGGCGGGAGTAGTGGGTGAATGCCGCCACGAAGATCGCGGCGAGCATCAGGAAACCCAGCAGCGGGATCAGCCCGTCGCCGAGCAGTCTGCCGATCGAGTCCCGCAGACGCCGGCGGTAGAGCACGACGCAGGCCAGGCCGGTCAGCCCGTAGTAGAAGGCGATCAGGAAGCCGATCGCGGTGATCGAATCGCCGAGCACGCTCTGGGCCGGATCGGCGAGCAGCAGCGCGACCGTCCACACCGCCGAGATCCCGCCCATCAGCAGCGTCGCCACCGACGGAGTGGCGAACCGCGGGTGGATCCGCGCCAGTGCCGGAGGCAGGGCGCCCCAGCGGCCCATCGACAGCAGCGTGCGCGCGGTTGGCATGATCGTCGTCTGCGTGGACGCTGCGGTCGAGGTGAGCACGACGAGCACGAGCAGCTTGTCGAACGGCGCGCCGAACACCCTTGCGCCGAGCGCGTCGAGCACGTCGGTTGAGTGGGCCGACAGAAACGCGGGCCCGGCGGTCGCCTGCCCGGCGGTGGAGACGAGCGCGAAGATCACCAGCAGGATCAGCGTCGAGAGCACGGCGGCGCGTCCCGGGGCGCCCGCGGAGTCCTGCGACTCCTCGTTGACGGTCACGCACGCGTCCCAGCCCCAGTAGACGAACACGCCGAGCAGCACCCCGTCGACGAGCGCGCCGGGTGAGAGCGCGAACGGATTCAGCCATGACAGCGACGGGGTCACCGTCCCGGCGTGATGGCCGCTGTAGACGCGGATGAGCGCAACCACCGCGAAGGCGACCAGGATCGCGAGCTCGAGGCCGAGCAGCGCCTGCTGCAGCCGCGCGCTCAGCTCCACCCCGCGGTAGGCCACCCAGGTCATCACCGCGATGAAGGCGATCGCGGCGATCGCCAGCGCGACCGTCGAGCGGGCGGCGGCCTGCCAGCCGACCAGCAGGAACAGATACTTGCCCGCGATCTCGGACAGCGTCGCCATCACGATCACGTCGGCACCGAACACCGCGAACCCGCTCACCCATCCCGGACGGGGCCCGAGGGCACGCGTGACCCATGCGAACGTGGTGCCGCAGTCGGGGTCGATCCGGTTCAGCGCCCGGTAGGCGACCGAGATGCAGAACATCGGGATGAAGGAGACGAGCAGCACCGCCGGCGCGTGCACGCCGACGCCGGTGACGGCGACGAGTAGGCCGAGCGTGGCGGCCAGCGAATACGCCGGCGCCGTCGAGGCGACGCCGATGGCGACGTTCGAGGCGAAGCCGATCGCCCCCGCGCGCAGGCCGGGCTCGGCGGTGGGCGGCGCGGCAGGCGCCGCCGGGGCGGGTGGCGCGCCGGCGGTCGGCGGCGGCGGGACGGGGCGCGTCGATAGAGTGGACGCCATGCGACTCTCCTCAGGCTTGGAACCCATGCGAGGGACGAATATAGTTGCGCAGAGCACATTTTGCAACTACTTCCGTTGTAGGTGCGATGACCCCGCCTCGCCCTGACGGACAGCTCGACGCGATGGACGAGGCGATCATCACCGTCCTTCAGGAGGACGGGCGACGGTCCTACGGTGAGGTGGGGGATGCCGTGGGACTCTCGGAGGCGGCCACGCGACAGCGGATCAACCGGCTGCGCGAGTCAGGCGTGATGCGGATCGTCGCGGTCACCGATCCGGTCGCGCTCGGGCGCGGCGTGGTGGCGACGGTCGGTGTGCGCGTCGGCGGCGACGCGCGGGAGGTGGCCGCGCGGCTCACCGAGCACGAGGCGGTCGAGTACGTGGTGCTGGTCGCCGGCTCGTTCGACCTGATGTGCGAGGTCGTCTGCGAGGACGAGACCGAGCTGGTCGACGTCATCAACGGCGGCATCCGCGCGGTGGAGGGCGTCCGTGAGACCGAGACGTTCATGCACCTGCGCACCGACAAGAACGTCTTCTCCTGGGCCCGCCGGCTGCGCAGCTGAGGCAGGTCGGCGATCCGCCGCCGGAGGGCCGGACGGAGAGCCCCCACCCGAATGGCGCGCTCTCCGCCCAGCCGACTGTTCAGACGAGCGCGGGCGGCGCGGCGATCACCGAGTAGTCCTCGGCGTCGCCGACGCGCGGCACGCTCGGCCGGCCGTCCGGTCCGACGGGCACGTCGCCGGCCACCGTGATGCGGTGCAGCAGGCGCGGCTGATCGTCGTAGTCCGAGACGGCGTAATGCTGTGTGGAGCGGTTGTCCCAGATCGCGATGTCGCCGTCGCGCCAGTTCCAGCGGACGGTGTTCTCCAGGCGCACGATGTGGCGCTGGAAGAGCGCGAACAGATCATTGGAGTCGGCGGTGGAGACGCCGAGGAATGACTTGACGAAGTGCCCGAGCAGCAGTGCACGCTCACCCGACTCCGGATGGATCCGCACCACCGGGTGCTCGGTCTCGAACTCCTGCTGGGAGAACTCGTCGCGGTAGGCCTGCTCCTGGGTGTCGATCCCCCCGATCCAGCGCGTCTCGTCGTCGCGCACGTAGTCATAGAGGTTGGAGTGGATCGCGCGTAGCGAGTCGGCGAGCGCCTTCAGCCCGGGGTGCAGCGACTGGTACGCGAGCACGGTGTTGGCCCATACCGTCGTGCCGCCGTAGGGCGGCAGGGTGATCGCGCGCAGCACCGAGATCGCCGGCACCCTGTCGACGAACGTCACGTCGGTGTGCCAGCTGTTCGCGCGGCTGCGCTCGGAGTCGATCGGGAGCACTCCGTTCTCGCCGGCGACCGTCGGATGCGGCTTGGTGAGCGTGCCGAGTAGCCCGGCGAACTCCTTCTGGTCGGCCTCACCAGCGTGGTGCTGGTCACGCAGGAAGACGACGCGGTGGCTGAGCAGCGCCTGACGGATCTCGCTCACGACCTCGGGCGGGAGGTCGCCACCGATCCGGACGCCGGCGATCTCGGCGCCGATGTTGGCCGAGACCTTGGTCACGTCGATGTGCTCGTAGGTCTGCGGTTCGATGGGGGTGATGGTGGTCATGAGTTCTCCTGACTCATCGAGTGCCGTCAGTACAGGGATGCGTTGAACGCGGTCGAGACATAGGAGTCGAACGAGTAGCTCTTGGGGATCAGGCCGGCCTTGTAAAACGCGCTCACCAGCCCCTGCTCGGAGGAGGTGATCGTCGAGTTCACCGGGACCGGTGTCTCGTCGTCGTCCTGGGCCGCCTTGAGCATCACGTTCTGGGGCAGGCCGGTCGCGGCCGCCCAGGTCTTGGCCCATGCGGCCGGATGGGTGTCGACCCAGACGTGCGCGCGGTCGAGCTCCCGCAGGTACTCGGTGATCTCCTTGGCCTTGGTGGCGTTGGCGACCGACGACTGGGAGGCGACCTCGTAGGAGTACACGGTGCCGTAGCCCGAGCCGCCGGCGAGGATCCGGGCGCCCTTCTGCATCACCGACTGCTCGATGTAGGGCGACCAGATGTCCCACGCGTCGACCGCGCCGGAGGAGAAGGCGGCCAGCGCCTGGGCGGGCTGCAGGTAGTCGAGCTCCACATCGTGAGGTGAGAGTCCCGCCTTGGTGAGCACCTGGAGCAGGTGATAGTCACCGGAGCTGCCCTCGGCCACCGCGATCTTCTTGCCCTTCAGCTGGGAGACCGAGGTGATCTTCGAGCCCTTGGGCACGAGCAGCGCCGCGCTCTTGGTGTTGTTGCGCAGCGCGCCGACGATGTCGATCTTCGCGCCGCCCGCCGCGGCGAACACAGGTGGGGCGTTGCCGACGCCGCCGATGTCGAGGTCACCGGCCCCGAGCGCCTGGAGGATCGGGGGACCGGAGGTGAAGTCCGCGAACTTCACCGTGAACGGCAGCTTGTGCAATAGGCCGGAGGCCTGCAGCAGCGCCTGCGCGCCGGTCCCCGCCTGATCGCCGACGCGCAGCGCCGGCAGCGAGGACTTGTCGTCCGCCGCGACCGTGGTGGTCGTGGTGGCGGTGGTCGCCGCGGCCGCGCTCGCCGAGCCGGAGGGAGACGAGCCCGAGCCAGCCGATTTGTGCGCGCTCGAGCCGCAGGCGGCGGCCACCAGCGTGACCGCGATCAGGCCGACGAACACGACGATCCGGCGGATCCGCGGGCGGGGCGGCGTCGGGGGAGCGGGAGGTGTCATGCGTGTCCTTTCGTGTCGACACCGAGCTCCCGGAGGAGCCCGTCGTGGAGTTCGATCATGTCCGCGGAGTCCCGGTCACGGGGACGGGGCGCGGCGATCCGGGTCTGGTGAGCGATCCGGCCGCCGGAGAGGACGAGGACGCGGTCCGCGAGCGCGAGCGCCTCGTCGACGTCGTGGGTGACGAGCAGCACCGCGGGGGCGTGACGCTCCCACAGCCCGAGCACCAGGTCCTGCATCGTCAGCCGGGTGAGCGCATCGAGCGCGCCGAACGGCTCGTCGAGCACGAGCAGGCGCGGCTCGCGGGCCAGCGCCC
>Ga0335075_10010444_pt1 | contig 14094 bp, 13 predicted proteins | sample Lox_Sample_24_FD_206723 | JGI IMG/M metagenome (GOLD analysis project Ga0335075, IMG submission 206723) | Soil microbial communities from Loxahatchee National Wildlife Refuge, Florida, United States - Lox_Sample_2.4 | ecosystem: Environmental > Terrestrial > Soil > Wetlands | place: USA...
CTCGGAAGACCACAAGACTCTCTTGAAGAAGGGGGTCTGGATGGACCCCGATATCAACAAATACGACCTCAATCACCGCGTTTCGCATCACGCCAAAATGACCGACGCCGAGTGGGAGGAGGCGTATCGGGCGGCGTGGCGGTCCTTTTACGACTTCGATCACATCCGCACGATCTTGCGTCGGGCGGCGCAGATCCCGAACGGGCGCCCCAAGCCAATCCTGAGCACGATCGGCTGGTTCAAGCTGATGATCACTTACGAGGGCGTTCATCCACTCGAAGGCGGCGCGTTCCGGCTCAAGTACCGGCGCGACCGCAGGCACGGCCTGAAAGTTGAATCGCCGTTCGTCTTCTATCCGCGCTATGCTTATGAGATCGTGAGCAAGGTCTGGAACTATTCGCGGTTCTTCTTTCGCACTCGCCGCATCTTGAAGGAGGTCCTCGAAGCCCCGGACCGGACGGCCTATACCGACGTCGCGATCGAACCTCCGCGCGACGACGAATTCGAGCAGCTTCAGCTCTATCACGCCACCAGCGGCGGCGAAGCGGCGCTTAAGCGCAAGGCCCTTGGCGACAGCATTCGCGAGCAGGCGCGCTCGCCCGCCGTCAAGGCAGCCGCCACGCCCGCGGAATGATTCTTAAGGCGATGATCGAAGCCGCCCAGGTCAGAGCTGCGCGGGCGCTCATCGGCTGGTCGCGGGCGAAGCTCGCCGGCGCGGCCGACTTGTCCGTCACGATCGTCGAGCAGTTCGAGACCGGGGCGTCCGATCCCACGCCGGACGAAGCCGTGGAGAAGATGCGCGCCGCGCTCGAGGCCGCCGGCATCGCGTTCATCGCCAGGAACGGCGGCGGGGCAGGCGTGCGGCTGCGCAAGGGTCGCGAGTCGAAATACCTCGGCTGGGAGGACCTCAACGCGTCGAACGACGAGTGAGGCGATCCCTGCACAGCGGTGCTGCGAGCCTGTCCGGATCGTCGCGCGTTTCTCGCTCGGCGCGAGCGCGTGGAACGCGCCGTTGCGCAGGTCATGCTTGTGGCGCGTCCTCCATGAAGCCGCCTGGCGGCGCCGGGTGCGGCACGTTCCAGCCGAAATAGACCTCGGCCTCGACGATCTTTCCGTCCCGAACGGTCAGCACCTCCGTATTGCGGAAGCTTCGCCCGCTGTCGCTACGGCCGACATAGGTCACATAAACGCGATCGGCGCTGGGGACGACGGCGATGAAGTCGAAGCCGGCGATCCATCGATTGTTCGGCCAGCAGCGCTCGAAATAGGTTTTTCGATCGAGGCGATTGTCGAGCGGGCTGGTGAAGTGAAAGTCCTCGGCGATGAGCCGCTCCATCGCGGGGCGGTCCTTGTCGACATAGGCGCGATAGCTTCGCTTGGCGATTTCCGCCGAATCGAGATCGGCGACGGACAATTCGTGATGCGAGGTCATGTTTTGCTCCTCCGCTCCTCATGATGGAGACACGTTGCTCTGCGAAATGCGTTCGGCGCTTGCTCAGGATTTCAGCGACGCCCCGAGCTTGTCGAGGAGATCGCCCGTCCCGCGCTCGCGAGAGCCCGCGTCGTCGTAGCCGTCGAGAAACGCCCCCTGTTCGTCGACCAGGAGCTTCGTACGGCCTTGGCCCGCGGGCTTGATCTGCAAAGTGGAGAGGGAGACCGAGATCTTCCGCTCATCGAGATGCATCTCATAGGCATAGACGATCCGCTCGAGCGGTACGATGTCGTAATAGATCGCGTCGAAGGTCGTCGTCACCCCGCTCTCGAAGCGGCCTTTTGCCCGCTCGCGCCCGCCGACGCGGAAATCCATCGACCGCTCGATTAGCCGCAAGCCCGGAGAACGGGCGAACCAGCGGCTCTTGGCCGTCTCGTCCGACAGCGCTTGGTAGACCTGTTCCGCCGTCGCCTCGTAAGTGCGCTCGATATGGAAAGCGCCGTGAACGACGGACCGGACTTGATCCCCCTCGATGCGCTTAACTTCCGCCTCGAGCTTGACGAGCGTCTGGCGCCAGCCCTCGGGCGCGCCCTTGATCATGCGATCCGCCTGAGCGGCGTCGGCGATTGTGTAGGTCTGCACCACCTCCATCCGCGTGCCGCCGCCGGCGGCGGTGAAACTCACCTCGGTCAAGGCGCTGAACAGCGGGCCGCCGCCGCATGGGTCGATGACGTGATGATCGATGGTGAGGCGCTCGGGCGCCCTCACCTCGACGAAGGTTCCGCGGGTCCAGTGGTCGACGCCTTCAGGCGAGCGCATGCAGACCTCGAACGCGCCGCCGACCCGCATCTCGACCTTGGCTTCAGGAACCGAATAGCCGTCCGGACAGAACCAGCGCTTGATATGATCGGCCGAACTCCAGGCCTTGAACACCGTTTCGCGCGGCGCGGAGAAAGTGCGTGAAACGCGCACCGGGGCCGGCTGAACCTTGCGGCTCACATCATCGATTCTGTTCATCGCTCTTTCCTTCGCTGTTCAGAGTCTTGAGATATTCGCCGAGCCGGTCGAGGCGGCGCTCCCACTCGATTCGCCGATCGGCGATCCATCGCTCGGCTTCGGCGAGCGCGGCCGGATTGATGCGACAGGTGCGCACCCGTCCCGACTTTTGCGATAAGACGAGCCCCGAGGTCTCCAGCACGGCCAGATGCTGCATCACCGCCGGCAGCGACATCGTGAGCGGCTGCTTGAGTTCGCTGACAGTCGCCGGACCCAGCGCGAGCCGCTCGACCATCGCGCGCCGGGTCGGGTCGCCGAGCGCCTGGAACGCGCGGTCGAGCGGGGCCTCATAGTTAAGCATGTGCTTTAGTATCACTGCGCCGATAGCTAAGCAAGAGCTTTAGTATCGAATCCGCGAAAAATCTGACCGGCGGTTTTTTCCCGCCGGCGGCCGCACCCATCGCAAGCTTGACCGGGCCTAAGATCGGGCGTTCAAACGGCGGCGCTTCGGAGGTCGCCATGCTTGTCGACGGCAAATGGTCCGAATCCTGGAAGCCGGTCTCGGCCACCGACGCCAAGGGCGGGTTCGTCCGCCAGGTCTCGAGCTTTCGCTCCTGGGTGACGGCGGACGGCGCCGCGGGGCCGACCGGCGAGGGCGGCTTTCGCGCCGAACCCGGCCGGTATCATCTCTATGCTTCGTTCGGCTGCCCGTGGGCGACGCGCGTTCTGATCGCCCGCAAGCTGAAGCGGCTCGAGGACGTCGTTTCGGTCGCGATCGTCGAGCCGATGATGACCGACCAGGGCTGGCGGTTCGGCGACTATCCCGGCGCCGACCGCGACGCGGTCAACGGCGCGACCTATCTGCACGAGATCTACACAAGCGCCGATCCGCATTTCACCGGCCGCGCGACCGTTCCCGCGTTGTGGGACAGAGAGCGCGGCACAATCGTCAACAACGAATCCGCCGACCTCTTGCGCATGTTCAATTCCGGCTTCGGCGCGCTCGCCGACGCCTCGATCGATCTTTGCCCCGAGGACCTGCGCCGCGAAATCGACGCGCTCAACGAGGCGACCTACGCCTCGTTGAACAACGGCGTCTACCGCGCCGGATTCGCGACCACGCAGGCGGCCTACGAGGAAGCCTTCGGTCCGATCTTCGCCACTCTCGACAGGCTCGAGCGGCGGCTGAACTCCGGCCCGTTCCTGTTCGGCGACCGGCTGACGGAAACCGACATTCGCGTCTTCGTGACGCTCGCGCGCTTCGACGCCGCCTATCACGGCCTCTTCAAGTGCAACCTCCGGCGCATCGCCGATCACGCGAATTTGAGCGCCTATCTTGAGCGCCTGATCGCGATTCCGGCGTTCCGCGACATGTTCAGCCTGGACCACATCAAGCGCGGCTATTATTCGATTTCCGCCCTCAACCCGACCCGCATCGTCCCGCTCGGGCCCGAGCTTAAGTGGGCGCCGCGCCGAGGGTGAGAGCCTGGACAGCCGTCACATCGAAGCCCAAGTGAGTGTCCGATCGCGCGCGTTTAAGATCGCGAGCCGCCGCCGGCCGCTTCAAATTTCGAAAACCGGAGCCCCATGGAAATGAGCAGTTCGTCCGAATACACGCCCCCGAAGGTCTGGACCTGGACGAAGCCGAGCGGCGGGCAGTTCGCGAACATCAACCGCCCGGTCGCCGGCGCCACCCACGAAAAGGAGCTGCCGGTCGGCCGTCATCCCTTCCAGCTCTATTCGCTGGCGACGCCGAACGGCCAGAAGGTCACGATCATGCTCGAGGAGCTGCTGGCGCTCGGCAAGAAGGGCGCCGAATACGACGCCTGGCTGATCAAAATCGGCGAAGGCCAGCAGTTCGGCAGCGGCTTCGTCGCCATCAATCCCAATTCCAAGATTCCGGCCATGGTCGACCGCAGCGGAGAGAAGCCGATCCGCATCTTCGAATCCGGCGCGATCCTGCTCTATCTCGCCGAGAAGTTCGGCGCCTTCCTGCCGACCGACCCCGCCGAGCGCGCCGAATGCTTCTCCTGGCTCTTCTGGCAGATGGGCAGCGCGCCTTATCTCGGCGGCGGCTTCGGTCATTTCTACGCCTATGCGCCGATCAAGATCGAATACGCCATCGATCGCTTCGCGATGGAGACGAAGCGCCTGCTCGACGTGCTCGACCGGCGTCTCAAGCAGAGCGAGTACGCGGCGGGCCCCAACTACACCATCGCCGACATGGCGATCTGGCCCTGGTATGGCGGCCTGGCGAGGGCCAACAGCTACGGCGCCGCGGAATTCCTGAGCGTGCAGGACTACAAGAACGTTCTCCGCTGGGCCGATGCGATCGCCGCCCGGCCCGCCGTCAAGCGCGGACGCATGGTCAACCGGACGAGCGGCGACCTCTCGACGCAATTGCACGAGCGCCATGACGCCAGCGATTTTGACTTGAGGACGCAGGACAAGCTCGCGCCCGAAACCGCTACGCCGAAGCCCGCCGCCTGATCGGTCTCATTTTATGGCGGCGCGCGACCGTTTCCGCAGGCCGCCCGAGGATAGAAGCCGCGCTTTTCGTCAGCGGGGTCTGCCGCCCATTTCATTCGTCGGCGATGCGATGCTAGGCTCACTCAGAAACAAGGAGGCTCTTCATTCGCATTGCCGCGACAATCGCCGCCTTCGCGGTTCTCTGGTATGCAAGCTTCCGCACCGTCGCCGCGACTCGCGGCGTGGTCAATATCATCGCCAGAGCGGTCTTCCTCATCCTGACCTGCCTCGCCTGCATCGCGATCGGTTTCTTCCTGCCGATGGCTCCAGGCTTGAGATCCCTCATCGGCGGCGCGTTCTGGGCCGGATTGCTGGCGACCGCGGGCTCGCTCGTCGGCATGGGCCTGTCGGACGCGATCCTGGCCCGGCTCGAGGCGCGCCGGTCGGACGAGGCGGCGGGGGCGCTCGCCGGACGCCCCCCGCCGTAGCCGCGCGCCGCCGCGATCCTTATTCCTGCGACTGGCCGCCCGCGAAGCGAGCGACCATCAGGGAGCCCAGGATGATCGCACCATAGATCGCCTGGATCCAGAACGACGGCACCTGCGCGAGCGTCAAGAGATTGCCGACCACGCCGAGGAGCAGGACACCGGTCAAGGCCCCGAACATCGTGCCCTTACCGCCATCAAGCGAAATGCCGCCGATCACCGCGGCCGCGAACACAGTGAAGATGAGCCCGTTGCCCTGGTTGGCGCTGATCGCGCCGACATAGCCCGTGATGGCGAGGCCACCAAGCGCAGCGAGCACGCCCGCCAGCACATAGACCCCCCAGGTGATGCGCTCGACCCGGATGCCGGCGGCGCGCGCGGCCTCGGGATTGCCGCCGATCGCGTAGAGCGCGCGGCCCAGCCGGTGATAGCGCAGCATCACGCCCGCAATGACAAACGCGAGCGCCGCGAGCCAGACCGCGAGCGGCAGGCCGAGAAAGGTGATGACCATGAGGCCGTAGAAAGCGCCGGGAAGGTCGAACAGGGTCCGCCCATGCGTCGCGCCGACCAGCATGCCGCGCAGGATGATCAGCATCGCGAGCGTGACGATGAAGGCGCTGAGCCTCAGTCGCACCACCAGGAAACCGTTGATGAAGCCGACCAGACCTCCGATCACCAGCACGGTGAGAATCCCGATCGCCGTCGGCAACTCGAATCCGAAGCCGAACTTCTCGGCCGGCAGCACCACCATGGCGCCGATCGCCGGCGCGATGCCGTAGATCGACTCGAGCGACAGATCGAACTTGCCGGTGATGATGACCAGCGATTCGGCGAGCACGACCAGCGCCAGCGCCGCCGACGAGGTGAGGATGGTGTCGATGTTGCCGGAGGTCAGGAACACCGGGCTGATGACGGACCCGATGACGATGAGCGCCGCCAAAGCCGGAAGAAGAGCGAGGTCGCGGAGCCGCGCCAGCGCGATGGCGCTTGTCCGCGGCGCAAGCGCGCCCAGCCGAGCGACGGGCGCGGGAGCCGAAGTCCGGTTCATGTCTCATATCCCCTCGACCGCCGCGACGAGCTCGTTATCGCTCCAGCCCGCGGCATGCTCGCCCACGACCCTGCCGTGCCGCATCACCAGAACCCGGTCGCAGACCCTTAAGTCCTCGAGTTCGCCGCTCGCCACCACGATCGCCCGGCCCTCGCGGCGGGTGTTCTCGACCGCGCGCAGGAGCGCCTCCTTCGATTTGACGTCGACCCCCGCCGTCGGATCGATGAGCACGAGAACCGACGGGCGGCTCGAGAGCGCCCGCCCCATCACCACCTTCTGCTGGTTGCCGCCCGAAAGGTCGGACACGAGCTGATCCGACCCCTGCGTCACGACGCCGAGCGTGTCGATGGCGTCGTTCGCGGCCGCGGCGCGGCGCGCGGGCGCAATGAATCCGAACGACCCGAGCGCGTTCGTGATCGGCATGGTGACATTGTCGGCGATCGACTGGGTGAGAACGAGCCCCTGCCGGTGCCGGCTTTTCGGCACGCAGCCGACGCCGAGCGCGAGCGCCGAGGGGACATCGTTGCTCCGCAACGGGGCGCCGTTGACGCGGATCGCGCCAACCTTGAAGGGGCCTAAGCCAGCCACCGCCTCGGCGACGCCGAGCCGTCCGCTGCTGGTCGCGCCGCAGAGCCCGATGATCTCGCCCGCCCGCACCGAGAAGCTCACGTTTTCGAAATCGTCGCCGCTGATGCCGTTCACCTGGAGCGCGACGGCGCGCCCGGCCGGCCCTTTCCGGTTGGCGGCGTCGGCGAAACTGAAGCTGACCTGCTCCCCGGTCATCGCCTCGATCAGCGCATCCTTGGGCAGGCCCGCCGCCGGCGCCGTCAGGATGCGCTTGGCGTCGCGCAGCACGGTCACGGTCTGACAGACCTCGTAGACTTCCTGAAGATGATGGGAGATGAACAGGAACGTCACCCCTTGCGTCTGCAGCCGGCGCATCTGCGCGAACAGGCGCTTGATCTCCTCCCCGTCCAGCTGCGCGGTAGGCTCGTCGAGAATGATGAAGCGGGCGCCGTAGGAAAGGGCGCGCGCAATTTCGACCAGTTGCCGCGCCTCGACCTTGAGATCGCCCGCGCGCGAGCGCTCCGAGACTGAGACGTCCCAGCGGTCGAGCACCTCCCGGGCGTCCCGCCACAGGCTGTTCCAGCTGATGAAGCCGCGCCGGAGCGGCTGGCGGTTGATGAACAGGTTCTCGGCGACCGTCAGATCCGGAATGATGGTCGAATGCTGGTAGACGCATGCGACCCGCCGGCGCCAGCCCTCGCGGTCGGAGATCGGCGGCGCCGGTTCGCCGCGAAAGCGAACTTCGCCGCTGTCGGGCTCGCGCAGCCCGGTCAGGACTGCGACCAGGGTGGACTTTCCGGCCCCGTTGCGCCCGACGAGGGCGTGCGATTCGCCGGGGAGAACGCGCAAGCTCACGTCGCTCAGCGCAACGGTTGCGCCATAGCGCTTCGACACGCCGACCACATCCGCGATCGGAACCGGCTCAGCTCCGGCGAACCCGGCCGGACCTTCGGGCGGCGTCTCGATCAACTTAGAGCTGCGAGGCTATTGGGGATTGTTCCCCCAGAACGCCTTGTCGTCGACATTGGCCTTGGTGACCAGTTGCGCCGGGAGCTGGTCTTCGAGAACGCCCGGCGCCACCTCGATAATCGTGCTGTCATGGTCGGTCGGGCCGGTCTTGAAGGTCTTTCCCTCGATGGCCTCCTTGAGGTACATGATGCCGTATTTCGCGTAGAGGTCGGCGGGCTGGGAGACGGTGGCGTCGATCTCGCCCTTGCGGATCGCGTCGAACTCCTGCGGGATGCCGTCGTTGCTGACGATCACGATATGGCCCTTTTCGCCGGCGGGATGCAGGAAGCCCTTGCGCTTGAGCGTCTGCAAAGTGGGCGCGAGGAAGACGCCGCCCGCGTGCATGTAGATCGCCTTGAGATTGGGGGTCGAATTGAGAATCGTGTCGAGGCCGGCGGCCGCATCCTCGCCCGACCAGGCCTTGGTCGGGATTTCGAGCTCCTTGAGCTTGGGGTAGTTCTTCTTGATGCAGTCGCGGAAGCCGTTGCCGCGGTCGCGGCCGTTGATCGACGCCTGGTCGCCCATGATCTGCACGACCGGGCCTTCCTCCACATGTTCGCCGATGTACTTGCAGGCCTTTTCGCCGTAAGCGATGTTGTTCGCGCGCACCACAATGGCGACGGGACCCGATTCGGGCGCGACGTCGACCGCGACGACCTTCACCTTGGCGGCTGCCGCCGTCTTCAGGACCGTGCTCGCGGCTGAACTGTCGAAGGGCGAGAAAATGATGCCCTTGGCGCCGAGCGTAATGGCGTTCTTCACGCCGGTGATCTGCTTTGCGGTGTCGAACTCGGAGTTGAACGGCTGCAGGAGGTCGACCCCTTGCGCCTTGGCTTGCTCGACGATGTACTGGTTATACGCGGTCCAGAACGGAGAGGTCAGGGTGGTGAGGTCGACCGCGATCTTCGGCGCGTCCGCCGCCGGCGCCGCCGCGGTCAGCGCGCCGAGCGCGGCGGCCGCCAGCGCGGTTAAAACAAAGGCGCGTCTCGGATTCATGGCTTGCTTCCTCCCAATTGGCGCCGCCTTCTCCAGGCGGCGGTTCGCCATAGTCACCCTCCGGGCGCCCCGGTGTCTTGTCAAGAACAAAAGCCAATGCGCCCGATGACCCGCCTCAACATCCATGGGGCCCGCTTCACCCTCTTTCTCGGCCTGCTCACCGCCCTTCCGCCGCTCTCGATCGACATGGCGCTGCCGAGCCTGCCGCTGATCGAGGCCGATCTGCGTGCGCCGCAGACGGAAGCAGCGGCCATTATCGCGATCTTCATCGCCGGCTTCTCCAGCGCGCCGATCCTGGTCGGCCCGCTCGCCGACCGGTTCGGCCGCAAGGCGGTGATGAGCGCGGGCCTCGTCCTGTTCACGCTGAGCGCGGCGGGGTCGGTGCTCGCGCCCTCCATCCGCACGCTGCTCGCATTTCGCCTGGTGCAAGGGGCGAGCGCAGGAGCGGTCGGCATCCTGCCGCGGGCGATCATCCGCGATTTGTTCGAGGGAAGGGAGGCGCGCCTGCAGCTCGCCGCGGTCTCGATCGTGTTCAGCGTCGCGCCGCTGATCGCGCCCTCGCTCGGCGCTGCAATTCTCTTTTTCGGCTCGTGGCGTCTGATCTTCGCGGTGCTGACCTGCGTCTCCGTTCTCGTCACCCTCGTCGCGCTCATCTTGTTCGAGGAATCGCACGCAGCCGAGAAACGCCGGAATTTGAAGCTCTCGACGGTTCTCATGGGCTACCGCCGGGCGCTGACCAATCCCGCATGCGCCGGCTTTTCGCTGCTCGGAGGCGTCCTATTCGCGGGTCTCTTTGCTTACGTCAATGTTTCGCCGCTCCTCTTCATGCAGGGCTATGGCGTGTCGAAGACCGGATTTGCGGCCCTGTTCGCGATTACGGCCTCGGGCGTAATCGTCGGCTCGTCGATCAACGCCTGGCTCCTGAACCGCCACGTCAGCCCAAAGACCGTGTTCGACGCGGCGCTCATACTCGAAGCTTTAAGCGCGCTGGCGCTGCTCACGGTCGGCCTCATGGGCCTAGGCTCGGCGCTCGTCGACGCCGCCCTGGTGATGGTCTTCATTTCGGCGTTCGGCCTCGTCTTTCCCAACGCCGTCCACGAGGCGATTCACCCGCTCCCCGAGATCGCGGGCCTCGCCTCGGCGGTCGTCACCACGACGCAAATGCTGTTCGGCGCGCTGGGCGGCCTCGCCTCCGCCGCGTTCTATCGCGACGCTTCGCCCACCGCGCTTGGCCTCATCATGAGCGGCGCGGCCTTGAGCGCGAGCGCGCTCTATGCGTTCGGGCTCAGGAGGAAGGTCGAGGCGTGAGGCGCCAGAGCCCGGTTCCGATTCAATCGGAACCGATAAGGCTCCAATCGCCGATCGCGTCGATCGCGCCGCCCCATTACCGCCAATGTTGTCCCTGAACGAAGCATGGCTGCCGGCTGAGGGAAAGGGCGCCGCATGCGCCGCCTGTTGTTTGTCGTCGCCCTCATGCTTCCGCCTGCCTTCGCGGCGGCGCAGGACTGGCCGGCCTATGGCGGCGACGCGGGCGGTCGCCGCTACTCCGGCGCCGGCCTCATCACCCGCGACAACGTGCATCTGCTCGCGCCCGCCTGGACTTTCCACACCGGCGAGCGGCCTCGTCCCGGTCCGAACGGCGCGAGCTTCGAGGACACGCCGATCCTGGCTGACGGCAAGCTCCTCATCTGCACGCCGAGCGACCGGGTCATCGCGCTCGACCCGCTGACCGGCCGGCAGGAATGGGCGTTCGACCCAAAGCTCCCGGCCGATCTTAAGCCGAACTCCGACTTCGTCTGCCGGGGCGTTGCGGTCTGGCGCGACGCCGAAGCGAAGCCCGACGCCGCCTGCCGCGCCCGCGTCGCGCTGGCCACCCTCGACGCGCGGGTGATCGAACTCGATCTCGCCACCGGCCGCCCCTGCGAAGGGTTCGGCGAGCACGGCACGGTGACGCTGGCGTCTGCGCCGTCGCAGCTCTATCCCGGCGAGCTCGTGCTTGATTCGCCCCCGGCGGTGCTGGGCGATGCGCTGATCGTAGGCTCCTCGATCGATGACATGACGCGCGCCGGCACGCCCGGCGCCGAGGTGCGCGCCCTCGACGCGCGGACCGGCGCGACGCGGTGGGAGTTCGACCCCTCGCCGACCCGCAACGGCGCGCGCTTGAGCGGCGGCGGGAATGTCTGGGCGCCGATCGCGGTGGACACGACCAGCGGCTTGGTGTTCCTGCCCACCGCCGGACCCAGCGTCTCCTATTGGGGCGGCGAGCGGCCGGGCGACGATTCGTTTGTCTCCTCGGTGGTGGCGCTGGACGGCGCCACCGGCAAGCCGGTCTGGCGGTTCCAGACGACGCATCACGACATCTGGGACTATGACATAGCGGCGCAGCCGACGCTCGCCACGGTGCGCCGTGACGGAAACGAGATCCCGGTGGTGGTCGTGCCGACCAAGATGGGGTTCGTCTTCATCCTCGACCGGGCGACCGGCCGGCCCGTCTTCCCGGTCACGGAACGGCCGGTCCCGGCCAGCGACGTGCCGGGCGAGAACGCCTCCCCGACGCAACCGATCCCCGCCGCTCCGCCGCCTCTTGTGCCGCAGCGGCTCACGGCGGACGACGCCTGGGGCCTCACCTTCATCGATCGGCTGCTGTGCCGGCGCAAGATCGCGGCGCTTCGCTCGGAGGGGCTCTATACGCCGCCGAGCCTGCGCGGCAGCATCATGTACCCGTTCAGCGGCGGCGGGGTGAACTGGGGCGGCGGGGCCTTCGACCCGGGCGCCGGCCTCTACATCGTCAACTCGATGAACCTCGCGCACGTGGTGCGCCTTATCCCCCGCGCCGATTACCCCGCCGCCCGCGCCGCCGAACCGAAGGCGGAAATCGGGCGCGGTTTCGGAACCCCGTATGCGGCCGAGCGGACGGTGCTGCTCTCGCCGCTTGGCATTCCTTGCAATGCGCCGCCCTGGGGCACGCTTGCCGCCATCGATCTTTCGGCCGGCGCCATTCGCTGGCAGGCGCCGCTTGGCTCCATGGCGCTGGGCCTCATCCGCGGCCTGCCGAATCTCGGCGGCCCGATCGTGACCGCGAGCGGCCTCGTGTTCATCGCCGCGGCGATGGACGACAAGCTGCGCGCCTTCGACGCCGCGACCGGCAAGGAGCTATGGCGGGCGTCCCTGCCGGCCGGCGGCCAGGCGACGCCGATGACCTATGTCGCAGGCGGTCGCCAGTTCGTGGTCATCGCGGCCGGCGGCCACCACCGATTGGGAACCAAGTTCGGCGACGCCGTCGTCGCCTTCGCGCTGCCGAAATAGCTCCGCCGCTACGACGACGCCGCGGATGAGTGGGAACCGGCTTTCCCTAAAAAGCGCACGCAATCGAAGAAATCTGGAGCCTTCAACGAGACGACCAAATCGTCGAAGGGCCGGAAGACGGATTGGCCGGGGCTTGAATGTCCGGATTGGCGACAAGGCCCAAAGGAAACGAGTTCCACTGATGACCTCCTGGAATTGGTCTAGTGCGCACGATCGTGAGCTCTCGGCCGAGATAGTCGCCTCTGTTCGACGTCTGATGTCTCAATTGCGGTTAGATATTGCCCTGGCTCGTGCTAGAATTGTCTATGAAGGGTGCGTACGTTGACGAAATGTCGTGGGCTTCAACCGGCGTGTGGCTCGGATTAGGAGCTATTCGCGGGCGTCGAAAGCCTCTTGTGTCCCGGGAGTTTATCGCATGAGAAAACCGAGCAAGGACCGTCCCGACTTGCTCATCGGATCGTCCTTCGAAGAGGCGTTTCGTCGCCTAGTGCAGACGGACCCAAAAGAGTTGGAGCACGCTTTCGCCGAAACGGAGCGCGAAAGCGAGGAGGCAAGGCGTTATGTCGAAGAACGAAGGGAGAGCATCCGAAAAGGGGCTAGACGAGCTGGAAAGCGATTCCGTCTTTGATTTTTTATATTGCGATTCTGAACGCATAGGTTCTTTTCTCGCGCAATTTGACGATTCTGGGCTGCTTGAAAAAGTCATCCAGCGAGAGAGCGCGACCAAAGGGGCGAAAAGAGGAGTAGAGTTTAGCCTTGGCGGTGGCGCGATGCTCGCCGGTACGGGCGGCACCGGGAATATTGGCATAAAGCGAGGACCGACCGAAGAAGGTAGCGAGGCGAGCGAGCGCGTCTATAATCCCCTTTGGGTGAATGCGCGTACGTTTCTTGATTACTTGGCGGAGCGCGATCTCATTGCGGGGGACGTCATGCACGCCGGAATAGGCCAATTCGTCAAAATTTCAGGCATTTTGAAGGTCATTGATCTCACAATAATAAAGAAGATTATTGAGAATCCAATCCTTGCAAAGGCGCTCGCGGCTGCAAGCGACGCAGCTGTAAATGCACATCATCAGGGCACGTCGAGAGCTGAGAGAAGAAGAAACGAAGCGATCACGCACAGCGCTCCTCTAAAATCGCCGAGTCAAGCTGAAACCGGAATGGCGTTGGCATCACTTTTTGGAATGACAACCCAAGCAATTATCTTGAATAGGGATGTGTCAGCATGGTGCACCCTCCGTGATCAAAACTTAATTGTTTCGGCGGCCGACTTGCTTTTGCAGCACGGTCTTCTGATAGCTGGGGAATGGACGACAATTGGCATCCTTGATGCAAAGCCGGGCCGCTCTGTCGATGCCAGCACCATCGAGGGCGAATCAACTCCTCTTGTCAACGCGCTCACCCACATGATTCCCGCTGTGAGGAATCTTGTTGGGCGACCTGACGCCTATTTCGGCGTGACTCCACTGTTAATTCTGCGCCAAATCGTCGGCTAGGACTTAAACGTTCCACGGCGGACCGCCTCCAGGAGGCCAAAAGGTAAAAAAACCTGCCGCGCAGCCGCGAAACGCTCCCCATATCTCTGGAAATTCGCCGTTTCGTGATTATTTCGCGGTTTCGTGGCTCGCGCCTTCAGGCCGCAGGCCGCTTTCCCTAATATTCCAGAGGAGAAAATGAACGCTGCCAGTGCTGAGATCGTGGACGTCGCCCTGTCCGAGGGCGCCGTGTCGTTCACCACCTATTTCGCCGATCAGGAGCCGATCGACGGCAAGATCACCGTCGTCGAC
>Ga0335075_10010445_pt1 | contig 14090 bp, 14 predicted proteins | sample Lox_Sample_24_FD_206723 | JGI IMG/M metagenome (GOLD analysis project Ga0335075, IMG submission 206723) | Soil microbial communities from Loxahatchee National Wildlife Refuge, Florida, United States - Lox_Sample_2.4 | ecosystem: Environmental > Terrestrial > Soil > Wetlands | place: USA...
GATTCTTGTACACGTCGACGCCCGACAGTAGTTCGGGCGGCACGTCCTCGAAGCCGAGCGTGCGGCTGTTCTTCGCGGAGAACGCACTGTGGCCGTTCAGCTCGGAACGCACCCAGCTCAGTCCGCGGATCGTCACGCCCGAGCCTTCGACGGCGATGCGGTCCGCGTCGCGCGGCTGCGGCACGCGGCCGATGGCGAGGCCGGAAATTCTCTGCAGCACTTCGGTGACGCTGCGGTCGGGCAGCGAGCCGATGTCTTCCGCCGTGACGGCGTCGACCAGTTCGGTGGCTTCCTGCTTGCGCGCCTGCGACGTCTCGAGCTGGCGGCGGATGCCGGTGACGACGATCTCGCCGACGTCCGTCGGCGTTTCGGCCTGCTGTGCCTGGGCGGCGACGGGTAGTGCGATGGCGAGTGTGCTCAGGGCGAGCGCGGACGCACACGCGGGTTTCTCGAAAAACCTCGATTTCAAGTTCATTGGTTCCCCCATGGATGGAATACACCGCCGCGCGCCCGCGATTCGCACACCGGTGTCATTTCTCGAATGAAAGTACAATGCTCTAATGAAAACCCAAGATCAAGGGGTGCCCGGTGCGAATCCGTCCGACGGACCGCTTACGGAGCCGGATGGATGCGTGCAGAATCCCCGCCCGGTCAGAACAACAACGACACAAGACATGGCCAGCAAAACCGGTAGCCCGCGCGCCACGGCGGCGGAAAGTCCCTCGAAGACAAGCCGTTATCGCGCGCCCGCGCTCGAGAAGGGCCTCGACGTCATCGAGCTGCTCGCGGCAGAGAAGTCGCCGCTGAACCTGTCCTCCATCTCGCAGCGGCTCGGCCGCAGCTCGGGCGAACTGTTCCGCATGCTGCAGGTGCTCGAGTTCAAGGGATTCATCACCGCGTCCGAAAACGGGACGGGTTACGTGCTGACCAACAAGCTGTTCGCGCTGGCGATGACCCAGGCGCCGGTGCGTTCGCTGGTCGAGACCGCCATGCCCGTCATGCGCAAGCTCACGCACGACATCGGCCAGTCGTGCCACATCGCGGTCGCGTCCGAGGACCAGATCGTCGTCATCACGCGCATCGAGCGGCCCGGCGATCTCGGCTTCTCGGTGCGCATCGGCTATCGCCGCGAGATCTCGCGCGCGACTTCGGGCCTCGTGTTGTTCGCCTACCAGGACGAGGAAACCCGCCGCACGTGGCTCAAGCGCTGCCGCCTGAAGGGCGACGCGGCGGAGCAGTTCGTCGCGCGCGCCGACACCGTGCGCGAGCGCGGCCACCACGAGGCGGCATCCGACTTCGTGCGCGGCATCGTCGACCTGTCGGCGCCGATCCTGCGCAACGGCGTCGCGGTAGCCGCGTTGACCGTTCCTTTCGTGCACAGCAACCCGCTCGTGAAGGAGATGGGCGAGGCGGTCGAGTTCGTGCGAGCGGCGGCCAAGCAGATCTCGTCCGACATCACCCACGGGGACATGCCTTGAACGACGACACACCGCGGAGTTTCATCACGCCGGGTTTCCTCGGCGCCACGGTGCTCGTCGTGGCGCTGTTCGCTTTCTGGGGCATGTCCAACAGCCTCAACGACGTGCTGATCCCGCAGTTCCGCCGCACGTTCCTGCTCGGCGATTTCGCCTCGAGCTTCGTGCAGTTCGCGACGTTCATCGGCTACTTCGCGTTCGCGATCCCGGCGTCCCTGTTCATGCGCCGCTTCGGTTACCGCGCGGCCGTGGTGATGGGCCTTGTGCTGTTCGGCACCGGCGCCCTGCTCTTCTGGCCGGCGGCGCAGTTCGGCGAGTACCACTTCTTCCTCGGCGCGTTGTTCGTCGTCGCGAGTGGACTGTCGTTCCTCGAGACGTCGGCGAACCCGATGATCGCGGCGATGGGGCCGGCGGAGAACGCCGACCAGCGCCTGAACTTCGCGCAGATGTTCAACCCGCTCGGCACGATCGTCGGCGTGTTCGTCGGCAAGGAACTGATCCTCTCCGACCATGCGATGGCGCCCGACCAGATCCGCGCGCTCGAACCGGCCGCGCAGGCGGCCTGGCGTGCCGGCGAGCTCGCGGCCGTCAAACTACCGTACCTCGGCATCGGCGCCGTCGTGCTGCTGTGGGCGGTGCTCGTCGCGGTCACGAAGTTCCCGCCGCTGGCGACGCGCGGCGCGGCGGACGACGCCGGCCACGGCGTCGGCAGCAGCGGCGGCTTCGCCGGCCTCAAGTCCTTCCCTCACTACTGGTTCGGCGTGCTGGCGCAGTTCGCCTACGTCGGCGCGCAGGTCGGCGTGTGGAGCTTCGTGATCCGCTACACCACGTTCAACTCGCCGGGCACCGCGGAGAAACTCGCGGCCAACAACCTGCTGATCACGCTGGTGCTGTTCTTCGCGGGACGGTTCATCGGCACGTTGCTGATGTCGAAGATCCGCCCGGCCCTGCTGCTCGGCACCTTCGCCGCGGCCGACGTGTTGCTGTGCCTCGGGGCCGCGACGACGGGCGGGAACACGGGGCTCTACGCGCTGATGGCGACCAGCTTCTTCATGTCGATCCAGTTCCCGACGATCTTCACGATCAGCCTGCGCGGGCTCGGCGAGCACGCGAAGTCCGGCTCGTCGTTCCTGGTGATGGCCATCGTCGGCGGCGCGATCGTGCCGCCGCTGATGGGCCTGGTATCCGACGCGAGCTCGATCAACGTCGCGTTCTTCGTGCCGGCGGTGTGCTTCGCGGTGGTGGCCGCCTTCGGATTCAAGTCGCGATGAACCTGGCCGCACGGCGGGTCGTCGGCAACTCCGGCCTCGAGGTCGGCGTGCTCGGGTTCGGCGGCGCGGGCATCGGCAACCTGTACCGCGTGTTGCGCGAGCAGGATGCGCTCGACGCGGTGCGCGAGTCGTATGCGGCCGGCGTGCGTTATTTCGACACCGCGCCGTTCTACGGATTCGGCCTGTCGGAGCTGCGCGTCGGCACGACGCTGCGCGGTGCGCAGCCGATGCCGGTGATCTCGACGAAGGTCGGGCGCAGCCTGGTGCCCACCGGGCCGCAGGACGAGAACGTCGGCCGCGAGGGATATTTCTCGGCACGGCCGTTCGCGCCGAAGTTCGACTACTCGTACGACGCGATCCGGCGGTCGCACGAGGAGAGCCTGGAGCGGCTCGGCGTGTCGCGCGTCGACATCCTGCTGGTGCACGACATCGGCACGCTGACGCACGGCGCGAAGAACGAGGTCCATCTGCGGCAGCTCGCCGACGGCGGCGGGTATCGCGCGCTGCGCGAGCTGCGGGATTCCGGCGCCGTGCGCGCGATCGGACTGGGCGTCAACGAATGCGAGATCGCCGCGCAGCTGATCGCGGCGCTGGATTTCGACTGCGTGCTGCTGGCAGGTCGATACACGCTGCTCGAACAGCCGGCGCTGGAGACGCTGCTGCCGCTGTGCGAGAAGCGCGGTGTTTCCATCCTCTGCGGCGGGCCGTTCAATTCCGGCGTACTCGCCACCGGCTCGCGCGCCGGCGCGAAGACCCACTACAACTACGCGCCGCCGCCGGCCGACGTGCTGGCGCGCGTGTCGCGACTCGAAGCGGTCTGCGACGAATTCGGCGTGCCGCTGCAGGCCGCGGCGCTGCAGTTCCCGCTCGGACATCCGCGCGTCGCCACCGTGGTCGCCGGCGCGGCCAGCGGCGCGGAATCGCGCAACATCGCCGCGCAGTTCGCGCACGAGATCCCGGCCGCGTTCTGGCGCGCGCTGCGCGACCGCGGCCTGGTCGACGCGCGCGCGCCGTTGCCCGACGCATGATCGACGCGCACCAGCATTTCTGGCGACTCGATCGCGGCGACTACGGCTGGCTGACGCCGGCCGTCGGCCCCATCTACCGTGACTATCTACCCGAACACCTGGCGCCCGCCCTCGCGCGCAACGGCATCACCTCGACGATCCTCGTGCAGGCCGCACCGACGGTCGCCGAGACGCGGTTCATGCTCGAGCTGGCGCGCGCGGCGCCGTTCGTCGCCGGCGTCGTCGGCTGGGTGGACTTCGAGGCGGCCGACGTCGCGGACGTCATCGGCAACCTGGCCATCGACGAGAAGCTGGTCGGCCTGCGGCCGATGATCCAGGACATCGCCGAGACCGGCTGGATGCTCGAGGCACGGCTGACGGCCGCCTATGAAACGATGATCGAGCACGACCTCGTGTTCGACGCGCTGGTGCTGCCACGGCACCTGCCGGGCCTGCGCGAGCTCGTCGCGCGGCATCCGCAGTTGAACGTGGTGCTCGATCACGCCGCGAAGCCGCCGCTGAAGGACGGCAATCTGACCGACTGGAAACGCGAGATCACGTTCCTCGCTCGGGCGCCGAACGTCGTCTGCAAGCTGTCCGGGCTGGTCACCGAGGCCGGCAGCGCGGATCCGGCGACCCTGCGCGACGCCGTCGACCACCTGCTCGAGCGATTCGGGCCCGAGCGCCTGATGTGGGGCAGCGACTGGCCGGTCTGCGAGCTCGTGTGTTCCTATGACACCTGGCGCGCGACCAGCGACACGCTCCTGGCGTCGCTGACCGACGCGCAGCGCGCATTCATCCATTCGGCAACCGCACGAAAAACCTATGGCATCTGACAGACTGGCCGGAAAGACGGCCGTGATCACGGCGGCGGGCTCGGGTATCGGCCGCGCCAGCGCGGAAGCGTTCCGCGACGCGGGCGCGCGCGTGCTGGCTGCGGACATCGACGGCGAGGCGCTGGCGACGCTCGGCGGCTGCGAGCCACACGTGCTCGACGTGCGCGACGACGCCGCGATCGCCGCGTTCGCCGCGGCCGCGGGCCGCGTCGACGTGTTGTTCAACTGCGCGGGCATGGTGCCGAAGGGCACGGTGCTCGACGTCGACCTCGCCGCGTGGAGCGCGGCGTTCGATCTCAACGTGCACGCGATGTTCCACATGATCCGCGCGTTCCTGCCGGGCATGATCGCGGCGCGCGCGGGCTCCATCATCAACATGTCGTCGGTCGCGGGCTCGGTGACCGGCGTGCCGGATCGCTGCGCGTACGGCGCGACGAAGGCCGCGGTCATCGGCCTGACGAAGTCGGTGGCGGCGGATTTCGTGGCGCAGGGCATCCGTTGCAACGCGATCTGCCCGGGCACCGTCGATACGCCGTCGCTGCAGGCGCGGCTGCATTCGTACGGAAACTACGAGAAGACGCGCGCGGAATTCGAGGCGCGCCAGCCGATGGGCCGGCTCGGGAAGCCCGCCGAGATCGCGGCGCTGGCGCTGCACCTCGCCAGCGACGAGTCCGGCTTCACCACCGGGCAGATCCACGTCATCGATGGCGGGTGGATGATCTGACGCGCGGTGTCCGGCCGGCGCGTCGTCTGACTAGTAGGTCGCCAGCTTCACGCGCAGCAGGCGCGGCGTTTCGGTGAGGTTCAGGCCGTAGTCGGTCTGGTCGCCGTTCCAGAGGCGGATACGCGTCCACTTCCCGTCGATGTATCGGCCCTCCTCGACGTAGTCGTAGATCAGGCCGTTCGCCTTGCGATCGGCGGCGACGCCGAACGACACGCGCACGTTCTGGCCGGCCAGCAGGAATTCATCGGGCCCGAGCTCCGCGAGCAACGCGCCACCAGACAACGGCCGCCACTCCGGCTTTTCCTTCACGGCCGGAAACCATTCCTTCTGGCCGAACTGCCATTCCTCGAAGCTCAACGTTGCCGTCCAGCGGCCGAGATCGAGGCTGCGTTTCGCGTGGTCGTCGGGTTCGCCCGCACCCCAGACATGGCCGCGGGCCGCGAGATCCGCCCATTGGCGCGACATCGGCGCCAGCAGCCGGTAGGGCGCGGCGAAGGCGTCGATCGCTTCGTCGACGTGTTTCGCGCCGAGCGGGTAGTTCGAATAGCCCGTGTCGTCGATGCCGAACGGCACGACGCCGAGCGCGCCGGCGCCGAGGATGTCGTACACGTAGCGCGCGAACACCGGGTCGTTGCCGATCTCGGGCACGAGCAGCGGGCCGCCCCGCCGGTAAGAGGCGAGTACTTTCGCGACCTTCGTCGAGTCCTTGATGTAGATGTCCGGCGCGACGATGTCGATCGCCGGCGCGGCCGCGCGGTAGATGGAGATGACGTTGTCCGTCGGGCCGCCGCTGGCGTAGTCGCCGGCCTTGCCCGGGTTCACCGGATCGCGCAGCGCCGCGTTCACGTACATGGGCAGCGCGTATTCCTTCTTGCCGGCGGCCGCGACCGCGCCGATGAAACGCGCGACGGACCAGGCGTGGAAATATTCGTCGGCGTCCCGGCCGAAGGCGGCGGCCCAACTACCCGGCTTCGCGCCGAGCGCCTTGCGCAGCGATTCGGGTACCGGCTGCGCGAACGACTTCTGCGCCGCGGCGCCGAAGTCCCGCGGGCTGCCGTACGTGCCGGGCTCGTTCTGCACCTGGACCAGGATGACGGTGCGCTGCGCGTCGACCTCGCGCAGGTGGCGCATGAACGCGGCGAACGCGCGCGAGTCCGCGGCCAGCGTCTCGGTCGAGTGCGGCGACATCGAGTTCAGCACGCGTCCGTCGGCCGTGACCAGCCGCGGGAAGCGCCGGCCGTCGAGCTTCACCCACGCCGGCGCGTAGTTAGGCCCGTTGTTCTTCCACGTCGCGAACCACAGCAGGACGAGCCGCTGATCGTGCTCGCGCGCCTCGGTCAGCAGCCGGTCGAGGAACGAGAAATCGAAGGTGCCCTCGACGGGTTCGACCTGCTCCCAGGCGATCGGCACGCTGACCGTGTTCCCGCCGAGCTTGCCGACGGCAGGCCAGACGTCCTGCAGCGCCGCCGGCCAGTTGCTCGAGTTGTTCACCTGCGCGCCGAGCAGCAGCCAGGGCGCGCCGTCGACGATCAACGCCGCGCGGCCGTTTTTCGTCTCCACGCGCGGCAGCGGCGCGTCGGCGGCCTGCGACGTCGCCGCGCACAGCCATGCCATCGTCATCAACCAGCCGATTCTTCGTCCGAAACGCATGAGTCCTCCCCCGTGCCGACATTAAACACCATAAAATCCGCGGCCAAGGGACGTCGGTCGAGGACCCCATGAAGATCACCATCGCCACATTGTTCCTGCTCGTCCCCGCCCTGTTCGCGGCCGACGCGGCTCGTGCCGCCGACGCGCCCGCGCGCAAGGACGTGCTGAAGCTCGCCGCGAAAGTGGCGGACTGGCAGCTCGCCCGGCTCGACGCCGCGCACATCACGCACATGAAGGACGAGACGAAGGACGCGAAGAGCTGGGAGCAAGGCGCGTTCTGGGTCGGCCTCGCGCACCTGGCCGACGTCTCCGGCGAGAAGCGGTTTCGCGAGGCGATCCTCGCGATGGGCCGCGCGAATGCCTGGCAGCTCGGCCCGCGCACCTATCACGCGGATGACCACGTGATCGGACAGAGCTACCTGTGGGCCGCGACGCATGGCGCGGGTGCCGAGGCGATCGCGCCGCTGAAGGCGACGTTCGATTCGATCCTCGCGAAGCCGGCCATCGTGCACCTGAGCTTCTACATCCCACCGGGCGGCTACGGCGACACCGCGTGCCTCGCGCGCTGGTGCTGGTGCGACGCGTTGTTCATGGCGCCGCCCGCGTGGCTGGAGCTGGCGAAGCAGACCGGCGATCGCCGGTACGCGGAGTTCGCCATCGCGGAATTCTGGTCGACCACCGCGTTCCTGTTCGACCCCGCCGAGTCCCTCTACTTCCGCGACAGCCGCTTCTTCGAACGGCGCGACGACCAGGGCCGCAAGCTGTTCTGGAGCCGCGGCAACGGCTGGGTGTTCGCCGGACTCGCGAACATGCTGGACGCGCTGCCGGTCGACGATCCGAACCGGCCCGGCATCGAGAAGCTGTATCGCGACATGGCGGAGAAGCTGAAGTCCCTGCAGAAGGCCGACGGCTACTGGGCACCGTCGTTGTTGGGTGCGGAGAATTCCCCGCCGGAGTCGAGCGGCACGGGGTTCTACGTGTACGGCCTCGCCTGGGGCGTGAAACACCGCCTGCTCGATGCGGACGAGTACCGTCCCGCGATCGACAAGGGCTGGGCCGCGCTGAAACGCGCGGTCGCGAAGGACGGGCGCGTCGGCTGGGTGCAGCAGGTCAGCGATCGTCCCGAGACCGTCAACGAAGCCGACACGCAGTTCTACGGCGTCGGCGCGTTCCTGCTGGCGGCCAGCGCCGTCGCCACCCTGGAGTAGTTCGATGTCGAAATTGAAGGTGGCCGCGTTCGCGGTGACGCTCGATGGATTCTCGGCCGGCCCGGACCAGAGCCTGGAGAACCCGCTCGGCGTGAACGGCGGCGAGATGATGCAATGGTTCTTCCCGACGCGTTTCTTCAAGGCGATGCACGGTGATGGCGTCGGCGGCGAGACCGGCGTCGACAACCGCCTGGCCGAGCGCAGCTTCGACAACGTCGGCGCGTGGATACTCGGCCGCAACATGTTCGGACCCGTGCGCGGGCCGTGGCCGGACGAATCGTGGAAGGGCTGGTGGGGCGACGAACCGCCGTATCACGTGCCGACGTTCGTGCTCACGCACCACGCGCGGCAACCCCTGGTGATGAAGGGTGGCACGACATTCCACTTCATCACCGGCGGCATCCACGAAGCGCTGCAGCTCGCGAAGGCCGCGGCGAACGGCAAGGACGTCCGCGTCGGCGGCGGCACGGCCACCGTGCGCGCCTATCTACTGGCAAAGCTGATCGACGAGCTGCATCTCGCGGTCTCGCCGGTGCTGTTCGGCCGCGGCGAATCGTTGTGGCAGGGCCTCGACGCGCGCGCGCTCGGCTACGAGGTGGTCGAGACGATCCCCGGCGAACGCGCGACGCACGTGATCCTAAGGCGCAGGCCGTGACGTCCGGCATCGACACCACCAACTTCCAGGATGCCGACGCGATCTTCGGCGACGACACCGAGGAGACGGAGCTGCTGCGCGGCATGGCGCAGGAGGCGCGCGCCTATCTCGAGGCGTTCTCGTGGGCGAAGCCGATCCGGCGGCAGCGGCTGGCACTCGGCGTCGGCGGCATCGTCGCCGTGTTCTACATCGAGCTGACGGAGAAGCTCGACGATGACAGCGAGGCGCTGTGGATCTTCGTCGGCGATCTGCCGTCGGCGTACGTGGTCGTCGACGCCGACGACTCACCACTCGACGCGCTGGAACGGTACTGCGACCTGATGGACGACTGGGCGGAAGCGGTGCTCGAGGGCGAGCCGCTCGAGGAAGTGTTCCCCGTCGACGCGGCGGCCACGGAAGAAAACGCGCGGCTGCTGCTGGTGCGCACCGAGCTGCTGAGATGCGAATTGATCTCACCTTCCGGCGATGACGGAGATTCGAGTCTCCAGTAACATCGCCCGGGCGCGTTCTCGGGAGGGGTCATGAAACGACGAGCGTTCCTGCACGGCGCATCCGTGCTGCTCGGCAGTTCCGCGTTGGGGACAGTGCTCGAGGCGTTCGCCGAGACGCCGCGCAAGGCCACCTGGTTGTCCGCGAGCGAACTCGCGACGCTGGCGGCGCTGGTGGACACCATCCTCCCCGCCACCGACTCCCCTGCCGCCTCCGCTGCCGATACTCACTACTTCATCGATCTCGCGATTCCGGCCTGTGCGTCGCCGGCCGCGCAACAGACGTTCCGCAAGGGGCTGCGCGAGTTCGGCGCGAAGAACTTCGCGAAGCTCCCGCCTGACAAACAAATCGCGCTGCTGAAGGCGCGCGCGCAGAAGGATCAGGCACCCGAGTACGACCAGTCGTTCTTCAAGATCCTGAAGGACTACACGCTGAGCGGTTATTTCCTCTCGGAAATCGGCGCGACGAAGGCGCTGGCGTACGAACAGGTGCCCGGCGGCTACTGGGGCGACCTGCCCCTGGCGCCCGACCAGAAAGCGTGGGCGATCTGATGAGCGACACCAACAAGTACGACGCGATCGTCGTCGGCTCCGGCATCTCGGGCGGTTGGGCGGCGAAGGAGCTGTGCGAGAAGGGATTGAAGACGCTGGTGCTCGAGCGCGGCCACCCGCTGCGGCACATCGAGGACTACAAGACGGCGCTGAAGAATCCCTGGGAGCTGCCGCACAACAACCGGGCGACCAATGCCGACAAGGCCGCGCAGCCGATCCAGTCGACGCTCTATCTATACGACCAGTCGACGAAGAAGCACTTCGTGAACGACAACCTGCATCCGTACACGCAGGCGCAGCCGTTCAACTGGTACCGCGGCTACCAGGTCGGTGGCCGGTCGCTGATGTGGGCGCGGCACGTGTTCCGTTACAGCGATCTCGATTTCGAGGCGAACCAGCGCGAGGGCGTCGGCATCGACTGGCCGATCCGCTACAAGGACATCGCGCCGTGGTACGACCACGTCGAGAAGTTCATCGGCGCCAGCGGCGAGAACTCCGGGCTGGCCCAACTACCCTCCCAGAACCTGCAGCCGCCGTTCGAGATGAATGCGCTGGAGAAGCACATCCGCGGACGGTTCGCGGAGAAGTTCGCCGGCGAGCGCAAGCTGATCTGCAGCGCCACCGCCGTGCTGTCCCGCGAGCACAATGGCCGCGGCCCCTGCCAGGGGCGCAACCAGTGCGCGCGCGGCTGTCCGTACAGCGCGTATTTCTCGTCGAACGGCGTCACGCTGCCGGCGGCCGCAGCAACCGGGAACCTGACGCTGCGGCCGGATTCGATCGTGCACTCGCTGATCTACGACGAAGGCGCGGACAAGGTCACCGGCGTGCGCATCGTCGATGCGGCGACGATGAAGACGCAGGAGTATTTCGCGCGCGTCGTGTTCCTGTGCGCGTCGACGCTGAATTCGACGGCGATCCTGCTGAATTCGCGCTCGCTGCGGTTCCCGGACGGGTTGGGCAACGACTCGGGCGAGCTAGGCCACAACCTGATGGATCATCACAACGGCGGCGGCGCGACGGCCAGCTATTCCAAACTACTGGACCGTTACTACCGCGGGCGCCGCGCGACGAGCATGTACATCCCGCGCTTCCGCAACGTCGCGCGCAAGGAAGAGAAGTTCAAGCGCGGTTACGGGTACGAGGTGTACACGTGGCGCGATTCGTGGACGCGTGGCGTCGGCGGCGCCGAATTCGGCGCGGACTTCAAGAACGGCATCACGCGGCCGGGTGACTGGGGGCTGTACACCGAGGGTTACGGCGAGACCTTGTCGAACCACGAGAACCGGATGTGGATCTCGCCGGAGAAGCAGGATCGCTGGGGCATTCCGCGCATCAACGTCTCGATGACCTACGGCGAGAACGAGAAGGCGATGGCGCAGCAGATGATGGACGACGCCGTGGAGATGATGGAGGCCGCGGGGCTCGAGAACGTGAAGGGCTTCAACCACGCGGTGACGCCGGGCAGCGTGATCCACGAGATGGGGACGGCGCGGATGGGGCGGGATCCGAAGACGTCGGTGTTGAATGGGTTCAACCAGATCCACGCGGCGCCGAACGTGTTCGTGACGGATGGGAGCTGCATGGTGTCGTCGCCGACGCAGAATCCGTCGTTGACGTATATGGCGTTGACGGCGAGAGCGGTGAACCATGCGGCCGAAGAGATGAAGGCAGGCTCGATCTAGCTACGTCTCGTTCTTCTTCGCCCCTCTCACGTTCATCACGAACAAGCCGACCTGCAACGCGATCAGCGCCCAGGCCTTCGTGTGCCATGCCCACACGATCCACAACGCGTTGCTCGCGATGAACCACCAGAACCCGGCCGCGCGTCGTTCCTGCTTCTTCGACGCGACCAGCCATGCGGCAACCAGCGTCACCGCCATGGCCGGCCACTGAACGGCGTCCAACCAGTCGACGTTCATTTCCCGTCGTATGCCCGCTGCAGTGTCGCGATGTCGAGCTTGCCCATCTTCATCATCGCGGCCATCGCGCGTTCGGACTTCTCGTTCGGCTCGCCGAACCAGTCGACCATCTTCGCCGGCACCACTTGCCACGACAGGCCGTACTTGTCCTTCAACCAGCCGCAGACCTGCGCCTTGGGATCGCCGCCGGCGGTCAGCTTGTCCCAGTAGAAATCGAGCTCCTTCTGATCCTCGACATAGATCTGCAGCGACACGGCCTCGGTGAACTTGAAGATGGGTCCACCATTCAGCGCCGTGAACGTCTGGCCGGCCAGCTCGAACTGCACGGTGAGCACGGTGCCCTCCTTCTGCTGGTGCGCTTCGAAGCCGGCCTTGCCGTACTTCGCGATCTTCACGATCTTCGAATCCGGGAAGATGCCGACGTAGAAACGCGCGGCTTCTTCGGCCTCGCCGGCGAACCAGAGACAGGGTGCGATCTTCGAGCTGATTTTCATGAATGCTCCTGGGGTGTCCGGTGAGTGGCCGAACGGCGGCGCCGTTTTTCGACAGCCGGGAACACGGTATTTTTCAGCGGGTCGCGCCGCTGTAAGACGATGACGTCAGTGATGACGGACCAGCGATTCTTCGAGCTCTTCGAGACTGCGGCCGCGCGTTTCCGGCAGAACCTTCGCCAGCAGCAGCAGGCCTAGCAAGGCGAACACGCCGTACATCGCGAACGTCACGGCGCCGCCGAAGCGCTCCATCTGCCAGGGGAACAGCAGCTGCGTCAGGAAGCAGATGGTCGAGTTCACGAGGCCGACGCAGGAGATCGCCAGCGCACGCACCCGGTTCGGGAAGATCTCGCTGAGCAGCACCCACATGACGGGGCCGATGGACGTCGCGAAGCTGGCAACGAAGCCGAGCAGGCCGGCGAGCACGAGCGCGGACTGCGTTTCGCCAGCGCGGCTGAAGCCGTAGGCGGCGAGCGCCAGGCTAACACCCATGCCCGCGAGGCCGAACAGCAGCAACGGGCGCCTGCCTACCCGGTCGATCAACAACATCGCCAGCACGGTGAACACGAGGTTCACGAGGCCGACGTAGACCGTCTGCATGAACGACGCATCGCCCGCGGCGCCGGCGCGCTCGAAGATCACGTTGGCATAGGCGAGCACGGAGCTGATGCCGGTGATCTGCTGGAAGATCGCGACGATCACGCCGACGACGAGCACGGCGCGCAGCTCGGGCGCCAGGAGATCGCGCAGCCGCGCTTCGTGCGGGCTCTTCTCGCGCGCCAGCGAGGCGCGCAGTTCCTCGAGCTCGGCCTCGGCGAGCTCGGCGCCGTGCGCGCGCACCAGCACGCGGCGCGCGGCGTCGAGGCGTTCGTGCATCGCCAGCCAGCGCGGGCTCTCGGGAATCCACAGCAGCGCGAATAGATAGATCACGGCCGGCACGGCGCCGATGCCGACCATCCAGCGCCAGTTCCAGTCCGCGAGGTGCAGCGTCGTGATCCAGTCGAAGCCGAAGTTCTCGACGTGCACGATGAGGTAGTTGCTGACGAACGCGAGCGCGATGCCGATCACGATGAACAACTGCTGATAGGTGACCATGCGGCCGCGCAGCGCCGGCGGCGCGATCTCGGCGATGTACATGGGCCCGGCGACGAGCACCGCGCCGATGCCGAGCCCACCGATCAGCCGGCCGACGATCAGCGCCACCATGCCCTGCGCCAGCGCGGAGACGACGGCGGCGATGGCAAACAACATCGCGGCGCCACGCAGCACCGTGCGCCGGCCGACGCGGTCGGCGAGCGGGCCGGCGAGGAAGATGGCGATCGTGGCGGAGACCACCTGCGAGGCGTTGGTCCAGCCCACCTGGAAGGTGGACAGCTCGAAGTGCTTCTTGACGAAGACGACGGCGCCGGTGAACAGCGAGCCGTCGAAGCCCATGAGGAAGCCGCTGAGCGCGACGATGAGCACGGTGCCCATCGCGCGAGGACTGTCCCCTTTTGCTAGCAAATGAGGAATGTCCCCATTAAGTCCCACTACGGGCGCCCGACGGAATCGCGTTCGACGAGCTTGGGTTCGAAGACCTGCTGCACGTCCTGGTGCTGGTCGTACACGTTCTTGAGGACCCAGCGCGCGGCCATCGCGCCCATGTCGGCGATCGGGTAGTGGATGGTCGTCAGCTTCGGATACACGTAGCGCGAAATCGGCGCGTCGTCGAAGCCGACGATCGACAGCTCGCGCGGTAGCTCGAGCCCGCGCTCGTGCGCGGCAGCCATCGCGCCCGCGGCCATCTCGTCGTTCGCGCAGACCACCGCGGTGAA
>Ga0335075_10010448_pt1 | contig 14087 bp, 8 predicted proteins | sample Lox_Sample_24_FD_206723 | JGI IMG/M metagenome (GOLD analysis project Ga0335075, IMG submission 206723) | Soil microbial communities from Loxahatchee National Wildlife Refuge, Florida, United States - Lox_Sample_2.4 | ecosystem: Environmental > Terrestrial > Soil > Wetlands | place: USA: Florida...
GCGCGCAGTGCTCGAACAGCGTACCGACCTCGTCCGAAACCGTCGGCTGGAAGAAGCTATCGTGTTCGTCCGCCTGCAAAAGCTGGCCTTCCAGGAAAGGGATCACCTCGTCCAGTACCGCGGCATCACCGGTCGCGCGGACATAGTGTGCGACGGCGTAGGCGAGCCACGCACGATCGTCGGAGATGCGCGTGCGCACGCCCTGACCCGAATGCGGCAACCACCAATGCTGCACGTCGCCCTCGATGAACTGTCGCGCGGCCGCCCGCAGCAGGTGCTCGCGTGTCATCGTGGGCCGCGTGGCGACCAGCGCCATGCCGTCCTGCAACTGGTCGCGAAAGCCGTAGGCGCCGCTTAACTGGTAGAACCCCGAGCGAGACCAGATGCGGCAGGCCAGCGTCTGATACATCAGCCAGCCGTTCAGCATGATGTCCATCGCACGGTCGGGCGTCTTCACCTGGACTGCACCGAGGACGGAGTGCCAGTGGCAGCGGACCTCTGACAGCACCTCGTCCAGATCTGCCTTGCGATACTGCGCAATGAGCGCAGTCGCGTCGTGCGCGCTTTTAGCTTCACCGAGGAAAAAGACGATCTCGATCCGAGTGTTGGGCGGCAGCACGATTGAGCTGCGCAGTGCTCCGCATGGATCGAGGCCGGCGCCCACCTTGTTGGAGAGCGGCTCCGTGCTCCGAAGTGCTGCGGGGCTTGCCAGTGTCCCATTGCGGCCGATGAACTCCTGCCGGTCACCTGTCCAGTCGGCCTGACGTCCCGCAAGATCAGCGAATGCAACGCGCGACGCGAACTCTGCATGCCATCGGTTGCGCGCGAACATGGCACCAGACTCAGGATCGATCTCAGTCGTTACGAACTGTGCGGAGGCCGTGCGCGACGGTCCCAGCACCCATTCGATGTAAGCGATCAGCGAGAGGTGCCGGATACGGCGTGATGTGTTCTGTAGCGTAAGTCGCGAGATTTTTATCGAATCCTCAAGCGGAATGTACTGCAGAAGTTCACTGGTGATACCGTGCGCTGCATGCTCGAATCTGCTGTAGCCCCAGCCATGGTGCACTACATAGGTGGCTGCGTTGTCGCGGATCGGCAGCGCCGTCGGACACCACAGATCGCCGGAGTCCTCGTCCCGCAGATAGAACACCTCACCCGGATAATCGTAGACTGGATCGTTCGACCACGGTGTGAGCTGGTTCTCACGGCTGTTGACCGACCAGGTGAAGCCACCGCCTTCTGTCGACGTCTGAAAGCCGAAGACGGGATTGGCGATGACATTGATCCAAGGCGCTGGCGTAGCCTGACCTGGGCCAAGGATTGTCACATATTCCCGCCCGTCTTCGGCGAAACCGCCAAGCCCGTTGAAGCATTCGAGCGGCGGCGCAGCCGGATGCCCAGTCAGGTCCGGCAACGGCTTCCGTGTCGTCCGGACTTCCTCTTCTGGTTCCGACACACGATCGAGCTGATCGGCGAGTGAGCCGCGTTGTCCCACCAGGACGACCCGCGCGACCGACGCGAGCAGGGCACGGGCTTCCGACGAAATCAGGTCGGCTCGCAGCACGAAGACGCGGCCCTGCCGTTTTTCCTCGCCGGCCTGACACTGCGACTGGCTCGCTCCCCGGACCTGGGTCTCCAGCGCGACCTGCAGGTCCTGAACGTAAGACGATGCGCGGTCATTCAGGATCACGAGATCGACCGCAAGTTGTTTCATCTGCCAGTACTCGTGGGCCTGCAGCAACTGGCGGGCGATGTCGAGGTTCTCGATGTCCGCGATGCGAAGCAACACGATTGGCAGGTCACCGGAAATACCCATGGGCCAGAGTCCCGGCTGTCCGCCGGCGCCGCGCAGGATGGTCTCGGAGGAGGGCCGCAGCGTCGGACCGGCATACAGCAAGTGGCCGGCGATACGCTGGAACAGGGCCGCTTCGCTTGCTGCAATGCCAAGGTGATGGAGCTGTACTTGCGCCTGTGTCCACGCCAGCGTGGCCGCCCGCTCGAAGGCGGTGGTATCTCGATGCTTATCGACGAGGTCGAGCACCGCCTCGCGGGATGCGGCAACCATCGTCCAGAAGGCGATCCGCACGGTGGCGCCGGGTGCGACGCGCACACGGCGACGCAGCGCGAAGATCGGGTCGAGTACTGTGCCGACAGTGTCGGACAAAGGCCGGCCGTCAGTTGCCGCGATGGGCGAATGGATGTTATGGTCTCGGCCGAGGAAGCGGGCACGATCGGTTTCCACCTCCGGCTTCCCCACCGCCTCGCCATCGACGATGGCCAGATGTGCTGCCCAGATTTCGTGCTCTGTCGGTGCGCGGCGCCGGCGCGTTGCCAGCAGGGTACTCATGCCGGCGAGGTACTCGGTGGTGACGAACAGCTTCATGAAGGCGGGATGCGCGACGTCGTCGGCCTGCGATGCCAGAACCAGTTCGGCATAGGACGTCACGTCGATCTCGCGCACCCTGTTGCCTGAATTCGCGATCGAGACGCGGCGGACCTCGGCATCGTCTTCCGCCGACACGAGTACTTCCAACGTCGTCACCAGGGTTCCGTCATGCCGCGTGATCCCGGCACGATCTTCGTTGAAGGCGACGTCGTAGGCGCCGGGTTCGACGCCGACCGGCTGGTAGCCGGCCGACCACACGTCGCCGCTGCGAACGTCTCTAAGCAAGACATAGGAACCCCAGTCATCGCAGGTGGCATCCTCCCGCCAACGCGTGACGGCCAGCCCACGCCAACGGCTGTAACCGGAGCCGGCGGCGGTCAGCATCACAGCGTAGCGGCCGTTGGATAGCAGATGGGTGGCAACCGAAGCGGTGTGCGCGGTGGCCAATCGCCTTCCGCCGTGCGGTCCAGGTTGCAGCGCCTTGCTATGTGACTTGACGTCTGCCTCCCAGGGACGCACCACGGCAACGTCGCGCGGCGTGCCTTCCTGCAGCAGCAGTTCGGTCGCCTGGACCATCGGTTCGGCATGAAACCGTGCGCGCATCGCGCCGTCCAGCAGCGCATCGGCGATGGCCACAATCGTCATGCCCTGATGGTGCGCCATGAAAGCACGCACGATCGCGACGCTTGCGTTCTCTGGCAGTCGGCTCGGCGTATAGTCCAATGCCTCATAGAACCCGTAGCGACCGCATGCGCCAATGCCGGCAAGCCTGGTAAAATTGCGTGCCGCCGCGGCCGGATTGACCATGCTGGCAAGCGCCGTTGCATACGGCGCCACCACGGCGCTCTCGCCCAGGCCGCGCTTCAGCCCGAGGCCGGGGACGCCGAAGTTCGAATACTGGTAGGTCCGCTCCAGGTCGCGGATGTTGTATGCCGATTCCGAGACACCCCAGGGCAGGCCGAGCGACGTACCATAGGCGATCTGCCGCCGTACGATCAGCCGACTGGTCCGTTCCAGCAGGCTTCCCGCCGGCGCTCGCATGATCAGCGAAGGCATTAGGTATTCGAACATCGATCCGGACCACGAAATCAGCGCGGCACCATACGCGATCGGTGTGACGGCGCGGCCGAGATGGAACCAGTGCCGCGCCGGGACATCGCCCTTGGCGATCGCGACGAAGCTCGCAAGCCGGGCCTCCGACGCGAGAAGATCGTAGCAACTCGGGTCAAGGGTTCCTTCGGTCACCCGGTAGCCGATCGAGAGCAGCTTGCGCACGGGATCGAGCAGAAAGCCGTAGCCCATTTCCAGCGCCATCGACCGTGCCGTCGCTTCAAGCGACGCAAGGCGCTTCGACAGGAGAGTGGCCGACTCCGACGACTGACGTATGTCCTGCCGGTGACTCTCGATCGAGCAGCGCGCGGCCGTCATCCAGAACAGCATATCCGCGCCAGTGTCGTCGCCGCGCTCACTGGCGAATGCGGATGCTATGTCGATCATGATCTCGGCCTGCGCACCGATGTCGGCCAGATGCGCTGCGACGTCCTGAAGGTCCGGCGGCCCCTGACGCACGCTGGCCGAAAGTGCTGCAAGTGTGTCGTCGAGCTGGTGCCACGTCACGGTCAGCGTGCGCCGCCCGTCATGCAACTGGTCTGTTGCTTCGCGGGCGAGACCGAGCGCGTCGGCGATTCCGGCTAGGCGTTGCGCGGCGGTAGGCACCACGACAGTCCACTCCCGACAGGCGTTGGCCAGTGTGATCAGGTGACCGGCCAGGTTCCCGCTATCGACTGTGGAGACATAGGGCGGATCGAGTGGACGAAGATCGCGCGTGTCGTACCAATTGTAGAAATGTCCGCGAAACCGGCCAAGCTTGGCCATGGTGACCAGGGTCTTCTCCAGCCGCTCAGCTGCTTCTGCCGTGCCCAGCCAGGCGAAATCGCGGGCGGTTGCCACCGAGAGGAGATATAGCCCGAGATTGGTCGGCGAGGTCCTGTGGGCCAGTGCCGGGACCGGGTCCTCCTGGAAGTTGTCTGGTGGCAGCATGTTGTCGGCTGCTGTCACGAAGGTCTCGAAGTACCGCCACGTTCGCCGCGCAATCATCCGCAGTGCCTGACCGTCCGCAACTGATACGGACATCATTCGGGCCGTCCCAGGAGCCTGGCTGATCCAGCGCGCGATCGCAGGCGATGCAATCCAGAGGGTAGCGAGCGGCATCGCCAGCATCCATGTGCCATGCCCGCTCAGCAGGGAGACCCCCAATGCCAGGCCACCAAAGGCGATCCCGCTACCCATCACGCGATAGAAGCCGAGGAGATCGAGCTGGTGACCGTTCGCCGCCTGTGCCGCCGGGACCCATTCGAGGAGATGCCGGCGGGTGATGAACAACCGCGTCAGGGTCCGCCCGATCGCATCGCTCATCAGCCACGCCTGGTGGCCCAGGAAGGTGACGATGAATGCCCATTGTGCGAGGGCGACGCAGAGATCGCTGCCAAGAGCCGCCAGATGGCTGCGCGGTGTTATCCCGGCACGGCGCGGAATGACGGCAGCAATGATAGGGATGATAGCTGGCAGAAGGATCGTCGAGAGAATGAAGCCGATCCATATGCACGCAGCGGTGAACGACAATGCCAATCCTGCCAGAAACGACAGCATGCATGCCGGGGCGGACAGTGTTCGCCGCAGGTTGTCGAGCATCTTGCAGCGACCGATCGCTGGGACACCTAGTCCGCGACCCGTCAGCCACGGCAGCAACTGCCAATCACCACGCGCCCAACGGTGCTGGCGCCGCGCCGCGACGTCGTAGCGCGCGGGGAATTCCTCGACCACCTCGATGTCAGACGCGAGACCGGCTCGGGCAAAGATACCTTCGAACAGGTCGTGGCTGAGCAGCGTGGAATCGGGCACCCGGCCCGCAAGCGCGGCCTCAAAGGCGTCGACTTCGTAGATACCTTTGCCGGCGTAGGAGCCTTCGCCGATCAGATCCTGATACACGTCGGAGGCGGCAGCGGCGTAAGGGTCGATGCCGCTCATGCTGGAAAAGATGCGCTGGAACAGCGAACCCTCCCGACCGACCGGCAATGATGGCGTCACACGTGGTTGCAGCACGGCGTAGCCTGCCAATACCCGGCCGGCAGCGATGTCGAACCGCGGCCGGTTGAGTGGGTGTGCCATCTTACCGATCAGGCGACGCACTGCATCGCGCGGCAACCTCGTATCGGCGTCGAGCGTGATGACGTAGCGAACGTCGGCGGGCATTCTTGGCGCTTGCCCGCCAACGTGCAGAAAACTGGTGTCGATCGCACCACGCAACAGCCGGTTTAGTTCATGTAACTTGCCGCGCTTGCGTTCCCAGCCGATCCATTGTGCTTCGCTGTGGTTCCAGAGGCGCTTGCGATGAAGCAGCAGGAAGCGATCCCCACCAGGTGCCGGGCCATAACGCCGATTGAGCCGGGCAATCCCGAAAATTGCCGTTTCCAGCAGCGCTTTATCGCCATCGACATGTTGTGTAGCGGCATCAAGCCAGTCGGAGAGCAGAGCGAAATACAGCTCGCCTTCCGGGCTCGCGAGGTGGTGGACCTCGAGGCGTTCGATCTGTTCCTCGATCGCCGCGTCCGTCGTCAGCAGCATCGGCACGGCGATCAGTGTGCGCAAATGTGCCGAGACACCGCTGCGGAGCTCCAGAGCGGGCAACGGCGTTGCGCCGAAGCTGCGCGTGACACAGCGGTTCACCGCCGCCACTCCTGCGTCGATGGCTGGCACCAGCCCAAGAACACCAAGCACGCTGAGCCACCCTGGGTCGAGCCCATGAGCGTGGAGCATGAGCAGCGGTATTGCCAGGAAGACAGCGGCCACCGTGGTCCCGGCGCCGACGTAGCCGCCGATACCGAACCTCCGGCCCAGCCGTCCGAGCCACGCGCTCGGCGACGGCTGGAAGCCGATCGCAGCCTCGAACGCGCGGCGACCGCCAGCGAGCAGGTGATAGCCGGGGTCTGCGCGGCGATCTGCCTCCACGCCCACGGACGAACATGCCAGCTTCGCCGCCCGAATGGCGGCGCTGGTGACGTCTAGTTCCGTGCGATCGGCACCACGCGACAATTCCTCGATCGCGCTGCGATAAAGATTGCGGGTCGGGAAATCCATGTCGCGAAACGCGCTGCTGGCGGAGAGCATTTCGTCCACCAAGCTGATGCGCTCGAACAGATTGGGCCATTCGACGTCGGCAATCATCCGTATACTGGTGATGATGTTGCGCATCGTAAGGACGCCGGCACCCTGCCTCTGATGCTCGTCGTGCACGACCGAATCGACCGTAGATCCTTGCGCAGCGAGATGCTGGTCGAGCCAGGTCAGCACGGGCGTGATCATGGGATCCTGATCGCGCAGCCGGTGTACAAGTTGCACGGCGAATGCTTCGGGCAGGGCGGTGCCTTCGCGCTCCGCAAGCACGATTGACGCCGGCTGGGCGGCATGCCCACCCACGCCTAACAACCGATCGGCGAGAGCGTTCGCCTCCTCCCGCGCGACGCTGCTGTGCATGATCAGTTCGGCGAGCCGCCTGAGGTTTTCGACCAGCACGATCCTCAGCGTGATGGCGACCGCCCAGAGTTCGCCAATCGTCAGCGGCTGCACCTCCTGGTAGGCGCGTACGAAACGGCACAGCAGCTCGGTATTGAAGTGGCTATCAGTGTGTGCGACAAAGGCCCACGCTACGCTGAACACGCGCGGGTACCCCATAAATGGACCTTCGAGCAGTTTCGGAAGCTGCCGGTAATAGCCGGGCGGCAGTGTCGTGTGGAGTTCACGAATCTCGCGCTCGACGAGGTAGTAATTGTCGACCAGCCACTCAGCCGCCGGCGTGACGGCGCCGCCTTCGTCGATCGATTTGGCGATCATGTGATAGGCGTGGAGCAGGACAGCACCGTTTTCGGCGAGCCGAGCGGACAACGGACGACCCTTCGTTGGCCTGGGCGTAATCGTTTGCGCAGCGGCGAGGCTTCGTGCGTGCTCTTCCAGGCGTTCGGCACTGAACAACTCTTCGCGAACGGGTTTCCGATTGACCCAGGGCGAGTCCGACGATACGCGACCGAGCGCGCGACGAACGAGTGACATCATGGGGCCTGCCTGCACGCGCACTGATAGGCTAGTGTCCTGCCCCCGAAGTTCGTTGCCTTTCGCGACGAACGGAGGGGATCAGCCGGCCACTGAAAACAAAGAACCAGTGTCCCGATTCCGTCCATATTCCAATGCCACGAACTTGGGAATCGGGACACTAGAAAACTATGAACGATGGCCCATCCGACGCGACCCTGTCGGGCCTTCATGCGTCCTCGAACGGTGCCCGCAGTTGGCCAGCCTTGAAGATGATCGTGGGTTCTTCGTTGTACTCACCCAACTCAGCGTCGCCTGACATGGCGAATGCGACGACCCCTGCCTTAGTCGTCGCGAGCTTTTCCGCCATCCTGCGTGCAGCGTCCGATGACTTGCACCGTATTGGCGTGTCAGCAATGAGCCGTGCACCTTTGCCGGCCCTGAACACCTGGACGAGATAGATGGTCTCGAGCGCCATACGAGATCAAGCCTGACCTGGCAGCTTTGGCCCAGGTGCCGCATCGGCACGGTCAGCTTTGTCGGTGGCGGTCGCATGACTGTGGGCAGCCTCTTCGGTGGCCTCGATGGAGATCCGTGCCAGCATCTCCTCCAGCCCTGGCCCCGAGGTGGTATTCAACTCCTTGGTCGCGCGACGCAAAGCTTCACGTCGCAGCAGCCGGGCGGTCGTCACGGCGAACTGCGAATCGGACGTGTCTTGATCCACCATCAGATTTCTCCCAGAGGGTCCTTGGAGTCGGTCGCTTTGCTCAGTAGTCTGTGCCGTCGGATGATCCCTTGCCGGCAGGGGATTTCTTCTGCTCCGCGACCATCGCCTCGGTGGTGATCATCAGCGAGCCGACCGACGCCGCGTGCTGCAGTGCTGATCGCACGACCTTGGTAGGGTCGATGATACCCGCCTTCACCATGTCTTTGAACTCGCCGGTCTGCGCATCGAAGCCCCAGTTGTACTCGCTCCTGTCGAGAACCTTGCCTGAGATTACCGCACCGTCCTCTCCGGCGTTCTCGGCGATCTGGCGCAGCGGCATCTGCGCTGCCTTGCGCACGATCTCGATACCGACGCGCTGATCGTCATTTTCCGCGTTCAGCTTGGCCAGGATCAATGAGGCACGGGCCAATGCGACTCCGCCACCCGGCACGATGCCTTCCTCCACGGCTGCCCGCGTGGCGTGCAGGCTGTCATCGACCCGATCCCTGCGATCCTTCATCTCGACTTCGGTGGAACCTCCGACACGGATGATCGCCACGCCGCCAGACAGTTTCGCCAGACGTTCCTGCAGCTTCTCGCGATCGTAATCCGAGGTTGTTTCCTCGATCTGCGCGCGGAGCTGATTGCAGCGGCCGGTGATGTCGTGCTTCTTGCCGGCGCCTTCGACGATGGTGGTGTTCTCCTTGTCGATCAGCACCTTCTTCGCCTTGCCCAGCATTTCGAGCATCACGTTCTCCAGCTTGGTGCCAAGTTCTTCGCTGACAACCTGGCCGCTGGTGAGCACTGCGATATCGTCGAGCATCGCCTTGCGGCGGTCACCGAAGCCCGGCGCCTTGACCGCGGCAACCTTCAGTCCGCCGCGTAACTTGTTCACCACCAGGGTTGCGAGTGCTTCGCCTTCGATATCCTCGGCGATAACAAGCAGCGCGCGGCCCGATTGCGCCACCGCCTCCAGCAGCGGCAGCAGAGGTTGCAGTCCGGAGAGCTTCTTTTCGTAGATCAGGATATAGGGCTGATCCAACTCGACGTTCATCTTTTCGGTGTTGGTGATGAAATAGGGTGACATATAGCCACGGTCGAACTGCATGCCTTCGACAACATCGAGCTCCGTCAGCATGCTCTTGGCTTCCTCGATCGTGATGACGCCCTCATTGCCAACTTTCTGCATCGCCTCGGCGATCATCTGGCCGATCTCGGTCTCGCCATTGGCCGAAATTGTGCCGACCTGAGCAGTTTCCGCCTTGGTGGTGATCTTCCTGCTGCGCTTCTTCAGTTCATCGACCAGCGCGACAACGGCCTTGTCGACGCCACGCTTCAGATCCATCGGATTCATGCCGGCTGAGGCCGCTCTGCCACCCTCGCGCACGATGGCCTGCGCCAGGACGATGGCGGTTGTCGTGCCATCGCCAGCGATATCATTGGTCCTCACTGCGACCTCGCGCACCATCTGCGCGCCCATGTTCTCGAACTTGTCGGAGAGTTCGATCTCCCTGGCGACGGTTACGCCATCCTTGGTGATGCGCGGCGCGCCGTAGCTCTTGTCCAGGACCACATTGCGGCCCTTCGGACCGAGTGTGACATTTACCGCCTGAGCAAGTATGTCGACGCCACGCAGCATGCACTGACGGGCATCGTCGCCAAACCGGACGTCTTTTGCTGTCATTTGCTTATTCCCTTCTGAAATCGATGATATGGGCTGCTTACGCAGCCTTCCTCTTGACCTCCGGACTGTCTTCAACGATACTCATGATGTCCGACTCCTTCATGATGAGGAGTTCCTCGCCCTCGAGTTTCACCTCGGTGCCCGACCACTTGCCGAACAGGATACGATCGCCGGCCTTCACCTCGAGGGCGACAACCTGTCCTTGCTCATTCCGGGCTCCTGGACCGGCTGCGATGACCCTACCCTCCATCGGCTTCTCCTGAGCGGTGTCAGGAATGATGATGCCGCCCACAGTCTTCTCTTCGGGGTTGAGGCGACGGATCACCACCCGATCGTGCAATGGATGAAATTTCATTGGATTCTGACTAACCTGGTGCCAGCCCCTGAAGGCTGGTCGACTTACCCGATGCCTTGCCTGCACGCTCAGCCGCAGACGGCACTCTAGTCGTGGGAGTGGTAGTCACGTGGGGCGCTGGGTGCTCATATTCAAGCTGCCGGTGCAACTTTAGGCGCGCAGCACGCCGGTGGAGTGGGAAGGAACCGTCCACAACGAGGCGGCTGTCCCTACCGAAAATCTCCTCCGGACTGATTCTAGTCTAGCGATGGACTAAACTCGGGCGGAATGATCGAGGCCTTGAAACCGTTCGGTGGCCTGCTTGTCTCGCTGTTCAGGTCGCGCGCAGCCCTCCAAGCCGAGATCATGTTCCTCCGCCAACAGATGCTCCTCCTGACGAGGTCTGCACCGCCGAGGATCAGGCTGCGCAATAGAGACCGCCTGATCTTCGTCTGGCTCTACGGCATGTTTCCTTCCCTGCTTCAGGCCGCCGTCATCTTCCAGGCAGAGGCGCTGATCCGCTGGCACCGGTCTGGCTTCGGTCTGTTCTGGCGATGGAAGTCCCGGCGTCGTCCCGGGAGGCCCGCACTACTGGCTGACATCCTCAACCTGGTGCGACAGAGCAGCCGTGAGAATCCCCTCTGGGGTGCGCCACGCATTCACGGCGAACTGCTGAACCTTAGTATCCACATTGTTCAGTCGACAGTCACTAAGTACATGCCCCGACGTCGTGGCCTGCCCTCTCGAAGATGGGGGACCTTCCTGCGCAATCGCCGCGTGGACGTTTGTTGATTTCCACCGAGATCTGACCCGGGAGGGGTTGGTTTTTCCACTGAGATTTGACCCATGTTTGAACGCTTCCCCGTCGGGCTTTGGCGGGGACGAACGGAGTGTTGGACATGGCGTTTTTGAGCATCATCCGGCGGTGGCATTTGCGCGAGCATGTGCCGATCCGTGAGATTTCGCGACGTACCGAGGTGTCGCGGAACACGATCCGCAGGTATCTGCGGTCGGAGACGGTCGAGCCGAGGTTTCGGGTGCCCGACCGTCCGAGCAAACTTGATCCTTACGCGGAGATGTTATCGGCCTGGCTGAGGCGCGAGGCTGGCCGTCCGCGCAAGCAGAAGCGCACGATCAGGCAACTGCATGGCGATCTCGTCATCCTCGACGAACTCGGCTACCTGCCCTTCAGCGCCTCGGGCGGTGCCCTGCTGTTCCATCTGCTCTCCAAGCTCTACGAGCGCACCAGCGTCATCATCACCACTAATCTCAGCTTCAACGAATGGTCCACCATCTTCGGTGACGCCAAGATGACGACCGCGCTCCTCGACCGTCTGACACACCACTGCCACATCCTGGAAACCGGAAACGACAGCTTCCGCTTCAGGAACAGCTCAGCCCGAAAATCCCAAAAACCAAAGGAAAGGAACCCAGCCTTGACCCCATCACCATGAAAGACAAAACATAACTGCAGGGTGGGTCAATTCTCGCCGGAAATCCCGGGTCACATCTCAGCGAAAATTAACAGACGTTGCAGCGGTCAACCGATTCATCGTTCCGACTGTCGGCTTCAAGCTTCTTTATGGGCTGGTGATTCTCTCCCCGGAGTGGTGCCGACTCATCTGGATCAACGTCTCAGCGAATCCGACCGCCGGGTGGATCGCCCGGCAGATGACCGAAGCGCTTCCATGGGACTAGATGTTTGATCCCGGGTTTTGATGGTGCGATCTTTTCACATGCGTGGAAGGAAGCGCTATGGGCCAGGTTCTGCATGGGAGCGCCCCAACGACAGCGGCGGTCCGTCGAGCGATACAGCATAGTCAAGAGAGCCTGAGGGTTCTGGCGAAGCGCTACGGGATCAACCAGAAGACCGTCGCCAAATGGAAGCGCCGGACGTCGGTGGCCGACATCCCAACTGGCCCGAAGGATGCCAGGTCCACCGTGCTGTCGATCGAGCAGGAGGCAATCGTCGTTGCCTTCCGCAGGCACACGCTGCTGCCGTTGGACGATTGCCTCTATGCCCTGCAGCCGACCATCCCGCACCTGACGCGCTCGTCGCTGCATCGCTGCTTGCAGCGCCACGGCATCTCGCAGCTGCCCCAGGTTGCGGGCGAAGCGTCAGCCAGACGCAAGTTCAAGACCTACCCAATCGGCTACTTCCACATCGATATCGCCGAGCTCCGCACCGCACAAGGCAAGCTCTACCTGATCGTGGCAATCGATCGGACATCCAAGTTCGCCTTCGTTGAGCTGCACGAGAAGGTCGCACGCAGGACGGCGGCGGACTTCCTTCGCCATCTCATTGCGGCCGTCCCCTACAGGATCCACACCGTGCTGACCGACAACGTCCTATGTCGGGAAGCAGCTTTGGGCTTTGGCCAACAGGTCTCGTCTCGCCGGCAGATCGCCGACGTCGGCAGTAAGCTGATCCGGATGGTTTCCACCGTCAACGGGATCGCTCCCAGCCATAGCAAACACAGGATCCAGCGGCACTGATGCAGCCGTGGTCCTCACCGTCCTCAAGACGAGATACGCACCCAGGTGGAAGGCCCGAACATTATCTACAGGGTCGCTTTCCGCGCCCTCACGGCACTTGCAGAGAGGGGTCCTTCCACCTGGCATCCGGCCGCTCCAGGAACGGCCGGTATTCTGTCCCCGTCTTGACGACGGCATGTGCCACCCGCGCCATCTTGGCGGTGAGGGCGGTCATCGCCTTGCGACGGCGATCGGCATCATCCACGTGACCGGCAACGTAGCGACCGAGCTTGTCGCGGAAGCTGTTGTCGCGTTGCCGGGCGGCGACCTGTGCCGCCATCCAGAAGGTTCGGCGCAGACGGGCATTGCCGTACTTCGACAGCTTGGTCCGGCCACGGAATGTGCCGGATTGGCAGGTGGCGAGATCGAGACCGCAGAACTTCAGGAACTGGCGGTGATGGCCGAACCGCCGCAGATCGCCGGCTTCAGCCAGAATCGTCAGGGCGTTGATCGGTCCGATACCCGGAATCCGCCGCAACAACTGGTAATCATGATGATCGGCCAGCGTGACTTGTGCGATCTCCTCGATCCGATCGCGCTCCCGGATCAGGCCTCGCGCGTGAGCAATGATCATGCGGAACATCGTGATGGCCGCGCTTGCCTCCGGTACAGGCAACGCGATCGATGTGCAGGCCGTCTCGTAGATGTCGTTGATCAGCCGCGCCTTGGAGACCTTGCGGCCGACCAGGGGCCAAGCCTGGACAGCAAATGCCTCCCGCTCCAGCGCCGTGATGCTGGCGGGCGTCGGGAAGCGCTCAATCAGAGCCAGGAACCAATCCGAGCGGCTATTGCCGGCGAAGCGGGCGATCTCCGGAAAATACAGCGGCAGGTAGTGCGTCAGGATGCGGTGCCAGGTCTGCGTTTTGGCCTTCGAGAGCGTCTCGTGTGTCTTCGACAGCTCCTGGAGATCATTGATGCCGGCGGCCAGCGGATCGACATAGGCCTGCGTGGCGCCAATCCGCAGCATGTGCAGAATAACCTGCGCATCCCTGGGATCGTTCTTGTCCCAGCCGTTGTGCAGCGCCTCTCGCGTCCGGGCCAGCGCGACCGAGGAGATCAGGCGCAGCTCAAAGCCGGCTGTCAGCAGCCGGTAGGCGAGCGTGCGATGGTAGTTGCCGGTCGCCTCGAAGCCAACGAGTATCGGCCGCCCGATCGCGGCAAGGTCCGCAGCCAAACGGTCGTAGTCCGGCTTAGTCGCCATCACGGTCATCCGTCTACGTCGACCGCCTTCCGGTCGTTCGATCAAGACCTCCTGGCGGTGCTTGGACATGTCGATCGCTACCAGCACGGCACCGGTCGGTTTAGAAAAGCGCTTGGTCATGGTCGGCCTCGCTCCAAAGTGTTGTCTCGATAA
>Ga0335075_10010449_pt1 | contig 14087 bp, 6 predicted proteins | sample Lox_Sample_24_FD_206723 | JGI IMG/M metagenome (GOLD analysis project Ga0335075, IMG submission 206723) | Soil microbial communities from Loxahatchee National Wildlife Refuge, Florida, United States - Lox_Sample_2.4 | ecosystem: Environmental > Terrestrial > Soil > Wetlands | place: USA: Florida...
GCCGCTACCACCAGGTACGGGTCGTCGTCGTCGTGCCGCACCACTTGCGGGGGCGGCACCACCCGGCCCGCTTCGAGGTTGTCAGTGACGTCCAGCAGCCCGGCGATGAACATCCGGTAGCAAGCGAGCACCTCGCCCTGGTAGGCCTCGCGGTCGGCGGGGTCGGGCAACTGCTTGCAGACGAACCCGCCCTTTGCGCCGGACGGCACGATGACGGAGTTCTTGACTTCCTGCGCCTTGGCCAGGCCGAGGATCTCGGTGCGGAAGTCCTCTCGCCTGTCCGACCAGCGCAGCCCGCCGCGCGCCACGCGCGCGAACCGGAGGTGCACGCCCTCAAACCGAGGCGAGTAGACGAACATCTCGAACTGCGGGCGCGGCGCCGGCAGGTCCGGCACCCGGCGCGCGTCCAGCTTGAAGACCAGGTAGGGAACGTCGGCCGAGGCCGTGCTGTAGTAGTTCGTGCGCAGTGTCGCGGTGATCAGGCCGAGATAGGAACGGAGTATCCGGTCCTCGTCCAGGCTCGCGACGCCGTCGAGGGCGCCGGCGATCTCCTCGCCGATTGCCTCGCTCCGCTCTGCTTCGCCCGGCTCCTTGTCCGGATCGAACCGCGACTCGAAGAGCGTCACCAGCAGCCGGGTGATCTGCGAGTTCCCGCGCAGCACGTCCTCGATGTAGTCCTGACTGAACGTGACATTGGCCTGCCGCAGGTACTTGGCGTACGCCCGCAGCACGGCGACCTGGCGCCAGGTCAGCTGCGCGTCCAGCACCAGCGCGTTGAAGCCGTCGTCCTCGATCCTGCCGTCCCACAGCGCGGCCAGCGCACCCTCGACCTGCTCCCTGACCTTCTGGTTGGAGATCAGGTCACCCTGCTGGGCAGCGACACTGCTGTCCAGCACGGGCCTGCGGCGCAGCCCGAAGTCGTAGATCCAGAACGGCAGCATCGTCGAGGACGCAGCGGCCGGGAACTCGTACGGGTGCTCGTCGACCACGTCGACGCCCATGTGCTGCAGGCGCGGCAGCACGTCAGTCAGCGTGATTGGTCCCCCGGTCCGGTAGATGGTCAGCCGCCACACCCGCTTAGCACTGTCCGGCACGTCCTCCTCGGCCTCGATCGGAACGCCGCCGATGTAGTCCTGCGACTCCCACAACTCGAAGTCGATGTCGCCGCCAGTCGCGCGCAGCTCCAAGATCCGGGCGAAATCAGTCATGGCGGCCGAGGCCGGCACGTCGGTCTTGTAGCTGGCCGGGATCGTGTCGCGGAGTTGACGCAGCAGCTCCCGCGCGGGCTCGGGGCCAAGCGCGGCCGTCGCCTCGTCGGCGAGGTCGTCGTCCCAGGACCGGACAGCGGCCGCGACGGCGCGCTCGAGCGCGACCGGATCGGCGGCCGGAAGCTGGTGACCTCGCTCCGCCCGGACGACCAGGTGCAGCCTGGCCACTGGCGACTCGCCTACCTGGACGCTGTAATCGATCTGCTGGGCGCCGAAAGCTCGCTGCATGATCTCCTGTGCACGCAGCCGCACCGCTGTCGTGTACCGGTCCCGGGGCAGGTACACCAGGCAGGAGACATACCGGCCGAAGATGTCCTTGCGGAGGAATAGCCGGGTCTGCCGCCGCTCCCGCAGGACATGCACGCCGGCCGTGACAGCTGCCAGGTCCGTCACCGAGCTCATGAAGAGCTCTTCGCGCGGATAGAAGTCGAGCACCTCGGCGACTTCCTTGCCGTCGTGGCTGTCGGCTGCCAAGCCGGAGTAATCCAGCACCTCCGCCAGCTTGCGGCGCAGCACCGGGATGCCCTTAATGGTCTCCGCGAACGCAGCGTGGGTGAAGAGGCCGAGGAAGCGGTACTCCCCCGCCACTACGCCGTCCGGCGAGAGCTTCTTGACAGCGACGTAGTCCAGGTAGCTGGGCCGGTGGACGGTCGAGCGCGAGTTGGCCTTGGTCACGATCAGCCGCTGCGGCCCGAGTGCTCGTGCCTTCAGCTCGTCTGGCAGCAACGCGAACGAGCCCGGCCCCACCCGGTCGTGCCGCAAGATTCCGAGCCCGGTACCAGGCACCGCGGTGAGCGTCATGCCCTCCGGACCGGTCTCCAGCTCATACTCCCGGTAGCCAAGGAACGTGAAACGACCGTCGGCCAGCCAGTTCAGCAATTCAGCGATCTCGGCAGGAGAATCCGCACCTCCGGCGCCTTCTCCCTCCGGAGCCAGCACCTCGTCAGCCAGCGACATGGCACGGGCGTGCATCCGGGGGTAGTCCTCGACCGCGACCCTGACATCGCCAAGCACCCGGTTCAAATCTGCGGCTACGGTCTCGGCCTCGCTGCCGGTGAGTGCCGGGATCTCAATGTGCGTCCAGGATTCGGCCAGCTCGTCATGGCTGGGCTCGCTGGCACTCACCTGGCCGGCGCTGGCAGAACCGACGACCTCGCGCAACGCGCCAGTGACATCACGACGGACCCGCAGTTGCGGATGGACCACCAGGCGCGCCGACAGGCCATGGTTGCCCAGTTCCATCGTGATCGAGTCGACCAGGAACGGCATGTCGTCGGTAACGATGTCGATGACGTACGAGGTCGCGTCGAGCGCGGCGCTGCCACCGGGTCTGACGTCCACCAGGGCCCGCCCCTGCGGCCGGCTGACGGCCAGCTGCGCGTGCGTCAGGGCGACAGCCGCGACCCGGTCCGGGCCGGCCGCGCCGAGATCCTCCACCTCAACGTGCCGGTAGTAGGCGTGCAGGTAGTTGCCGAGGTCACCGACTCCGGGCATCGGCTCGGCGGCTGCGGCCGCTTTGGCTAGCAGGGCGTGCTTGCTGTCGGTCGTCCCGACCCCACCATCCGACATGAGTCCCACTCCTTAGGCGCGGCTACGTTGCCGCTACCACTTCTGTCTTTGCTGCACTCGTCGTTACTGCACTCGTCATCACAATGTTGGTCATCACAGGGAGTCCCGCAGTTCCCAGAGCAGCGGGTAATAGCGCAGCGGTACCCGCCGGTGCAGGTACGGCGCGCCGGTCGAGCCGCCTGTCCCGGACTTCGTCCCGATCTGGCGCTCGACCATCTGGACGTGCCTGGCGCGCCACAGCGCGGCAAGCTCGTCATAGGTGAGCAGGGCCTCAGCCAGTTCCCACAGGTCGTCGTAGCGCGGCCGGTCCCTGGCCACGCTGACCAGCGAGGCGAGGATCTCCTTGGCATCCCCGACCGCGAGGCCTCTGGAAGCGAGCAGGTCAACGTACGCATCCCAGAGCGACGGCTCGGCCAGCCGCAGGTCAAGCCGGTCTCGCTCGTCGGGCGTCAGCGACCTGAAGCGGGCCAGGAACGCCGGGTCCTTAGCACCGGACAGGAACTCAAGCTCGCGGAACTGCACTGACTGGAACCCGCTGGCCGGGGCGAGCGCCGCACGGAACTCCAGGAAGTCCTGCGGGGTCATCGTCTCCAGCACGTCGATCTGACTGACTAGCAGGCGCTCGATCACGTGCACCCGGTGCAGCAGGTGCCGTGCCAGCCAGGTCGGCCTGGCTGTGCTGGCGGTAGTAGCTGTACTGGCCGGCTCACTACGCGACTCCCCGCCCGCCAGCATCGCGTCCCTGACGGCTGTGAGCTCGTGCAGCAACTGCCTGAACCACAGCTCGTAGGTCTGGTGCACGATGATGAACAGGAGCTCGTCATGAGCCGGCGGGCTTACCTCGGGTACCTGCTGAGCCAGCAGTTCCGGCAGTCGCAAGTACCGGCCGTAGGTCAGCAGGCCGCCTTCCTCGCCGAAGCTGCGGCCAGCGCTTGCCTCGGTCATGAGGGGCTCGCCTCGGTCACGTGGCCCCGCCTGGAGGCACAGCCGCGGGCCGGGCAGCAAAGAAGCCGAGCACCTGAGGGTTCGCCAGCGCATCCGGGTCGGCCGCGTCGGCCACAGGCGTGCCGAGCAGGATCTTCCTGACTGGCACCTCGAGCTTCTTGCCCGATAGCGTCCGCGGAATGCCGGGGACCTCGATGATCTCGTCGGGAACGTGCCGGGGCGACAGCTCCGCCCGCAGCAGCGACCTGATTTTGGCAGTCAGTGTTTCCGTCAGCGGGTGACCGTCGGCCAGCACCACATAGAGGATCAGCCGCCCCTCCCGGCCGAGCTGACCAGTGTCGACGACCAGGCTGTCGGCCACTTCGGGCAGCCGCTCCACCACGCGGTAGAACTCGCTCGTGCCCATTCGCACGCCACCCCGGTTCAGGGTGGCATCAGACCGGCCGTAGATGACGCAGCCGCCGTCGGGCAGGATCATGATCCAGTCCCCATGCCGCCAGACGCCCGGATACTCAGCGAAGTAGCTCGCCCGGTAGCGCTCGCCGGCCGGGTCGTTCCAGAATCCGACCGGCATCGACGGCATCGGCTGGGTGAGCACGAGTTCCCCGACCTCGCCGATGACAGGCTGCCCGGCAGGGTCGAACGACTCAACCCGGGCACCCAGGCACGGCCCGGAGATCAGCCCGGCTCGGACGGGCAGGATCGGAGCTGGCCCGACGAACCCTGTGCAGAGGTCGGTACCGCCCGAGAACGAGCCGAGAATCACCCCGGCAGGCCCCGTTCCCAGCTCTTTGTAGACCCATCGGAAGCCTTCGGGTGGCAACGGAGAGCCGGTGGAGCCAACCCCTTTGAGAGCTGACAGGTCGTGCTCCGCGGCCGGCCGGATGCCGGCCTTCATGCAGGTCAGCAGGTACGGCGCGCCAGTGCCTGCGTAGGTCACGCCAGCCTCGGCAGCCAGGCGCCACAGGGCAGCGGTGTCCGGGTGCACGGCACTGCCGTCGTAGAGGACCACGGCGGCGCCGACCAGCAGGCCGCCGACGAGGTAGTTCCACATCATCCAGCCGGTCGTGGTGTACCAAAAGAACACATCCGCGCCGGTCAGATCCTGATGCAGGGCCAGTGCCTTGAGATGCTCGAGCACGATTCCGCCGTGGCTATGCACTATCGGCTTAGGCAAGCCGGTGGTGCCCGAGGAGTAGAGCACCCAGAGCGGATGGGAGAACGGCACCTCGGCGAACTCGAGCTTGCCGGTGCCAGCGTCGGCCGGGCCGAAGTTCTCCCAGGCCAGCGCGGGAGCGCTGGTATCGAGGCGAGGTCCATCGCCCCCGTCGCCGAGATAGTCGACGACGACAACGGCGGTCAGGCCCGGCAGCTCGGCGGCGATCGCGGTGAGCTCGGCCCGGCGGTCAAACTGCTTGCCGCCGTAGGCGTATCCGGTCACGCCGAGCAGCACCTTCGGAGCCACCTGCGCGAACCGGTCGATCACGCTATGTGCGCCGAAGTCCGGTGAGCACGATGTCCAGATCGCGCCGAGGCTGGCAGTGGCCAGCATCGCGATCAGCGCCTCGGGGGAGTTCGGCAGGTAGGCAGCGACCCGGTCACCAAGACCGACGCCAAGGTCCTGCAGGCCGCCCCGGACGCGTGCCACTTCGCGGGCTAGCTCGCCGTAGCTGAGCTGACCGCTGCGGCCGGCTTCTGAGGTGTAGATAACAGCGGTGCGCTCGGGTTCGGCACCGGCGCGCTGCAGGGCGTTCCTGGCATAGTTCAGCGTGCTGCCCGCGAACCAGTCCACCTCGGGCATCTGCCCGGTGAGTACTGGCCCGGAGCTGCGGCTGCCAAGTACTCCGAAGAAGTCCCAGATCGACGACCAGAACGCAGCCGGTTCATCGACCGACCACTGCCACAACTGCCGGTAGCTGGGGATGCCGGGGTTAACGTCGCCAGCCGCCGCGTCGCCGGTCAGTGTGTCGCCAGCCGCCGCGTCGCCGGTCAGTGTGTCGCCAGTCACATCCGGGCCGCCGTTCGCGGCAAGCCACCGGATGTAGCGCACTATCTCGGTTCCTGCGGCCGACTCAGGGGTTGGTGTCCACAACGTGTCGCCGTAGTCACGCCCGGCTGTCAGCGTTAGGTCGTCGGCCACGCCCTACGCCCCCAACAAGTCTGCAAGTCCGTCCTCGTTGACTGGACTGTTATATACCACAACGTCCTGATCGCGTCGCAGACCTCGCAAACCAAGATCGCTCCAGGCATGCTTTCACCAGGTACAGCATAGGCGGCAAGAACTGCATCGCCGCCGCAAGGAAGCGCACTGCGCAGCGCCGCCAGCTGCCCGGCTGACCTTGGCGCCTGGTCTTGGCGACTGGCGCGAAACGGGGGGCTTTGCGCGACACGGGCAGCCTGGTAGCGCTGAGGCCAGGGTCACACCCGCTAATACCGGGTACGCCGGGTGAGGGGGTGGGATGAATGCCAGTTCCGCCGGTTCCTGACAGCAGGCGATTCGCCAAGCACCTGACCGGGATTATCCACTCAGAGCTGATGGAGATCCCAGGGGTCGTATCGCAGGAGATGCGACTAGTCAGACATGACCCGCTCACCGAGGCGGGGCCGACGACATGCGCCGAGATCGATGTCGCCTCGGTGAGCGGCAGCCGCGCCAGGATCGTGGTGTACCCGCTACCGCCGGCTAACACCGGCCCAACCGACGAGCACACGGAGTCTCTGGAGGTCAGCCCCGACACTGATGTGGAGTCGCTAGGGTTACCGACAGGTCATCGAGCGTTACTTCTGGTGCCTGGCTAACGGCCTGCGCCCGGAGGCGCGTCGGCACTGCCAGCTAGCGGCTGGCCGGAACTCGGGTCAGCCGGTCGATAGCCGAGGTCACCTGCTGAGTATCCGACAGGTCAGGCAATACCAGGTCCGCGCCGGCGTCGCGCAACTCCGCGACGGTGTCGCGGCCAGTGCCGACCGCGATGCTCCGGGCGCCGCCGAGTTGCGCCGCCTCGATGTCACGAACGGTGTCTGCGATGTAGACAGCCGTGTGGCTGGCGACCGCGGTGCCGTACTTGTCCCCCGCCTGCCCGCGAACCAGCAACAACAGCGAGCCTCGCGGGTAAGCGTCCGAGCCGTAGCCACCGATCTCCAGGTCGAAAAGCCGGTCCAGCCCGAAGGCGCGCAGCTTGGCCACGGCATTCGGCTTGATCGTGCCGGTCAGGACTGTCTGCACGACCCCTGGCAGGGCCGCAGTCGCAGTCACCGCAGCGCGCGCTCCTGGCAGCAACCGTCCCTGCTGCACCAGGCCGTCCTGGCGCAGCGCGAACGCGGTTTCCAGCTCCCAGCAATACCTGGCCAGCAGTTCGGCGTCCGCGACCTCGTCTTCGCCCGTCGGCACGTCATTCAGGTACAGCGACTCGAAGAAGATCTCCGAGTCGCTCCGGCCTGCCAACTGAGGCAACGCGGCCAGCGGACGACCGGTGACGCGGCGGAACGCGTCAGCGTAGGCATCCCGGGAGACCCGGCCAACGTCGAGCAGGGTCAGATCGATGTTCCACAGCACCAGGCGGTCGATGGCACACCTCCAGCGCGGGCGGGGAGTGACGCACAGGTTCAGCAACCGCGCAGCTATTACCTATGCTCGCAGCCAGCCGGAGACCTGACTAGCGTGCTGGCTGCGAGCGTACCCGCCAGATTTGGACAAGTAGCTCAATTAGCACAAGATTGCATCCAGGAATGGTGCTTACGGCGCGACGTTCCGTGATCGTCGTTGATCCAGGGCCTGTGGCACTGCGCCCCAGGCGCACCGCCGCGCGGCCTCGGGCAGCCACGGACGCCGAGTCAGCCACACGAACCGGCTAGCTCGGGCCCGTGCCTACCAGCCCTGCGCGGCGCGCCATCTCAGCAAACGCCCGTAGCACGCAAAGCGGTCGATCCGGGCGTGGATGCCCCACTTTTCATCGATCTTGTCCGCCGCATACCCGAATTTGTCCTAGTTCGAGCGACCAAAATCCGTGAAATGTCGGCGCGGCTGCCTACCCGAGCACCCGCGGCCGCAACCCATAGCGCGCAAAGCGGTCACCGTCGGCGCGGCGCCCTAAGTCCGGTCCCGCCGCGTGGGCAACGTCAGTCTCACCGGCTCGCGCGCTCGCTGACCCGCTGGAAGAGTTGGCGTCTGGTGCTCCGGCTCAGCCTCCGGCAGCGGCAACGGCCCTGACTGGCCTGGCAGCGTCCCCACTGCAGGTGGCTGCGCGGCAGGTGACAGCGCTGGCCGCGGATCGGCTTGCGGCGGAGCGGCCGACGATCCAGCTTCCGGCAACTGGCCGGTCGGCAACTGCGCAGGCAACGGCCGGACCAGCGCCAGTTCACCAGCGCGCACCGGGCCGCCGCTGGCTCGGCCAGTCGCGGACCTATCGCCGACGGCCCCTGCAGGACTGGTCGCGCCGCCGGGACTGGCCGCGACGCCGGGACTGGCCGCGCCGCCACCAGCAGTGTCCGCCGCCCAGCCGTCGCTGGACGAGCCGACCATCGTCTCGCCCGCCACCGACGTTGCTGCCCGGCCCTGCCCCGAGTCGTCAGGCCTAGTCCCGGCAATCGCCAGCTGATACGCCGCCTGCACCTTGGCGACCTCGGCATCGGGGTTCTGGAACCAGTTCGTTGACCACAGCCGGTGGTAGCGCCAGCCAAGCCGCTGCAGATGTTCGCCGCGCAACCGGTCCCGGTCACGGACGCTGCCGGACTGGCGGTAGGAAGCACCGTCGGCCTCGATCGCCAGCACCATTCGTCCTGGGTCGTCTGGGTGAGTGACCGCGAAGTCAACGCGGTAGCCGCCGACCCCGTATTGCGGCACGACGGTGACTCCTGCAGCAGCCAGCCGGCGCCGGACGTCGGACTCGAACGGATCGAGGTCCTCACCCCCGGAGGCTTGCGGGGCACTTCCGCCCGAGCTGGCGTAGTCGAGGTAGTCGGCTAGCAGCCGCGCTCCTGCTTTCGTGACCCGGTCAGGGTCGACGTCATGGCCGGAGAACGAACTGACTAGCGTCAGCCGGTGCTTCGCCCGGGTGGCAGCGACGTTCAGCCTGCGCTCGCCACCGTCGCGCAGCAGTGGCCCCCACTGATACCGCATCCGTCCGTCGTGATGCTTGCCGTACCCGATCGACAAGATGATCGCGTCGCGCTCGTCGCCCTGGACCCGCTCCAGGTTCTTGACGAAGAACGGCTCCGGAAGGTCCTCCCCGAAGAAGGCCTCGATCTCCTGGTAGTCCTCGCCGCCGGCCTCGGCGAGGTCCGACAGCGTCGACCGGAGCGCCGCATCGATCCGCTCGGCATGCTTGATGCCGAGAGCGATCACGCCAAGCGACTCCATCGGATGCTCGCGGACGTGCTCGAAGATCAGCTCGACGACCTTGCCGACCTCGGCGTCCACTGACGCTTCCTGGCCTGCGCCGGGGCCCTGCGAGACCACCACGTGCCGCAAGCACTCGCTGGTAAAGACGCCGGGGAACGTAGTCAAGGACCCGCCGTAGATGCGGCTGTTGGAGAAGGCGACCAGGCGCTCGTCCCGGCTGCGGTAGTGCCAGGCCAGCGACGCAGTCGGGAGCAGCGGCCTGAGCGCGTCCAGCACGGATTCAAAGCCAGCGTCGAACGACACCAGGCTGTCCTCGTCGTCACTGCCGTCGTCTGCGGCGGCGTCGCCGACCTGGCGGAAGAAGTTGGTCGGCGGTAGCTGGCGATCGTCGCCGGCCACCACGATCTGATGACCGCGCATGATCGCCGGAATCGCATCCGCGGGCACGACCTGGCTGGCCTCATCGAAGATCACCACATCGAAGAGGCTGGCTTGCGGCAGGACCTGGCTCACCATCAGCGGCGACATGGCCCAGCACGGTTTGATCGCGAACAGCACGTCGCTGGCCTGGTCAAGCAGCCGCCGAAGAGGTAGATGCCCGCGACGCAAGGCCGCCTGCTTGCGGATCACCCTGGCCTGCAGCGGATGCCGATCGCATGTCTCAAGCAGTGCGTCAGCCCACGCCCGCCGCACCCGCGCGCGGTTGGCAACCAGGTGCTCGACATCCCGTGCGCGGAAGTCGCCGGCGATCTCATCGAGGGCCTCGCCGCGATGAGAGCCGTAGCGCGGGTCACGCACGCGCATCTCGTCCAGGATCGTGCTGTACCAAGCGTGGTCAAACGCGGCCGCGGCCAAGTCTGGGTCGGCTTCGCGGCACGCCAGCTCGTCGAGCAGCGGGCTCAATGACAATTCTCCGAACCGCCCCGCGAGTTCGTAGAGTCGCGGCAGATGCCAGGCGGTGTCTTGGTCAGCAGCTAGCTCGGCCAGCAGCGGTAGCGGATCGGCGGGAAGTGTGATCACTGCGCGGAGCGAGCCGAGCTGCGCCTCACAGTCCGCCCACAACGCCGCCAGCTCGTCCAGGCGCGACGGCAGCCGCGGCTGGCCGCCATCGGTGCGCAGCTCATGCCACTCGCCCAGCTGGCTGGCTGCTTCGGTCAGCACAGCGGACAACTGTTCATCAGTCAGTTGCGCACCGGCTTCGCCGGCCAGCGTACGGGCCTGCTTGCGCCCGGCGCGCCGCTCGCGGAAACCAAGCCCCGCTCCGTCCGCCGTTGCCTTGGCAAGTAGCTGCAGGTCGGCGTCATACGCTGCTGGACCGAACATGCGCAAGGTCGCCTGGACGCCGGCGAACAGCCGCAGCACGGTCGACGCATCTGGGTAGCTCCCCGGCGGCCGGAGCCCCACCTCGTGGCAGGCAGCGCGGGCGCGCTCGGTGAGCATCGGCAGGGTGCGGCTGCTCAGCCGGACGGCAAGCTCGCACGAGCGCCTGGCCTCGTCGGGCCCGCGCAACGAGGCACCGAACCACGGCGTGCTGCCCGGCCGCAGCGTGAATCCGCCGAGGTGGGCGAACTCACGAAGCTCGTCCCTGATCCGATCAGCCTGTTCCCGTCCGATCTGCTCGGGGCTGTCGAGCCGGATCTGCAGCCTGGCGACTTCGGGCACGCCCAGCAGGGCGGACTGCACCTGGTACGGAGTCAGCCCCCACGGCTGGTGCCGCTGGTGCAGCGCGGAGGCATGACGACTCAGCCGCAAGTGCCGGTCAGTCAGCCGCCGGTGCAAGTCGCCAACGTCCGGCTCCGGAACCTGCTGCGCGTCGTCCATGGCGTCAGCCAGATCACGCGCGATCCGCTGCCGGTCCTTTGCGCCCTCGTGGATGTCGAGTACGACCTCACCTAGGTTGGCCAGCCTCAACCTGGACAGCACAGCGTCGATGGCAGCGCGCTTCTCGGCCACGAACAGGACCTTGCGCCCCCTGGCTACCAAGGCAGCGATCAGATTCGCGATGGTCTGGCTCTTGCCGGTGCCAGGCGGCCCGTGAATCACCAGGCTGCGCCCGGCCAGGACAGTCTCGATCGCATTGCGCTGCGATGAGTCCGCGTCGAGCACCGAGTAGTCCTGCTCCGGCGAGTCCAGCGTTGGCTCGGAGTTCTCGTCGGCGCCGAGCAGTTCCTGCGCGTGCGGGTCGCCGGCGATAGCGGCGACCACATCGCTGTCGGCGAGCAGTTCGCCGGCCGCCTGGAGGTCCTGGACCATCGGCAGCTTGGCGTATGTAAAAGTGCCCACGACGAGCCGGTCGGCGATCTGGAAGCCGGGAACGTCGGCATCATCGGCCGCTGTGGTGAGCAGGTCGCCGATCTTGTCGGGCGGCACGCTTGCCAGCTCTTCGGTAGCTGCACCGAATACCGTGGCGAGCTTGTGCAGCAGCACTGGGTTCACTTCGTACTCGTCGTCGAGAACGAGGTCGAAGTCGTCGTGTCGCGCCCTGGTCGGAGCAATGGTCAGGCCACGTAGCAAGACCGGGGCGGCAGGCTCGAGGAACAACTCGTCCCATCGCGCCATCCCGGTGGCCAGGAAGCCAACCCGGATTCCGCGCTCTTCCTCCAGTTCCCGCGCTTTGCGGTAGATGACCTGCGTCCGGCGGATAGCGTCAGCCCGCGCGTCAACGTCGCTGAACAGCCTGGTGATCCGGCTGGATCCAGTCCGCAAGAACCTGTCGACAGCCGCCGGGTCTGCGGCCGCCAGGTCGAGCGTTGCCGCCCGCCGGTCCTTGTAGTACAGCAGCGTATTGCGCCCGCCCAGGTCGGTGAGCGCGGCAATCCAGCCCGCCTGAGCGGCCGCGATCAGCTCGGTCCGTCGCGTCGCCCCGCCGTCACCGGCCGCCCCGCCCTCGTCAGCATCGGCCGCCGGTCCATCGCCATCGGCCGACCGTGAGCCAGCCCCGTACTCGGTCATTGACTCCTCCGCCGCGCACCGCCCTCGAGGGAGCCGTGAACTTCCCCGGATTGGCGCGAATATGCGTGTGCGGCGTCCGCGAATGGCGGACGCCGCACAGGCTGCGAAGGCTCCTGGCTACCCCATATGCGGGTAGCGATAGTCAACCGGCGGCACCATCGCCTCTTTGATAGTCCGCGCGTTGACCCAGCGGATCAGATTGAAGATCGAACCGGCCTTGTCATTGGTACCGCTCGCCCTTGCGCCGCCGAACGGCTGCTGCCCGACGACAGCCCCGGTCGGCTTGTCATTGACGTAGAAATTGCCGGCCGAGAACCGCAGCGTCTCGGTGGCGTGCGCGATCGCTGCCCGATCCTGGGCGATGATCGCACCGGTCAGCGCGTACGGGGCGATGTCCGCCGCCTGAGTCATCACGGCCTCGTAGTCCCCGTCGTCGAACACGTGCACACCGAGGATCGGGCCGAAATACTCCCTAGTGAAGATTTCGTCGGTCGGGTCGGTCGACGTCAGGATCGTCGGCTGCACGAAGTAGCCCTCAGAGTCGTCCGTGTTGCCACCGGTCAGAACCGAGACCGACGCGCGGTCGTTTGCCCGGGCCAGCGCATCCCGAAGGCGGCCGAACGAGCGCTGATCGATGACCGCGCCCATGAACAGCGACAGGTCTGCGGACACATCGCCGATGGTCAGCGCCTCGGTCGTGCCGACAAGCTGGTCGCGGACCCGGTCCCAGACGCTGCGGGCGATGTAGGCACGCGAGGCTGCCGAGCACTTCTGGCCCTGATACTCGAACGCTCCCCGAACCAGCGCCGTCACCAGCACGTCCGGATCGGCCGACGGGTGCGCGATGACGAAGTCCTTGCCGCCGGTCTCGCCGACCAGCCGCGGGTAACCGCGGTAGGACGCGATGTTCTCGCCTACCGTCCGCCATAGGTGCTGGAAGGTACCGGTGGAGCCGGTGAAATGAATCCCGGCGAGGTCCGCGTGCGGCAACGCGACCTCCGATACCGCCGCGCCGTCGCCAGTCACCATGTTGATCACGCCTGGCGGCAGCCCGGCCGCCTCTAGCAGCCGCATCAGGTAGTGCGCGGACAGTTGCTGAGTGGGCGACGGCTTCCACACAACGACGTTGCCCATCAACGCCGGCGCCGTAGGCAAGTTGCCGGCGATCGAGGTGAAGTTGAACGGCGTGATCGCCAGCACGAAGCCCTCGAGCGGCCGGTACTCCAGCCGGTTCCAGGCGCCCGGAGAGTTCGCCGGCTGCTCGGCCAGCAGCCGCCGCGCGTAATGCACGTTGTAGCGCCAGAAGTCGATCAGCTCACATGCCGAGTCGATCTCAGCCTGGAACACGGACTTCGACTGGCCGAGCACAGTCGCCGCATTGATGAGCTGCCGCCAGGGTCCGGACAGCAGGTCTGCGGCCTTGAGGAAGATCGCGGCCCGGTCGTCGAAGGACAGCGCCCGCCAGCCTGGTGCCGCCTGCCGCGCCGCCTCGATGGCGGCCGCAACGTCGGCGCCAGTCGCATTGCGCAGCTGTCCGAGCACATGCCGGTAGCTGTGCGGCTGCACGACATCAATGGGCTCGCCCCCGCCGTGCCGCTGGTGGCCGCCAACAGTCATCGTTAGCTCGGCGCGTTCCCCCGCTAGTTCCTTGATCTTTTGTTCGACCGCGGCACGCTCCGGACTGCCGGGGGCATATCCCTTGATGGGCTCGTTCCCCGGAAACGGGACATTCGTGACGGAATCCATCCCGGCGCTCCTTGCTTTCCCGACATCGGTGGCGGCATCACCCATCGTGCCACGAGCGCACGAGTGCCGGTGCCAGCCGCCTGACCAGGGAACGATCGAGATAACCGCAGCCCGGCGCGTGGCTATCGCAGCGCTCAATCCACTGCCAGGGATGGCCTGCGGCGACTTACTCTCCGTGACCGGCCAAGTCCGCAAGTTCCTGTGTCGCATACCACTGGAGTTCGTAACCCTCGGCGCCGTCAACCACGAACCTGGCATCGTCGTCGCCC
>Ga0335075_10010450_pt1 | contig 14087 bp, 12 predicted proteins | sample Lox_Sample_24_FD_206723 | JGI IMG/M metagenome (GOLD analysis project Ga0335075, IMG submission 206723) | Soil microbial communities from Loxahatchee National Wildlife Refuge, Florida, United States - Lox_Sample_2.4 | ecosystem: Environmental > Terrestrial > Soil > Wetlands | place: USA...
GGGTGCCCGGATGCGCTTGTCTTCCCACAATTCGAGCAAATGGCTTGCTCGACTCGCCGCGACGTTCTGGGGTGCTCTGATCGCTACAGGCGTTGGTTTGGCCATAGTGGCCGGGCCGGGAGCGGCCGCTGACGCTGACACCACGCCCTTGCCGACGGCTGTTTTGCCACCGTCCTCAGTGGTTACCACTACTACTGCGGCTACAACCACCAGCACTACCGCCGTGACGACGACGCCGAGCGTGACAACCACAGTGCCCACGTCCTCGCAGGCGACGACGACAACAACAACAACCACGACGACCCCGGCTACCAGCAGTACGACCACGTCGACGACGACACCGCCATCGACCACTTCGGGCTCTTCGACCTCGACCACTACCCCGCTCCCGACGGGCGAGCAGACCACCACCAGCAGCCTGTCCACGACCAGCACCACCGCGGCGCACACACCATCAGGCGGCGTACCGACCACCACCTCTACAAGCACTTCTTCAGGGGCCTCATCGCCTGAGACACCACCGAGGCCAAAAACACCCCCGAGGACAGTGAGCGGCACAACCACGGTGCCCAGCTCGACCACGTCGACCACCGTTCCGCACGTGGTTAAACCCACCCGGCGGACAACGCCGCTGAACTCGGGAACGTCCACGCCTTCGACTACTTCGACGGCATCCACTGTCGTCTCTTCATCGACCAGTAGCACCACTGCGACCACGGCAACTGCGTCGACCACGTCGACGACGGCACCCACTTCGACCACGTCGCGCAGCACGACCACGACAACCACGGCTCCGACCACGACGACCACTGCCCGCCGGCCCGATACGACCACTACCACCAGACCTCACACGACGTCGACTACCCGGCAATCGCCGCCGGGGGTGTCGGCAACGCCCGTCGTATCCGCGCCGAGCCATGCCAAGGCCGGGCAGCGCCTTTCCGTCAGCGGTGCCGGTTTCAGCCCCGACAGCCAGGTCAAGATCGTCGTTGACGACCCCAAGCGGATGGTGGTGGGCTCCGCCGTCATCGGTTCGGACGGCAAGTTCCAGACTTCAGTGGTTGTCCCCCGCGCCCAACCCGGCCAGCTCAAGATCCAGGTCATGGGCACTTCTTCATCGGGCCGGCCGGCTTCGCTGGACCAGCCGGTGCTGGTCCTTGCTGATGCCACTCACCCGGCAGCCGCAGATAACGACCGGCACGTGACCGAGGCCGTGCTCATCGCCCTTTCGATTGCCATACCCCTCGCTACTTGGCTCGTGCTCGAGTTGTTGGGATGGCGGCACCGGCGGTTCGGAGGCGGGGGCCTCTAACTGCTCCCGGGCGGCAGGAGGGCCGCCACGCGGGCGTCTTCCACGTCGGAGGGGTAAGTGCGCAAGGCGAGGAGCAGGACGGCGCCGGCGGTGACGAGCGCCACGAGCATCACCAGGAAAGAGCTTTGCAAGCCGGCCCGTCCCCCGCCGGACAGCCGGTCCCCGGCGAACCCGAAGGCGAACGGCCCGAGAGCGTCACCCACCTGGCGTAAGACACCCTGGATGCCTTCGGCTCGCCCCCAAAGGCCGGGCGGCATCACCTGAAGACGACCGGCACTGATGGGGGGGATCGCCGCGGCCAGCCCGAAAGCGCCAACGGTCATCAACGGCAAACCCACCGCATAAGAACGGCTCACAATGGCGGGGACAAACGCCACAGACGCACTGAGCAGGGCGATGGCGGCGACGAGGACGCGACCAGCGGGGTGGTACCTCTCCAGGAAGTCGCCGAGCCTTCCCGAGACGAGCACACCGGCCAGCCCACCCGTACCGACAAGCAGGAACATCGCCGTAGCCACCGCCTGGCTCACGTGGTACTGATCACCGGCGTACTCCACCCCGAACGTCCGCAGCCCCGCGAAATAGAAGTAGGAGCAGGCGCCCGAAAACACGAAAATTACGAACGTCGGCACGGAGAGCACGTACAGCACTGTGCGCCGGAGGCTGAGCCGGCGCCAGCTCGCCAGGACCTCCTCACTGGGTACCTCCTCGGTGGGTACCTCGTCACTGGGCATCTCCTCACTGGGTACCTCATCACTGGGTACCTCATCACTGGGCACCTCCTGGTTGGGCACGTCCTGGTTGGCGACGTCGCTCACGCTGTCGCCGAGGACCCCCTCGACGGACCCTTCGGCACCCGGTGCCCTCTCGTTGGCCATTTCACGGCTCGGCCCGATGGATGGGCGGCTGACCGTCCTTCCCCTCAGCGGTTCCGGCAGCCGCCAGAGGAACCATGTCAATACAAAGGCCGGAGGGGCGAGAGCAATAAAGGAAGCTCTCCAGCTCACGGCGGCCAGCTCTCCCGCCACGGCGAAACCGGCGCCGGCGCCCACCAGCTCGCCCGCGAGCACCGTCCCGTACGAGCGGCCCCGCCGGCTCTCATGGAACGTGTCCCCGAGCAGTGAGGCCACCGCCGGCCCGGCCGCTCCCGTCAGCGCACCGAGAGCGACACGCGTGACGAACAAGAACGCGAACGAGCCCGCCAGCGAAGACGCTACCGTGGCGGCCCCGGCCAGGAGAGCCGATATGGCCAGCAGCCTGGTGCGGTCCCACCGGTCGACGAGGATCCCGAAGGGCACCGTGGCAACGGCCGCCGCCGCCGTAGCCGAACTGGCCAGGACCCCGATCGCCGTGTTATCGACGCCGAAGGCGCGGCGCACTTCAGGCGCAATGGCCCCGATGGTGGCGGCGTTCGCCGAAGCAAGGGCCAGAGTGGCGGCCAGCAGCGTCAGGGCCCGCCGCTCGGGACGGCTGTAGCTCTGGCCCAAAGCGGTTTGGAGAGCTACCCGAGAGAGGCGGCGGCCACTCGCTCGTTTCCCAGGTCCGCGATCTCCCTCACACGACACCGTCTAGAAGACTTCCGGAGCGAGCGGCCGCCGCCTCTTCGTCACCTTGTTCTCGAAGCTGCTCTGACAACCGGTTCACCGTGGACGCGTAACTCTGGCCGGCCATCTTCGGAGGCCCCACGCGAACGGTCGGCCTGCATTCATCCTCCAAGCGGTCCCTTCCTGGACCCTACTGGCCTCTCCTGCCTTGAAGCGGCTGCCCCGGTCGCGGCGTTGAAAGGGACCGCACGAAGCGCGGCACGAAGCGCGGCACGAAGCGTGGCATCACGAGTGGCTCGTAGCCACTTTGGCAGCCGGTTACGCGATCATGGGCCTATGGGAGTTCGAGAGGACTGTCGCCACTACATCCAGCGCAGCACCGGCGGAGGCGACCTCCTCCAGCGCTGCCGGCTGGGGGCGGCGGAGGAAGGGCCGTTCTCTTGCCCGGACGGGTGCCTGTTCTTCGAGCCCAGAGTGCTGTCGACGGCCGGCTGGGCGCAAGAGGCGGACGAGCCGATGTCCAACACTGCGTGGGGCATCGCCGGCCTGCCCTCGCCTCCCGGCCGCGGTACGTCGTCGTCCAGCCGGGCGGGCAAGAACAAGAAGAAGGGCCGCAAACCTCGCTGACCTACTGCACCGCGGAGGGGGCGGATTTCACCCGTCTCCAGGTGGCCGGCCAGCTCAGCCCTCGACCGGCCCTCCGAGCCAGTCCACCTTGACCCCGGTAGAGGTCAACCAGGCAATGGCCGAGTCGAGCGCCTCCCGGCTCCCGGACAGCTCGCATACGATCCAGCCCGTAGTGTCCTCGACGTTGGCCCGCCTTATGTTGGCGGTGACCCCATGGTCAAGGGCGAGCCTGGAGATGACCGGTTGGCCGACGAGGTCCTCCGGGAACGTCAGCCGGGCGCGCACGGATGCAGACGTCATCCCGGATCGCCCTGTCGACGGCCGACGAGACTGTGCCCGCCGGTTGGCACCCGGGCCGTGACCAGGGCGGCGTTGAGGTTGCCGGAACGGAGGCCTTCTAGGTCGAGCGTAACGTAACGGTACCCGGCCGCTTGCACGGCGCGGACGACTTCGTCGCGAAGCTCGAGGGCCCGTCCCAGTTCGGCCAGGGGCAGTTCCACCCGGGCCAGCTCGCCGTAGTGGCGCACCCGTATCGCCCGGAAGCCGAGCGCCCCGAGACCGGCTTCGGCTTGCGAGACGGCGCTCAGCGTGCCCACGGTCACCTGGGTCCCGTACGGCAGACGCGATGCCAGGCAGGCGGCGGCTGGCTTATCCCATGTGCGAAGGCCTAGAGCCTGAGAGGTGTCCCGGACGTCGGCCTTGGTGAAACCGGCCTCGACCAGCGGGAACAGGGCGCCGGCATCCCGAGCGGCCGCTTGCCCCGGGCGGTAGTCGCCGAGGTCGTCGAGGTTGACACCGAGCAGGATGTGCGCCTGCGCCGCAGCGCCACTGGAAGCGGCCCCGAAGGAGGCAGCCACCGGAGCCAGACAGCGCATGAGCTCGTCTTTGCAGTGCCAGCACCGGTCGGCGCCGTTGGCCCTGTACTCGGGCCTGGCGTCTTCGTGGGTGTCGACCTCCTGGTAGTTGAGGTCCCACTCGGTGGCCAGGGAACGGCAGTCAGCCAGCTCGGACGGGGCCAACGAGGCCGAGACCGCCGTCACGGCGAGGGCGCCCTCGGGGCCAAGGACCGAATGGGCCATGAAAGCCAGGAGGGCGGAGTCGACGCCTCCGCTGAACGCCACCACGACAGGGCTGAGGTCCCGGAGCCGCTCCCGCAGCCCCTCCAGGTCACCCACCGACCTGGCCGTCCGATCGAGTGGTGACCGTCTCACCGGGGCCAGGTCCTCGCGTGCCCGGTCCTCGCGTGCCCGGTCCCCGGATGCCCGTCATTGCGAGACGCCGCACAGGCTGAGCACTTCCTCGACGGGGGCGACAACGCCGGTATAGAACGGCCCGAACTCGGCATAGCGAGCGGACACTTCGTCGAAGCGCATTTTGTACACGCACTGCTTCAGGTCGTCGGGAGCGGTGGCAAAGAGCGTCACACCCCACTCGAAGTCGTCGATGCCAGTGGACCCCGTGACGAGCTGCAGTACACGCCCGGTGAACTTCCGGCCCGTAACGCCATGCTCACGCATGAGGGCCTCCCGGCGCTCGTAATCGAGGCGGTACCAGTTGTCTTCGCCGTCACGGCGCTTTGACATCGGGTAGAAGCAGATCGCCCTCTTGCCGGATGGCGGCAACGTGGGGTGAAGGCGGGGGTCGAGGCGCTCGGCCGGGATCCCGCGGGCGTACTCGGAGACCTCCGTCAACGACACATAGGAGGCGCTGAGCTCGAGGCCCGGGTGCACGACCGCACTTTGGGTCCGGCGCAACGCCACCAGGTCCGGGCCGACGACCATAACGCCGAGGTCGGCCTTGTGGCCCAGGATGGCGAAGCAGACGACCTGCTGCCCAACCTCTTCGGCGGCTTTCACCGCCCGTGTGATCGCCTCGCCGTCCGTGCTCGGCGTGACCTTGCAGAACAAATGCAGGACTCCCCAGCCCTCGTCGGGCACAAGCGGCACCGTCATCGGCAACATGCTACGGCGGGCCCGGCACGACGCGCAGGCTGGCCCCTGCCGCCGAGTTGGAGGGCCGCCGCGTCCCAAGCCGAAGCGCGCCGTATTTGTGAGGGTTGGCCCGCATTGGGAGCAAGATGATAAGGCGATGGCCAGCGAGGGCGTGAAGCAGGGGCCGGGCTCGGCGCGGCGCGTCATGACCTCCGTGATGAAGCGGGCCAACCGCAGGCTGGACTATTCCCTGGGGGGACCGCTGCGGGTACGAGTGATCGTCGTACTGGCCTGCGTGCTGGCACTGTCGAGTGCGGACAGCGCCACGGTAGGCGCCTCTGCCATCGCCCTCCGGCACAGTCTCAAGATCGACAACACCGACATTGGCCTGTTGGTGGCCGTTTCAGCCGGAGTGGCCGCCGTGTTCTCTCTCCCCTTCGGCATCCTGGCGGACCGCGTCCAGCGCACCCCGATGCTGGCCATCGCCATCGTGACATGGGGGGCGGCCATGGTCTGGAGCGCAACGACGAGTTCGTTCGGACGGTTACTGGTGGCCCGATTGGCGTTGGGGGCGGTCACGGCCGCAGCTGGACCTATAGTCGCCTCGCTGGTCGGTGACTGGTTCAATGGCCACGAGCGAGGCCAGATTTATAGCTACATCTTGACTGGTGAGCTGCTGGGGGCCGGGATCGGGTTCGTGGTAACCGGTGATATCTCGTCTATTTCGTGGCGAGCGGCGTTCCTCATCCTGGCGCTGCCGGCGTTCGTGCTGGCCTGGTTCGTCTGGCGGCTTCCAGAGCCTGAACGCGGCACCGCGGGCGAGCTATCGCCGGACCCCGGGACCCGGCCCGCATTGAATGCCGACCCGGAAGAGGAAAAAAAGGCGGAAGCGGCGCCGGGCAAGACCGACGCTCAACAACTGGCGCTGGACCGGGGTATTCAGCCCGACGAACACCTCCTGGAAATGGCCAACCCGAAGATGAGGATTATTGCCGCCATCCGTTACGTCCTCGCCGTCCGCACCAATGTGGCGCTGATCGTGTCGGGAGCGTGCGCTTACTTTTTCCTTGCCGGCGTACAAACCTTCGCCCCCGAGTTCGTATCTATGCAGTACCGGACCAGCCAAGTGGTAGCAAACCTTCTCCTGCTCGTCCTTGGGGTCGGGGCCGTGGGCGGCATATTGATCGGAGGGCCGCTCGGTGACCTTTTGCTCCATCGAGGCCGCATCAGTGGCCGGGTGCTCGTGGCCGCCGTCGCCGCCTGCATGAGCGCTGTCCTGTTCATCCCTGCCCTCCTGACGCGGAGCGCGCTCGGAGCACTTCCCTACCTCGTAATTGGTGCCGGCGCCTTGACGGCTCAAAACCCGCCCATCGACGCGGCCAGACTCGACATCATGCCCTCATGGTTATGGGGGCGGTCCGAGGGCATCCAGACATTTCTCCGCTCCGGTGGGCAATCCCTGGCGCCTTTGCTGTTCGGAACTCTTTCGGATGAGGTTTTCGGCGGGGGCAGGACGGGTTTGCAATATACATTCCTGGTCATGCTCGTGCCGCTGGCGGCGAGCGCAGGTGTGCTTTTCTGGGCGGCAAAGCGTTATCCGACAGACGTCGCCACTGCGGGCCTCGTCACCGGCCCCGCCGATGCCCCGGGCCCAGCGGCAGACGGCCCAGAAACAGACGGCCCAGAAACAGACGGCCCAGAACCAGACAGCTCAGGCACATCGGCGCTGAACACCTCAGGCCCCGCCCCGGAGGCACTGGAGCCGGGGGGCTCGGGAACAACCGGCCCACAGCCCGAGGGCCTCGACGCCACGGGGCCGGCAATAACTGGTCCAGTAGCGAACCTCGAGGCAAATGATCGAGGGAAAACCGCATCCGGGACGACCGGGACAACCGCGACAACCGCGGCCGAGCCGGCCCCGAAAAAACACTAGGAAAAGCGACAATCCAGCACTCGAAGGACATGAGAAAAGGCGCCCCGAGGGGCGCCCTTTCCTTTATTTCACCCGGTTTGTTACTGGTTCTTCGTGGAGAACCTGTAACCGCCGACCTTAGAAGTCGTCCATGCCTCCGCCCGGGGCACCGGCACCGACAGGCGCCTTTTCCTCGGGCTTATCGACGATCACGGCCTCGGTGGTGAGGAACAACCCGACGATCGAGGCGGCGTTCTGCAAAGCAGAGCGGGTTACCTTGACGGCGTCGATGACACCAGCCTTGAACATGTCCTCGTACTTGCCGGTGGCGGCGTTGAGCCCTTCGTTGAGCGGGAGGTTCCGGACCTTCTCGACCACAACCCCGCCCTCGAGGCCGGCGTTGACGGCAATCTGCTTGAGCGGCTCCTCGACCGCTCGGGCCACGATGCGAGCACCGACGGCCTCGTCACCCTCGAGCTTCTCGGCCTTGTCGAGCAAAGCCGCCTGCGAACGCAGCAGTGCCACGCCACCGCCGGGGACTACGCCTTCTTCGATGGCGGCCTTGGTGGTGGAAACGGCGTCCTCGATACGGTGCTTCTTTTCCTTGAGCTCGACTTCGGTGGCGGCGCCGACCTTGATGACGGCTACGCCCCCGGCCAGCTTGGCCAACCGCTCCTGCAGCTTTTCACGGTCATAGTCCGAGTCGGTGTTGTCGATCTCGTTCTTGATCTGGCTGATCCGGCCCTTGATGTCCGACTCGCTGCCGGCGCCTTCGACGACGGTCGTCTCGTCCTTGGTGACGACGATCTTGCGCGCCTTACCGAGCAGGTCGAGGGTGGCGTTCTCCAGCTTCAAGCCGACCTCGTCGGAGATCACCTGGCCGCCGGTCAGAATGGCCATGTCCTGCAGCATCGCCTTGCGGCGCTCGCCGAACCCAGGCGCCTTCACGGCCACGCTCTTGAACGTACCCCGGATCTTGTTGACGATCAGGGTGGCCAGGGCCTCACCCTCTACGTCCTCGGCGATGATCACGAGCGGGCGGCCCGCCTGGATCACTTTTTCGAGCAGCGGGAGGAGGTCCCGCACGGCCGAGATCTTGGCTCCGTAGAGAAGGATGTAGGGATCTTCCAGGACCGCTTCCATCCGCTCCGGGTCAGTTACGAAATGGGCGGAGATGTAGCCCTTGTCGAAGCGCATGCCTTCGACCAGCTCGAGGTCCATGCCGAAGGTCTGGGACTCTTCGACCGTGACCACGCCGTCTTTGCCGACCTTGTCGATGGCTTCGGAGATCAGCTCGCCGATCTCGGGGTCGGCGGCCGAGATGCCCGCCACCTGGGCGATCTGGCCCTTGGTCTCGGTCTCCTTGGCCAATTCCTTCAGGCTGCCGACGGCCGTGTCCACGGCGGACTCGATGCCCCGCCGCAGCGACATCGGGCTGGCCCCGGCAGCCACGTTGCGCAGGCCCTCACGGACCATCGCCCACGCCAGCACAGTGGCGGTCGTGGTCCCGTCGCCGGCCACGTCGTCGGTCTTCTTGGCCACCTCTTTTACGAGCTCGGCGCCCACCTTCTCGTATGGGTCCTCGAGCTCGATCTCCTTGGCAATCGAGACACCATCATTGGTGATAGTGGGGGCGCCCCACTTCTTTTCGAGCACCACATTGCGTCCCTTGGGGCCCAGCGTCACACGCACAGCGTCGGCTAGCTGGTTCATCCCCTTCTCGAGAGACCTGCGGGCTTGTTCATCAAAAGCAATCAGCTTGGGCATTCGGTCCTTTGCTCCCTCCGTTGGGCTGACCGGGTGGGTCCTTCGTTAGCACTCACACACGTCGAGTGCTAAGAGTACAGCGCAATCCCGGCCTCGCGCGCAAACTGAAGCTCCGCCCCGCCGGCAAGCCGGTCCTGGAGACAAGCCAGGGCCAGGACGGCCCGGACGCGACGGCCCGGACGCGACGGCCCGGACGCGACGGTATGGACGGGGCCTAGTCTCGGCCGGGACTAGGAACCGCCGGCGACGGCCGGCACCACCGAAACGAGCGCCCCCGGGGCCACGGGCGTCCCGAGGCCGTCCAGGAACCTGATGTCCTCCTCACCCACGAAGACGTTCACGAACCGGCGCACGTTGCCGTTCTCGTCGAAGATGCGCTCGCCAAATCCCGGGTGGGCCGCATCGAGGGCCTTCAGCACCTCCCCCACCGTGGCGCCTTCGACTTCGACCTCGCCGGCCCCGCCGGCCAGCGGGCGGAGCTGGGTGGGAATGCGGACTTTTACGCTCATACCTGGCCCCGATCAGTCCCAGGCGAGAAGGATGTGGTCGCCGTAATTGTCATCACCGTCACTGCCAGTCTGCCACGTTGATGGCGGCCTGGAAGCTGTCGAGGTCGGGGGCGACGGTCGCTGTGGGGCCACATTGGGCGGCCACCGCGTCCAGAGTTTTCAAGCCGTTGCCGGTGATGAAGGCCACGACCCGTTCCTTGGGTTTGACCAGCCCGGCCCGGGCCAGTTTGGCCAACACCGCGACAGTCACGCCGCCGGCCGTCTCTGCGAATACCCCCTCGGTGCGGGCCAGCAGACGGATGCCCTCGACGATCTCGTCATCGGTCACCGCGGCCACCGCCCCGCCCGAGTTGCGCACTTCCTCCAGCGCGTAGGCCCCGTCGGCCGGGTTGCCAATGGCCAGCGACTTGGCGATGCCGGTCGGCTTCACGGGCCGGATTACGTCCGCGCCGGACTCGAAGGCGTCGGCCACTGGAGAGCAACCTGTGGCTTGAGCCCCCGATATGCGCACAGTGTGCTCGCCCTTGAGCAAGCCGACCTTGTAGAGCTCCCTGAACCCCTTGGCCACCTTGGTCAGCTGGCAGCCCGAGGCGATCGGGACGACGACATGGTCCGGAGCCGTCCACCCCAGCTGCTCGGCCACCTCGAAGGCCAGTGTCTTGGAACCCTCGGCGTAGTAACTGCGCACATTGACGTTGACGAACGCCCACGTCGGGTGCTCACTGGCCAGTTCGGCACAGAGCCGGTTGACGTCGTCGTAGTTTCCGGAGAGGGCCACGAGGAGACCTCCGAACACCGCCGTCGTCACCACCTTGGCCGTTTCCAGGTTGGCCGGGATGCAGACGACTGACTTCATCCCGGCGCGGGCCGCATGCGCCGCCACCGAGTTGGCCAGGTTGCCCGTCGAGGCGCAGGCGGCCACCTTGAACCCGAGCTCGCGTGCCCTGGTCAGGGCCACGGAAACTACCCGGTCCTTGAACGAACCGGTCGGGTTGACGGTGTCGTTTTTCAGCCACAGCTCCGATAGGCCCAACTCGGCCCCCAAACGGTCGGCCCGGAGGAGCGGCGTCATCCCGGCACCGAGGTCGACCGCCCCCTGAGGGCTGGCCGGTAACAGGTCGGCGTAGCGCCATATCGTCTTCGGGCCGGCTGCGATCCTCTCACGCGACACCGTCGACGCGATGGCCTCGTAGTCGTAGACCACCTCCAGAGGCCCGAAACACCACTCGCACACATGCAGCGCTTCGGCCGGATAGGTCCGGGCGCATTCACGGCAGCGGAGACCTTCGACGAATGGGCCTTCTCTCACGGCTTGCTCCTCTCATCGTCTCGGGCATTGGCACCATGTGCCGGGCTGCTCTTGGAGGCAGCCCGCCCCACTGGTTGCCGCGGCGTCAACGGGCCCGTCCCTCAGCCGCTCTGGATGATCGCCAACCATGTTACGGGCTTAAAGGCCGCCCCGCCAGCCGCTTAAGGGCGACCCACGAACCGGCAGTTCCCTCTTCCTGGGGACGGTGCTGCTCCCGGGGCGGAAGAAGCCCCCGACCGGACTTCCTGGTGGACGGAGGAGGGTGGAGTGTCGAGGGCGAAGTGTAGAGGCTGGAGGGGTCGAGGGCGCGGGCGTGCGGCCCAAGAACGCCTTCTCGGTGCAGCAGGTCAAACTGGTCGCGCTTTGGCGCGAAAATTGCATGAAAACGCCATAAATTACGTCTTTTGCACCAAGTTCGAGTATCGGCGCCCTAACGGGCGGACGTGAGCCACTCCCCCACGACCTCGGTGATGCAAGGCCCGGCTTCGTCAAAGGAGCGGTCGCGGCCGAAGCGCTCGACCATGGACACGAAGGGGATGGGAGCACCAGGCTCGCTGTCGCCCACCACCACGAGTACAGGGACACCAGCTTTGGCGGCGAGCTGGACCACCCCTCCCACCGCCTTGCCGGCGAAGCTTTGCTTGTCGAGGTACCCCTCGCCGGTGACCACCAGGTCGGCGGCGGCGATACGGTCGGCCAGGGACAGCTTCTCGGCGACCAGGTCAAACCCGGGGACCAGCTTCGCCCCGATGGCGGCCAACCCCCCGCCGAGGCCTCCCGCCGCTCCGCTGCCCTTGAGGGAGCGAACGTCCACCCCGAAACGCTCCTCGTAGACCTGGGCTACGCGTTCCAAGCGGCGCTTGAGCAGTTGGACCTGCGCCGGCGCGGCTCCCTTCTGAGGCGAAAAAATCGCAGCCGCGTCGAGGAAGGTCGTCTCGACGTCGCAGGCCACGAGCAGCTCTGCGGCTGGACGTCGTCCATTGGGCGCAAGTACCTCTACGGCCCCCAGGCCCCCGTCCGTCGTTGCGGAACCGCCCATCCCGATCAGCACCTGCTTCGCCCCCGCCCGGGCCGCCGCGGCGATTACCTGGCCCACGCCGGCAGTGCTGGCGGCCATAGGGTCGTTGTTCTCCGCCCCCCCGATGGTGGCCAGGCCGATCGCCAGGGCAGATTCGACCACGGCCACAGCTCGGCCAGGTTGGTCAACGTCGTGCCCGAGGACCCAGGGGACCTGTAATGGCCGACCGAGGGGCCCGCTGGCGCGGGCCATCTGCGCGCTCCCGAAATCAGCGAAGACCTCGAGAAAGCCTTCTCCTCCATCGGAAACCGGCGCGACGTCACAGTCCCATCCCGCCCCGGCCGCCGCCGCGACAATGGCCGCCACCGCGTCCCGGGCCGAGAGCGTGCCACGGTACTTGTCGGGCGCGGCGACCAGGCGGGGCACGACTTACCGATTGCTTGCTTTGGCCGGTTGTGGTCCGGCTGGCTGGGCCTCGGACGGTTTGGCTGCGGCAAGCTGGGGCCCGGCGGGCCGATTACCGGCAGGTTGGGCTGGGACAGGTTGGGCTGGGACAGGTTGGGCTGGGACAGCTTGGGCTGGGGCGGCAGCGGTGCGCCGGCGCACGTAGACGTAGCTGGGCCCGTTGTCGCTGGGGTCCTCGGACCTGATATCGCCGGTCCAGGCCCGGTCAAAGCCCGCCTTCTCGAGTGCCCGCCATGACCGCCGGTTGTCCTGCTGAACGGCCGCCACGACCTCGAGGACGCCGGGGTAGCACTGCCAGGCCATCTCCGTGAGGCTATCGATGATCTGCGGGCCCAGTCCCTTTCCTATGGCCCCCTCGTCTCCGATCAGGTAGTCGATCCCGGCGGCATCGTCATACGCCCCGGCCGAGGCCAACGCCCGTTTCCAGTCCGGGTTGTCATCGAGCAAGTAAAGCTGGACAAAGGCCACCGGGCTGCCGTCCCGCTCGACGATAAGCATCTGCGTACGGTCGGTCCCGTCCACGGAGGGGCCGTATCGGCGTTCGATCGATTCCGTGTCGTAGTCTTCTCGCCACCACGGTTCTACGTGAGGCTGCGAAAGCCATTGCGACAGCAACGCAAAATCTTCCCGCCGTAGCGGTCGCAAGCTCAGCGCCACAGCGACGACGTTACCGCCACGCCAAGGCGCTGCCGGCCCTCGGCCCCGCCGGCCGTTGGCCCCCGACGGGAGGGCAGCCGGCCAAACGCCCGGCAACGCTGCCGACGTTGCTGCTGCGAGTACCGGCTACTGGCAGTGAAGGCGAGCGGACGCCTGCCCGTTGAACGAGGTCGGCTCGAGCGTAGACCGCACCACTCGGAGCTGGACCGGGTCCGGGTGGGATCGCCGGCGCCCAAGCAGTAGAGACGTGAGGCTCCTCAGGCTACGAGGCCGCTGACGAGGAAGCTCGTGGAGGTGACGGGTACCCGTAAACGCCCGCCGGATGTCGTCTTCGCGAGCCTGTGCAAGCGCCCGGAGTGCGTATGGGTTAGTCATGAGGACAGCATCGCCGGGCTTTAGGACAGTTCCCGTCCTCAATGTGGAACAAAATCGTGGTGTGGCAGATACCGCCGGCCGGCTATTGCAGCTGCTCGCGTTGCTCCAGAGACGCCCCTCCTGGTCCGGCCAGGAGCTCGCCAACCGGCTCGGCGTCGACAGCCGCACCGTCCGGCGCGACGTCGACCGGGTCCGCAACCTCGGCTACCGCATCGACAGTACCCCGGGCACAGCCGGCGGTTATCGGCTCGGCGTCGGCACAGACATGCCACCGCTCCTCCTCGACGAGGACGAGGCCATGGCCGTGGCGGTGCTCCTGGGTGTTTCCGCCGGGGTGGCGGTACCCGGGATCGAGCGGGCCACCCTGGCCACCCTAGCCAGGGTCGACAGGCTCCTGCCGCCTCGCCTGCAACGCCAGGTGAAGGCGCTGCGAGCCGCAACCGTCCCCCTAATGGGGCATGTGGATACAGTCCCCGCAGCGCAACTGGCCGCCCTGGCCCAAGGCTGCGAAGCCCATGAACTCGTTTCTTTCGGGTACAGCTCTCGTGAGGGGAAAACGAGCACCCGGCGGGTTGAACCTCACCGGCTGGTTGCTACTGACCGCCGCTGGTACCTCGTCGCCTACGACCTGGACCGACGTGACTGGCGTACGTTCCGGGTG
>Ga0335075_10010451_pt1 | contig 14087 bp, 8 predicted proteins | sample Lox_Sample_24_FD_206723 | JGI IMG/M metagenome (GOLD analysis project Ga0335075, IMG submission 206723) | Soil microbial communities from Loxahatchee National Wildlife Refuge, Florida, United States - Lox_Sample_2.4 | ecosystem: Environmental > Terrestrial > Soil > Wetlands | place: USA: Florida...
CTTGGTCGTGAAGCGCGCGCTCGCCTGAGGGCGCCGGCCCGCCGGGCGCACCAGTCCCAGGCTGTCGACGACGACGGCTCCTGGGGCCGTCCGTAGCTCGCCCGCCTGCAGTGGCAAGAAGAAGCGGTTGAGGCGGGGGGAGATGGCGCTGATCTCCAGCGCGCCCGGAGGGGACGGCGCGTCGAGCCGGATCTCGCTCTCGCGGCGCGCGCCATCGGAAGCGACCCAGCCGCCGCTCTCGTAGCGATCGAACGCTGCGCCGCGCAGATAGTCGACGTGTCCGCCCCGCACGCGCAGCACACGCCGATCGGAGTCGAGCAGGCCGTCGAGCGACCCGAGCTCCATGCGATCGGAGAAGCCGACGCGCGGCTGCCAGGTCGACGTGGTGTAGCGCGTGCGCCCGCGCGCCCAGGCATGCAGCTGGCGGATCCCCGATGTGGTGCCGAGGCCGAGCAGCGCTGCGAGCAGGATCACGAGCGCGCCCATCCAGAAGCGCCGCGGTGAGGGCGTGAGGGCGACCCCGCGGCGCGAGGCTCCGAGCGCCCAGACGCCGGCGAGCAAGAACGACACGACGTACCCCGCGAAGAGCGGGTTGGGTGTCTTGCCAGCGAAGGTGAGCGACGCGAACGCGAGCGCGAGCGTCGCCGCATAACCGCCGCGCGGCGCGACCAGCAGCGTGCGCGCCAGGGCCGCCAGCAGCGTTGCGGTGCACAGCTTCGCCCAACCGTCGGTGAGCTGCCCGGGATCGGGCTCGTAGGCGAACGACGTGAGCACGTAGCCTGCTCCGGCACCGATCGCGCTCGTCAGCGCCTGCCGTCCCGTGTCCACCTCCCAGCGCGGGCCGAGCGCGGTCACGACGGCGATGACGCCCATCGCGGCGAGCCCGAACGGCCACGTCGCGGCGTCTCCCAGCGCCACCGCGCACAGCGCGAGCGGCAGCGCGGCGAGCAGGCGCGCCATCACAGCCGCAGCTCCTGGCCACCAGCGATGGCCTGGCGCGATACGTGGGTCACTCGCGGCGTGCGCTCGGCGTCGTCGCTCACGACGAAGACGACGACGGCCACTCCCCGCGCCTCGATGCTGGACACGAAGGCGGCGCGCGCCGCGTCCCAGGCGAGCGCCACGAGCACCACCGACGACAGCCGGCCGAGGTGCGGCTCGAGCTGTCCAAGCAGGCGATCGCTGCCGAAGTCGTGGCTCTCGCCGGCCGCGGCGAGCACGTCGAGCGCTCGCTCGAGCGACGCCAGATGACGCCCGAGCGCCAGGTGCTCGGCGTGCTCGCCGGTGATCAGCACATCGACCAGGGCTTCGCCTCGGCACAGCTTGGCGATGATGCCCGCGCACAACGACAGCGCGGCCTCGAGGTGCGCCGGGCTGGCCGCCGTCACGTCGGTGTCGACCACCACCCCGATGCGCGTGAAGTACTCCTCTTGATATTGACGCACCATCGGCTCGCCGTGTCGTGCCCAGGAGCGTGCGTGCAGATCGCGCAGCGCATCGCCCGCGCGGTAAGGGCGCACGCCAGCGAGATCCGTGGCGTCGCCCGTGCGCGAGGCGCCAGCGACGCCGCCCGGTTGGTAGCGTCGGTTGAACGGCGCGGTCACGCTCGTCACGCGCGCGACCTTGGGCACCACCATGAACGAGGCGCCGGGCGTCTCGAGGTAGGCGCCCTGCGCGATGCCGAGCGGCACCAGCGCTGCGACTCGGAACGGATCGAGGTGGTGGGCGCCTCGCGCCGAGAAGCGCGCGCGGGCCGTCACCCGCCGCTTGCCGCCGCGCGGCAACAGCTCGATGTCCGCCGGCAGCTCGGTGAACTTGCCGTCCCAGGGCAAGAGCGGCAGCTCGGTGCGCAGCTGATGACGGTCGCGCGGGCCCTCGTTCGCCAGCTCGATCTCGATGTTGATCTCGTCGCCGACGGCGACCCGTTGCGGCACACCCAGGCGAGTCGACACGGCGGCGAGCCGATAGCCCCGACTGAACAGCAACGCCGCCACGATCAACGAGAGCGTGGCCAGCACCAGCAGGTGCGATTCGCTGCGCGACAGATCAGCGCCGAACAACAGCGACAGGCTGGCCATGCTGGAGAGGGCGCGGCCCTCGCGCGACAGCCGTGCGAACACCCAGCTCAGCCGCAGCATACGCCGCCCCACGCGGCCTCGGCGGTAGCGGTCGCGTTCGCGTCGGCTCGCTGGGACGAGCAGGTGATTGAGCCGCGCGAGCCGTTGCTTCACGGGTTCACGGCTTCGTCAGGAGGGCACGCGCAGACCGCGCAGCACGTCGTCGAGCACGCGCGCGGGGCCACGCCCGCCGTAGCGCGCCTCGGGCGTGAGCGCCAGGCGGTGGCCGAGCACCGGCGCGGCCAGTTGTTGCACGTCGTCGGGTGTGACGTAGGGGCGGCCGTGCACATAGGCGCGCGCCTGCGCCGCCCGGAACAGCGCGAGCGCGCCGCGCGGGCTCGCGCCCAGCACCACGTCCGTGTGCCCGCGAGTGGCGGTCACGAGCGAGAGCAGGTAGCGGCCGACGGGCGTCTTCACCTCCACCTCGCGCACCGCGGCCTGCATCGCGAGCAGATCGTCGCGCGTCGCGATCGGGTCGAGCCCGTCGAGCGGGTCGCGACTCTGCCGCGCGTACAGCATGTCGAGCTCGGCCGTCTCGGACGGGTAACCCAGCGCCACGCGCAGGAGGAAACGATCGAGCTGCGCCTCGGGCAGCGGGTACGTGCCCGAGAACTCGTGCGGGTTCTGGGTGGCAAACACGAAGAACGGCGGCTCGAGGCGATAGGTGGTGCCGTCCACGGTCACCTGCGCCTCGCTCATCGCCTCCAGCAGCGCCGACTGCGTGCGCGGCGACGCACGGTTGATCTCGTCCGCCAACAGCACGTGCGTGAACACCGGGCCTCTGTGGAACGAAAACGAGCCCGAGCGCGGATCGAGCACGGGCGAGCCGATGATGTCGGCGGGCAGCAGATCGGGCGTGAACTGCACGCGCGAGAAGTCGACGTGGAACACGCGCGCGACGGCCTTGGCGAGCGTCGTCTTGCCCACGCCGGGCACGTCTTCGACCAGCACGTGCCCGCCCGCCAGCGCCGCGACGAGCAACAGCTCCACCGCCTCGGGTTTGCCCACGATCACCTCGCCGACGGCGCGGCGGATCTGGCCCAGCAGCTCGGCATGACGCTCGATCGCGCCAGCCGCGGGCGCACGCAAGGGCGCGACCATATTCAGCTCCGACGCCCGCCTGTGCCGTTCCGGCACTCTCCCGCGCTTCGGTCCACGGCATTCACAGACGACCCCCTGCGCCTCCGTCTAAAGACCGCCTCCAGGACGGGAACGCGCCGTTCACCGCAGTGGGCCCAGGCCGGGAGGATTGGATTGTCAAATCCCTCCCGCCTTCCTGGTGCGTCCCCCACCTAGCCCGAAGCGACGATCTCCAAGCGATGCTCGATCCAACCCACGCGACAAGACCCAATTCGCAGGTGCAACACCCCGCTGCCCGACACCAGGTAGCTCGCATGTGCTCGGTGCCCGCTGCCCGTCGAGCGCGGGTAGTGCACGGCGCCTTCGCCGCCATGTAAGCCCCGCCCCCACCCCTCGAGGTGCCCGAGCGCCAGCTGCTTCTGTCCCGCATCGACCAGGCTGCAGCCCTCGGTCTCGCAGGCGATGCCGATCGGCTCGTTGATGTCGAGCTTGGCAGCCGAAGCCAGGAATGTCGTCGGCAGGTAGCCGTGGTTGGCGATCGCGACATCGACGCGCGAGAGCCTGCCGCCGAGTGGCTCGACGCGCGCGCTCTCCACGCGCAGCGCCGGCGCCAGCGCGGCGACACGCAAGAAGGCCAAGCTGTGCGCGCGACACAACCGAGCGAGCTCGGCGAGCGACGGGTTCCACACGCCGATGCGCGGATCGAGCCCGCCCACCTCCACCTCGCCGAGTTGCGGGTGCTGGCAGCGACGCCAGGGCACGAACACGCGGCCCTGGTTCTCGTCGCGGTCCCAGCGCGCGAGGCGCAGCATGGCCTCCGGTCCGACGCGCGAGTAGTGATCGACGAAGCGCTTGGGCCGCGGCAAGCCTAGACGCTGGAACAAGTCCCACAGCTCGATCACGTAAGAGATGGCGCCGCGCTGGTGGTAGGCGTAGTCGCTCAGGTCGCCGTGCAGCGGCTTGTCGGGCTCATACAAGAACTCTTCGAAGCCCGAGACGGTGGGGTAGCCCGTGAGCTCGAGCAACCAGGCCTCGATCTGTCGGAACAGCGCGAGGTCGCTCGCGGCCATCTGGTTGTCAGGAGCGTGCCCGAGCGGGCGGATCGCGACACCGCCGAAAGTGTGCAGGTTCAGCCACAGGAAGATCTCGGGGTGCTGCGTGGCGAAGGCCACGATCTGGCGCGACTCGGGCTCGCTCGCCGCGAAGGGCCCGGCGCCGACCTGCTCGTGCGACGGCTTCCACGACCAGGGGAAGTTACGGTTGAGATCGATCGGGTTATCGTCGAGGAAGCGCGGCGGCGGCACGTTGCGCCCGTCGAAGTGCTCGATCGTTCCTTCGGGATATAGCTTGTAGAACGGCCCCGCGTCGTCGATCGTGCGCTCGCGCATCAGCCCGGGAAACTCGTTCGACTCGACGAACTCGCCGCCCGCGTCGCGCACGCGCAAGAGCAGGCTCAGCCCATCGCCGTCGACGTCGCCCGCGATCCAGCGCGCGCGCTGCCGATCGAGCCGCTCGTCACGCGGCACCGAGCGCACGTAGCGCCCGCTCTCGAGCACGTGCTCGGAGCCGTCGGGCGAGATGCGGGGCAGCACGTAGAACAAGCCCTCGCGCAGCCGCTCGCTCATGGCGTCGGACACGTCGTGCACGTTTGCGCCGAGGTGCAGGGCGAGCACGTCTTCCGCGATCGAGAGCGCGACGCTCGAGCCCGCGAGCTCGACCGAGTGCAGGTTGCCATCGACCCACGCCGCCGGCCGCACCCGCTCGGGCTCGCGCCCGACCTTCAACAACCACTGCTGCCGCCCCTCCGGAGTCGGTCCGAGGCTCGTCAGCGAGCACAGCTCGGGAAAGGCGCGCGCCCAGGCCTCGAGCTGCGCGGTGAGCTCGGCATATGCGAGGTAAGACGATCGAAAGCCGCGGTGCAGACGGGCTAGCTCGACGGGGAGGCTCGGCATCCCCAGACGATAGCGCGCCGGGGGCTCGGTTAGAATGCTCCCGCGACCACTCTCTCTCGAGCGGAGAACGCGGCGCCCGCTTGCGGTGAGTCCTTGGAGAAGGGGCGTCCCTGGAGAAGGGGCGTCCCTGGAGGAAGAGCCGCTCAAAGGAAATGTGAAATATGAAACAGCAATTCAACTGTGAAATGCTGGAAAGCCGGCGCGAGCGCTCAGTCATTCAACATTTGAATTGCCTGTTTCTATTTCACATTTCACGGCGGAACTGATCGGCCTCTCCGTCGATATCGTTTGAGCGCCGAATCGCGTTCCTCATCCTGCGCGGTTATCATTCTGCGCGGTGGGGCCCATCGCGAGCACCTCCGCCCGCTCGATCCTATCCAGCCGAAAGTGTCGCCGCTCCTGCGTGTCGAGATCGACCGCATCGATGCGCGTCTCGCGACGGTTCATCAGCACCGAAAGCATGAGCACGCGACGCGTGCTCTCGATCAAGTTGCCGTCGACGTAGGTGATGCTGAGCGCTTGGCGCTCGAACCAGGCGCGCTCGATGGCGGCGCGCACGGCCTTCTTGATGGGGAAAGCCGGCACGTCGATGAACTCGAGCTCTGCCAGGCGTTCGAGCAGCTCGCGCTGCGCCGACGTGGAGAGCGCGGCACGCACCTTGTCGAGCGCGGACTCGAGCGTGTCGGTGAATGGCATCAGGCGCATGCTGCTGGCTTGCTTCCCGAGCGCGACGAGCAGCGCCGCCTCGCGCGCCGTGAAGTTGACGGGCGGTAGGCTGTAGCTGCGATCGAGCGCGTAGCCGCCACCGGGACCGCGCTCGGCACCGAGCGGAAGCGAGGCCGCGCGCAGCGCATCGAGGTCGCGATAGATGGTGCGGACGGTGACCTCGAAGCGTTCGGCGAGCGCTTCGGCAGTGACGCCCGTGCGACGGCCTCGGAGGTACTCCGCGAGCGCAAACAAGCGTTCCGTTCGCCGCATGGCGAAAACTGACATATAGCTGCCAGCCGCTCGGGGCAAGCGATCCCGGAGGCGCCGGGAGTATGAAAAACTGCAGTCCGGCCTTTACCGGAGATAACGCGAGCGCGAGGTTCGCGCGCCCACCGGCCTCGGCGGGCAGCGGCGAGCGACGGGGAGACCCACGACAGGTCGCGCGCACGAGCCGTCGCTCTCCACAGCGTCACTGCATTCCACGCCACTTGGCACGGCACAGCTGGGACATCTCGCAACACTGCCTGCCGTGAGACAGAAGCGTGAAACGTTTGAAACTGAAATTAGCGCAAAAACGCGCGTTAGTACGCGCACACGAGGGGCGTTTGAGCGCTGTGCGCGCTTAGTGCCGGCGCGCCGCGTCCGTTCTTCTCCTTGTCGGATACTGAAAGGAGACGCGTGATGAATCAGGGGCTAGCGCAGTTTTCTCAGCGTGCCCGCGAGCGGCGTGCAGAGCTCGTCGCTCATCCGATGTATCGAGAGCTGTTGACGCTGGATGACTTGAGACGGTTCATGGAGTCGCACGTGTTTGCGGTGTGGGACTTCATGAGCTTGCTCAAGCGGCTTCAACAGCTGCTCACGACAGTGACGGTGCCATGGGTGCCAGCGCTGTCGCCGCGGGTCAGTCGCTTCATCAACCAGCTGGTGCTCGACGAGGAGTCGGACTCGGACGGCATCGGCAGCTATGCCAGCCACTTCGAGATCTATCGGCGTGCGATGATCGAGGTGGGCGCCGACACGCTGTACATCGATGCGGTGGTGCGCAGCATCCAGAATGTCGGCAGCTGGCGGCCGGAGCTCGTGCCGGAGCCGGCGCGGTCGTTCGTGCGCTCCACGTTCGCGCTGCTGCAGGTGGGGCAGGCGCACGAGGTGGCGGCGGCGTTCGCGTTCGGGCGTGAGGACGCCATCCCGGACATGTTTCGGGCGCTGATCGCGGCGCTCGATCACCAGAACCCGGGGCTCCTGAAGCACGTGCGCTACTATCTCGAGCGACACATCGGCGTCGACGAGACGGAGCACACACCGATGGCGATGGCCATGGTGGAAGAGCTGTGCGGTGACGACGAGGACAAGTGGATGGACGCGACGCGTGCGGTGGACGCGGCGGTCGAGGCGCGCCTGCAGCTCTGGGACGGCATCCTGGTGAAGGTGGCTCGGCAGCGTTCGAGCACGCGGCTCGTTGCGGTACAGGCGCCAATGCCGGCACCTGCCCGCGTGGTCGCGCTTCCCTCCCGCCGTCGCTAACGAGTTAACCTTCCGTCAGCCGAGCTCGATGGCGTCACCCGGTGTCGCGGCGGCGAGCGTGTGCGTGCTGCGATCGACGAGCGCGAGGCGCGCGCCGTACGCGCGTACCGGAATGAGATAGCTGCGTCCGTCGACGCTCAGCTGACGTCGGGCGTCTTCGGGCGTCTCGTTGACCACGACGAGCAACGCCGAACGTGCGCTCGACAGCACACGCGCCGCGACCGGCAGCGGCGACGGGTGCGTCGGCACGGCGGCGGCGGTGAGCGCGGCGTCGAGCAGGCGCACGAGCGGCTCACGCTGGCGGGCGAGCTCGAGCGGCAAGGGCTCGTGCCAGAGGTTGTCTTCGAAGCCGCCCGGCTCGGGCTTCAGGCTGCGCCGCAGGTTCTCCGTCATCAGCCCTTCGAACGCGAGCGGGCTGTCGGGGCTCCAGCGCGAGCGCTCGTGCAAGGCGAGCGCGCGGCTCGGGCCGAGCAGGCCGAGCTCGGCGAGCGCCGGCAGGGGCTGGCCGTAGGAATCGCCGTCGATCGCGCCGGTGATGAGCACGCGCGTACCGGCGCGGACTGCTGCCCGCAACGCGCGGGCGCAGCGCTCGTCGAGCACCTCCGGCGCCGGCACGATCACGAGCCGGCGCCCGATCAGGTCGCGCTCGCTCACGCGCAGGTCGCTCACGGCGCTCGGCACCACGCCGAAGCGCTCGGCCAGCACGCGCACCAGCACCTTGGTCGCGTCGATGCCGTGCGGGCGCCCGAGGAACAGGCGAGCGTGCGGGATGACCATCAGCACCGGGTCGGGCTCGAAGTCATCGAGCCGCGGCGCGGCTTCGGCGAAGAAGGCGGCGGCCTCGGTGAGCGCGGCGAGCTCGGGCTTGGCGGTGCCGTCGGGGCGGAACAGGCCGATCACGGACTCGTTGTCGATCGGCTGGTACGGGTTGATGTTCCAGGCCCACTCGACCACGCCGGCGCCGCGCGCAGCGAAGGCGTATGCGACCTTGCGCTCGAGCACGAGGCCCGCCATCTCGGGTGAGCGCCAGGGTGTGCCGTCGATGTCTTCCAGGCGCATCAGCCCCGTCTCTTGATGTACGCTCGCGCGCTCCGTGTGCTTGGTGACGACGCCGTCCCAGAGCAGGTCGTCGTTGTTCCACCAGGTGTGGATCGCGGTGTAGTCGAGCTGATCGGCCATCAGCTGTTGCATCGGACGATCGCCCGTGCCGCCTTCGTCCTGGCCGAGCGTGACCAGCGGACCCTCGCCCGCCGCGCGCAGCACGCCGCGCAGGGTGCCGGCCCAGCTCGCGACGGCCTCTTGCGTGAACTCGCGAAAGTCGCGCACCTTGCGGGGGCGGCGGCCGTCGCGGATCACGTGGTGACCGAACTCGTCGTCGCGGGGCGGCGACGCGAGCGCCTCCGGCTCGAGCTCCCGATCGCGCCAGCGTTCGGCCACGACGAAGGGATCCTTGCCATGGCGCTGCTGCAGCCAGGCCTCGAAGGCGCGACGCTCGTGGGCGTCGCCGATGGCGCGTGTGCGCCAGAGCTGGGCGCGGGGCGCGTACGAGGGCTCGTTGATCAGATCCCAATGCACCCAGCCCACGCCGGCGTAGCGGCTGGCGAACAGCGCACACAGCTCGCGCTGGCCTTCGAGCGCGCGCGGATCGAGGTAGGGGTTGTCGCCGGAGAAGGCGGGCGGCAGGAAGGCGAAGAAGTTGAAGCAGACGAGGATGCCGTGCTGGGCCGCGGCGAGCACGTAGGCGTCGAGCGCCGCGAGCACACCCTCGTCGATCGCGCCCGGATCCAGCATGACGCGGCCCCAGGCCGTCCACAGGCCCGTGCGCACGAAGTTGATGCCGAGCCGGGCCATCGCGGCAAAATCGCGATCCCAGACGGCGGGGTTCGGCTCGAACAAGAATTTGCGATGCACGTCGGACGCCATGTACGTGGTGCCGACGATCGGAAACACGGCGCCGTCCTTGCGCAACCAGTCGCGCGAAGCGCTCAGGGTCGGCGCCGCGGCGAGCAGCCGCTCGTCGCGCACCCAGAAGGCGGTGTCGAGCGTGCGCGGCGCGCTCTGCGCGCCTTCCGCGGCGGGCAGCTCGATCATGGCTCGATACAGCCCGGGGCCGAGCGGCTGCGGCGTGCGCACGACCAGCACGCCGGTGCTCGTCTGGACGGGGCCCGACATGCGCACGTCGCCCGAGTAGATGTCGCGGCCTGCGGCGTCGCGCAGCACGACGCGCGCGCTCGCTACCGGTGTTTCATCAGCGAACGGGCGCGGGCGGCGGCGGGTCACGCGCAGCGCGGGCAGCTCGCCCGGCTCGATGCAAGCGCGCACGGGCACCGCGTACAGCTCGCTGGCGCCCTCGAGCGCGCGTAGCACGAGCGCGCGGATGATCGGCGCCGTCAGCACGGCGTCGGAGGGAGCGAACACCCAGCGCGCGCCCGCGTCGTCGCCTCGCAATCGATCGACCTCGAGCAGCGGGCAGCCACGCGCGAGCCCCGCCTCGTCCAGCACGTGCACCAGCGGGCGCACCAGCGCGTCGCGCGGGCCGGCGCTGCCGTCGTCGTCGGGCGTGTCATTGCGCGTGGCCAGGCGGAACGTGAGCGACCAGGTGGTGCTCGCCTCGGGAAAGGGCTCGCCGAACCCCGTCGCTGGCAAGAGCGCGCTCGTGTAGCTGGCGTAGGGCGCGCGCTGCCAGGCCTCGGCAGGGCCGATCAAGAGCCGGTGCGCGAACGTCGGCTGTCGGGGCGAGAGCTGCCAGTCGTCGCCGACCTGCCGCACCGGTTGGTGAAACGGAGCGCCGCCGAGCACCACCAGCGAGCCGCCCCGCGCCAGGAAGGCTTCGATGGACGGCCACGCCGCGAGCGCAAACGCGCTGCCGTGCGGCAGCACGAGCACGCCCGCACCGGTCCGCGAGAGCTGCGTCGCCAGCTCGTCGGGCGAGCGCGCCACGTCGACGGGCAGCCCCGCGAACGCCTGCTCGAGCAGCGCGGGTGCGATCGCTGGCGCGTCGATGGTCGGAAAGCGCTCCGCAGCGAAGAGCACGACGCGAGAGGCCGATCGGGGCAGGCGGGGCGGCGAAGCCAAGGTCATGCGGACAGGGTCCTCGGGGTGAAGGGCCTGGAACTGGGCCTCGGGAGAATTGCGGCCTCGGGGGAAGCAGCCCCGGGTGAACGGGGCCCGGAGTCAGCCCTCTCACACCGCTCGGTGCAAGCAGATTCGCCCGGCGGGGCGGGCCAAAAGCGTGTCGCACGTCGCTTGCCGGCGGCGGTCCGATTTGACAAATCGGTGGCCGCGGCCCATGACGCCCCCGTCGCATGGCACCGGGAGCGGCAACCCCGGAGCGTTGTCGAAGGGCTGGATCGTGGTCTCGTTACGTCGCGAGGTAGAGCAGGTGGCGCGCCTGTCGGCGCCCGTCGCCCTGGCGCAGCTCGGGCTGATGATGATCGGCGTCGTCGACACGTTGATGCTCAGTCGCGTGGGTGTCACCGCGCTCGCCGCCGGAGCATTGGGCAACGCCTGGCAATGGACGGCGCTCTCGCTCGGCCTCGGCCTGGTGATGGGCATCGATCCGTTGATCAGCCAAGCGCACGGTCGCGGCGACGGGCCCGCCGCGGCGCTCGCGCTACAGCGTGGCATCGTGCTCGCGCTGCTCGCCAGCGTGCCAGTGATGCTGTTCGTGGCGTTCAGCGAGCGGGGCCTGCTCGCGCTCGGGCAAGACGCGACGGTGGCGGCGCTCGCCGGCCGCTACAACCGCTTCAAGCTGCCGACGATCCCGTGTTTTCTCGTCTACTCGGCGCTGCGACAGTATCTGCAGGGCCGCGGCCAGATGGCGCCGGCGACGTGGGTGATGTGGATCAGCAACGGCGTGCACGCGCTGCTGAACTGGATGTTGATCTTCGGGCACCTCGGCATGCCCGCGCTCGGCGTTCAGGGCGCCGCCATCGCGAGCTCGATCTCGACCGCGCTGCTGGTCGTGCTGCTCGTGGTGTGGATTGTCATGCTGCGCTTGCACGAGGGCGCCTGGCGGCCCTGGAGCGCGGAGTCGTTCTCGGCGGCAGGCCTGTTGCAGACGGTGCGGCTCGGGCTGCCGGTGGGCCTCCAGATCTCGCTCGAGTCGTCCGCGTTTGCGCTCAGCACGACGATGGCGGGCTGGCTCGGGCCCGCGGCGCTCGCCAGCCACCAGGTGGTGCTCAATCTGTCGTCGCTCTCGTTCATGGTGCCGCTCGGCATCTCGCAGGGCGCGTCCGTGCGCGTGGGCAACCTGATCGGTGCCGGTGATGCCACGGGCATGCGGCGCGCGGCGCAAGTGTCGATCGGGCTCGGCGCTTTCGTGATGCTGTTCTCGGCGGTTGCGTTCAGCGCGTTGCGCTTCGAGCTGCCCGAGCTGTACACCGACGACGCCAGCGTGCTCGCGAGCGCCGCGCAGATCTTGCCGCTGGCGGCGGCGTTTCAGCTGTTCGATGGCACGCAGGTGGTGGCGGGCGGCGTGCTGCGCGGCATGGGGCGGCCCGACGCCGCCGCGGTCGTGAACCTGATCGGGTACTATGTCGTGGCTCTGCCCTGCGCTTATGCGTTCGGGTTCGTCTGGGGCCACGGTCTGGTTGGCATCTGGACGTCGCTCGCCCTGGGGCTGACGCTGGTGGCGTTGGCCTTGATGGTATGGGCGCATCGCACCGCGCAGCGGCCGCTCGCCGCGCTCCGAGTGCAGGCTCGAGCAGACGCCTGAACCCTCGGAGCAGCAGCCAGCAGACCCGCGTCGTTCGTGCTCAACCCGAGAGCGCGACGGGCCACGGGTTGCGCTCGCCGAAACCCGTCTGGTGCCAGTAAGGGTAGGCGAGGGGCGTGGCGCTCGCAGCCTCGAGGCGCGCGATCTGCTCGGGCGCGAGCTTCCAGCCGACGGCGCCCAGGTTCTGTCGCAGCTGCTCCTCGTTGCGCGCGCCGATGATCACGTTGGCCACCGTGGGGCGCGCGAGCAGCCACGCCAGCGCGACCTGCGGCACGCTGCGCTCGGTCTGTTTCGCGACCTCGTCGAGTGCATCGACGACGCGGAACAGCAGCTCGTCCGCGATCTGCGGGCCGCCCGACGCGGTGACTTTGTTCTCGAGCCGTGAGCCCTTCGGCAGCGGCTGCCCGCGCCGGATCTTGCCCGTCAGGCGACCCCAGCCGAGCGGACTCCACACCACGGCGCTCACGCCCTGATCGAGGCCGAGCTGCATCAGCTCCCACTCGTAGTCGCGCCCGACCAACGAGTAGTAGGCCTGGTGCGCGACGTAGCGCGGCAGATTGAGCTTGTCGGCGACGGCGAGCGACTTCATCAGGTGCCAGCCCGAGAAGTTCGAGCAGCCGACGTAGCGCAGCTTGCCGGCGCGCACGAGATCACCGAGGGTGTTGAGCGTCTCTTCGACGGGCGTGGTGGCGTCGAAGCCGTGCAGCTGAAACAGATCGATGTAGTCGGTGCCCAAGCGGGTGAGCGACGCCTCGACCGACCGAATTAAGTGGTAGCGCGACGAACCGACGTCGTTTGGGCCGGCGCCCGAGCGAAACGTGGCCTTGGTCGAGATGATCACGCGATCGCGCTTGCCCGCGATCGTCTTGCCCAGGATCTCTTCAGCGACACCGTTCGAATAAACATCCGCTGAATCAAACATGTTCAGGCCGGCGTCGAGTGAGATGTCGACGAGGCGCTGGGCCTCCGCGACGTCTGTCGTGCCGAAGCCTTTGAAGAACTCGTTGGTGCCGCCGAACGTGCCCGTGCCGAAGCTGAGCACCGGGACCTTGAAGCCCGAGGCGCCTAATTGTCTGTATTCCATGTGCGCCATCCTGCGCCGAGCAGCGCCCGAAGGGAAGAGGGTGGCCTTTACGGGCGCGCGACGTTCGGGCCCGAAACGTCGCGCGCCGCCACGTTCGAGCCGGCGCATCGCTTCGGCGCGGCCTCGGCACGAGCGAGCATTTCTTTAACGACTTTTGAGCGCCGCTCGTCTGCTCGCGACGCGCGCCGGAGTCGCTGACTCGCGAATCTCGAGCCGCGTGCTCGTGAACGATCGCCGCCGATAGATCGCACTCTGCGGCTGCGCGCACGGGTGCGCCGGGGTGCGCTCGCGCGAAGAATCGTTTCGCTGACGTTCAGAACACACGCGTGCATGCAGCGTTCGCGCGCGCGCCGATGCGCGCCGAGCTCGCGCGCTCCCCGGATCGAAGCGCACCTGATCGTTGCAGCGGCGCTTTGTCGCGTCTCGGCTCGGTGCACGCGATGGAGCGCTGGAAGGGCCATTTTCAAGGGGGTTCATCGCCGCCATCGGCAACCGCACGCACCACACGTGGCGCCAGCAGAACTGCCAAAGGCGTCGTGGCTTGTGCGAGAAGCAGCCCTTAATTCGGCGATGTCGATGCAACATGCGGCAGGTCTCACGTTGCTGCTGTGGACGCGGCTTTTGATAAGGGGGATTCGTACAGATTTTCGAGGCAAACTCCGAGGGCTAACATCGTCTCGTGCTGCAACACAGAGTGTGAAGAACACGTGGTTGCGAGCGGTGCGACACGCGCGGACTAGCTCGCAGCTTTTTAGTTGACTTTTTTCTCGAGCGGTGGCGCAAGGGCGATCGGCTGCTAGGTTGCGACTCGAAGCACCGCAGCTTTGGAGGGACATATGCGGAATCTATGGCGCGCTTGCCTAGCGATGGCAGCGCTGGCGACGGCTTCGTCTGCTCTGGCGGAT